>ENA-OYXU01001050-OYXU01001050.1-human-gut-metagenome-genome-assembly--contig:-NODE-1050-length-10026-cov-3.695818_pt1 | contig 10026 bp, 8 predicted proteins | sample MGYA00243243_ERZ653435 | MGnify/ENA primary metagenome ERZ653435 (study PRJEB26926, sample SAMN06165113) | human gut metagenome | biome: ENVO:00009003; feature: ENVO:2100002; material: ENVO:00002003... | reverse complement strand
CTTATCGTCGGCAGCGTCAGATGTGTATAAGAGACAGAAAAAGTACTTACTCGTGTAAAAATTCCAAGTAATGCTTTTTCGAAAACCAAGTAGTGCTTTTTCAGCACCTTCTATCACATTGGAAGACAAGCCTGTAGCAAGCTATAGAAATATACGTTCCGAGCGATGCCGGAGAGACCCTCCGGCACCCCGCGCACCAGACGCCCGCGGCAGACACCGCGCCGTTCACAGAGGGGCGTCCGGCCGCTCCAGATGGAGTATGGGATAGGGCTTCCCGGCCCCGTCGGCAGCGTCGCGCCCCACCACGCGGAACCCGTGCCGCCGGTAGAAGGCCAGCGCACGGGGATTCTGCTCGTTGACATCGACCTTGCGGATGCGCCGGTGCGCTACGGCAAACTCCAGCAGGCACGAGCCGCAGCCCCGCCCCATCATGTCGGGGCGGACAAAGAGCATCTCGACGCTGTCTTCGCCCAGCCCGATGAAGGCACACCACCGGCCGGCGGCGTCACGCAGCGCGTACACATCGACAGCCGGCATATAGTCCGCCGGCAGCCGGCGGCGGTAAAACTCAAAATCCTCCTCGCGCAGAAAGCCGTGGGTGGCCTTCACGGCGGCCGCCCACACCTCGGTCAGCGCGGCATAGTCGCGGCATTGTTCAACAGGTCCGGTCATTGCAGTATACAATCAGGGCGGCGCCGCGCATAGCCTGCGGGCCGCCACCGCGCCCGTCACCCTGCAAGAGGGCGGACGGCAGCCGAAGGCCCGGCGCCACACATTATTTATATATAGGACTGCAAAGATAGGCATAAAATCCTGCTTCGGGGCACAAGGGGAGCAGCCGCCGTGCCGACGGCAGGCGCTCCGCGCCGGGCGCCGCCGGGCGGCCGGCAGAGGCCGCGGGAACCCGCCGCCGGCGGAATACGGGAAGGAAACTGACGGCTTATCTGATTTTTACTGAAAATTTCTCTCAAAAACACACCACTTATTGAAAATTGTCGTACATTTGCACTAACAATTCTGTTAATCACTATTATTAATTACACCACACGACATGAGCAACGTGCAGAAAGGTGCCGCCGACACCGAAACGCTGATACTGCAGGCGGCGGAGCGAGAATTTACCATGAAGGGCTATTCGGGAGCCAAGACCACCGCCATCGCCGAAGCGGCGGGCGTGACGCACGCCATGCTGCACTACTACTTCCGCACCAAGGAAAAGCTCTTCGAGAAGATCCTGACGGACAAGATGGAAAAGCTGGGCGAGATCATGCTCGGCGCCATAGCCGGCGACGGACTGCCGCTAAGGGAACGCATACGCCGCGGCATCGAGCACCACTTCGACTTCCTCGCGGCCAACCGCCACCTGCCGCGCTTCATCGTCAACGAGCTGGCCGAACACCCCGAACGCCTGGAGACCGTGCGCGGAGGGCTCCAGAAAAAAGGCGCCGCGCTGCTGGAGAGCCTGCAGCAGGCGCTCGACCGCGAAGGTCTGGCGCACATGGACGCGCGGATGATACTGAGCGACATCATCTCGCTCAACATCTTCCCCTTCGTGGCCGAACCGATGATAAGAAACATCGTCGGAGACGTCTACGGGGGCTACGAGGCTTTCCTGCAGATGAGAAGAGAAGAAAACGTAAAGACCATGTTCCTGAAACTCGGACTGCTATGACCACCACCGCCAAACGAATCCTCCTGCTCGCCCTCTTCATGGGCGCCCTCGCCGCGGCGCGGGGACAAGTCACGCTGGAACAGTGCGTGGCGCTCGCCAGAGAAAATTATCCGCTCATCCGGAAATACGACCTCATAGCCCGCACGCAGGCCGTCGACCTGTCGGACATCAACCGGAGCTGGTGGCCGCGCATCGGCGTCTACGGACAGGGCACCGCGCAGAACGCCGTGCCGACACTGCCCGGCGGGCTGGCGGCCATGCTCAACGGCGCGGGCACCGCCGTCGACGGCATGAGCCGCCTGCAATACAAGGCCGGCGCCAGCCTCAGCCAGACGGTGTGGGACGGCGGGGCCGCCAAGGCGCGCCGCGAACTGGCGGAGGCACAGACCGCCGAACAGCAGTCGGCGCTCGAAGTGCAGCTCTACGCCGTCAGGGAGCGCGTGGAAAACCTCTACTTCAGCGCGCTGCTGACGGACGAGCAGATACGCCAGACCGAGGTGACGATACGCCTGCTGCAGAGCAACCTCGACCGGCTGCGCGCCATGGAGCGGAACGGCACCGCCCTACAGGCCGACGGCGACATGGTGGAGGCCCGGCTGCTGGCCGCGAACCAACAGCTCGTACACGCGCGGAGCGCGGCGGAGAACTGCCGGCGGCTGCTGGGCGCCTTCGCGGGACGCGACCTGTCGGGCGCGCAGCTCGTCCGCCCGACGGCCGAGCGCCCCGCCGCCATCGCCCCGAAGCGGCCGGAGCTCGCCCTGCTGGACGCCCGGACCGGCGTCTGCGAAGCCGGCCGCAGCGGCGTGAAGGCGGGCGTGATGCCACGCCTCGGGCTCTTCGCCCAAGGCTACTACGGCTATCCGGGCTTCGACAACTTCAAGAGCATGATGAACCGCCGCCCGTCGCTCAACCTCATGGCCGGCGTGAAAATATCGTGGGACATCGACGCGCTCTACACCCGCCGCAACAGCACGCACCGGCTGCAGCTGGCCGCCGACAACGTGGCGGCCGAGCGCGAGACGTTCCTCTTCAACAACCGGCTGGAGGCGCTCTCGCGCAACGCCCGCATCGACGAACTCGAGGCCGTCATGCGCGAGGACGAACGCATCGTAAGGCTGCGCGCCAACGTGCGGCAGGCGGCGGAGTCGCAGCTCAAGGGCGGCGTCATAGACGCACACACGCTGCTGACCGCCATCACCGACGAAGAACAGGCCCGGCTGACCGCCGCCTACCACGAGATACAATTCATGCAGAGCATCTACGAACTCAAATACACCCTCAACCGATGAAACCTATTCTTCCACTCGCCATGGCCGTCCTGCTGACAGCCGCCTGCGACCGGACGCCGGCCTACGACGCCACCGGCTTCTTCGAAGCGACCACCGTGACCGTCCCGGCCGAAACCGCCGGCAAAATCATCGCCCTCGGCGTCGACGAGGGCGACAGCATCATCGCCGGCCAGCAGCTGGGGCAGATCGACACGGCCCTGCTCGCCCTGCAATACCGCCAGCTGGGCAGCCAGCAGGCGGCCACCGAAAAGTCGTCGCCCGACATCGCGGCACAGGCCGCGGCGCTGCGCACCCAGATCGCGCACCAGCAGAACGAATGTCACCGCCTCGGACGCCTACTCGCCGACGGAGCGGCCACCCGCAAGCAGTGCGACGACGCCGACGCGCAGCTGCGCACCCTGCGCGACCAGCTCGAGGCGTTGACATCGACCCTCGGCAAGAGCCGGAGCTCCATATCGGAGAACGCGCTCGCCATACGCTACCAGCGGGAACAGATAGCGGAACAGATTGTCCGGAGCCGCGTCACGGCACCGATTACGGGCGTCGTGCTGGAGAAATACGCCGAAGCGGGAGAATATGCCGTGCCGGGACGCGCGCTGCTTAGGGTGGCCAATCTTGACAACATCTACCTGCGCAGCTACTTCACCGCCGCCCGACTGGCCCGCGTCAGGCTCGGACAGCGGGTAACGGTCATCGCCGACTTCGGCGGCGGCGAGCGATACGAATACCCCGGCACCGTCGTCTGGATAGCGCAGGAAAGCGAGTTCACGCCCAAATCCATACAGACCGACGACTCGAGGGCCAACCTCGTATACGCCGTCAAGATATCCGTAAGGAACGACGGCCGGCTGAAGCTCGGACAATACGGCGAAGTAAGGCTATGAGCAATGCCATCGACATACGCGGCATCACCAGGCGCTACGGCAGTCTGACGGCGCTTGACCATATCACGCTGGCCGTGCCCGAAGGCGCCATGTTCGGCCTGATAGGCCCCGACGGGGCGGGCAAGTCCACGCTCTTCAGGATACTGGCCACCCTGCTCGCCCCCGACGGCGGCACGGCTACGGTGGCGGGGCTGGACATAAGCCGCGACTACCGGAAAGTCCGCGCCGCCATCGGATACATGCCCGAACGTTTCTCGCTCTACCCGGACCTGACCGTCAGCGAGAACCTCGAATTTTTCGCCGCCCTGTTCGGCACGAAAGTGAAGGACAACTACGATCTGATAGCTCCCGTCTTCGGCCAGCTCGCCCGCTTCCCGCACCGCCGCGCCGGGGCGCTGTCGGGCGGCATGAAGCAGAAACTGGCGCTCAGCTGCGCCCTCATCCACCGGCCCGCCGTACTGTTGCTCGACGAACCGACGACGGGCGTCGACGCCGTATCGCGCAGCGAGTTCTGGGACATGCTGGACACGCTGAAGGACAAGGGCATCACCATACTCGTATCGACCTCCTACATGGACGAGGCGCGGCGCTGCGGACGCATAGCCCTCATCGACCGCGGGAAGATACTCGGGACAGACACGCCGGAGCGATTGGCGGCCGAGGCGGGCGTCGGGCTCTACGAGGCGTCGGCACGGGAGATGTACCCGCTGCTCGAAGCGCTGCGCGCGCTGCCGGAGGTGGCCGACTGCTACACCTTCGGCGCCACCCTGCACGTTGTCGGCCGCGAGGGGTTCTCGCCCGAAAAGGCCGTACTCCAGCTCGCCGGCCGGGGACTGACAGACTTGAAGATACGCCCCGCCAAGGGCGACATCGAGGACCTTTTCATAAAACTTGCCCGACATGAATGAAAACACTGCCATCAGCGTCAGAGACCTGACCAAGCGCTTCGGCGACTTCACGGCCGTCGACCGCATCAGTCTGGAGGTGGGCAAAGGCGAAATATTCGGCTTTCTCGGAGCCAACGGTGCCGGCAAGACCACGGCCATGCGCATGCTCTGCGGCCTCAGTTACCCTACATCGGGCAGCGGCACCGTCGCGGGATTCGACATAACGGCCCAGGCCGAGGAAATAAAGCGCCACATCGGCTACATGAGCCAGCGTTTCTCGCTCTACGAGGAACTGACCGTCATGGAGAACCTCACGCTCTTCGCCACCATCTACGGCATGGACGACGCCGGCATCAGAACCCGCGCCGCCGAGGTGTTCGGCCTGCTCGGCATGGAACCTATGCGCGACAAGCTGGTCCGGAGCATCCCCATGGGGTGGAAGCAGAAACTCGCCTTCGCGGCCGCCACGATGCACCGCCCCGACATCGTGTTCCTCGACGAGCCGACCGGAGGCACCGACCCGCTGACACGCCGGAGATTCTGGGAGATGATATACCGGGCCGCGGCGGAGGGGATGACGGTCTTCGTCACCACCCACTACCTCGACGAGGCCGAGTACTGCGACCGCGTCTCCATCATGGTAGACGGCCGCATCAAAGCCCTTGGCAGTCCGCAGAAACTGAAAGAAGAATACGGCGCCACGACTATGGACGAAGTGTTCCGCACCGTAGCCCGCGACGCCCTCCGGGCCGGATAATCCTCAGAAGACCATGTCGATATTCATCTCACTCATCAGGAAAGAGACGCTCCACCTCGTGCGCGACTTCCGCACACTGACCGTCGTTCTCATCATGCCGCTCGTGCTGTTGCTGCTCTTCGGCTTCGCCATCTCGACCGAGGTCAACGACATCCGCGTGGCGGTCGTGACGGACCGGCACACGCCGCAGTCCAGAGAGGCCTTGGAAAGACTTCGCGCCAACGCCTGTTTCACGTTCGTCGGCGTAGTGCCGCACGCCGAGGCCCTGCCTCTGTTGCGACGGGGCGAGGCCGACGCGGTCGTCATCTTCAGGACGGACAACGGGCGCCTCATCCACCAGATAATGGTCGACGCCTCGAACACCAACACCGCACAGACATCGGCCGCCTACATAGAGGGCGCGCTCGGCGCGGCGGGCCGGGAACCCGTCATCACCGCCACGCTCTACAACCCCCAGCTCAAAAGCGCCTACAACTTCGTGCCGGGCATCATGGGCATGATCTTCATACTCATCTGCGCCATGATGACTTCCGTGTCAATAGTGAGCGAGAAAGAAACCGGCACGATGGACCTGCTGCTCGTATCGCCGGTCAGGCCGCACACCGTCATACTCGGCAAGATCGTACCCTATTTTCTGCTGTCGTGCGTCATACTGGCACTGATGCTGTTGCTGAGCTACGCCGTGCTCGGTCTGCCCTTCCCGGCGGGCATCCTCCATGTCGTCTGGGTAAGCCTGCTCTACATCGTCCTCGCCCTGGGCCTGGGGCTGCTCGTCTCCTCGCTCGTGTCGAGCCAGGTGGCCGCCCTGCTCGTATCGGGCGTACTCTTCATGCTGCCGGTCATCATGCTGTCGGGCATGATCTTTCCCGTCGACAACATGCCGGCCGCCCTCCAGTGGGTGTCATGCGCCATTCCTGCCCGATGGTACATAGCCGCCCTGCGCAAGCTGATGATACAGCAGCTGCCGGCCGGCGGCATCGTCGCCGAAGCGGCGGTGCTCGGCGGCATGACGCTGCTCGTGCTGACGCTGGCCGTCAGAAAGTTCAACTCCAAGCACTGAATCCGCATGAACATCAGAACGCTCAGAATACTGCTCAAGAAAGAGGTACTGCTGCTGCGGCGCAACCCCTTCATCCCGCGCGTCATCGTGGTAATGCCGCTGCTCGTCATGCTCATCCTCCCGCTCGTGGCCAACATGGAGGTGAAGAATGTCGGCTGTCTCTTATACATGGACGCCTCGGAATATCTGGACGCAAAGGGCGCGCCGCAGACCTACGCCGAGGCGCTGCGGCTGGTGGAGAGGGACGAGGCCGACGCCATACTCGTCATTCCGCCCGGCTACTCTAAAGAACTGGCAGCCGGCCGCGCGCCCCGGCTGGAAGTAAGGGCCAACGGCGTGAACGCCACCAAGGGCATGCTCGGCGCACGCTACGCCTCGCAGGCGGCCGTGCAGACCATAGCGCACTGGCAGACGGAACAGGGCGCGGCGCCGCCGGCGGAAGCGGTGAGCGTGGTGAACTGCTTCAACCCCACCCTCGACTTCCGCAACTACATGATCCCGGCGCTCATGGTGGTGCTCATCATCATCATCTGCGGCTTCCTGCCCACGCTCAACCTGGTCAGCGAGAAGGAATCCGGCACCATCGAGGCCATGAACGTGACGCCTGTCGGCAAGTTCACCTTCGTGCTGTCGAAACTGATACCCTACTGGGCAGCCGGCCTGCTCGTCGTGACCATCGGCATGACGACGGGCTGGCTCGTCTACGGCCTTGTGCCCGCCGGCAGCGTCGGCGCCGTCTATCTGGCCGCCATCCTTTTCAGCCTCGTCATGTCGGGGCTCGGCGTCAGCATCGCCAACAAGTCGGGCACCATCCTGCAAAGCATCTTCGTAACCTTCGCCTTCATCATGGTGTTCCAGCTGATGGGCGGACTGTTCACGCCCGTCAGCTCCATGCCCGGCTGGGCACAGAAGCTCACCTACGCCATACCGCCGCGCTACTTCATCGAAATCATGCGCGCCGTCTACCTCAAGGGGGCCACCGTGGCCGACCTCTGGCTGCAATACGCGCTGCTCGCGGCCTTCGCGGCGCTCTTCTGCGCCGTGGCCGCGCTCACCTACCGGAAGCAGGCGTGAGCGCAACATTGCGATGCCATCTGAAAAGTGAAAAAAAATTAATGGAGACGCCGTCTCCACGGGTCCCCATTAACCAACACAAAAACTAAACTAGACTTAACTAAACTATTAATCCTGTTATCATCACGACAACTTCATGTCGCAAATATAGCGATACACATTTTAAAAAGCAAATAAATCACAAAAATATTTTCAAAATCCTTTCATTTTTAACATTTCGATAATGTCGGGCCGATACCGACAGACAACGGACAATGCTCTACACCCGCGCGCAAACGGCCGATGCAGCCCTGCAACGCAGACGGCTGCGGGCACTGCGATTACAAAATATTTCAGTAATTTTGCAAACGCACCGGCCTTGCGGGCCGGACCTGTCCGCAACAGACAACATACCACAAACAACTAAATACTCACTACCGAACGACATGAAAAACGTATTCCGCACCAACATCGTCCTAAGCCTGCTACTGATGTGCGCGGCGCAGGCCGTCAGCATGAAGGCACAAGTCATCCGGCTCAACGCCGGCTGGGAATTCCAGCGGCTCGACGCCGTCCGCGAAGAGGCGGTCATCAAGAACCAGGGGGCCGACTGGAGCTCGCAGTACAACATCGAGCATCTCGACGCGCAGGACCGCGAGCTGAGCGTGCCGGCCGACACCCTGCGCGCCGAGCGCGAGCAGCTGGCCGCCGGCAGCTGGCAGAGCGTCAGCCTGCCCCACACGCCGCGCCTCGAGCCGCTCGTGGTGCTGCACCAGTGGCAGGGCGTGTGCTACTACCGCCGCCGGCTGCACGTAAGCCCGCAGGAGCTGAAACAGCGCGCCTGGCTGGAGTTCGAGGGCGCCATGCACCTGGCCGACCTCTGGGTGAACGGCCGGCACGCCGCGCAGCACGCCGGCGGCTACACGCCCTTCGTGACCGACATAACCGGCCTGCTGCACGAGGGCGACAACGAGCTGCTCGTGCGCCTCGACAACCGCAACAACGCGCTCATACCGCCCGGCAAGCCGCTCGAGGGCCTCGACTTCAGCTACTACGGCGGCCTCTACCGCGACGCGCGCCTCATCCGCAAGAACGCGCTGCACATCACCCATCCCGTCATGGCCGGCGAAGTGGCCGGCGGCGGCGTCTTCGTCACCTATCCGGAAGTGTCGGAGCACTTGGCCAAGGTAGCGGTAAAGACGCACGTGGCCAACACGCTCGGCGAGCCCCGGCTGGTAACCGTGCGCCAGACGCTCTACGAATGGAGCCGTAAGGGCGGCCGCGGCCGCAAGGCGATGGCCAGCACCGAATCGACGCTGAAGCTCGACGGCAAGTCCGCCGGCTACGACCGCGCCGAACTGCTGGTGACGCAGCCCCGCCTGTGGAGCCCCGACGACCCCGCGCTCTACGTGCTGCGCACCGAGATCATCGACGGCAACACCGTGGCCGACGCCGAGGAGACGCGCATCGGCATACGCCGCATAGAGCTCACCAAGGAGCGCGGATGCCTCATAAACGGCCGCCCCTACCGCCTTGAGGGCAGCAACCGCCACCAGGAATATCCCTACGTGGGATACGCCCTCAGCGACCAGGCGCACTACCGCGACATGCGGCAGATACGCGACAACGGCTTCAACATCGTCCGCCTCGGACACTATCCGCAGGATCCCGCCGTGCTCGCCGCCTGCGACGAACTGGGCCTGCTGGCCATCGAGCCCATCCCCGGCTGGCAGTTCTTCAACTCGGCCCGGGGCTTTGTGGAGCGCACCTACCGCGACGTGCGCGACCTGATACGCCGCGACCGCAACCATCCCTCCGTCATCATGTGGGAGACGACGCTCAACGAGTCGAACCCGCCCCGATACTGGAAGGACCAGGCCGTGAAGACCGCCCACGAGGAGTATCCCGGCGACCAGTGCTTCACCTCGGGCGACGCCTACGGCTACGAGGGCTTCGATGTGTGCTACAACGACTGGGAGGGCAACTTCAACCGTCCCAACCACACGAAGAAGGCCAGCTTCATACGCGAATACTACGACTACGAGTTCGGCGGCCACTACAGCACCTCGCGCATAGGCCGCGGCCACGGCGACCGCGCCCTCGTGCAGAACGCCTGGAACGCGCAGTGGAGCCACAACCGCTACCGCGCCTACTATCCGCACACCGCAGGCCAGGCCGTGTGGAGCATGCACGACTACAACCGCGGCTGCGCCGACAACATCTGCCTCAGCGGCGTGGCCGACATCTTCCGCCTGCCGAAGTTCAGCCTCAACTACTTCCGCACACAGGTGCCCGCCGGCAGCTTCACCCCCTCGGGCGCCATGCCCCACGAGGTGCATCTCTGCACCCACTGGCTGCCGGGCAGCGCCGACACCGCTGTCTCTTATACACATCTCCGAGCCCACGAGACTACGCTGCATCTCG
>ENA-OYXU01001049-OYXU01001049.1-human-gut-metagenome-genome-assembly--contig:-NODE-1049-length-10029-cov-5.853419_pt1 | contig 10029 bp, 10 predicted proteins | sample MGYA00243243_ERZ653435 | MGnify/ENA primary metagenome ERZ653435 (study PRJEB26926, sample SAMN06165113) | human gut metagenome | biome: ENVO:00009003; feature: ENVO:2100002; material: ENVO:00002003... | reverse complement strand
GGTTGAAGGAGTCCTGCGCCTGGGCTATGCTGTCAAGGAGGATCTGCTGCTGCCGAAGCATGGCGGAGTCTGTTGAGGAGGAGGAGAGCGAGATGAGCGTGCGCCTCATTTCCGACAGCATCTCTAACTGACGGTCTAAGCGTCGCTCCGCTCCCTGCAGCATCCTGTCGAATTTCTCCAGATCATGCCCATACTTCATGCTGAGTTGAGCGAGATAAGTGCTGCTCTGTATCGACAGAGCCATCAGATCCTTGCAGCCTTGCACTAAGTCGCGGCCGTGCGCCATCAGAAACTGCGGCGTGATCTGCGCAATCATGTTCTTCATCGATGCCGATTTCCGCTCACACCTGCGGTCGAGCTCCTCGCATTTCGCTATTTCTGTGTTCGGGGTTTCCATATTCAGCTGATTTTAGTCACACTCAGGTACACGGAGTTGAGAGCATTGATCTGCCTGAGGTCAACTCCATACTTATTGATAAACAACTGGTTGATTTTCTCGGCAAAGGGGCCGAGCACCATAACGGGTACGAATGAGGACATCTCAACGCTCATGCCGGCATCGATCGAGCCCCTCATCCCGCCGTTGAGCGACTTGCGGGTCGTGATTCTATAAAGTGCCATAATCTATATGAAAAAAATAACATAAATTTCGAAAAGTATGAGGAGGGCTGCTATGACGATGGTGATCCATTGCTTGACGGGGTTGCAGATCCTGATGTCCTGCCATCCCTCGCCATGTGTGTCGTCATCGTCCGACAAACCGCTGCCAATGATGGCTCCGAGGACCGCACCGATTATCGCGCCTATCGGAGTAAAGAACAAGCCTATGATGCCGCCTATGATGAGTCCGGCCCAGAATCTGTTGCGGGACTTGGCCATCTCCTTTACATTTGATTTCGGTTCTATCAAACCTCCCATGTTCGCCATGTAATATCTGTAATTGCTCGACATCATATCGAACTTGTTGATCAGCTTATCCTGCATGCGATGTATGGCCCGGAGCGGGAAGAATTTCACAACCAATATCACCGCCAGCACGCTCAGAGCAAGGAGCCAATACCATGCCAGGTCGAACTGCCATATAGGCATCACCGCAGCCGCCAGCAAAAGAACGCCGCTGACAGCAATCCGGCCTAATCCTTTTTCATACTCGCTGTTCATTGCCTCGAACGATTGCAGGGAGTCCACCGAATCGCCGACTACCGGATTTTGCGACAGTATTCCTTCCGCCACCGTGCCGTTGCCGGAGTTGACATAGAGCGTGGCATAAAGACGTTTGCACGATAATTTGTCAAGGTCTATATCTTGATCTTCTTCATCTTCCGCGGGCCCGGATATAGCATTGACAAACGGGTCCTTATCCATATAGCCATGTTCGAGCACTGCGCTCAGCTGAGAGTCGATCATTGCCAACAACTCAAATGAGTTGAAAAACTGCTTGCCATTGACTGTACCCGACAATTGCATATTGTCGGCAAGCTTATGACCAAAGTCTTTCAGGTCCTTCTCACGCTTTTCCCTGCTATAGGGGATCTCCTGCTTGTTGAGTATATATATCGCAGCCAAGGATGCCTGTCCCATCGTTGGCATCGGGGCGTCGGAATAAAGTCGGTTGTCGAGCCATGCCTCGTATTCCTCCTTAAGCCACAGAAGCATGTCGAGCCGGAACCGCACATCGCGGTACTGACATAGCTCAGCCTCAAGCATGTCGGCAATGTCCTTGAAGTTATCTCTGACCTCAACTGATTGAAACTGATTGTTGTTGTGACGTGCCAGCACCCCGGCGGCTTCGTCGTGGTTTCGTTGGGCACGGTCTATCATTCTGCCCAACGATTCATACTTAGCCTCGGCAACCTTGCGGTGAAGCCGCTTCACTTTTTCCAGCGCCATAGTCTCCGTGACGCCCTTGACCACGGCGCACGCTCCACTAACAGCCAGCGCCGCCATCATGTAAACATTGGCCAACGACTGCTCATCTTTCGACAGCTGTTCATAATCCCGATTACCCAGCACCTGATTGGCATGATCTGTGAAGAATGCCGCCATTTTCCCATAGGTTTCGTCTATCTGAATCATCATGTCAAAAGTCTTGGCAAGATACTCATCAATCTCTCTGACGCACTTAGCGGGGCCTCCATTCATGGAAGCTACATCGTTTCTCCCGACCACCGCCGGCATTTCTGATTTATCCATATTGCAGTTGTATTAATTACAGCCGCAAAATAACATCTCCGACGCAATACCGACAATATACGTATATTTTTATGGGAAGTGACTCCGAAACCTTATAATTACAGGTCAAGGCATCTCTTAACCGCATTCAGGCACGATGTCTCGGTATCAGCCAAAGCATTCTGCCACTGCGTGCGCGTCCCTCGCTTATAGGCAACTCCGTGAGCGTCAAGGAAGACCTTGTAGATATGCTCCCAGGGAGTCTTGACCTCCTCTTTCGGATTTCTGATTCCGAGCCGGATTCCTATCTCCTGCGTGAGCAGATGGATCAATGTCGAGAACTCTATATTGCTACCGCCCAGCCGCATTTCCGGATTTCCGACATAGCGCCATGCGTAATCGTATGATGGATCAGGTGTCAGAATGCCGAGTTCGGAGGCAACGAGTATGAATCTGCTGAACATGATTTTGGCCGCCTCTATATTGTCCGGACCGTAAGCCTTGCCGAATGCTTCATTCAGATTCGTGAAGGCACTCTCGGTGAATGCTGTCTCCACATGGCGGTAGGATATAGGGGCGAGGCGGCGGCATTCCTTAAGCGTACCGTCGAAATACTGCTCGTAGGCCTTTCGGAAGATTCGGAGCACGGTCAGCGCGAAATCCATGTCCTCGTCATCATACAGACCGATCCACGACGGCCAGAAAGTGCGGTCCTCGCCATTGTTGGTGACACGGAACCGATGTCTGAACTCCTTGGTCGGAAAACTGTTGTTCAACACCGTGCATATATGATGTCGGATCCGGTTCCATTCCTGCATGTACAGTTCGATCATCTCGCGATGGTCGGCATCGCCGAGCGTAATGCACTTACAGCCGAAATAAATACCCACGTGCGGCTCCATGCGGTCATATTCGACAAGGAACTCATATCGGGCATTCCCCGACGGATGATCGAGAGGCTCGATCTTATACATGAGGTGATGCCTCTGAGGTATGCCTTGAAGCGTACAGTCAAGTCCCGGCGGAACATAATCCCCGTCAACTATACGGTCGATCAGGCTCATGATTTCCGCCGATGCCGGAAAACCCTGGACATAACGCAGGAATTGGGCGGATGTGTCACCGTCCACGACGGCGCTACAGAATTTGCAGCAGTTCACGGCCGACGCCTTATGCGTCCATTCCTTCCAGAGGCTCAAGTTCAGAGCCTTTTGTTCTTCCGGTGTCATCTCTGCTCGCGCTTTTTGTCTGTTCGGTTTTCTCAACAAAGATAAAACTATCTCCGCATAAATACAAATCTGCACTTATGTGCTTGTGGTGTGCTTGTGGGTTTATCCGAAACCTTAATCAAAAGCATTCAACCGAAAATCGTTTTGATATTCACAAACTTCAATATCGTCAGCTATAATTCCTCGGATGAGAATCGGAGCGGGAGGGGTCAGTCCGGGGATTTGGCTTTGCTTATTGTGACGAGCCAGACGCCGGAGAATATCAGCACTATGGCAAGGGCCTTGAGCGGCGTGAACACGTCGAGGCCGAGACATACGCCTGTGATTGTTGCCACGATGGGCTGCACGTAGTTATACATGCCCACCAACGTGGGCCGCAACCGCTTCTGGCCAATCATTATGCAGATATAGGCGAGGAAGGTACCGCATAACACCACATAGGCTATGCCGCCCCACTCCAGCGGGGATATAGCTCTCCATTCGGTTACACCGATCCAATGTATGCTTGCCGGCAACCCCACAATTGTGGCCGACAGAAACATCCATTTCATCAACGTCACCAGACTGTACTTACGGATGAAATTGCGATACAATGTCAGATAAAGTGCATAACTCAGCTGCGCCAACAGCACTATCACGTCGCCTAACGCCGGATTGGAACCGCGCACCTGACCGCCGCTGCCGGCAATCAGTATAATGGCTCCGGCAGCTCCGAGAACTATGCCTCCCGCTTTTTTCGGAGTGATGGGCTCACGGAGAATGAGCCACGCAAGCAACATCACCCACATCGGCATCGTTGTGGTGACAAGCGACGCCTCGCCCGGAGATGTCAGGCTCACTCCCACTATGAAAAATCCCTGGTTGAAAAGCACGCCAAGCATTCCGGCTCCCGCGAGCCGAAGGATATCGCCCAACGGCACATGCTCACGTGGCAGAAACAGGGATGTGAGCCAGAAAAGAGCGGCAGCTCCCGCAACTCTGAAATCAACCATAATCATCGGGGCCACAACGCCGGCTGCAAAAACCATCTTGGCAACCGGCGACATAAGTCCCCACATCACGTTGGCCCCCAACATAGCGAGGTGGCCTTTAGCCTTATTCATTTCCATCTTGTGGCTTATTATCTTCAGCTGATTTATTCCGGCTGCAAAATTACAAAAATCATCCGTAATCACCGCCGCAACATCGCCCCTTCGCCTGACAGCATGCTTTCTAAATCTTAAACCGGGAAATAAACTTGAGGGTATTCATAATGAAACCACGAAACCGCGATTAAATACACTCTTAATGTCTATTGATAAACATAACTATATCAAATTATCTAATGAAACCTGACCGAAAAAGGTTACCTGAGTGAAATCAGCTTGAACGCCAGGACAAAAGGCTATATCCGTTCTTCGAATTTCGAAGAGAAGGTGAATAAAATCAGATAAAGGCTTATCGCAATTTATCGCAAATTGCGATAAATCACATTACAACTCTTTTATAATTAGACATATACCAAACATAAAGCATCTTTTCAACATTCAGTAAATTCTATTTAGAACCAAAAGATTTCCAACAAGACAACACATCGCTAATAGAGGACAAAAAACCTGCTTGACGATTTAGAATCTTGAAACAGCCCCATGGATAATCGCTATGAAGCAACAACGACCCCTAAAGTCGGAAAACAGCAGTTTTTAATTACTGTATTTCAGCTATTTAACCATTATTTCTTGGCCTAAATACAAACATATTTCGCCATTTGATACCTTAAAACGCCAGTCAGGAATATTCTCACACAAACATATTGAACGCGAAATGTCAATAATACGAACTGACAAAAATGTATATCTGGCAACTATATGGTTTATCCCAATCATCGGTATGCTTCTCTAATTTGTATATCAATGTATAGCCATGAAGTTTTTCGCCAAATTCTTTTATCCTCTTACCCCGCGTCGCCTCCTGATAATAGGGACTCACACATACGATTATGTTGTTATGGGATTTATCCTCATTTAACAAGGATAAGATACCATCGCCATCAAAATCATCCAAGTCTATTACATTTGAAAAAATATGTATAACCGTTGAAGATTTTGGATTGAGATCGTCATCCTTTATTTGACTGTCCTTTTTACAAACGGCTGATGCTGTTGACTCATTAAAGAATGCATTTACATATTTGACACAACGTTGTAAATTCTGCCTCGAAGGTTCAATAAGGATAAAATCTTTGATATAGTTATTGTCAATATACTTCGAAGCCATATAATCTGAAAGAACCATTTCGGCAATACCTTGACCGCAACCATAATCAATTACAGTGATGCCATCTTCGTGCCAAACTTTAGATGGAATTTTTTCAAAAGCTTGGAGTAATTTGGCCTGATGAATTTCACCATACTTGGCGATGTAAGCGTTAAGTTGACGAGTATTGGTGAGATGAGCCGTCCCACGCTCCAAATCTTCAATAAGGTTCTGCTGCTCTGTTTTTGAAAGCAAGGCAAACCAATCCTTTGCCTTTTGTAAAACGCTGACAAAGGTTTGTGCAGATTTCCGAGTGTTTGGTATATAGTTCATAGATTAAATTATGATATCAGTAAGTGGATTGGCGAGAAATTTCTTGTAATTTGCACCTGCCGAGGCCGGGGAGGTATTGGCATAGCAGTAGAGGCAGCCATGCGGACAGGTGTTGTATGCGCCGATGTCTTTTGAAAGAATGCAGCCGCATGCCTTTCGCTGTCCGTTATCTGTCTTGGCGTTATAAAGAAAGTTTTGCAAAACGATATCCTCGGGAGAAAGACGGCTTATCAGTTCCGGGTCGATGCAGCGGTTATGTTCGATGCCATATTCCGAAAGATCAATGCGTTCGGCACATGTCGTCAGTCTGAAATTCCAATTATCACGGTTCAACGTCGATAGTCGCGATGCAAATTCGCGCATAGACTCTTCATCCCATTCACGGTAATCTATGCCGCTCTGATGAAGATTGCGCGATACTTTTTTATACGACGCAATGTCTGCAAAACTAAAAACGAGGTTTTCTGCATAACCATCCAGAGCATCGGCGATATGAGCGATTTTTTCAAGTAAAGTATCTATATTTATTTTGTCAGTAAAAATAAGCGGGTCAAAACGCCATACGACCGCTCTAATGCCGAGACCATCAACGAGGCTACGGAAGGTTTCTATCCTCTGCTCCAAAGGAGGTATATTTGGTTCCAGCCCTTCGGCCTCGTAATCATTAAGGGTAAATTGTATATAGCAGCCTATCCCACGTTCTTTAAGTACCGACAAATATGGTAACAGCGGTTTAGGATTCTTTGACCAAAAAACGATGAAGCGGGAATTCTTGAACGATACATAGATATCCTGCCCCGAGAAAGGATTTCGCCATCTGATATATCCCTCGTCAAGCCGTCGGAAAAACCAGTCGGCATAAAATGCCGGAATGTCGGTAGCCCTACTTGCTGATATTATCAAAGGAGCCTGCGCCAAGACTTCCGTTCCGTTGTCGTTGCGTATAGATATAATTTGATGCTTCATCATGGTATAATAATTATTACGCAAAGATACGATTTAATATGTGCAAAAATAAAGGACATCAAGATTAATGAATATTAAACCAGATGATATTCGTCTTCCATTAGAAAATGTAATATTGAAAATGAATTATATACAAACAAAAGCCCCAAAAATCCCCCTCTTATTCAAACATATTTCGCCGTCTGAAGCCATAAAACACCAATGGCCAAGAAAATCATATTTTGCTTGACCATTGGTTATTAGGTATTTACGTTAAAATTTCTGCTTGACACTCGTCCTCGCTGAAGAATGTATTAAATGCTTGTTATCAGAAAATTACAAAGTAAATTTCATGAATAGACAAGTGTTTTTTACGATAAAATGAAGTCTCAATTCGCATTTTTTTTAACTTCTGTGCGTCAGTTTCGGTATTTCTACCAATTGTACGGGGTTAATCCTCTTGCTGAGCCTCGACTGCCTGAATCAATCGCTTTATCTCTTCTTTGCTTTTGAAAGTAGCAGGAGCCGTGATGGGAACGTTATATTCCTCGATACAAGCATCAAATGGGACGATAGTATCTTTGGGGTGAGCGACTTTCCAGAATAGCTCTACGCGATGCCTGATTTCCGGTTCGAATTCTTTTGAGATCATTCCCTTTATCCCTATGGCTGCCACATGGTCATACAACGGCGCGTCATAAATAAGACCGTCAGCCACATCTTGCCATTTCATACCCTTGATAAATGTTGGACCGCCACCGGCATCTCCCTTATAATCCGTTGCTCCGTAAGGATTATCCTGCAGGTCAATGCCGAAAGGACGACAAGCCATACGTTCGAAAGCTGCGTCCCAGACACCGTTGCCTGTCATCGGACAGTTCTGCCCGTTGAAGTGTGCATAATCAAACCAGTTTAGCACAACTATCTTCACCCGGTCTTCGCCAAAGGTCTTTTTCATCCACCATCCTTGCGTGCCGTAGTCGCGCTTCCATGGCTTAAAGTAGCCCGAATAACCGATGGCGTGTGGCTGACTGGTTATCACCAGGGCTTTGCGGATTCCCTTCACGGGGAGCTGGCGCTCATACATCGAAGCGAAGTTGGCACACAAGAGACTGTCGCGGTTAGTCTTGTTAAGAGATTTCCAGAAAGCCTTGTAATCCTCCACAGTGTGAATACTATCCCACGAGAAATTTAAGTCAGTAAGACCCAAATGTATTTTACGGGAGGTTTTCTTATTGATTTTATACAGGCCTTTGAGAAACTTGATGCGGTTGTATTTTTCCCATAACGGATAGAAACACTCTCCTTTGCGGTAATATGCGTAAAGGCTGTCCATGAAATCACTTTCCGTGGTGTATGTCGCATTTAGCAATCTGTTTACTTCCTCTGTCAGATTTATTCCTCCAACTTCAGTATATACGTGTCCTACTCGCTCAGCAAAGCGGGAATCGGCAAGCAGGTCGAGAATAAAATTATATTGTATCGAGTCACGATGGTCGCGTTCTCCCAATACGACAATATCCGATTTTTCAAACAGTTTGAATATGTAGTCCTTAGGCGATACACCGTTTTTATCGGCATATTCATGCAGTGCTTTTATAGACGGCACCGACGGTGTTTGGGCCGCTAAGTCAGCAGCAGATGAAATAGCCAGAATGATAAACATCAACAAGCTTCTCGCGGCTGACTGGAATATCGTATTAACCATAAGCTAAAATATTTGACGGTTTATTAATGGTTGGTGTATATATCAAGATGCAAAGATAATTGTTTTTTTCAATTCGGTATTATTTCTTGAGCTCATGCGGCAGCCTTGTCAGGTTGTTACTATTTTTGTCGTCTTCCTCCCATTCCGCGTTTGAGATGTAATGGTTTCAGCATCTTGTGTGGCTGGATCATGCAACGTCAGGCGAAGCGGCGGTCATCTTCATCTTTCTTGCGTCCCCACGGGAGCGATGTGTTGCCGCCTCCACCGCCGCATGACTGGGCGAATTGCGGGCGATAACTTTCGACTTAGCCGACCGCGCACCGGTCTATGACCGACGTTCGCTAAGTTCCGACTCGCGAAACTAACGTATTGGGTTGCGCCATCAAGATAGCCGATGAACAGATACATCGCGCATTTCAGAATCTCGTTTGGCTGCTCGGCTATTGCTGTGAGAAAGTTGCCGTCAACCTTGGCTTTATGTTCCAGTGGCATGGATTCAATCATTGAGCGCACATCGACAACCATCCTCGCAAAGACTACATCGGTCAGTCTCATGCGTACCTGTTCCTGATTCTTTTCCGTGAAATCGTGGTAATTCTTTTGAGCATTATCGCGTTTTTCGCTGAGGGTGTCAAGTTCATCCTGCCGTTAGGATAATCTTCTGTTACTCCAGTTTTTTTGGGAAAAGCACATATCAGAATAATTCAGAATGTGATCCAAAACGGACAAGTTTTATTATGCCGTCCTCTTTATCCCACCAAATCAGCAATGTGTCACTTTCGACATGGCATTCCATATAACCACGATAATTGCCGGTCAGAATGTGAGGCTTGTTCTCAGCTGGAATCGGTTGCCCATTTACGAGCAGTTTGAGAAGCACCTCCAGTTTGTCGATTATCTCAATCTTGTATTTATAACGCTTGAGGTCTTTCTTAAACTGAGACGTAAGTTTGAGGGCATTCATAACGAATCGACAAAACTGCGGAAACTGTTCAAATCGAGCGTCTCAAGATTGTCGGAGGTTTCTGCTTCCTTCATAGCGGCGAGAGTGGTCTTGTTGGGCCGGTCAGCCACGAATGCCATTAGTACACTCTCCACAAGATTATTGAGACTACGATTATGACGCTTCGCTTCCGCCTGAAGACGAGAGAGAAGGTCTTCGCTAAGACGGAATGATGTTTGTTTTCTTGTAATTGATGCCGGATTCATATCATATAATTTTATAGTAGTGCAAAGGTAATGCATTTGTATAACACTTGCAAATCAAAATTAGTTTTCCTCGCTTGAGATGGCTGCGTACTATCGTATTTTGGACATGCGAATTTTGCAGCAAAAGGATACAAAAAGCGATTGGCAAGTTATTTTGTTGCTTGTCAATCGCCTATATATTAGTTGTTTACGTCTTAA
>ENA-OYXU01001048-OYXU01001048.1-human-gut-metagenome-genome-assembly--contig:-NODE-1048-length-10034-cov-4.107325_pt1 | contig 10034 bp, 7 predicted proteins | sample MGYA00243243_ERZ653435 | MGnify/ENA primary metagenome ERZ653435 (study PRJEB26926, sample SAMN06165113) | human gut metagenome | biome: ENVO:00009003; feature: ENVO:2100002; material: ENVO:00002003... | reverse complement strand
ATAAGAGACAGGTTCATGCTGTACGGCGAGCTTCCCTCATCGCCAAACGCAACCAAGTTCATGCAGGAGACTCCTGACTCCACGATCAACATGGCTTTCTTCAACGCAGGTATCTCCGCATACGCCAGCAACGAACTGCCCGCAGCCATCAAGGCTTTCAAGAAGGCTCGTCTGAACAACAGCGACAATCCTCAGAACTACATCTACGAACTGGCCTGCTGGCAGTACATGGCCCAGAAGGATTCCACTATCGAAGCCGAAGCCGAAAAACAGATAGCCGAGATCGCCAAGGCAGGTTTCGATAAGTTCGGCACTTCCCAGATGCTGTTCGTAAACAACATCGTAAACAGCCTGGTACAGGCACAGCGCAACGACGAGGCTCTGGCCTTCATCAACGATCTGATCGCCAAGAACCCCAACAACGCCGCCCTCTACGGTCTTCGCGCTTTCGTGTATGACCGCCTCGGCAAAGACGACGAGTCAGTTGCCGATTATCGTAAGGCAGCAAGTTTCCAGGATGCCGAGTTCGACACACTGCGTCTGGCAAGCCGCAAGATCTTCCAGGAAGGGACAAAGAAGTGGAACGCCATCGAGGGCGCTGCGCCCGAGGCACGCGCCGACGTGAAGACCAACTATTTCGAGGCTTCGAAGGCTATCGCCGAACGTGCTAAACAGCTTAATCCAGATGACTCCGATGTGGACTACATCCTGGAGAACATCAACTACGCCCTCGACACCTACTTCAATAAGTAACGGCTTGAGCCACCAATAACAGATAACAGATTCCGGGCAGGCCATGATTTGCATGACCTGCCCGCTTCATTTTTGGAATGGTATTTGTTATAGGTATAGGATACCGCTGCGGGACCGGAGATACAATTTACAGGTCCGCCCGGTTCTACAACATATGGAGAATAAACAGATCATCATAAAGGGAGCAAGGGTCAACAATTTGAAAAACATTGACTTGAACCTTGACTTGGGACAGTTTGCGGTCATTACCGGCGTCAGTGGCAGCGGCAAGTCGTCGCTCGCTTTCGACACACTCTACGCCGAAGGTCAGAGACGATATGTGGAAAGCCTTTCGGCATACGCCCGTCAGTTTCTGGGACGTATGTCCAAGCCGGAGTGCGACTACATCAAAGGCCTCCCGCCCGCCATCGCCATCGAGCAGAAAGTCAACACCCGAAACCCGCGAAGCACCGTAGGGACCGCTACCGAGATTTACGACTACCTGCGCATGCTGTTCGCACGAATCGGCCACACCTATTCCCCTGTATCGGGACAGGAAGTCCGCAAGCATACCGTCGAGGATATAGTCAAGACAGCCCTCTCCTATCCTGAGGGCACCCGTCTGGCGGTTCTGGTTGACATAAACGCGCCTGAAGGACGGACCTTCGCGCAACAACTGGACATATACCTTAAAGAGGGGTTTTCCCGCCTTGAGAAGGATGGCGGTTTCATCGACATATCAGAGATAATCGACAAGGCAGATAAACTCTCGCCTCACGATTACCGTCTGCTGATCGACCGTCTGTCGGTCAGCGACGACAAAGACGAGGTATCAAGACTCACAGACTCCGTCGAGACCGCATGGTTCGAAGGCGGAAATAATGCGATCCTGAAGATCTGGAGTAACGATGGCGTGCATGAACATTCCTTCTCCAGGCTCTTCGTAGCCGATGGAATGGAGTTCCGCGAGCCATCGGACCTGATGTTCAACTTCAACAATCCCTACGGTGCCTGTCCTGAGTGCCAGGGTTTCGGTAATGTCCTTGGCATCAGTGAAGACCTTGTCGTTCCCAACAAAACGTTGTCCGTCTATCAGAACGCTGTGCGCTGCTGGAACGGCGACAAGATGTCGGAGTGGAAGAAACGGCTGATCCATCTTGCCCCGAGGTTCAACTTTCCTGTGCATGTTCCATACCGGGAACTTACCGACGCGCAGAAGGATTTCCTGTGGCATGGCAATTCCATGTGGGAAGGAATCGACGGTTTCTTCCGATGGATCGAGTCGAATCAGGATAAAATGCAATACCGCGTTCTCAAGGCACGTTACCGAGGCCGCACCGTGTGTCCCGCATGTCACGGATCACGCCTACAACCTGATGTAGAATATGTCAAAATCGGCGGAAAATCCATTACCGAGCTTGTCCGAATGCCCATATCGGACCTTAAGCCATGGTTCGACAGCCTTGTACTGTCCGAGACAGACCATGCCATCGGCAAGAGGCTGTTGGCCGAGATCAGCCAGCGCCTGCAGTTCCTTTTGGATGTCGGGCTCGGCTACCTGACGTTGGGGCGCCTGTCCAGCACTCTGTCTGGAGGCGAGAGCCAGCGGATCAATCTCGCGGCATCGCTTGGCAGCTCGCTGGTAGGTTCTATGTACATCCTTGACGAACCCTCCATCGGACTTCATTCCCGAGACACAGAGAAACTCATCAACGTGCTGCGCAACCTCCAGAAGATAGGCAATACTGTCATAGTGGTGGAGCATGACGAGGACATAATGCTTGCCGCCGACGAGATTGTGGATATCGGCCCCGATGCCGGACGTCTGGGCGGCGAGATCATCTTCCACGGCAACCTGAAACAGGCGTTGAGAAAGAAGAACAAGACCGGATCGTACACCTTGGACTATCTGCAGGGCGTACGCCAGATTCCTGTGCCTGACCGACGCCGTCCATGGAAGAAGAGCGTGCTGGTCGAGGGGGCAGCCCAGAATAACCTTAAGGATATCGATGTCCGATTTCCGCTGAACATCATGACTGTCGTGACTGGAGTAAGCGGCTCAGGCAAATCCACCTTGGTACGCGAGATCCTTTACAAGGGTCTGTTGCGCGCCATAGGAGAAGCCGGAGACGCGCCAGGAATGCATAAGGCGATATCCGGAGATATCAGCGATATAAAAAGCGTGGAATTCGTGGACCAGAATCCGATAGGGACGTCTTCGCGCAGCAATCCGGCAACTTACCTCAAGGCATACGACGAGATCCGCAAACTGTTCAGCGAGCAGCAGCTTGCCAAGCAGATGGGATATACACCGGCCTATTTCTCCTTCAATACCGACGGCGGCCGTTGCGAGGAATGTCAGGGTGAAGGCACAATCACCATTCCAATGCAGTTCATGGCAGACATCAAGGTCACATGCGACGTATGTCACGGACGACGTTTCAAGCAGGAGATCCTTGACGTGGAATACCGTGGCAAGAACATCCACGACGTACTTGAGATGACCGTGAACCAGGCCATAGAGTTCTTCTTGGAGAATCCAGGAAATGACGAGAAACGTATCGTCAGGAAACTGCAGCCGCTGCAGGATGTCGGATTAGGGTACATCAAGTTAGGACAGTCATCGTCCACACTGTCTGGTGGCGAGAACCAACGTGTCAAACTGGCATGGTTCATTGCTCAGGAGAATCAATCCGGAACTCTCTTCATTTTCGATGAACCGACCACAGGACTGCACTTCAATGACATCTCGGTGCTGATGAAGTCGCTTAACAGACTTGTGGACAAGGGGAACACTGTCCTGATAATCGAGCATAACATGGACGTCATCAAATCCGCTGACTGGGTGATCGATATCGGTCCCGAAGGTGGCGAGGCGGGTGGCCGTATCGTAGCGGAGGGAACTCCCGAGGACATTGTGAAAGTCAAGAAGAGCTACACAGGAAAATATCTTGCACCCAAACTTCATTCCGAAAAAAAATGAAATCAGCCTTATTATCGGTGCTTATCTTGTCGGCTTCCATACTGACGGGAGCATGCGCCCGGAAACAGGACTCCACAAAAGCGGATAAGACGCATGAACTGATGAGGGAGAGCCTGACACTCGCCTGCCAGTATCGCGACAGCATCAAGCTTGCAAGAGATTCTACATCGGTTCTGCGTCTTATGGATGGTCTTGACGACGCATTGACCAAACTGAACTATCGGTATCCTGCCGATATCTATATCAACTCCAGCGAGAACCAGAATGACAACCTGGCCCGCGTCATCATTCGCACAGTTGAGCTGCGGGATTCCATACTTTACAGGCTGGCACACCCTGTCGTCGCGAGCGATACTGTAGCCACGGACTCCCTCCCGCCAAAGACTCTGCAATAAAAATACAATAATAAAGACACAAAGACAGCCGTCCGGTTTCGGGCGGCTGTCTTTGTGTCTTCGGACCATGATGTGTGATTATTCTTGAAGTATGTCAAATAGTCCTGTTTCCGTATTGAACCGGATTCCCTGACCGTGGAAATACTTCTGCAGTTCCCCGGCGTCTGCGAGTTCCTTCGGGGTGCCTATGACAACGCCGATGTTCTTGTCCACCAGCCATATCCTGTCTGCAAGTTCCAGGGCCATGTTGACATCGTGGGTGGACTGGAAGATTATCTTCCCTTCGTTTACAGCCAGCCTCTTCAGCAGCAGCATAGTCTCCACTTTGCTCTGGAAATCCAGAAACGCTGTAGGCTCATCCAGGAATATAACCGGTGTTTCCTGAGCCAACGCCTTTGCGATCATCGCTTTCTGCCGCTCCCCGTCACTCAGGGTGCTGACCAGACGCTCGCGTATGTGCCATATGTGGGCCAGTTCCATGCTGCGGCGCACCACTTTCTCATCCTGTCTGGTAAGTCGGCCCCAGAAGCCGGTGTATGGACTTCGGCCCAAGGCCACAAGCTGCTCCACCGTCATTGATGTCGCATCCGGCTTCTCCGTAAGCACAACACCCAGCTTACATGCCAGCTCGCGCTGCGTGTAGGTCCGCAGTTCCTTGCCGCCTATGGTTATGGTGCCGTGCAACGGCATCAGGAAGCCGGACAATGTCCTGAGAAGCGTGCTCTTGCCGGCTCCGTTAGGACCGAGCAGACATGTCAATTCACCGCTACGCAATGTGGCGGTGAGATCCTTCTCTATCTCGACGAATCCACGACGGGTGGGATAACCCGTCGTGAGATTCCTGATTTCTATTGTCTCCATATTTCCCTCACGTTTCTCGATCAGAAACGGAAGCCTGTCGAAAGGACTATCTGCGAGTTGCTGAACGTAACCTTCGGATCCATCAACGTGGCGGCCACGTTGGAAGGATCGGCTGCGAACGGCTGATATGTCGACGACATGTGCTTCCATACATATGCCGCATCGATATACCAGCCTCCATAACGGTAACCCAACCCGCAGGTGATATACTGCGTGTTGTTGTCCAGACGGAAATTGGCAAGCGTGCCCGCCGTCGGAATATTGGTAAGCTGGTCCTTTGCCTCCCTGGTTACGGGCGAAGATGTCCAGCTGTAACCCGCGCGTATGCTCAACGATGGAAGCACTCTGTATTCGGCACCTACGCGGATTGTATTGGTGTTGCGATACATCACTTTTATCTGATTGTTGGCTTCCTGCTCAGGCGTTGGAGAGTTGTTGCTGTAATAGCCCCAATCATCCCAGTCATTCCAGCCCCAGCTGTAATCGTTGGCCTCGGTGTACTTCATGTCGCGCGTACTGTTCCATTCGTAATCCATGGAGATGATGGCCTTGCTTCCGATTACTCCGGCAGCGCTGACGATTACCTTCCAAGGTGTCTGAAGGTTAACCTTGTTGTATGTGGGATCTCCGTCATTTGTCTCGGCGTAGTAGTTGCCGTCCTTGAAAGGATAGTCGTAGTCAACACGTTCCGCATAGAAATTCTCAGTCAGGTTGAAATAGGTAGGAGTATGGAACGCGATGCCGAGTCTGAGTTCCTGTATCGGCTTGACGATGAGGCCCAGCTGATAGTTGAAGCCCGTACCGTTCATGTTGTACAGGTTGGTCATCCCCCAGTTGGCGTCCATCTGTCGCACTCTGCCCACTTCAGGATTATACACATACGCATTCCGCATGCTTTCACCCCACAGTGACGAGATGTTGTAATCCACGGACACGATGTCGAAGTTCATGCCCCAGTACAGCACGTTGGCGATATTACCGCCGATCGCGATATTATATTCATCCAATGATCCTGATTCACGAACATTATAGAAGCCACTGCCCTGCGTGCCGTTTCCGAACTGCCCTTGCCAGTTGGGCTGTCCCTCCGGTCCTTCGGGAGATATCAGATATGAGTCATACCCCAATATTGCAGACCATGGCACATACCTGTCCTGCGGACCGGGATTATATGGATCATAACCGTTTGTTGACTTGACATCTGCCTCGGTCAGTTCGTAGGAATTAGCGATTCCTGCTATATAGTTAGACAACGAGGTCTTCAGGCTTCCGATTCCTCCGCGATAGGCACGGTTGAACGACGCGCCTTTGTTGTATGTAAATCCGATGTTGAAATTCGGCAGGAACTTGTTGTTGAGTCTGATGGCGGCTACACCGCCTATGTTGTTCAGATAGAATTTGGTGTTCTTCTTGTTGTATTCCAGACCCATATAGTTGGTGGTGGCGGACTGCACATCCAGGTCTACGCTGACACCGAGCTCATTGCTGCGGTACACGCCTATTCCGGCAGGATTCTGCGACAATGTGGACAGGTCTCCTCCGAGGGCACCGAACGCACCGCCCATCGACATGAAACGCGCCGTGCCCTTCAGGTCATTCTGCGATATCTGGTAAGCATCCACCGGACTCTGCGCATATACGGCAACCGGCAACGCGGCCAAGGCCATGATTATATATTTCTTCATAATCTATATCTATCGTTTTGCTCTTCACGACAGTTATCGGGCCGTGGAGATACCCTTCTTATAAGTAACTCATCCGTACGTTTCAATGTTCGGATGAGTGAATGTGATTAAATCAATTATCTTCTGTGTCCGCCACCGGCGCGACTCCCGCCGCCTCCACGGCTTCCGCCTCCGTAACTGCCGCCCGAACTGCGGCTGCTGTTGTACGAGCCGCTGTTGTACGTGTTCCGGTTGTAAGAGTTGTTGTTACGGTTGGAATTGTAACTCCTGTTGTTGCCGTTGTTGCGGTTCTGGTTGAAGGTCGATGTCGTGGCACGCTGGGTAGACGTCGTGGCACGCTGCGTCTGGGTGCTATAACGCCTGTTGGGAGTGGATGTAGTCGTCGATCCAGAGGTTGTCTGACGATGTCCGCCCTGTGTACGGTATGTACGGTTTGCGGCTGCATTGCCGTTCCGGATATTCCCCGGCGCAGATGCACTGCCGTCGTTGTATCCGCGTCGGTTGCCGGAATACTGACGGCTGTATGTTCCGCCGGATGCCATGCCGCCGCTTGAGGGAGCGCGGTTGCCGCCGGGACGACCGACATTATGACCTCCGTTATAGTTCCCGCCAGGACGGTCATAACTCCAGCCTGGTCTCGGTGCTACCGGACGATGCGCCCCGGGGCGATAGTCGGCATAGAATGGCCTGTGCCATCCTCCGCCCCATACCGGTCCTGGCCTCCATCCGGGACCCCAGCCCCAGCTCGGTCCCCATCCCCAGTTCCATGACGGTCCCCAGGCCCAGCTTGGCCCCCAGTTCCAGCCCCAGTTCCAGGAGGGTCCCCAAGCCCAGCTCGGTCCCCAGCTCCAGCTCCAGGAAGGTCCCCAGAAACGGTTGCTGTAGAAAGGATAGTCATAGAATACCGAACTATAGTAAGGCGAGAACATCGGTATGCCGTTGTTGTTGATCACAACCTCGACATTGCCGTAAGAATTGTTCAATACGTCGGCCAGCAAGTCGGCATTGTCGATCACGATCGTGGGATTGTAATACTTCTGGATCTGCTGGGTGTACACAAAATCCTGATCCTCTCCCACCCTGCTGCCGATGGTGTCCACGGGGGTGGCGTAGTATGTGTCACCTGCACGGTTGTAGGCGTCGACATCCATATTGCTGAAATCCGCTATGTAGTTGGATTTCTTCTGCTTCTTCTGCTTCGTCGTCCGGGTCGCGTCGCTGTCGTTCTTCGGATTGTAGTATATGTCATCGTACTGAGCCTGAGCAACGGTAAGAGACATGGCCATAACGCCGAGTGCCATTAATAGTTTTTTCATCGCTTTCAGGTTTTTATAAACTTCTAATTTAATATATAGACGTTTGATGCGTCAAAAGGTTTAAGACATCACCCGGCATTAACGACTTAAATGCGTCAGTCGCCACGGTAGAACTCCTGCAGATAACAGCGGGCTATGAAATCCCAATGTCTGCGCACCAGTTCTGTGTCGCCGCTGCCGGGAAACTGAGCGTCCGGAAGCCAGTCGTTCTCCTCAATGTAACTCAGCAGGTCGGCTGGACACTTTCCGCGTACAGCCAGCAGTTCAATGGCCATGATGCGGGCATATGCCTTGTCGTAGAGGGGATTTTCCGGATCCGCTATGCACTTGGCCACATTCTTGGCCAGGAGCATGCCCTTGGCTGGATTCACCAGCAATACGAAATCCTGCTCGTTCTTCATCTGTACCAGATGCTCCTGTCCTTCCTCCCAACCGAGTTTTTCGATAAAGAAACGGTTCAGTTCACCGTATGTCTTGAAGTAAACTATACGCTTGCCACCTGTAGCCGCCGTGAACTTAGCATAGTAGGGATGCGGCTCCGCCGGAGTCTCATCTTTATGAGGTAGCGCCGTCTCCGGAAGCTCACGGTTTATGAGCAGATATATCCATTCGGGAGTAAACAATGCCAGCGGACCCGTAGGATCCTCGGATACCGCCGCATCCATCATCTTGTTCAGCGTTATTCCTTCGGAATCAGCCCTTACCTCAGGCGAGTTGACCATGAGGTTCAACGTCAGCGCATATGCCGGAGTCATCAGCCAGCAGTTGTTGAACAACCAGTGCGCCAGATGGAATACATCCTCCTGATCGGCGGGGTCAGTCAGCGACAAGCCGCGGACTATGTCATACTTCACCTCCATCGGAGCATCCTCATACACTTTGTTCAGGAAGTCGTACACCTTGTCCGCCATATCCAGCAGCGCTGGATCAAGGGGATACAGCGCCCTCCTGTTCACATCCATCATCGCCACTCCGTACCAGGCCAGGAACCGGATGTCCTCACGGTTCAACTCATAGTCTATGTAGTCCTGACCCAATTCATGGAACGGTACCGCATAGCCGTACAGCTTGCGGTTTGCGTCAACGAACGAACGCCATACGCCGGCGTCGTTCACCACATCCTGCAGGTATCCGACAAACATCAGCGCCAGGTGAGAGCGCATCAGCGAGGTCATTCCCTGCCCCAATTCAGTCTTGGCTATGCCGTCCTCGATCAGGTTGGATACCTTGAAATAGAAGTCATCGAAATCCGTCTGCTCCGGGAAATAGGGCTGACGGATGTCGAATTCCCTTTTAGTTATTGTTCCCATCGCTCAGTCTCGCTATAAGTTCATCTATCGTCACCTTGCTCTGTTCGCCGGAAGCCATGTCCTTCAGCATGATGTTGCCATCGATAAGTTCCTGCTCGCCCACGAAAGCCACGAACGGCACTTTGTCGGCGTCGGCGGTGGACATCTGTTTCTTCATCTTGGCTGCATCGGGATATACCTGTGAGGGTATTCCGGCCAGACGCAACGCCTTGACATATTTCAACGCCTGAAGCGCCTCACGCTCGCCGAAGTTTATGAACATCACCTTGATGCTGGATTCTATCTCCTTGGGATACAGGTTCAGTTGGTTCATCACATCGTAGATGCGGTCCGCGCCAAAGCTTATTCCCACACCGGACAGGCCCGGCATGCCGAATACGCCTGTCAGGTTGTCGTAACGTCCTCCGGAACACACGGAACCGATCTCTGGATGGTCCAGCAGGGTGGTCTCATACACCGTGCCGGTGTAGTAGTCCAGGCCCCGGGCGATGGTCAGATCCACGGCGAAATTCTCCTCCGGAACGCCGAAGGCGGAGAGATAGCGGGTGACGGTGTTCAGCTCCTCCAGCCCCTGGTCGAACAGCTTGTGCCGCCCCTGATACCCGGCCAGAGCGTCCAGCACCTGCCGGTTGCTGGCGGTGATGGAGATGAACCGCATGATCTCGTCGGCCTGCTCCGCCGTCGTAATGCCTTTTTTCGCCCATTCGCGTATAACGGCACCTGTCTCTTATACACATCTGACGCTGCCGACG
>ENA-OYXU01001046-OYXU01001046.1-human-gut-metagenome-genome-assembly--contig:-NODE-1046-length-10042-cov-4.379994_pt1 | contig 10042 bp, 6 predicted proteins | sample MGYA00243243_ERZ653435 | MGnify/ENA primary metagenome ERZ653435 (study PRJEB26926, sample SAMN06165113) | human gut metagenome | biome: ENVO:00009003; feature: ENVO:2100002; material: ENVO:00002003... | reverse complement strand
CGAGATGCAGCGTAGTCTCGTGGGCTCGGAGATGTGTATAAGAGACAGGTCTCGCCGCCCCTGACGCTAATTTTTCCGTCAGCAGACATAGCCAGTGTCAATGTGTTATAGCTCCCGTCAGCAAACAGACCGACACGCCGCTCCCTGGCTACGACAGTGTCACTGCCGGTTAGTGTCACGTCAGTCAACCTCACGTCGTCTATCTCTCCGAAAGCACTGTTGTATCCGCGCACTGTCAGACGGTAATCTCCGCCGAAAGCAATGCCCCACCATCGCCGGCTCTGACCGGCAGACGGCCTGTCGCCACGCAGACAGGCCCGGACATCAATGGTGACAGAGCCTCCGGACTCAGGGTCGAACGAGCCGACAACGGAGACTGTATCCTCCGCGATAAACGGTCCTGTGCGTACACGGTGGACGGCAAGAGCCGATGTCGTCAGACAAACTGCCATGACGAGCAACGCCAGCGTCCGCTTCATGACCTGGCCTCCTTCCGCGACATCTCCGCCACGCGTTGAGCGAACTCCCCGCGGGGCATATCCCATGGCAACCACACTATTGGGAAGCCACGGCGCTCCATACCCCGAAACCATGTCATCTGTCGTTTGGCAAACTGATGAATGGCAGTCTCGAGTTGCAAGAACATCTCGTCATAGCTGATTTGTCCGGTGGCATAGAGCGTAAGGAATTTATATTCGAGCCCGTAGTATATCAGGTCTTCCGGCGCTATGCCGCTGTCGAGCAGCGCTCTGACCTCGTCAACCATGCCCTCATCAAGACGCGAGCGCAGACGCTCGGTTATACAGCGGCGACGTGTATCGCGGTCAATGTCCACACCTATGACAACAACGTCTCTGACAGGCGACGGCTTAGCGCCGGCAGCGGCCTCGGGATGGTCACGATAGTGTGTCTGAATCTCGATGGCACGGACAGCACGTTTGACGGTGTCCACATCCGTGACGTTGTGGAGGCTCTTCATCGAGCTGAGAATATCGGTCAGCTCCGCGAGGCTCCTGCCCTCGAGCGAAGCGCGCAACTCACGGTTTTCAGGCACCTCGGGGAGCGCCAGACCTTTGAGCAGCGATTCGACATAAAGCCCCGTGCCTCCGCACACGACCGGCGTCGCGGAGCGGGAACGGATATCGGCGATGGCTGCACGGGCGTCGCGCAGCCACTCATAAAGATTATATTTGTATCCGGCCGGACAGATATCAATCAGATGAAAAGGCACCTCTTCATATTCACAGAGGTCCTTGCCTGTCCCGAGGTCCATGCCGCGGTATATCTGACGTGAGTCGGCACTGACAATCTCGCCGTCAACAAGCCGGGCAACGTCGACCGCTCGCCGCGTTTTTCCCGACGCCGTCGGGCCGGTGATGATAATCATCCTATGGACGCTCATTCCTTCAGACCGTTTACATAGCGTCTCCAGAGACGCCTGATTGAATAAAAGCGGCTGTCCTGATTGTTCGTGGCCACATAGAGCCAATGCGGGTCATTGAAATCAACGTCCCAATTGACAATGTCACTCAGGTGGAAGGTCGGCCGGTAGTTCTTGATGGCATAGCGCCGACGTCCGGCACGGTCATAGGTTTTCCAGGCCATTGTGACGGTATAGAGACGATAGATTTCGGCGGCAAGCATCGGGTTAAGCCGCCACTGGTTGAGCATCAGCTCGACGGCCTGCATACTGAACCACGAACCCTCAAGACGCGAACCCTCAACCGCTTTCTCATTTTCAAGGGTAACGATATAGTGGTAGACCTTCGATCCTGAACCGGTTATGCGGCTCATATACATGAATCTGATTTCAAAATCGTCGATACCCGAAAGGTCGCGGAAATATCGTCGCTCCTCGTCAATGGGCGGTTTGTGACGATAAGGGAAAAGAAGCACGGCCGGCGTGTCATAAAGACTGTCTCCGTCGTTGGCCCCGGTCATGTCTGTCTTGTCGGTCAGGAAGATGCTGTCGGAGGTGAAAATCAGGAATCTGATGGAGGTCGCCGAAGGTTTGCCGAACTCGAGCAACGGGGCGTTGTGCTCATAATATGCCCAGAGGCCGAAGTAACGCACCCCCATGAAGACTATCGAGACGCCATAGAAAATCACCGGGAGCCAGACAAAAAAGAACATGTCTGACGATGAGAATCCTGCGTCGAGATAAGCTAAGAAATAATAGAGGTAGCAGACCACACAGAGAGCCGATGTGATGATGAGCAGCGAACGCACCTGCACGGCTCCCTCCTGGCTGAAAAGACGCCCGAGAAATCCGCGCTCGGCTGGTGTACCGTGACGCATTCGGCAGTCGACACAGAAACCTATGCTGTATTTCAGCTTTGCGGCCCAGGCCGTGACTGCCACCATGACAGGGGCTATGACGAGAATGGGTATGAACGGCATCTCATATTGCCACGTAGCGAACAGACTGTCATAAAGTCCCGACGAGGCACACAGATTGAGAATCACCATAACTGTGCCCGACCAGAAGAGCACACGCGTCATGACAAACGGAAGCAGATAGCAGGTTGGCGCCACCGTGGCACGGTTTCGTCTCACCATGGCATAGACAACCAGTTCTAAAGAGAACACAGCGACAGGAAGCCACCGAAGCGGCATTTCCACCGCCATGACAACAATAGCCATGACAATGCCGACGCAGAGTGTCCAGTTGCGCCACAGCAGCATTATGGCACTCCTATAGATAAATTCAGGGCTATTGTCTTCGGCCTTGGACATTTGTCTCAGGAATGACAGGGATTAGAGATTGCGGTTAAAATAGTCAAGCATCCGCGAGTAGACCATCAGACGCGTGTCACAACCGTTAATCGAGTGGTTCATGTTGGGGAAAAGCATCATATCGCAGAACTTTCCGGCCGAAATCAGACGTGCCACATACTCCATGGTGTTGGAGAGATGGACGTTATCATCGGCTGTGCCGTGCATGATGAGAAGGCGGGTATTCATGTTGGCGATATGATTGAGAGGTGCTGACGACTCATATCCGGCCTCGTTCTGTTGAGGTGTCAGCATGTAGCGCTCAGCATAGACGGTGTCATAATAGCGCCAGTCTGTCACGGGGGCTACGGCAACAGCGGCCTTGTAGGGGTTGTTTTCGGCCGAGACAGCCATCAGGGTTTCATAACCGCCAAAGCTCCAGCCGAAAATGCCTATGCGGTCACCGTCGGCATATGGCAGCGAGGCGACATAGCGGGCAGCCGACAGCTGGTCGATGGTTTCATAGTGGCCGAGGTCGCGATAAACGCTTTCTCGGAACGCACGTCCGCGACAAGCCGTGCCGCGTCCGTCGACACAAACCACGAGATAACCTTTCATGGCGAAATAGTTCTCCCAGTCAGGTTTCCAGATGTTTCGAACCTCCTGTGAGCCGGGACCGCTATACTGATACATCACCACAGGATAGCGTCGCGAGCTATCGAATCCGGCAGGTTTTATCATGTAGCCGCACAGCTCGGGAGACGAACCCGAGGCAGGCACTCTGAAAAACTCGCGATGCGGCATTGTGGCATAGCGGCTGCGGGCCGTGGCGTTGTCCTCGAGTGTCCTGACGGTCTTCGAGGGTGCCGAGGTTGCGGCGAGGGTGTAAACCGGAGGCGTGGCGACATCGCTGAAACGGACAACCATCCACGCCATCGTCGGGCTGAACCAGGCGTCGGCGGTGCCGTGTTGGGGAGTCAGATGTTTGACGACGCCCTTGGCATCGACGCGACTGACGACACGGTTTTCTGGTCCGGTCGAAGCTGCTTGAAAATAGTGGCAGCGGTCAGTCACATTGTAGCCGTAATACGCCGTGACGTCATAGTCACCCTTGGTGAGTGTGCGTTCAAGAGCGCCAGAGTAGCTGTACTGATAGAGATGTGACCAGCCCGAGCGGCTCGATGTCACGACAAAGAAATCGGGAGTCAGCACGAGATTCTCATACGAAGCCGGCTCAATCCAGCCGGTCAACGTCTCCTCGACGAGCAGCGAGCGGGATGTTGTGGCGCGAGGATTGACACTGAACAGCTCCATGCGGTTCTGGTCGCGGTTGAGTGTGGTGACGATAAGGCGCTCAGGTGCATAAGCATAGGCTATGCGGGGAATGTATTCGATGCGATCCTGCGAGGGCAACGTGATGTCTTTCAGTTTGCGTGTCTCTATGTCATAGCTGTGGAGAGTCACTTTTGAATTTGTCACACCGGCCACCGGATACTTATATTCAAAAAGACCGGGATAGAGCGCGTATTGCTCGTCAGGGTTGCATGCTCCCTCATAGACAGCGAAGTGATAGAGAGGCACGTCTGTCTCATTGTACTTCAGGAAACAGAGTGTCAGGTTGTCAGGAGCCCACGCCATCGAGCAGGTTGTGGTGAACTCCTCCTCATAGGTCCAGTCGGGCACGCCGTTGATGACACTGTTGGGACGTCCGTCTTTTGTGACGGCCACGAGGGTGTTGTAGTCAATCTTCTTTATATAGATATTATTGTCCTCGGCCGATGTGAAAGCCACCATGCGGCCGTCAGGCGAGAATAGCGGCGAACGCTGAAGCGCGTCGCCGTCCTCGACAAGCGGGAGGAGGATACGGCTGTGACGGTCATATACCCAGTAGCGCGCCTTGAACGAACGGCGGTAAATCTGAGACTTACCGTTCCAGACCATAATCTTTGAGCCGTCGGGGCTGACAGTGAATCCGTCAATTGACTCAAGCTTGTTCTCGCGGGTGTTGTCAAGATCAAGGAGCGTCTCGGTCTCCTTGCCTGAGCGCGGGTCGACGGCCACGATGCGGCGGTCGTCGTCAGACATACGGACCATCGCGCTGCCGTTGTCAAGATATTCCGGAAGGCTGACCTTGGCCGTGGCATTGAGAGGATATACATATGGAGCCATGTCGCGGTCGGCACGTATGTCGGCACCGGCCATGGCTGTCAAAGCCGTTGTGGCTGCTACTGCTGTTACGAAGATTCTGTTCATCTGTTTCTGTAATCTTGTCGTAAAAACGTTTGGGGAATCACTATTGTTATCGAATCAGAAAAGCGACATCTGGGCATCGTCGTCGCGGTGACGCGGCATCGCGGGCGCCTTATAGCCGAAATCCTCGGCTGACGATGTTTCGTCGCCTTCGCGGGGGTTGTCGGCGCTCTTGCGGCGTTTACGGGGCTTGGGAGCGTCGGGCGAACCTGAGAGGCGCTCTATTTCGGTCTGAAGTTTCTTCACCTGTGACCTCAGCCTGTTTTCGCTGTGGGCCTGGTTATAAAGATTGGTCTCGATTGTCTTGCGCAGCGATTCCTTATCGGCGCGCAGACGTTCGACGGCGGTGCGCAGTTCGGCCGCCTCGGCCGCCTTGGCTTCAAGCTCTGGTGTGGACGATAGTCGCTTCTGAAGGTCGGCTATTCGCGCATCTTTGGCCGCAAGGAGTTCTTCGACCTTCTCCATCTGGAGTCCGAGTTCCTCGACCTCGGCAATCTGACGCTCCTGTTCGGCAATCTCTTCTTTCTGACGCTTGATTTCTGCACGCGCCTGCTCGAGTTCTTTGGCTGTGGCTCCGCAACGGCTGTTCAGCTCGCTGAGCATCTGGTCGGACATCTTGCTCTTGGCAGCAAATTGCTCGTTCTGAACGGTGAGGTCCGACACACGTGCCGTCGCGCTCTCGAGTTCGCCACGCAGCTTTTCGCCTTCACCGCGCAGTGTTTCGTTCTCTTCGCGCAATTTTGCGGCTTCGGCGCTCAGAGTCTCGGCTTTGTCGGTCAACTCCTTGAGTTCGGCCTCATGACGCGCCTGGCGCGAGGTGGCTGAGGAACCGGTAGCTGCGGCCAGAGCCATCTTCTCGTTTTTTTCTTCAGCCGCTCTCAGCTGTTCCGAGAGGGCGTGTATGCGGTCGGTCAGAGCCGTTTTCTGACGTTCAGCGCTCAGACGCGCCTGTTCGAGAGCGTCGCGCAGAGACGCCGTTTTTGCGTTCTCTGCACGAAGACGGCTGATTTCGTCAGCCATCCGGGCTGCGTCGGCGTCACGGTCCGAGTCTCCGACTGTTGCCACCGGCGCTACGGCCGGAAGCCCGGCCGGCGCTGACTGCACCGAAGCAGACGAAGGCTGCCGGTCAAGACGGGCGCGCAGTTCAGCTGAGAGTGATTCATAAATATAGCGGCGCTGGCGCTCTGTGTCGATACACTCGCTGACAAACGCGGGACTCCAGCGGTTGAAAAGCTCCACGACGGCGTTGAAAAGTTCGCCGGGGGTGTCGTCAGCGGCTGTCGTCGGCGGCATCCAGCGGCTATGGTCAGCGGTCTCCGTTGACGCAGAAGAACCGGAGTCGGCCACGGGGTCGTCGTCGAGTTCATCGAACTCTTCGTCGCGACCGAAGCCGAGGCTATGTTTAAGGGCTGAAAGAAATGACATTTTACAAAGTGTGGTATTTGAAGATTTGTGATGAATCGAGCGATTTGAGATTTAAGGATTGGTTCCGGCGGGTTTGAGGACCACACCGATGCCCTTGAGACCATTCAGTCCTATTTCGAGCGGAGTGTCAAACTCGACGATGCGCACCGAGTCAGAGCGATAGGTGGCCGGACACGCGTCGAGCCATGCATAGTCACAGATGCCGTTGCCCTTGCCTTCGGGGCCTACGGTGAAATAGCCGACACCCATCGAGGTCAGGTTGTGGAAGAAGTGTGTTCCTTGACTCGGGTCAATGTTATATCCGTCAAAGGCTGTCTCGACAATTAGACGAGCTGAGGAGATGGCAGGCCACTTGACGGGCACACCGAGAGCGGGGTCACTCGACCCCCAGCGACCCGGTCCGATGAGCACATAACCATCGCCACGTTCGGTGAACGTGCGGTTGATTTTCTCGATTTCGGCGGCAAGGGTGCGGTTGTTCAGCGAGTTGAACGTGTCGGGACGTATGTAGACAACATGTCTGACGCCCTCGATATTTCCGTGTCCGAGTGCTGTGTCACTGCGCAGCAGCAGACGCTCGGCGGGAGCTTCCATCAGGGTGTCGTCAACCAGCTCCTTGCGGTCGACAATCGGGCGTATCTGTAGCCAGAAGATGCGGCCTTTGGCGTCAGATTTGCGGCAATCGTCAACCAGTCCGGCAAACTCAATCTCGACGGGACGGCACATTTCGCTCTGACCTGTGGTCAGCATGAAATCAATAGCCTCGGCCAGCGGGAAGACGTCGTGTTTCAGCATATTGTTGAATGTCACGAGACGGCGCCCTGTGGCTGTCGGGTCGTCATAGTCACGCAGGACATTGTCGCGGAAATCGAATAGAGACGTCATATAGCGCAGTGAACCTGTGCGGGCGGCATCCTGCACGCTCAGACGCGTCAGGTTGAAACTGTCGTCGGGCGTGAAAACGTCGTTTATATTGTGGACATCGAGGCCGTAGAGTGTCGTCTGTGTGTCGCGAAGGGCGGTTTTAAGCTCACTTGTCTGAAGCACGTGGCGGGGATGGCGCGGCGAGAATCTGAGGGCCACGCCGCCGTCGACAATATATTTGCCCAGACCGACGGCCACTTCGGCCACCCCGTCCTCGGGAACTTCGTCGCCGATAGGATAGTAGTTGAGCGAACGCCCTACGCCCGAGAACGAGGGATAATAGAATCCGCCATTCTCGCGACCCACGACTTCCTGGATTATGACAGCCATCTTCTCCTGGTCGATGACATTTGAGGTGGCGGTCATATATGCTTTTGAGTCGGCAAAGAAAACCGAGGCATAGACTCCCTTGATGGCGTCGCAGAGCATTGTCAACATACGTGCGCGGTCATCGAGGTGGGGAATCATATATGTGGAATAGACACCGGCAAAAGGCTGATAGTGCGAGTCCTCGAGCAGACTCGACGAGCGGATGGCCAACGGAGCGTCGACCGAGTCGAACAACGTCAGGAAATCCTCGAGCAGACGGCTCGGGAGCGTCGCCTTCAGGAAAGCATCAAGAATCTCGCTGTCGGGGGCGTCGCTCAGCGCCAGCGGATAGAGCCGGTTGTCGCGCATGAACTCGTCGAAGATGTCGGTACAGAGCACGACGGTGCGCGGAATCGAAATCGAGATTCCGTTGAAATTGTCGCAAATCGGATTCTTCTTGATTATCGAGTCGATGAAAGCCAGACCGCGTCCTTTGCCGCCGAGCGAACCGTCGCCTATGCGGGCAAAGTTGCTGTAGTGATCGAAACGGTCTTTGCGGAAAATGGCCACTACGCCGCGGTTTTTCATCTTGCGGTATTTGACAATCAGGTCGAAGAAGAGCTGACGTGCGGCAGGGACATCCTCGAGCGACGTACAGTGGTGACGTCGGATGACGTCGGCTATCGGGAAAAGCGCGCGCGAGTAGAGCCAGCGCGAGATGTCGTTTGACCGGGCATGAAAAAACAGCGACTCGGCGGGGATGTCGAAGATATGATTCTGCATATCTTTGAGCGACCGTATGCGCGTCACCTCCTCGCCCGTGGCCGGGTCTCGGATGATGAAGTCGCCGAAGCCGAAGTCGCTCATGATGGCATATCCGAGGTCGACAGGCAGTTTCTTGGAGTTTTTGTCGATGAAACGCGCGCCCAGTTCCTTGACCGGAACAGCATTTTTTATCTCACTCGACTCGACAATAACTCTCAGGCTCGGGTCTTTTGAACGCAGATATTCGGTCAGCCTCAGTCCGGCAGAGCTGTCCTTGACACCTCCGCGGGCAAACGAGACGTCGGTGATAACGCCGAGCATATTGCGGCCATAGCGCTCATAGAGGCTGATGGCCTCCTCATAGTCGCGCGCGAGCACGACTTTCGGACGTCCGCGCATACGCAACATCTGTTCGTGCTCGTTGAGCGCCTCGGTCGAAAACTCACGCGATTGTTTGAGCAGAAACTTATAGATGGTGGGGAGCACCGACGAATAAAACCTGATGGAGTCCTCGACAAGCATGATGCACTGCACACCCACCTCGTTGATATCGTAGTCGGCGTTTTTCTTATCCTCAAGCAGTTTGATTATACCTAACAGCAGGTCGACATTTCCCAGCCAGCTAAAGACATAGTCGACTCCCGAGAGGTCCTCGCTCGCCAGACGCCTCGACACCTGTTTGGAGAAGGGGGTCAGCAACACAATGGGGAGCTCGGGATTTATGTCCTTCAGCACCCGGGCGGTCTCGAGCGACTCGGAGACATCGTTGCCGGGCATCATGATGACCAGGTCATAGCTCTGGGAGGTCACAGCCTCGATGGCGCCGGCGCTGTCGCTGACACGGCTGACACGCGGCGGCGAACTCAGGTTGAGCGAGGTATACTCAAAGTAGAGCTGCTCCTCGACGCGACCGTCCTCCTCCATCATGAATGCGTCATAGGGAGAGGCCACCAGCAGCACGTTGAACACGCGCCGCTGCATAAGGTTCTGGAAAGCCGTCTCCTTCAGATAAAGGCGACTGAGTGCATTCTCGTTCATGTCTGCTGCGTTCATTTGGTCGGTATATGACCACAAAGGTAACGAAATTCCTCGAAATTCCACGGATTTTCACTACCTTTGTAGTTCGAATATGGCCAATGTTATCCTACAGGTCGAGGAGCTCACCAAGAGCTATGGCGACCGCATGCTTTTCGCTGACGTCACCTTCGGCATCGAAGAAGGTGACAAAATCGGTATTGTCGCCCGAAACGGCACCGGCAAGACCACCCTGATGCGCATAATCGCCGGGGTTGAGGGAGCCGACTCGGGCCGGGTCATACCCCGCCGCGACCTTCGCATCGGATTTCTCGAGCAGGTGCCACCGCTCGACCCTGACGCAACAGTCACCGAAGCCTGTGACGCCGCCGTTGACGACTCGGTGAAAGAGGAGGACGGCGAGGCCTATGAAGACCGCCGGCGTCAGATGCTCACACAGCTGGGCATCACCGACCACAGCGAGCGGGTGGCTCACCTCTCCGGCGGGCAGCGCAAACGCGTGGCTCTGGCAGCGGTGCTTCTCAGCCGCCCCGACCTGCTGATTCTTGACGAGCCGACCAACCATCTCGACATCGCCGTCCTGTCTCTTATACACATCTGACGCTGCCGACGATAAGGC
>ENA-OYXU01001044-OYXU01001044.1-human-gut-metagenome-genome-assembly--contig:-NODE-1044-length-10043-cov-4.170204_pt1 | contig 10043 bp, 7 predicted proteins | sample MGYA00243243_ERZ653435 | MGnify/ENA primary metagenome ERZ653435 (study PRJEB26926, sample SAMN06165113) | human gut metagenome | biome: ENVO:00009003; feature: ENVO:2100002; material: ENVO:00002003... | reverse complement strand
TTATCGTCGGCAGCGTCAGATGTGTATAAGAGACAGCGTCAGTTTCCTGCAGAACCAGCCGGATTCCGCCGCATACTACCTGCGGAAACTTGAGTGCCTCAACCCCACGACACCACGTGCGCGTTATGACCTGATATTCAACCATGGACTTCTGCATGAACTGCAGGGAAGACCGGACTCCGCATTGATGTACTACCACCGGGCGGCCGTGCTGTCGCGGACCGGCGTTAAATCGCAACTGAACGAAGCCGCGGCCAATTCCGCCATCGCCGACCTGTACATGAATCTCAACGACATGGACTCCGCCTTGAAATATTACAGGCTCAACGAGCGTCTGGCCCGCGACTACAACCATATGGACCTGCTGGTGGAATCGCTGCGCCGCATGGCCGAAGTCCATGACCGGAACGGAGATGTGGAGTCCGCGCTGAGATGCAAGTCCGAGTATCTGGCACTTTCGGACTCCATACTGAGCCGCGATGAGATCAGCAAGATCAAGAACACTCAGAACGCGTACGAGCAGGAAGGCAACGCCGACACCATACGCACACTGAACCTTACAAACGCCTTGCAGCGCAACTGGATCCTGAGCCTGACCATATTCATTGCAGTGGTCCTGGCCTTCACGGTCATGATATGGATACAAAAGCGGAGGCTGAGCCGGGCTTATTCCGACCTATACAGACATAACAGCGATGAGCTGAACGCCGAGATGAAGTACCGTGAACGCATAGCCGAACTGGAGGCGCAGATGGCCGGCTCGACTCAAGGCAACGCGACTCAAGACACAGGGAGCGAGGGAAACGACCAGGAAGCCGCTCCCTCCGAACCGGAGCGCAGGCTGCTGCAGAACAAGGAACAGCGGGCGACCATTATGGCCAGAATCCTCCGCGAGTTCGAGAATTCGGAGGATTATTGCCGCAGCGACTATTCCATCGAGATGCTGGCCAATGCCGTTGGCTCCAACGCACGCTATGTATCGGAGGCCATCAACGAGGAACACGGCATGAATTTCCGATCGTTGCTTAACGAATTCCGCATCAAGCGCTCCATGCAGATGCTCGACGACTTCGAGCATTACGGCCACTTGACCATCAAGGCCATATCCGAGAGCGTGGGCTATAAGTCGCATTCCACCTTCATCAACGTCTTCGTAAGGCAGACAGGTCTGAAGCCCAGCCTCTACCAGTCCCTGTCCCGCAGCCGCAAGCCCTGAACTGGACACGATTCCTGCATGCAATCCCTCCTCCATGTACGGACATCCCTCCGGGATGTTTGTCAATCGAAACATCCCGGAGGGATGTCCGTACATGGGCATATGGCGATTGCATTTGGGAGTTGGGGAAATTTTTAGTAACTTTGTTTCTGATTCATAAGCAGGGCTGTTTTGTCCTGCTTGTCCGCGGTTGAAACAACATATACGACAATATTATGAAACAAGACGACGAGAACGTTTACACCACCGAGACGGGCCTACCTGAGAACGCGTTTCGGGAACTTGGTGCCGACGAGGAGTATGTGCCTGTGATGAAGCCGGCGCATGAACAACAGGAGGTCACCGTCTATTCCGTAGGGATGGGACTGTTGATGGCCATAGTCTTCAGTGCCGCCGCGGCCTACCTTGGCCTGAAAGTGGGCCAGGTGTTCGAGGCCGCCATCCCCATCGCCATCATAGCCGTGGGCCTCAGTTCGGCGCTGAAGAAGAAGAACGCCTTGGGGCAGAACGTGATAATCCAAAGCATCGGATCCTGTTCGGGCGTGATAGTGGCCGGCGCCATCTTCACACTACCGGCCCTTTACATCCTGCAGGACACATACCCCGACATCGTGGTGGATTTCTACCAGATTTTCCTGTCCTCGCTGTTGGGAGGTATTCTCGGAATCCTGTTCTTCATCCCCTTCCGCAAGTATTTCGTGAAGGACATGCACGGTAAGTACCCCTTCCCGGAAGCCACGGCCACCACTCAGGTGATCGTGTCGGGTCAGGCGGCATCGGCCAGCGGCGACAACAGCCAGGCCAAGACGCTGATAGCAGCCTCGCTGATCGGAGGCATCTACGACTACATCGTCGCCACCTTCGGATGGTGGGCCGAGACCGTCACCAGCACCTGCAACCATCTGGGTCAGACCATCGCCGAGAAGACCAAGCTGGTGTTCAGCTGCAACACCGGCGCGGCCCTGCTGGGTCTGGGATACATCGTCGGACTGAAATATGCCTTCGTCATCTTCGCCGGCTCCATATTCGTATGGTGGATCATAATCCCGCTGCTTGGCACCTATGGCACACCTGAGTTCCAGGCCATGGCTCCCGACGCTCTGTTCAAGGGCTATGCCCGCATGATCGGCATCGGCGGCATCGCGATGGCCGGTGTAATCGGCATCATCAAGTCCTGGGGCATCATCGTCAACGCAGTGTCGCTGGCCGGACGCGAGATGCGCGGCAAGCAGGACGCTGAGAAACCTGTCCGCTGGCAGACCGACATATCGATGAAGAAGATCGTGTTCTTCATCACCATCGCCCTGATCGCCGTCCTGCTGTTCTTCTGGTTCGGCGTGATCCACACCTTCTGGCAGGCCCTCATAGCCTGGATCGTTGTTACCGTCATCGCATTCCTGTTCACTACCGTGGCCGCGAACGCGATCGCCATCGTAGGCTCCAACCCCGTGTCAGGCATGACGCTGATGACGCTGATAATCGCCTCCGCCATATTCGTGGCGATCGGACTCAAGGGCACCAGCGGCATCGTGGCGTCCATGGTGATCGGCGGCGTGGTCTGCACCGCGCTCTCGATGGCCGGAGGCTTCGTGACCGACCTGAAGGTGGGCTACTGGCTCGGCTCGACTCCCAAGAAACAGGAAAGCTGGAAATTCCTCGGCACGCTCGTGTCGGCCGCAACGGTCGGCGGCGTCATCCTGCTTCTGAACCAGGTCTACGGCTTCACCGGCGAGAATGCACTCGTAGCACCTCAGGCCAACGCCATGGCCAAGGTGATCGAACCTCTGATGATGGGCGGCGAAACTCCCTGGATACTCTATATGGTAGGCGCCATTCTGGCGCTGATACTCAACTGGCTCGGTGTTCCGGCCCTTGCATTCTGCCTGGGCATGTTCATCCCGCTTCATCTCAACGTGCCGATGCTTGTGGGTGGCGCCGTATCATGGTTTGTAGGCTCACGCTCGAAAGACAAGAAACTCAACGACGCACGCCGTGACCGCGGCACCCTTATCGCCTCGGGTCTGATTGCCGGCGGCGCTCTGTTCGGAGTCTTCGCAGCTCTGACCCGCTTCCTCGGCTTCGAGTATGCCAACCCGCTGAGCGTGCTGACCACCCAGTGGGCCGGCGTGGTTGTCTATGCAGCTCTGATAATCTATCTCGCGTGGGACGCCATGCGTGCCCGCAAAGCATAACGACGAAACAATTCCCCTCCCCGAATAACTATTGACAATCAGCGGCCGACGCCCTCTCCGCCCGCCGGAGCGACGTCGGCCGCACTCTGTTTAACAACGACGTGACTGAGCAGACCGAAAAGAAGACGAGACGGCAAATCGACAGACAGATAATAGCGCTGTCGGTTCCGGCGGTGATAGCCACCATCACTACCCCGCTGTTGGGGCTGATGGACACGGCTTTCACGGGTCACATGGGCGGCGCCGTCTACCTGGCGGCGATAGCTCTCGGCGGGAATGTCTTCAACCTGCTTTACTGGCTTTTCGGATTTCTCAGGATGGGGACGAGCGGCTTCACCGCCCAGGCCTATGGAGCCGGCGACAGCCACGGGACGGCCACGGCACTGATGCGCGGCCTGACCGTTGCGGTCATGCTTGGAGCGGTCATCGTCATACTCCAGCGGCCAATCATCGGTCTGTTCGGCATGGTGATGGATCCCGAGGCCGACGCATGGAGCGAGGCGCTGACCTATCTCCACATCCTCGCCTGGGGCGCGCCGGCGGTGCTGGCCACCACCGTGATGACCGGCTGGCTCATCGGCATGAACAACACGCGGGCGGCCATGTGGATGTCGATAGCCATCGACGTGGTCAACCTCGCCGTCAGCGCTGGGCTTGTGCTTGGTATGCACATGAAAGTCGAGGGCGTGGCCATAGGCACCCTCTCGGCCCAGTGGGCGGGCGTCATCATCGGCGCCGTCATGATAGCGCGCTACAAGCTGTCGCTGCGCATAGGCATCGGCGAGCTGTTTGAGAAACGTGCCATGAAGCGCTATTTCAGCGTCAACGGAGACATCTTTCTGCGCACGCTCTGTCTCATCGGTGTCACCCTGTGGTTTACGCGCGCCGGAGCCGAGCAGGGGACTGTCACGCTTGCGGCGAATGCCATGCTGATGCAACTTTTCATTCTCTTTTCATACTTCATGGACGGAGTGGCCTATGCCGCCGAGGCTATGGCCGGAAAAGCGGCGGGCGCACACGACGACCGCGGGCTACGCGATGTAATTGGCGGCGTCATGCGTCTGGGGTCACTTCTGGCGCTGATTTTCGCCGTGCTATATTTCACCGCCGGAGAATGGATATTGGAGTTACTCAGCGATGATACCGGCGTCACCGACGCGGCGCGCGACTACCTGCCGTGGACCGTCGCCGTGCCGATAGTTTCGTTCGGAGCCTTCATGTGGGACGGCATATGCGTCGGGACGACGATGACACGCCGTATGCTGCTGTCGATGGCCGTTGCGACCCTGGTCTACTTCATCATCTATTTCACCGCCGTGCCATGTCTCGGCAACCATGGCCTGTGGCTGGCGTTCACGGCCTATCTGGCCTCACGGTCGGCGGTCATGGCCGCAGCCGAAAAGCTCCACCGGGTCAGGACCTGAGCTGTCAGAGGATGGGAGAAAGCAGACGGAGTATCGACTCCTTAACGCGCGCCAGAAGCGGACGGTGGCGCCACTCAGACGACTTCACACGGTGAGACTCGGCCATGTCGGCCTCGAACTGCTCGGAGAGGCGACGGTTGATGTCACGGCTGTAGATAAAGAAGTTAGCCTCGAAATTGTGCTCGAAACTGCGGAAATCGAAGTTTGTGGAGCCGACCGACGAAAACTCGTCGTCGACCACCATCATCTTTGAGTGGAGCATTCCGCCCTCATAGAAATAAATCTTTATGCCGGCGCGAAGACACTCCTGGATATAGGAATTTGAGGCGGAAGTCAGCATCGACGAATCGCTGTGGCGGGGCATCATGATGCGCACATCGACGTGAGAAAGCGACGCCACCTGGAGCGCACGCAACAGACTCTCGGTGGGGAGGAAATAGGGAGTCTGGATATAGATGCGCCTGCGGGCGCCCCCGATGGCCTTGTGCATCATCATGGCGATGTTGCTCCAGCGGCTCGTGGGTCCGGAGCTGACAAACTGGATGCCGACACCCTGGCCGGGAGGCATCGGGCGGTTCATGCCCGCCGTCTCCTGAATGAGCGGCTGACCCATGAAATTCCAGTCAATGGCAAACGAATACTGAAGGGCTGCAACGGCGGGACCGGACACTCTCAGATGGCAGTCGCGCCACTTGGCGAAATTGCCGCCGTCCATATATCGGTCAGCGATGTTCATGCCGCCGATATAGCCGATTTCACCGTCGATGACACAGACCTTACGGTGATTGCGCCAGTTGATGCGCGAGCCGAATGGCGGGAACGAGACGCGGAAAAACGGATAAATCTCTACGCCCGCCTTGCGGAGCGTTCGGACATATCGGCGTGAGATTTTGATGGAACCTATGTCATCATAAATCACACGCACTCTGACACCCTGGGCGGCTTTGGCCATGAGAGCGTCGGAGAGACGGCGTCCTGTGGCGTCGTCGTTTATGATATAATACTGGAGATGGATATAGCGGCGTGCGGCGGCGATGTCAGCCAGCAGGGCCTCGAACTTCTCGGGACCGTTGTTGAAGATATCCACGACATTGCCGTCATAATAGTTCGCCCCGACAAGCGAGCGGCCCAGGATGGCGCTCTGACGCCCTTCAGGCGAGAGTCTGGGCTGGGCGCGGAAACCTCCGCCGACTTCATGGCTGCGCTCAAGCAGACGCCGACGGTTGCGGCGCGAAATCATGCGGGTATTCTTTATCGAACGGCCGAAGAAAATATAAAGGATGATGCCGCCGACCGGAAAGAGCATCAGGACGGTGACCCAGGCAAGCGATTTTAAGGGATTGCGGTTTTCGGAGATGACAACACCTATAATGCTGAGGATAGTGACGCTATAAGCAATCACCAACCCCCAGTAGAGCCAATATGAGTCGATATGGTTGTAGATCCAATCCATAGCCGTCATGGGGAAACGACTCTGCGGCTGAAAAAAGTAGAAACCGCCGTCATTATGTTGACTTGTACACCCATAGGGAGTCGAACCCTAATCGTCGGAACCGGAATCCGATATTCTATCCATTGAACTATGGGTGCGTCCGGAATTATTCGGATGTGCAAATTTAGAGTTTTTTTTGTAGATTTGCAAAAAGAATCATAAAACCCAACGAGAGTGAACGTCAGGATAGAACCGACCTGGAAGGCAGAGCTTGCCGCAGAGTTTGACAAGGATTATTTTGTCAGACTGACCGATTTTGTGCGTCAGCAATATCAGACGCGTCAGGTTTTTCCGCCGGCGTCAAAAATCTTCGCGGCCTTCGACGCGTGTCCTTTTGACCGCGTCAAGGTTGTCATACTCGGTCAGGACCCTTATCACGATGTGGGGCAGGCCAACGGCCTGGCCTTTTCGGTCAATCCGGGTGTGGCGATACCACGGTCACTGGTCAACATCTTCCGCGAGGTCAACGCCGACACCGGTGCACCCATCCCGACTAACGGCGATCTGACACGCTGGGCGCGTCAGGGTGTGCTGCTGCTCAACTCGACGCTGACCGTCGAGGCCCATCATGCCGCAAGCCATCAGGGTCACGGATGGGAGGAGTTTACAGACGAGGTCATCATGCGTCTGGCGCATGACCGCGAAGGGCTCGTGTTCATGCTCTGGGGAGCATGGGCCGCCCGCAAAGGGGCCTTTATCGACCGCAGCCGCCATCTTGTATTGACGTCGCCCCACCCATCGCCGCTGAGCGCCTCTCGCGGATTTTTCGGTTGCCGCCACTTCTCCAAAGCCAACAAATGGCTGACGGAGCACTCGCAGACACCTATCGAATGGTGACAGTGACAGACACATTAACAGAAAGTAACTCGAAAAAGATGAACAACAGACCCACCCTTGAACAGCGGCTTGAGCGGGCCCGCGCCCTGCGGGCTTCAGGCCATAACTGCGCACAGACCGTAGCCATCGTCTTCGACGACATCGACGGAGCTCCGTCGGAGGCCGACGCCGCCCGCATGTTCGGACCGCTCGGCGGCGGAGTCTCAGCCCAGGGCCTCATCTGCGGCGCCCTGTCGGCCGCCCTGATGATTTCGGCACTCACAGACCCGGCCGACACACCCAAAGCCAGAGTGTATGTCCTTGGGCGCGAACGCTCTGAAGCTTTCGAGCGCCGATTCGGCTCAAAAGATTGCCGAGAGCTGAAGCAGAAATACAAGGTAGCCTGCAACGATCTGATTTACGGGACTATAACCGCCATACACAACCGTCTCGAGAGTGAAAGCCACGATTAAATCAGCCTGGGCGTCCCTGGCGATTTTCATCGGCGCCACGACGTCGGTCTATGGCACCGAAACGAGTCAGGCCATCCTCGACGACAGTTTCCGCTCGCTGCAGGTGACTGTCGAGGGCTATCCGTTTGCGCCGCCCGTCATCAGCCTCAACAATCCGGCCGACCATATCCTCATATCATTTGACGAGCTCGCCGAAGACCGCTCATATCTGCGCTACGAACTGACACACTGCGACGCCCGGTGGCAGCCCGAAGGCCTTGTCGACAGCGAGTTTCTCGAAGGCTTCAACCAGGGCGACGTGACCGACTATGACTTCTCGCGATCAACGACGGTGCACTATATCAACTATCGAATCACCATACCCAACGAACAGATGGCACCGCTCATCGCGGGCAACTATCTGCTGAGGGTCTATCGAGAGGACGACCCAGACACGACGCTGCTGCGCGCACGGTTTTCGGTCAGCGACGACACCATAAACCTCAGCGGAGGTGTCACCACGCGCACCGACATCGACACCAACTCACGACATCAGCAGGTGGAGATTGTGGCCGACGACTCGGGACGGACGGTCGAAGACATCTTCAACGACCTGAAAGTCTTCGTTGTCCAGAACGGGCGCGCGGACAATGCTGTCACGGTCACCCATCCGCTGAGAGTCGAGGGACGCAGGGCGGTTTTCGAGCACCTCAGACCGCTTATTTTCGATGCCGGAAACGAATATCGCCGCATGGAGACCGTGTCGGTCAACTATCGGCCGATGCACGTCGAGGAGATTGTATGGGCCGACCCGCTCTATCACTTCGTGCTGGAGACCGACACTCCGCGCACCTTCTCGCCTTACAGCTATGACCAGACTCAGCACGGCCGCTACTTCATACGCGAATACAACTCGTCACAGAGCGACGTAGAGGCCGACTATGGCGTCGTTCATTTCGCTCTGGAAATGCCCCAGCTGAAAGACGCGGACATATATATCGACGGCGACATGACACAGCGGCGTTTTGACCCGTCGTCACGCATGACCTATAACAGCGAGACAGGCCGCTATGAAGCGGCCCTGCTGCTCAAGCAGGGGGCATACAACTACCAGTATCTCGCCGTAAAAAACGGAGCTGCCGAGGGCGCAACCGGCCCCGTCGAGGGCGACAAATGGGAAACCGTCAATGAATATACGGTCTACGTCTACCACCGTCCGCGAGGCTCCCGTTATGACCGTCTAGCCGGGGTCACAACCATATTCAGCAACAAATAAATGAACGTCGAAGAAGAAGAAGAAGAAATCACCATGCTCCAGATACAAGACACACTCGTAAGCCTCGACCTGGCCGAGCGCTACTTCTGCTGCGACCTCGAAGCATGCAAGGGAGCATGCTGCATCGAGGGAGACGCCGGCGCGCCGCTCACACCCGAAGAGGCCGAGCAGCTCGAAGCGCTCGTAGACACTGTCAGCCCCTATCTGCCCGAGGAGTCGCGCCGCCGCATCGCCGAGGCGGGCGTCAGCTATGTCGACGAGGAAGGGGACCTGGTCACCCAGCTCGTCGGCGGACGCAACTGTGTCTTCGCCACACGCGGCGACGACGGCGAGGGCATCTGCTACTGCGCCGTAGACCGCGCCCACCGCGAGGGCCTCTGCCGCTTCCGCAAACCGTCGTCGTGTCACCTCTACCCTCTCCGCCTGACCGAGTATCCGACCTTCACGGCCGTCAACTATCACCGCTGGGAGATATGCCGTCCGGCCGAAGCCCTGGGACGCCGTCTGGGCATCAGACTCTACAAATTTCTGGCGGAGCCGCTGACCGAGCGGTTCGGAAAGGAGTGGTATGACGAGCTGTGTCTGGCCTGCGAGACATATCTCGAGGAGCAGGGCGAGAAACCCTGAGCGTCGGCCCGATGTTATAGAGATAACTATGACACATGACGAGATAAACCTCAGACATCAGAACCTGACAAGATACATTGCGCCGCTGCGCGAGGGCGGTTCGCTGCCCGCACTTGGCGAGGCCGACGACGGGTTTCGCTATGTGGTGAAATTCAGCGGCGCCGGCCACGGTCCCAAATCGCTGGTGGCCGAAATGATCGGCGGTGAGATTGCCCGGCGGGCCGGACTGAGGGTGCCCGAGCTGGTGCTCCTCGACGTCGGCGAGGACTTCGGGCGCACAGAGCCTGACGAGGAGATACAAGACCTGCTCAAGGCCAGCCGCGGGCTGAATCTGGGCCTCCACTTCCTCAGCGGCGCCATGACCTTTGACCCGCTAAGCAACCGCGTCGACGAGGAGGAGGCTTCGCGACTGGTTTGGACCGACGCTTTTCTGACCAACGTTGACCGCACGGTGCGCAACACCAACCTGTTGTGGTGGAACCGTGAGCTGTGGCTAATAGCTGTCTCTTATACACATCTCCGAGCCCACGAGACTACGCTGCATCTCG
>ENA-OYXU01001042-OYXU01001042.1-human-gut-metagenome-genome-assembly--contig:-NODE-1042-length-10054-cov-4.841484_pt1 | contig 10054 bp, 7 predicted proteins | sample MGYA00243243_ERZ653435 | MGnify/ENA primary metagenome ERZ653435 (study PRJEB26926, sample SAMN06165113) | human gut metagenome | biome: ENVO:00009003; feature: ENVO:2100002; material: ENVO:00002003... | reverse complement strand
AGATGCAGCGTAGTCTCGTGGGCTCGGAGATGTGTATAAGAGACAGATATGACTCCGGGCATCCGCGTATATGCAGAGGGTTACGGTGTGGAGGAACAGCTCATCGACGACCTCAGCCGAATCAACGCCACCGGCTATCATACGGTACGCATCAACCTTCCGGAAGAACTGCAGAACAAGACATGGGTATCTCTTGCAGTGGTCAAGGACTTCTCCGCCGCATCACCCTATCTGATCATTCCAAAGTACACTGTACGCAACATCCTCAGCCATGACCTTAAGGCTGAGCTTATCGGCACAAAATCAGGAGAAATCGGCGCTACTCTCACATTCGAGGCAACCGTATCCAACGAGGGCATTGAGGGCAGCGAGTTCAAGTCAGGCACATTCACAGTCAAGAAGGGCGACGAAGTGCTTGCCACCAAGACTGTATCCGACCAGGCAAAGAATCTTGCTCCCGCAGAATCAGAGAAGTTAAGCTACAGCGTGGAGGCTGACGCCAACTATGTCGGCGACCTCACGGTGACATTCGCAATCGATGACGCTGACGAGAACCTCGCCAACAACACTTCCTCAATCAACGTTAAGGTGAAGAAGGGTGATGCGGTAGCAATAACAGACCTCAAAGCCGGCATCGACGGGAACCAGGTGAATCTCACATGGACCGCGCCTGTAGGCAGACTCGGCGCCGAGAGTTTCGAGGAGGAGACTCCGTTCGTTCTTTCTCCCGAAAAGATAGGTGCGTTCAAGAATATCGACAAGGATGGCAGCGAGGTCTACACATGGAACGCGTCTTCTCCCGTATGGAACGGTGCAGAAAAGCCGGGGGCATTCTCTGTGATGGACAGCTCACAGCTGGACGGCATCTTCGGCAAAGAGGATTCATTCCCTGCAGCCGACGGCAATCAGTTCATCATCGCATTCTGCCCTGCTCCTCCTTTACAGGGCGGCGCTGCTCCAGCTGCAGACGACTGGCTGATCTCACCGGCTCTCGGAGAGGGTTCGGAATTCAGTTTCTCCCTCAAGTGCCTCACAGATTATTATGGCAACGAGACAATCGAGATCCTCACCGCAACTGATGATTCCGACACGGACAACTTCACAATCCTTGCCACAATCGATACAGACAACACCTCATGGGAGGAATACAGTTACAAACTTCCCGCAGGCGCCAGACATTTCGCAATCCACTATGCCAGCACGGATATCTTCGGCATCATGATCGATGCCATCAACTATGTTCCTGCAGAAGCTATTGTTGAGATCGGCTGCTACGAGATATATCGTCAGACCGACGACGGCGACTTCGTGAAAATCGCAGACGTCAAGAACACCGCGTACAGCGACACGGAGGCGGAACTCGGCCGGGAACTCCGCTACTATGTTATTCCGGTTCTTGCCAATGGCACGAATGGAGAGAAATCCAACATTGCGGAGGCTAAGAAATCCGGTATCTCCGACCTCATCTCCACGCGCCGCATCTATGCTGCCGAGGGAGAGATCGTGGTTCGCGGATTTGAGGGCAAGCACGTGACTGTCGTCAACCTCTGCGGAGCCGTCGTGGCAAACGGCACTGCAACCGAGATCAACCGCATCTCGGTTGCTCCGGGTGTATATGTAGTGAAAGCCGACAACAAGATCGCCAAAGTATTCGTAAAATAACAATAGTACCGTTATCTTACTGTTTAAGAAGGGGGAGTCACAAGACTCTCCCCTTCTTTTTTCGCATATCCGGAGGCTGTTGCCAGATATTTTTGTAATTTCAAGAGAAGGCAAGAACGCAGGCATCGACTGAAGTCGGGTTGACGTTATGGTTGAACGTTGCGCCGCCAGAAGCGGATAGACCCTGCAGTCCTTGAAACTTTGATTCTGCAATAATCTTGAAGGTTGCAGGTTGGTGCAACTCTGCAATGCTGAATTACAACCTCGCTGCAACCTCCAAAAGGTTTCCAACCGCTAATTTACAAAAAAGGCGCTGAAAATCAAAATCCCATCGTCGGCGGTCAGTCGCCGCCGACGGATTTCTGGAGCTCGCGGGCGGAGTCGAGGAACTCGTCGACACTCATTTCCTTGAAGAACAGCAGACCGTGCGTGGTGCGGATGCGCGGACTGGGGTTCTGGTAGAAGAACGGCTTACCCACCACACGCTGCACCTGTGCCAGCTGGTCCACCCATATCCGCATGGCCAAGTCGCTGAACTTGCCGTCCAGCCTATAGCTGGGGAACGAGGCGTTGACCTGGCTGCCGTAGCAGTTGCTGAACGCGTTGTCGAAGACGCTCATGGCGTTGAGCGATACCGGTACGATATGCGTGGCCTCCGACGGCAGGAAACGGAACCATACGTTCCTGTAACCCCATATCTTCAGGCCGCTCAGGTCCTCCTCACGGCTCCATTCGCGCACCGCCTCGGCTATGGTCTGAAGCACCTTGTAATGCGTGTCCGGTCCGCTACCCTCCGGGTCGAAGGCCAGGCTGATGACCGTCGGTTTGATGCGGCGCAGCTGCTCCAGCACCGGCAGCACGTCGCGGTCGCGGGTAGGCTGCTGGGTGAATATGTCGCCCGTGTAGAACCCCAGGCGCAGATGATGGACGCTGTCGCTCGGGATGCCGAAGAATCCCCATACCAACTCCTCCTCGAACTCGCGGATCATACCCTTCAGCAAACGAATCTCCGCCGACATCTTCTGCCCGGCGTAACTGCCGCGGGTCTCATCGATCACCTGACGTATGCGGGACTTCAGCGACTCGACGCTGTCCACGCCCCATATCTCGATGAAGTCGCGCACCAGACGGTGGGCAAAACCACGCTTGCGCTCCTCCGTGTTGCCCGAGGCCACATGTATCAGACAATGGTATATGTCCTTGTCGCGCTTCTCGCGGTACCCCTTACGGAAAAAGTCGGGATAGCACAGCATCTGTATGCGCCCCTCGTCGATGAATCGCAATGTGTCGGTCAGCGCCTCGATCAGGTACGCGTTGGTCACGGCGTTGAATCCCGATGTCATGATCGCGAAATGCGACTTGTTGGTCTCGTTGCGCGATATGCGGTGGATGTGCGGCAGGAATCCCAGCATTATGTCGTCGTGATGCGGGCCGGTGTGCAGGAACATCTGGCGGCTCCAGGACGATGTGCCCAGGTCAAGCTTGCGCTTCAGCGAGTCGATCACGGACTGCACGGTGTGCTCGCCCAGATCCGGGATCATGCTGCAGTACCGGTCCGTGCGCAGCTCGTCCACAGTCACCTTGTCGCCGTATTTGCCCACACGGTTGCAGTATTCCAGCACGGCGCGGTCCGTCTTCTCCTGTGACCACGGCGTGGAGGTGTAATAGTCGTGGATCGACTCCTGGAGCATCGACGCCGCTCCACGCGTCAGATAGAAGCGGGCCTCCGGCAGACGCGACAGCACCGAGGCGGGGTACAGGTTGGAGTGTTTCTTCTCCAACGCGTCGGCCACGACACCGGCCTTGGCCTCGCCGGCGGCGAAGATTATCGCCACGCAGTCCTTGTTGTAGGTTATGGTGTCCAGACCGATGGTGATGACCGGCTTGGTGCGCGACACCTCGATGCCTCCCAGATCGCCGGCCGCGGCTGCCTGTGTCTCGAAATTGGTGTGCGTCAGCCTCGTGGTGGAGTGCGGGTCGCTGCCTCGGGTGTTGAACGCGATGTGGCCGTCCGGGCCGATTCCGCCCAGGAAGAACCCGATGCCACCCATGTCGCGGACGCGCTGCTCGTATCCGGCACACCAGTCGTCGATCATGAATATGGACCGCTGCTGAATCTCCTCCATGTGACTCTTGGGCTCACGGTAACGCAGCCCCAGATCCACGGTGCCGTCGGGGAACACCTCTGTGAACGGGCGTCCGCCGACCAACGGAATCTCATCGCAGTTGATGAACTGCCCCTTGCCGGGGTCCAGTCCGAAGTCGCTGACGTAGTATTTCTGCACATAGTTATAGAAACTGTTGTGCTGGCGCGGGTCGATGGGATAGAACTCGTCGATCTGCACGAAACGGAGCCCTCGCAGGTCAGGCCTACGGTCCACAAGCAGACCGCTCTCCAGGCGCATGCGGCGACCCTCGTCGCTGTCCCACTGCTCCAGCGTGCGGCGCACCCACTGGATGAAGTACTCCGGCGTCTTGCCGGTAGGCAGGCTGACCACGCCCTCCGGATGGGTGCTGACCCATTCCAGAAACCGCATCGCAGCTAGTTTGCCCAGTTTCGGGAAATTATCGACCGTGATGTACGGCACATTGGTGTGGAACCGATGTAATGCCCCACCGTTGAACACCTTCTCGACGTTGCTGAAGTTCGTTTCCATGGCTTTAAGGTTTCATTAATCATGTTCGATGAAGTCGAATCAGGCTTCATATTGAAGATATTGTCAAGACATTCCTGGGGTCAGCCCAACATTGACTGCATGAACATCCATACCTCGCGGACAAGCATGGCGTAGGGGGTCTTGCTGAGCTTGATGCCGGTCTTTTCGCAGAAGTCCTGCAGCAGTGCGAAGGTCCGCTCGTCATCTGTCTCGATCTCGGCGGGGCAGATGCCGGAATTGATGATTTCCGTCGCAAGGTTGTCAAGGATCTCGGTTTCCCATCCTTTCTGCTCCCGTATGAACGGAGGCATGAACGGAGGTATGCCCTGCGATTTCATCACAGCCAACAGTTCAACCGGATAGTACCGGATGTCGCCATCGGCCACCGGCATTGGGCTGTGCACCACACGGCACTCAAATGTGCCGTCGTGTTTCAGGGCCTTGATCTTAAAAGTCTGCGCCGGATTGTCGAATACCGGAGTTATGAATTTCTTTTCGGTCAGTGGCGGCGTCACGGTCTTGCCCCAGGACCAAGTGCCGTCAGGCTGAAGATTGAGCAAAGGAATGTTTTTTCCGCCCTGGTCTGTAGCGTAGTCATCCTCAAATCCAAGGTCGGCCAATTGCTCAGAACCGAGGCCTTCAATCCGTCGTGCCACCTCACATCCTCCCTGCAGGGCGAGCGTCATGTCGCGGCTGTCCGTCTCGTCAGGAATACCTTCGTATTGGTTGGAGCCGTCCATTACATGAAAGTCCGGCCATCCCTTGGGCCTGCACATCTTGATTCCGGCCTCAGCGGCGACTTTCTTGATGAATGCGCGGCCTTCCTTGCCGGTCAGGCAGTCGGCTGCATTCTCGAAATCGCAGTTAACGGCATGGAACCCCATATGCCTTTCGAACATTTCGAGAGGGTCGATATCATAACCTGACTTGATGGAGTTGAGATATGTGGAGAATCCCTCGGAGCCTCGGTACAGGGCCAGGGCGAAGTGTTCACCGCCGTTGCCCATGCAGCAGCAGTAGCCTATCTGGCTATCCGGAAGTGTGACAGCGAAAATCTGGCTGTCGTTCAACGTCTCAAAGAGTGCGCAACGACGGAAGCGCAACGCGGCGATTATGAGTTCTTTATCCATAGTATCTCAGATTTGGCTGGTTCTCAATCCTGTGCCTCACTCTTCCCTTAGGTCGGAATGGACACCCCAAAGTTAACTCGAATTATCAACATAACAAAATTTCCTATGCGAATTATTCCAGATTTTCAAGTTGAAATCTGTAATAAGGTATTGCAGCAACGTTATATACTCGTAGATGGAATTGAATTATGAATAAGCATCAGTCTGCTAACACCATCTGTTCATGGATTGTCACTTATATAAATTAGGTATGAAAGAGATATATTTTGCCGGGGGATGCTTCTGGGGTACGGAGCATTTCTTTTCGCTGGTGGAGGGGGTGATTGAGACTGTGGCGGGTTACGCCAACAGCCGGGTGCCGATGCCTTCCTACAAACAGGTGTGCAGCGGCGCGACTAACGCCGCCGAGACTGTGAGGGTGGTCTATGATCCTGCCGTCGTTTCGCTGCCGTTCCTGATCGACCTGTATTTCAAGACAATTGACCCGACCGTGCTGAACCGTCAGGGCAATGATGTCGGCACACAGTACCGTACCGGAATATATTACACCGACGCTGCCGACCGCGCTGTCATCGATGATGCGGTGAACCGGGAAAGCAAGCGGTACGCACATCCGATTGTAGTGGAGGTCAAGCCGCTGGAGAACTTCTATTCCGCTGAGGACTATCACCAGCAGTACCTGGTGAAGAATCCCGGCGGCTACTGCCACATCGATCCGGCCCTGATGCGCCTGGCCGCAAAAGCCAAGGATCCCAATCACTGACAGGGCGTATGCAAATCATTGCCGGCGAACCTGGCAGCGGTCAGCGGTGTTGAAACCGATGATGCGTATATTGATTATAATGACGGCATGTATGCTGTTCTGCGGGTGCGCGGTGGATTCAGCGGGGCGCAGGACTGACTACCCCGTTTCAAAAAACAAGAATATGAAAGAGGGATACCGCAAGCCTTCGGACCAGGAGTTACGCAACAGGCTGACAGCCGAGCAGTATGCCGTTACCCAGCAGGGCGCGACCGAACGGCCCTACATGAATGAGTATGACCGTGAGTTCCGGCCGGGAATATATGTTGACATAACAACTGGTCAACCTCTGTTCGTGTCGTCGGACAAGTACGACTCCGGATGTGGATGGCCGGCGTTCAGCCGACCGATATCGCCGGATGTACTGACGGAACACGTTGACAACTCGCATGGCATGAGTCGTGTAGAGGTTCGCAGCGCAGCCGGAGACGCCCATCTGGGTCATGTGTTTCCCGACGGCCCGCGTTCCAAAGGTGGACTGCGTTACTGCATCAACAGCGCCTCGCTACGCTTTATCCCCAAGGCCGATATGGAGGCCGAGGGCTACGCTGAATACCTCCCGCTGGTGGATAATCAGCGATAGGCAAGCCTTCCAGGCGGTGATGTTGCGGGTCTCGCGGTTCAGCATCCCCGCTGGTCACTCTTCTTAGCCTTGCTGATGGTCACGAGCCATACGCCGGTGAAGATCAGCACTATCGCCACCCCCTTGACCGGGGTGAACGCATCCAGTCCGAGGCATATGCCCGTGATCGTGGCCACGATGGGCTGAACGTAGTTGTACATTCCCACCAGCGTGGGCCTCAGGCTCTTCTGGCCGATCATGATGCAGATATAGGCCAGGAACGTGCCACACACCACCACGTACGCGATGCCGTTCCATTCCAAGTGCGATACGGCCGACCAGTCGGTCGTGGCGATCCAATGCGCGCTGCCGGGCAACGCCACCACCGTGGCCGACAGGAACATCCATTTCATCAGCGTCACCAGGCTGTACCGACGGATAAAGTTACGGTATAAAGTCAGATAAAGCGCATACGCCAACTGGGCGCAAAGCACTATCACATCGCCCAACGCCGGATGCGAGCCTCCGGTCTGTGAACCGTTCCCCGCTATCAGGATTATCGCGCCGGCCGCGCCCACGGCGATTCCTCCCGCTTTCTTCATGGTGATTGGTTCGCGGAGGATCAGCCACGCCAGCAGCATCACCCACATCGGCATGGTGGTGGTGACCAGCGACGCCTCGCCAGGCGACGTGAGGCTGACTCCCAGTATGAAACATCCCTGATTGAACAGCACGCCAAGCATCCCGGCTCCGAACAGCCGGAGTATGTCGCGGGGCGGCACATGCTCGCGCGGCAGAAACAGCGAGGTAAGCCAGAACAGCATGGCGGCTCCCGCCACCCTGAAATCCACCATTATCATCGGAGCCACGACCCCGGCGGCGAAAACCATCTTCGTAACCGGCGACATCAGCCCCCACATCACGTTGGCACCCAGCATCGCCAGGTGTCCCTTTGCCTTGTTCATTTCCATCCTAATTCTTTTCAGGGTGCAAAATTACTCAAAAAATCTCACTACGGCAACGTATGAAAATGGTGCAGAATGTTGGCTGAATAAGAAGAATGAATGAACTTTGCCGTGAAATCGGATAACATTCAAGAAGTCATTTACTGATGGCTTCCCATATTCATTTCAACCGGCAATCTGTCATGAAAAAATCTATAATACTTCTAACACTTCTCTGCAGTTTCCTCTGCGCGTTCTCCCATGGATTGCAATTCCATGGCAATGAAAGGAATATCGACGGCCGATCATCGCTTGCGATACCATCGGAACTGTCTAAGGCAAAAACTGTAGGAGTGTATGATCTTGGATTTACTATCCGGAACCACAACATCAGCAGTCCGGGCAACATATTCTGTATCCAGAACAGATGTGATTCCAGTACGTTCGCGTTGATGTTCAATTATAACGAGCCCACCGACCAGGCGACGTTCATTTTTGCGAAAAGCGGCGAGCGTAACCTCTGTTCCACAAGCTTCAAGGGTTCGGAACTTCGGGAGAAGGCGATGCCCGTGGTTCTGAAAATCAATCAAGCGGCCGGTACGATATATATAGCGATCGGCTCGCACCACGCTTCTATTCCCGTCCCGGAACTACGGAAAACCGGTTTTGCCCCTCAGCTGCATTTCAGCATGAGCCGTCATATGGTGGAGAGCGCGTCGTTCTCAATAAGAGACCTGCGGATCATTTCCGACGGCAAGGAAACAGTCGTTCCCATGACTGAAAGCAAGGGAGAGGCTGTGCATGACAGCCAGGGCAAAGAGGTGGGCAAGGTGATCCGACCTGGCTAATAAACCGGTCCTACTTCTGGGACAGGGTATGGACCACGTTTTCAGACACGCCTACCGGGTTCACGTTCGACCCGTACAGACAGATGCTGTACTCCTACAGCGCCGACTCGATCAAGGCTTTCGATATCCGTACACGCAGCCTGACGTTCAGGACAGTCAAGGGCGATTCCCTTCCCGTTCGCCACGGCATGAACCTTATGGACGGGAAAACAGGCCGCATCATACCTTACGAGGTCTATAACGACGCATTGCTCGCCGAACTGGATCCGGCGAGCGGCGAATGGCGGCGTCTTGGAGAAACGTCACCGGATGCCGTGTGGAACCACCATGCGTCGGCCTACCGCAGCAAAGACCATACCCTCCTGCTGTTCGGAGGATACGGCAACCGGAGGTATTCCGACAGGCTTGTCCGTTATGATCTGAACCGACATGTATGGGACACCATCCCGCTCGGAGGCGACAGGATAGACCCGCGGTTCTATGCAGCCATGATGCTGACTCCGTCCCAGGACACACTTTATCTGTACGGCGGCAAAGGCAATCCCGAGGGCCTGCAGGCCCTCGGCACGAGATACTATTACGATTTCTACCGGATCGATCTGAAACGCCGGACGGTCAAGAGACTCTGGAGCCAGAATGCACCGGCGGAAGACCGTGTCCCGGCCAGGACCCTGATACCTGATCCGGACGGGAAGCATTTCTATGCGATCACTTATCCAGAGTACCGGCCGCATTCCTCATTGCAGTTGTACCGTATCGACATGGCTGACGGAACTTCCACGGCCGTGGGCGACACCATACCGCTGATTTCTGAGGAAATCGCCACAAATGTGGCACTCTACAGCAATCCGGCATTGGAGCGTTTATATTGCGTGGTGCAGCAGTTCGCCAAATACGGCCAGACCGTCACATCCGTCTACTCAATCACGGAGCCTCCGGTATCGGCCGCCCAGCTGCAGGGCCCGGTAGCCGACAAACGCAACCTTACGCCGATTGCAGTCATTGCCTCGGGGCTGGCGGCGCTGATCCTGCTTGCTGTAATTGTGGTAAGGCGGCGTAAAAAGACTTGCGAGTCGACATCCCGGTCAGAGACTGATGTGAACAAGGCTCCGGTTGCATCGACAGCCGATGTCACTGAGGAAACCCGCGCCGAACCCATGGGCGTTCCGACCCCATTCACCGAGGACTCGATCAAGGATCTTCCCACGTCTCCCGCCAGCAACTGCATCTCGCTGTTCGGTCCGTTCTCGGCAATCGATGCGAACGACCGGTCCATAACCCATCTGTTCAGTCTGAAACTAAAACTCATATTCCTGTACATACTCCTACAGACCGAAAGCCATAACGGCGTCACATCGTCCGACCTCAATTTCACGTTCTGGGCCGACAAGGACCCGGACAAGGTGAAGAACCTGCGCAACGTCACGCTCAATAAACTGCGCAAGGCTC
>ENA-OYXU01001039-OYXU01001039.1-human-gut-metagenome-genome-assembly--contig:-NODE-1039-length-10061-cov-4.332500_pt1 | contig 10061 bp, 14 predicted proteins | sample MGYA00243243_ERZ653435 | MGnify/ENA primary metagenome ERZ653435 (study PRJEB26926, sample SAMN06165113) | human gut metagenome | biome: ENVO:00009003; feature: ENVO:2100002; material: ENVO:00002003... | reverse complement strand
ACGAGATGCAGCGTAGTCTCGTGGGCTCGGAGATGTGTATAAGAGACAGCGAGGAGACGGCCGAACTGCTGTCGCTGACCATGTCGAACTTCTATAATATCCATCTGCGTGCAAAGAAACAGTTTTGTGACGCCTTGAGAAAAGAAGGACTTATATGAAAGACTTTGACGAACTGATGGCGCGTTTTGACTGCGTCCCCGAGATGCCGCTCTCTGAGGAAACCCTCGGCGCCTATATGGAGGGAACGCTTCCCCCTGACCAGTATATGATTGTCGACGGCATGGTCAACTCTGACCCTGAGCTGCTTGAACTGACAAACGACCTGATTGCCGACGACCTCTCGGCCGGTGGTGACGGCTATGGCGGCGAGGCGCCCGACCTCGATTTCGCAGACAACCCTTTTGACGATTGGTCTGCGGGATATGATGACAGCGACTTCTTTAACGACGAAGGTCACTATGAGTCCGACGGCTATGAAGACACACCATATGACACGGCAGACAGTGACGACGGCTTCGACTATGACGGCGGCTATGATTCGATGGATTAATAACTATTTTATAATCAACAAATTCTTCAACCAAGAGATAATGAAAATCAAGAAAATACTGATGTCGCTTCTTGTGGCATGTACAATTGCTGTTCCGTCGGCCTATTCTTTGACGCCCGAGGGAGAGCAGTTCACCACAATCATGGTTGCGACTATAAATTCGCCTGAGGTGCTGGCCGACCTGACATCCGATGGAATGTTTACGGAGGCTAAGGCTTCGCGCGAGGATGACAACCTCGTGATTTCCTTCAAATTTAACGATTCGTTTGACTTCAGCACTATGACCTACGAGGAGATACAGTCAATGCTCGGGCTAATGGCTGACAATATCAGGGAAACGATGGGCGAGTCTTACGGCCTCATGAAGCAGATGGGCGTCAACATGAAAATCGTTTTCAGTGATGTCAACGGAAACTCACATTCAAGATTTGTCTGATTTTTATTGGCATATGAGACATAAACCCGAACCGGTGATTCCGACAGTAGTCAGGGCCAATGAGTACATCCTCTCTGAGTGGAACAAGATGCTTAGGGGAGAGATCTATGATGCGTCTAATCCGCTGTTTGGCGACGTACTGATGAAGACACGCAAGGCTGTTAAATGCTTCAACGAACTTGAACCTGATTCGCCTGAGCTCGAAACGATTTTACGCGGTCTGCTGGGCAGCGCCGGTAGTCGGCTCCACGTCAATCAGCCATTCAGGTGCGACTACGGCTGCAATATCCATGTGGGCGAGAATTTCTTTGCAAATTTCAATCTGACCATTCTCGACGAAGCTCTCGTCATAATCGGCGACAACTGTTTTATCGGTCCGAACGTCAGCATCTACACCGCCTGTCATCCGCTTGACCCTGTCGAGCGCGCCACCGGTGTGGAGTGGGCTGAGCCTGTCGTTATCGGCGATGACGTCTGGATTGGCGGAGGCGCTACCATCACACCTGGAGTGACCGTCGGCGACGGTTGTGTCATTGGTGCCGGCTCGGTTGTGACGCGCGATATTCCGCCGCGGAGCGTTGTCGCAGGTGTCCCCGCGCGTGTCATAAAAACCATCTGATTGTTAAAATAGCTTATAGGTCTTGGCAAAACCGTCAGCGATATGTATTTTTGAACGCACTATTTAATAGAGGTGTCTCTATTGTACCGAAAATCCTTAGAATCTATCATCACACATTCGCTCAATCATGAACGATTTAACCCAACTGTTTACAGACCTTCTTCAGGAACATCGCAGCATAGACATTGCCGATGACGTTTTCAAGAAGATGATTGCTGAAGACCCGGCCCTCAGGTCGGAATATTCTGACTGGTGCCATGAATCGGGCTACACCGAGAAGCGCGGTTTTGCCGATTTCTGCGAAGAATATCTTGAAAATCAGGATTCTATATTTGATTCACTGAGCGAATATAACGATGAATAAACCGGAAGTGACCCTCCGTTTGCCTGCCGAATGGGAAGACTGTTTCGGCGCGGTCATGGTGGCCTGGCCACATGAGGATACAGACTGGGCGCCCATGCTTGGCGCCGTGCGCGAGACCTACCGTTCTCTGATTGCGCGGCTTATCGAAGCCGGCCAGCGTGTGCTGGTGGTGACCCCTGACGCCGCCGCGACGCTCGACAGTCTCCACGACATAGACCACTCGGCCGTCATGGTGGCCGAAGTGCCCACAAACGATACCTGGACCCGCGACTACGGTCCCATCTCCGTTGAGGTTAATGGCCGCATTGTTCTGCATGACTTCAAATTCAACGCCTGGGGACTAAAGTTTGCGGCAGACCGCGACAATCTCGTCAATCAGCGGCTCACCGACAATGGCTCACTGCGGTGTGATCTGAACAATTGTCTCGATTTCGTGCTCGAAGGGGGCTCGATTGAGAGCGACGGTCGCGGCACCCTGCTGACCACAACCGAGTGTTTGTCCTCGCCGAACCGCAATGGAGCCATGACTATCCCTGAGATTGAAGACTACCTCAAGTCGACGCTCGGGGTCTCACGCGTGCTCTGGCTCGACTATGGCGCTCTTGACGGAGACGACACAGACAGCCACATCGACACGCTGGCCCGGTTTGCTCCGTGTGACACTATCCTCTACTGCGGCGCAGGCGACGAGGATACGCCTCAGGCAGCCGGCTTAAGACGCATGGCTGCTCAGCTTGCGACTTTGACGACACCCGAAGGCCGTCCCTATAATCTTGTGGAGCTCCCCCTTCCTGATGCGATATATGATGAAGACGGCAACCGCCTGCCTGCGACATATGCCAATTTTCTTGTTACTTCTGAGGCGGTTATCATGCCTGTCTACGGACAGATGCGCAAGGACTATCTCGCCTCGCAGATTCTAAAAATCGCTTTTCCCGAACATCGCATACTGACCGTCGACTGTCGCACGTTAATCAGACAGCATGGTTCGCTACACTGCGCGACCATGCAGATTTCCCGTAACATTCTCCCGATATGAAGCGAATACTCAAGACCGGAATAATACAGCAAAGCAATAGCTCTAACGTAAACGACAATCGCCGTCGTCTGTGCGAAAAGGCCACAGCCCTTGCAGCCAAGGGTGCCCGGCTGATTGTGCTACAGGAGCTCCACGACTCGCTCTACTTCTGTCAGACCGAGGATGTCGACAATTTTGACCTGGCTGTTCCCGGCGCCTCAAGCGGAGCCGCCAATGTCTACAGCGAGCTTGCTGCATCGCTCCACTGTGTGATTGTCACTTCGATGTTCGAGCGCCGCGCCGCAGGCCTATATCATAACACTTCGCTGGTATTTGATACCGACGGACGTCTCGCCGGGCGCTACCGCAAGATGCATATTCCCGACGATCCGGCCTATTATGAGAAATTCTATTTCACACCCGGAGACCTTGGCTTCAAGCCTATCGAGACCTCATTGGGCCGTCTGGGCGTATTGGTCTGCTGGGACCAGTGGTATCCCGAGGCCGCCCGTCTGATGGCTCTTGCCGGTGCCGAAATCCTGATTTACCCGACAGCCATCGGGTGGGAGAGCAGCGACACGCCCGACGAGCAGGCGCGCCAGCGCGAGGCATGGATGACCGTGCAGCGCGGGCACGCCGTTGCCAACGGACTCCCGGTTGTCACGGTCAACCGTGTCGGGCATGAGGAGGACCCGAGCGGTCAGACCGGAGGCATCAGCTTCTGGGGGTCAAGCTTTGTGGCCGGTCCCCAGGGCGAATTACTCTATCAGGCTCCTTGTGACAGCGAGGTCGAAGCCATCGTTGACATTGACCTCGGCCGTAGCGAACAGGTGAGACGCTGGTGGCCTTTCCTGCGCGACCGCCGCATCGACGCCTACGGCGACCTGACCCGCCGCTTCATCGACTGACGCGCCGCGGTGAGGCGCACTTTGCGGCGCGTTTGGCGAGCCGCGCGAAATGAGCTATCTTTGCGTAAAAATTAGCAGGCCGATGGCAGAAGATCAATCTTTGCTGGCGAGGCTCGAAGGGCTTGAGGGCCGCTTTGAGGAGGTTGCCACACTTATCACAGACCCTGACGTAATTGCTGACCGAAAGCGCTATGTGCGTCTGACCAAGGAGTACAAAGACCTTGAGCGCCTTGTCGGTGAGACACGCCGCTATCGTAGTGTGCTCGACGATATGGCCTCGGCCCGCGCCATCCTTGAGTCGGAGTCAGACACCGAGCTTCGCGAGCTTGCCCGTCAGGAGCTCGACGATGCGACTTCGGCTCTGCCCGCAATAGAGGAAACCATAAAGCTTTTGCTTATTCCGGCCGACCCTGAAGATTCACGCAACGCTATTCTTGAAATACGCGCAGGAACGGGCGGTGACGAGGCCGCTCTCTTTGCCGGAGACCTGCTGAAGATGTATCTGCGCTATTGCGAGTCAAAAGGCTGGAAAACAGCCATAACTTCAGATACGCCCGGCGCTGCCGGAGGATATAAGGAAGTTATTGTCTCGGTTACGGGAGACGGAGTTTATGGAACCCTCAAATATGAGAGCGGGGTTCATCGTGTTCAGCGTGTGCCGGTCACAGAGACCCAGGGGCGCGTTCATACGTCCGCAGCCACAGTGGCCGTGCTGCCCGAAGCCGAGCCTTTTGATGTCGAAATCAACGAGGGAGAAATCAAATGGGACACATTCCGCTCGGGTGGTGCCGGAGGCCAGAATGTCAACAAGGTCGAGTCGGGCGTCAGACTCAGATATATGTGGCGTAACCCTAACAGCGGCGAGACCGAGGAGATACTCATAGAATGTACGGAGACCCGCGACCAGCCCAAAAACAAAGAGAGGGCTTTGAGCCGTCTGCGCACATTCATATATGACAAGGAGCATCAGAAATATGTTGACGACATAGCATCTCGCCGCAAAACACTCGTCTCGACCGGCGACCGCTCGGCCAAAATCCGAACATACAACTATCCTCAGGGACGCATAACCGACCACCGAATCAACTATACGATCTATAACCTTCAGGCGTTTGTCGACGGCGACATTCAGGATGTCATCGACCATCTCATCGTCGCCGAGAATGCCGAAAAGCTTAAAGCAGCAGAATTATAATATGAACAGACAGCAACTGATTGACAACGTCCGCGCTAAAGAGTCGTTCCTCTGTGTCGGCCTCGACACCGACATCCGCAAGATTCCGCATCATCTCATCGAGACGAGTGAAGACCCGATTTTTGAGTTCAATAAGGCTATAATCGACGCCACAGCGCCTTATTGCGTGGCCTATAAGCCGAATGTTGCCTTTTATGAAAGCCTCGGCGCCAAAGGTATTATGGCTCTTGAAAACACCGTGGCATATCTTCGTCGCAATTATCCCGACCAGTTTGTCATTGCCGACGCTAAACGAGGCGATATCGGCAATACGGCGTCGCTCTATGCTCGCGCATTCTTTGAGAATATGGGTGTCGACGCTCTGACGGTGGCTCCGTATATGGGGTCTGACAGCGTCAAGCCTTTCCTGGGCTATGATGGCAAATGGGTGATACTCCTGGCCCTGACGTCAAATCCCGGAGCCGAAGATTTCCAATATTTCAAAGACTGTGAAGGTGTGCGTCTGTTCGAGAAGGTCATGACCACGGCCATGACGTGGGATGCCAATCCGCTTGAGACCATCATGTTTGTTGTCGGCGCCACACGCGGCGAGATGTTCAGAGACATACGCCGTGTCTCTCCGCGCTCGTTCCTGCTTGTGCCGGGCGTTGGTGCCCAGGGAGGCAGTCTTTCAGACGTTGCACGCTACGGCATGATTGAGGGAGAGTGCGGTCTGCTTGTCAACTCTTCGCGCGGCATAATCTATGCATCGCAGGGCGAGGACTTCGCCGAGGCTGCCGCACGCGAAGCCGCCAAACTGCGCGGACAGATGTCCGAGCTCCTGCGTGAGCACAAAGTTATCTGAAGCACGCTCAGAGCCTGAAGCCGATGGGGAGCACACAATAGACCGCTACGGTCTCGTTGCCCCGTCGGCCGGCGCTCCAGCGCGGCATGGCACTGATAATTCTGAGGGCCTCGCGGTCAAGCGATGCTTCGACACCTCGAACGATGCTGACATGTGTCAGCTCGCCTTCGGGCGTCACGACAAAGCCGCAAAGCACACGCCCGTGTATCCCTTCGGCTCGGGCCGACTCGGGATATGACAAAGTGCGGTTGATATAGGCAAGCATTGCACGGTCGCCTCCCGGAAATTCCGGCCGGACATCGACGGCGGTGGCGTCATAGACGGTCATCTGCTGTGCCGCAGTGTCGCGACGCCTTGCGTCAGCGCTAATCGTGAGCATGGCTCCGAGAGTAAAAAGAAGAATCGTGGAGAAGAGTTTTGTCATTAGCTATATGGATGATTTGGTAACGGCAAAAATAGCCCTTGCCCGCTTTTCCGGCAAGCTTTTTCAGAAAACTTAACAGCAGTGTCATAAAGTTTAAGACTGCACGCTCCAATTGTGAAAATCTCTTTAGAACTATAATATAGGACGGTGAGACGACGTTTATTGAGTGTGATGAAGCACAAAACACTTCTTAATGCGGCTGCGGCTGTTGTGACCCTGTTCATGACGGCGGCTCCGGCGTTGCGGGCTGCCGACAGCTCGCCGGCCTACAATTTTCTGAACGTACCCTCGTCAATCACCTCATATGGTCTCGGAGGCCTGAATATCACCAACGTTGATGACGACGTCAACAACATTGATATGAACCCGGCTCTGCTCGGACCGGAGATGTCAAAGATGATTGGCATAAACTATATGCGCTATTTCGGAGGCTCGAACTTCGCCGGCGTAAAGTTTTCCAACGGAGTCAACGAGCACAGCGCATGGGGCGTCGGTGTGCAGTATTTCGGCTACGGATCGATGAAATATGCCGACGTCGGCGGTAACGTGACCGGCGAGTTCTCGCCTAAGGATTTGGCCGTCTCGGCCTACTACAGTCACGACATTCGCGGCAACTGGCGCGGCGGTGTCGCTCTGAAAGTGCTCTACAGCGCCTATGACGAATATTCGGCTTTTGCACTGGCCACAGACCTCGGCATCAACTACTTCGACCCCGACCGCGACCTTTCGTTCTCGTTTGTCGTTGCTAACCTCGGCGGTCAGATAAAACGGTTCACCGACTCATATGACCGTCTGCCGTTTGACCTCAGACTCGGCTGGGCCAAGAGTTTCGGCTCGTTGCCCATACGCTTCTCGGTGACGGCCTGGAACCTGACGAAGTGGAAACTTCCATATTATGAGAGCGGCGACGGGTCTGAGAGCGGCGAACCCGAGCTCAAGGATTCGTTCAGCTCAAACCTTTTCAGACATCTCATTTTCGGAGCCGAATATGTCGGGAGCGAGAACTTCCGCATAGGCCTCGGATATAATTACAAGACACGTACCGACATGTCGACCTACAGCCGCAGCTTCCTGTCCGGCTTCTCGCTCGGCGCCTCCATACGTGTCAAAATGTTCGGCATCGGCATCGCCTTTGCCCAGCCTCACAAAGGGGCAACCACCTTCATGTTCAACTTGTCGACCTCAATCAATGACTTCATCAGATAAGAAAATCACTGTTGCCGTCGACGGCTACTCGTCGTCGGGCAAGAGCACGATGGCGCGCCGTCTGGCCGCAGCCGTCGGTTACAGATATATTGACTCGGGCGCTATGTATCGCGCCGTGACTCTCAAGGCTATGCGCGCGGGTCTCATCGCTCCTGACGGCACTGTCGACGAACCCGGCCTTCTGACTTTGCTCCCGTCTACAAAAATTGACTTTGCGGTTGGTGATGACGGCCGTCAGGCCACACTGCTCGACGGCGAGAATGTTGAGAAAGAGATTCGTTCCATGGCTGTCAGCTCTAACGTCTCGGCAGTCTCGGCCATCCCTGAGGTAAGACACGCTCTTACGGCCATGCAACGCGACCTCGGACGCTCAAAGGGCATAGTCATGGACGGACGCGACATAGGTACGACCGTATTTCCTGATGCCGAGCTGAAAGTTTTTGTCGATGCTTCGCCCGTAACCCGCGCCAGACGCCGTCTGCTTGAACTTCAGGGCAAGGGAGACAACTCGGTCAGCTATGAAGAGGTGCTGGCTAATATCACAGCCCGCGACCACCTTGACCGCACACGCAAGGAGAGTCCTTTGAGATGCGCTTCTGACGCCGTCAGATTTGACAATTCAGGGATGACGCTCGCCGAGCAGGATGATCTGATGCTTAAACTTTTCAACGACGCAGTTAAACGTCAGGAAGCTGAGTGAGGACATGAAACGGCCTGAAATTGAGATTGATGACCACAGCGGTTTCTGTCACGGGGTGGTCAGCGCCATAAACAAGGCTGAGGATGAGCTCGGGCGCTCGGGACATCTCTATTGTCTCGGCGACATTGTCCATAACAGCGATGAGGTGGAGCGCCTCGAGCGCAAGGGACTTCTGACAATCACTCATGAGGATCTTGAAGGACTTGACGGATGCAAGGTTCTTCTGCGTGCCCATGGCGAACCGCCGTCGACCTATCAGACCGCTGTCAGACGCCATATCGAGATTGTCGACGCCACCTGCCCCGTCGTCCTCAAACTCCAGCAGCGCATAAAAGCAACGTATGTGTCGGCTCCTGAGTCGACACAGATTGTCATCTACGGAAAGAAAGGACATGCCGAGGTCAACGGTCTTGTGGGACAGACCGAGGGACGCGCCATCGTTGTCGAGAGCCTTGAAGCGCTTGACGCAATCGACTTCGGGCGTGACATAGAGCTCTATTCCCAGACAACCATGCCGCTTGAGGGTTTCCGGGCCATCATCGACGAGATTGAACGACGCCGCGACAAAAGCTGCTCGTTCAATTATTATGACACAATCTGCCGTCAGGTTGCCAATCGCGTTGACCATCTGCGCGACTTTGCCGCATCCCATTCAGCGGTGCTGTTTGTCTCCGGAGCAAAAAGCTCAAACGGCCGTGTGCTTTATGCAAAATGCCGCGAGGTCAATCCGTCCACCTATCTTGTCTCGAACGCCTCGGAGGTCAATCCCGACTGGCTCGAGGGAGTAGACTCCGTGGGCATATGCGGCGCCACATCCACGCCGCGCTGGCTCATGGAGGAGGTGCGTGACCGTCTAAATCAACTTATAGACCAGCGATGAAACACTTTGTGAATAAATTTCTCCCTATCCTCGCCGTTGCGTTGTCGCTCATCTCATGCGGTTCGGGCAATAAAGAAAAAGCGTCGTCGGCGTCAGAAGAAGCCGGCGACACATATGCCGTGATGGGCCGCGAACGTGCGGCCGATATGTTTGAGACCTGTGAAGGCGATACCACCGAAATCAGCCTGTATCTGCTCGACACCCATGCCTGCATGAATCAGCTCGAGCTTGAGCACGGCGCCGAGGCTGCAGAAAGCTATAGGCACGCTTTTGAAGACTACGTTAAGGCAGAGGATCCGGCGCTCGCCGCACGGATTTTCTGAGTTATCGTTTCTGATATTGCGGCAGCAGCGGCACAGGGAACTTCGAGAACAATGTCTCGACAGCTTCCGCTATATCTTTTAGGTTGCGGAATGTCCCTTCACCCGGATTGACCACCGTGGCCACTGAAGCCGAATAGAGCGGCAGTTTCTCAGGTATGTTGACAAAATCCATTGTCAGCACTCCTTCCTTATATATGCCCGTGATGACCTGTGCATTCGAGTAGTAAGCTGACGGCCAGTAGTAGCTGCGGGGCCACATATACCAGGGCCCGAAACCGTCATAGAACGGACCGGCATAAGGCGGGTAGGGAGGCATCAGCGTCGAGAGCGGCTGAGTGGCAATCTCGCGCTGTATGGTCAGTCCGAGATTGATGAGCAGCGGTGACGACGGGTCTTCGGTGAAGCCGCGTTCATACATCTGCTCACGTATGGCTGCCGCTATGTTATAATATGTCACCATCGACATTGTCGGCGGAAGTTTCACGCTGTCACTCGGTGTAACGATACGAAATGTCTTATATTCGGCAAGGTCGGCGTTATTGTAGACCTGTCTCTTATACACATCTCCGAGCCCACGAGACTACGCTGCATCTC
>ENA-OYXU01001037-OYXU01001037.1-human-gut-metagenome-genome-assembly--contig:-NODE-1037-length-10066-cov-4.041355_pt1 | contig 10066 bp, 11 predicted proteins | sample MGYA00243243_ERZ653435 | MGnify/ENA primary metagenome ERZ653435 (study PRJEB26926, sample SAMN06165113) | human gut metagenome | biome: ENVO:00009003; feature: ENVO:2100002; material: ENVO:00002003... | reverse complement strand
GTCAGATGTGTATAAGAGACAGACCTTCGGCGCCGTGCTGCGCATACGCTCGACCCTGGCCTACGCCATCCACCGCTTCTTCCAGGAGCGCGGATTCTTCTACCTGAACACGCCCCTCATCACGGCCAGCGACTGCGAAGGCGCCGGCGCCATGTTCCAGGTCACGACGCTGCCTCTTGACAAGCTCCCCCTCACGGAGGAAGGCAAGGTGGACTACTCGTGCGACTTCTTCGGCAAGCCTACGGCGCTCACCGTCAGCGGCCAGCTTGAAGGCGAGCTCGGCGCGACGGCACTCGGCGCCATCTACACTTTCGGCCCCACCTTCCGCGCCGAAAACTCCAACACTCCGCGCCACCTCTCGGAGTTCTGGATGATAGAGCCCGAAATGGCCTTCTACAACATCACCGACAACATGGACCTGGCGGAGCAGTTCGTGAAATACTGCATACGCTATGCCCTCGACCACTGCCGCGATGACATCGAGTTCCTGGCCGAGCACTACGACAAGGGCCTGGTGGAGCGCCTGGAGGGCGTGCTGAAGGAAGACTTCGTACGGCTCACATACACCGAAGGCGTGGAGATACTCAAGGCCAGCGGACGCCGCTTCGAGTTCCCCGTGGACTGGGGCACCGACCTGCAGAGCGAGCATGAGCGCTACCTCGTGGAGGAACACTTCCACAAGCCCGTCATCCTCACGGACTATCCCAAAGAAATCAAGGCTTTCTACATGAAGCAGAACCCCGACGGCCGCACCGTGCGCGCCATGGACGTGCTGTTCCCGGCCATCGGCGAGATCATCGGCGGCAGCGAGCGCGAAGCCGACTACAACAAGCTGCTGCAGCGCATCGAGGAGCTCCACATACCCATGAAGGACATGTGGTGGTATCTCGACACACGCCGCTTCGGCACGGTGCCCCACAGTGGCTTCGGCCTCGGATTCGAGCGCCTCGTTCTGTTCGTGACCGGCATGACCAACATCCGCGACGTCATACCCTTCCCGCGCACACCGAACAACGCAGAGTTCTAAGAACGTTAATTCCACCCACCCTCAAACCGGCAGAGCGAACATTTCGTTCGCTCTGTTCGTTTTATTGTCAAACGCCGAAAAAAGCACAGTCCGGCGTTCAATTAAGTAAATTTAATTAAAAATCATAATCAGAATCCGGCAAAACCAATAACTTTGCAGCGTATTCAAAACGATTCAACACACCAAAGAGATGAAAAAAACACTCCTCACGGCTGTCATCGCACTGGGTGCTCTGACAGCATCGGCAGAAGCCTATGAGCAGCCTAAATTTTTTGACAACTGGTCGATAGGCCTTGACGGGGGCGCCGTAACACCCCTCACCCATCACGCATTCTTCGGCGATATGCGCGGAGCATTCGGCATGCACCTGCAGAAGCAGATCACACCGGCATTCGCCATCGGCGCCGAAGGCCTCGCCGCCGTCAACACATCCAGCTGGAAAGGACGCACCCACAGCTCCACAGCCATCGACAACAGCTACGTAGGCATCTACGGCGCCGTAGACCTCGCCAACCTCTTCGGGCAGTACGATCCCGACCGCGCCTTCACCGTAGAAGCCGTGCTCGGCGCAGGATGGGGCCACAACTACGTCAACAAAGCCAACGGCAGCGACGACAACTATTTCGCAACGAAGGCCGGCCTCAACTTCAACTTCAACCTTAGCCGTCAGGTCACCCTCGGCATCAAGCCCGCAATCGTCTGGAACATGAACAACGGCGAGAACGGATGCAGCTATAACGCCAACCGCGCCACCTTCCAGATTCTGGCAGGCCTCACCTACAACTTCGGCCCCGGCTTCCAGGTAGTACGTCCCTACAATCAGGACGAAATCGACGCCCTCAACGGTCAGGTCAACGAACTCCGCGGAGCTCTCGACGCCAGTCTGGCAGCCACAGCAGCCGTAGAGGCACAGAACGCCGAACTCGCCGCACAGCTTCAGGAATGCCTCAACAAGAAACCCGAGGTAATCAAAGAAGTCAACAACCAGCTCAGCAGCGTGCGCTACATCTTCTTCCGCATAGGCAGCTCCGTCATCACCCGCGACCAGCAGCCCAACGTAGAGATGATCGCATCCTACATGAAGAACCATCCCGACAGCAAGGTCATCATCCGCGGCTACGCATCAAAGGACGGTAACCTCGACTTCAACATCAAGCTCGCTCAGGCCCGCGCCGAAAGCGTAAAGCAGGCTCTCGTCAAAGGCTACAAGATTCCGGCCGACCGCATCGAGGCTAAAGGCGAAGGCATCGGCAACATGTTTGAAGAGGAAAGCTGGAACCGCGTCAGCATCTGCACCCTTGAGAACAACAAATAAACACACCCCCTCATAACCAAACAAGCACAAGCGCCTCCTGCCCCGACCGGCAAGAGGCGCTTTAACCCATAAAAAACGCATATGGAAATCTTCACCACCATCATAGGCTACCTCGCATGCATCTGCATGGTCTTCGGCTACCTGCCCCAGGCCATCGTCACCATCCGCACACGCGACACCGAAGGCATAGCCCTCAGCACCTTCTGCATGATGGGCCTCGGCAGCATCTTCTTCATCGTGCAGGGCGCCCTCACCTCCAACATACCCCTTGTCATCACCAACCTCATCACCGCCCTCTGTTCCCTCGTTATCTTCGTGATAAAAGTACACAACGATGCAAAAAAACGCGACGACAGCAAATAAATCGCCGCAAAGTGCGTTCATATAGATAAATTTCTTATCTTTGCGCACTTTATAAAATCTAACCGCATAAACACCATACACTCATGTACTGGACTCTTGAACTTGCATCAAAACTCGAAGACGCACCCTGGCCCGCAACCAAGGACGAACTCATAGACTACGCCATGCGCTCCGGCGCACCCCTCGAAGTAATCGAGAACCTTCAGGAAATCGAAGACGAAGGCGACACCTACGAATCCATCGAAGACATCTGGCCCGACTACCCCTCCAAAGAAGACTTCCTCTTCAATGAGGACGAGTATTGAGCAAAAGGAGGCATTGTCCGGAATCCTTTATAACTTTAAAGACTATGACACAGCTCACAATCAACATTGAAAACAAATCCATTCTGCCGCATCTGAAGAAAATCCTCAATGCGATAGAAGGCGTGAGCATTGCCAAGCCTGCCAAGAAAAAGAAATGCGGACTCGATGAAGCCATCGATGACGTAAAAGCCGGCAGAACACACCGATACGAGACTGTGGACGACATGTTCAAAAATCTCGGAATAAATGTATAAAGTCGTCACCACCCATAAATTCGAGAAATCTCTTAAAAAGTGCATTAAGAGGGGTCTGGACATGGGGAAGCTCAATACAGTGCTCAAAAAGTTGGCAGAAAAAGGCGCCCTTCCACCTGAATATCGGCCGCACAAACTTACCGGCAGATTTCAAGGAAATTGGGAATGTCACATCCAACCCGACTGGCTTCTTGTCTGGGAGCAGAGAGACGAAGAACTCATCCTCCTTCTGCTTGACACAGGATCTCACTCGGATTTATTCGGCTAAGCTGCCGCTTATTCAATCAAAACTTTCAGCACAAATCCACTCCGGGGACGGGGTGGGTTTGTGCGTATTTACCTTTATGACACCATATGCCTGTTCCTCGACTATCTCGATGGCGCAACTCAATTCGCCCAGTCATGCGGAGGTGGATGCAGTGACAGCTTGCTACCGTGGAGACGCAATCCGGATGAAGACGACCGCCGCTTCGCCTACCGCTGCATGATGCAGGCACATCAAATGCTGAAACCATCTCAGTCCAAACGCAGTATGGGTGGCATAAGATAAATTACGACGTTATCAATCTATTGTATCATGCACCGAATCATCACAGTTCTTTAATTATCTGAAATTCGTAACTTTGCATCTGCAAAGAAAAATTATTATCAAAAAAATATCTGTTGATGAAACTTTCGGGCTTAAATATGCACCTAACGAAGCAAAACAAACTCAATATGAAAAGTCCCCCAATAAACGAAAGGGAGTTTGCTTCTATAATTTTGGAACACTCCCGAATCATTAACAAGGTATGCTACTTTTACGCGACCGACAAAATGCCGTTTGAAGATTTGCGGCAAGAAATCTACGTCAATATCTGGCTTGGTCTTAACCAGTTCAGAGGCGAAAGCAAGATATCAACTTGGATTTACAGGGTAGCGGTAAACTCCGCACTTATGACTCTGCGTTCATCGAAACCGCGAATCGAAACTACTTCGTTAGACTTCGGGATTCTTGATGTCTCTACCGAAATCGACGATACGCAACGGGAGGATCTTCAAACCCTGCGATCGTTAATTAATAGGCTTGAAGGTATTGAAAAGGCAATTATTCTTCTATGGCTCGATGAATATTCTTATGATGAAATTGCTGAAACGCTCGGGCTAAAACGCAATACAGTTGCAGTAAAAATTCATCGCATTAAAGATAAACTCTCTAAACAAATATAATATGGAACTCGACGAACTCAAAAAAAGTATGTCTACGCTGGAACAAGTTCTTGCAAAGACCAACACCGACATCAAAATAGATGTAGTAGCATCGGAAACCGCACAGACCAAAATACTAAAAAAAATCCGTCAGGGATTCTTAAGCTGTCTGATTCTCGCTGTGGTATTCGCGGCAGGTGCTATCGGTGGCATAAATCCAAATTCGTTCCCCTTGGGCCAAAAAATCTACCTTGTTGTATATCTGTTGCTCGGAGCAGTCTGGTATATCTTCATGTACCACAAACTCCGAAACATCAACATCGCAGCTTTGCCTCCGGCAAAACTGTTCTCCAAAACCGCCAATATTAAAATGTTGATGCTTTCGGGCGAGATATTCTTTATAATAGGCATAGTCATCCTGTTCGCTATGCTATTCCCCACAGCCTGGGCGTTCAATCGTTTCGGATTCTGGGCTATGATTATAACATTGGTGGGTGCAGTTATTTACAGTGTACTCCACTATTGGCCTCAATACATAAAATTATTCCAAGACCTTAACTCAATTAAAGAATAGCAAGCATATCAAGTAACCATACAACGAGGCTGTTTCGTACATCAGTTTACAACGCAGCCTCGTGGTAGTATCTTTTATCATCAAAAATTGACTCAACTTTTATTATAGTATTTAGAAGCGTAGAACAACCAAAAACAATCAGAAATATCCAAGCATAAACCTTTAATTATCAGTATATTCTAAAAATTAACACTTTTCGGCTGCTTTTTGATGCTTCCCAAATTTCCACATATTTTTGAGACGTATTTCTGACGTGGAGAATTTGCGGGGCTTGTTTTTTGTCACACCGTGCAGACAGTTGACAAGGGTTTACAACCGTTTACGACAAGCGACAATATCCGCCCCAACATTCAGTGACGGTCACATCGTGTAGAAAGGCGACAACCGTTGACTGCCGTTTACATCCGTTCACCACTTCAGGAATACAGGATTGAAGAAATGAACCAGTAAACGATAAAGCAGTATGAAAGCAACCCGAAAATGCAGTTTTTGCGGCAAATCCTTTGTAACCCGCAGCGGAATGCAAAGGTATTGCAGCGAGGTTTGTCAGGCGGAAGCCCGGCGAGCCAGAATGACACAGAAGAACAACCTCTTCAAGGCCGTCCGGCCAATCATGGAGATACAGCATCAGGAGTATCTCACCTTTTCTAAAGCAGCCATACTCATGGGCTGTTCCCGACAGTACATCTATAAACTTGTAGCCATGGGCAAGCTGAAAGCCTCACGCATCAGCAACCGCATGGCATTCATCCGCAGAGCCGACATCGAGCGGATGCTGGAGGGCAATCCCTACCACCGCATCCTGCCCGGCAGCACTTCCACACCGAAAAAATCCGCTTCAACTTCTTTCCCGACCAAAAAAGAAAAAAGGGAAAAGGAAGGCGATGAAATTTTGGACTTCTATTCCGGTGAAGAGGTGATGTCCCTTTATAAAGTCAAGCAGTCATGGCTCTATACCACCGCCAAACGCAACCGCATCCCCATCTGCCGTATCGCTGGAAAGAACTATTACAGCAAGAAGCATGTTGACGAGTTCTTTGGCGTTGCAGTTGATATGGAAAGTATCACCGACTGGCTCCTGACCGAAGAAGCGGAAGAGCAGTTCGGCATGAAGCCTGCCGCACTCCGGGCATACGCCTACCGGCACAGGATACCGACCAAAAAAGAATACGGCCGCACCTATTACTCCAAGTCCCATTTGGACGAACTCCGCAGGACTGACCTTGTGAACGACGAGCGTTATTACACCGTGGAACAGGTCCGGCAGATTTACGGGCTTTCCTCAGCCAACATCTGCCATATCGTCAAGGTTAAGCACATCGAAAAGATAAAGGTCGGTGTGAAGAACCTGCTTCTGCGCTCCGATGTGGAGCGTGTCATGGCTGAAAGGAACAAATAACCGCAAACAACCGCCATTACCGGAAAATTATTTCAAAATGATTGCCGTGGAGATATTCACGGCTGTTTCACGTTGTTCCTTTGCCACCGTGAACACGGAGACACCTCCGGAAATGTACAACCAGTTAAAACATCACCAATATGAGTAAATGCAAGACAGTAACCTTGCGCAAGCGCAAGATCAAGAACGGTACACAGTATTCGCTGTGTCTGGACTATTATCCCGGCTACCGTGACAACACCACCATGAAAGTGATAACACGTGAAGCTCTGGGTATTTACATTTTTGCCAAACCTGCCAACCAGCAGGAGCGTGATTTCAACGCACGCATGATGAAGAAGGCGGAGATACTCCGCAACAGGCGTTACGAAGCCATCTTCAACGAGAACAACGGTTTCTTTGACAAGGCCAGGATGAAAGGGGATTTCCTCGCCTACTTCAAGGAACTGGCAGACAGAAGGAATATCAAGTGGCAGCACGTCTACAAACACTTTGAACGGTTTGTAAATGGCAAATGCACCTTTGAAGAGGTGGATGTGGACCTGTGCCGCAAGTTCATGGAGTACCTGCTGAACGCTCCCCAGACCATACACACCAACCAAAAGCTGCATATCAATTCTGCGGCGGGCTACTGGTCGGCTTTCCGTGCCGTCCTGCATACGGCCTACCGTGACAGGAAGATAAAGGAGAATCCCAACGGCTTTCTGGACCGCATCGAGAGTATTCCCACCATGAGAGAGCATCTGAGCCAGGAGGAACTGATACGGCTTGCCGAAACGCCATGCGAGGAAGAGGTTCTAAAAAGGGCTTTCCTTTTCGCCTGCCTGACGGGATTGCGGAAGAGCGACATCAGGCAGCTTACCTGGCAGCAGATACAGCCGTACACCAACGGCAAGATGTTCGTCACCACCCGTATGCAGAAGACGAAGCAGATTGTTCACAACCCCATCAGTGATGAAGCCTACGGACTGCTCGGGGAACGGCATGAAGGGCTTATCTTCGAGGGCTTCAAGGACAAGATGCTGCAGGGGCCCCTGAAGCGTTGGTTGTCGGCGGCAGGCATAACCAAGAAGATAACCTTCCATTGCACCCGGCATTCATTCGGAAGCCTGCACGTGGAAATGGGTACGGACATGGCTGTCATACAAGCCTATCTGGGACACAAGAACATTACCACCACACAGATCTATTCCAAGATGGCAGCACAGCAGATGTGTGACGTGGTGGACAAGATAACCCTGAAACGCAAGGAGGCATAGGCCTTGTTTCAGGATATTCAGAGGGAGCGGTTATTGCGTGAAGGCTTTAACCGCTCCCTCTGTTTCTGATGGCACCATTCCTTAAAAAGTCATTATCGTATGATATTTTGGTATGATTCCGGACTTTTGGTGAAAAACATTGAAAAAGAAACCGCCAACCAAGGCTAATGAGCAATAATTGAAAGAATACCATTAAATTTGCAAAGACCTGACAGTTACAAGTAATAACCGAAAAAAACGATATGGAACCAACGATAAAGGACAAATACATCATTCTGGGATTCATCGGCGTTGCCATCTGCCTGATTTCCTTTTTTATCACACTGATTGTCTCCGCAAGTTTCAATCAGGACAATTTTGTAAGGCTGATAGTCTTTGTATGCAGCAACATTCTCGGGTGGCTGCTCTATCTCTCTTTCCAGACGGTCATTTTCGACTCATACGAGATCTGGAAACTCAAGTCCGGCAAGAAAAAGGCATCTGCCGGAATCATAAAGGCTCAGGAAGAACAGCCACAGGATGCGAATGAACCTGCAGCTCCGACACCGATGCCGACAGGCGGGGAAGCAACCCCGGATATAAAACCGGTAGAGATTGCCATTGCCCCGGAACTTCACGAAAAGAACCGTGCCAGCTATGAGGACAGACAGAAGCAGGAAGAGGCGGAACGGATCCGCATTGTCATGGAGTACATCCACTTCGTCATGCCCCGCATTGCCGACAAGGAGACCGTCAACCATATCTGTGCCGAGGTCAACAAGTGGATGTGCCTTCACAGCTACAAGCCCAAGCCGATAACAGGACGGCTGACCCGGGAGATTACCAACATTCCGCTCCGCCATTTCGTGTGGAACATCTCCGAGCGTTTCATGTACAAAAAATACTACAACGGGGACAACCGTGCCAATTTTATCAAGACCCTTTTTCCACGTGAGTTTGCCGACACGGATATAGCGACCATAAAGAACTTCAAGGTCGATCCGTCAAAGACGCTGATTCCCATTGACGAACCCGAAAACGACAGTCTGGACTTCCATTATCCCGAAGATTATGCACGGGAAGTGAACAGTTGACCGTTTCCCGGGGATATAACAGCAATAACGACAAGTATCAGGCAACACGTAACAGCCTGTATTCCATTATTTCCCGAATAACTTTGCCCGTCATTCACGGTTGGGCATCGTTATTCGGGAATTATTTTGCAATGACCTCCCGTGAAGATATTCACGGTCATATCATTGCGGTCCTTTGCGCCAAGCCTTACAAAAGAGGCGAGTACGCAAATGGAAAAAACAGTGATTACATTCAACGACCTTCCCGAGGTCGTAGCCCAGCTTCGGGACGAAGTGATGAGCTTGAGAAGCCTGCTTACCGAGCAGCGCAGTGTGAACAATGCAAAGACGGTGGACACCCATGTCCCCATGTCTGTGGATGAAGCGGCGGAATATCTCGGTATTCCCAAGGGAACGCTCTACATGAAACTGTCGGACGGAAGCATTCCGGCCACCAAGCCCGGCAAACGCTATTGCCTTTACCGTGACGAACTGGACAGATGGCTGGAATCCTCCCGCAAGAATCCCGTACCCCTGTCCGATGAGGAACTCAGCGAATCCATGTCCTCCTCCCACCGTCGCAAGCCCGGCCAACGTAACTGGTAAGAGCCATGGAAGAGGACAAGAACTATATCAGCATGATACATGGCGACCTGACGAGGGCAGCCCAGATGCAGAACGGTATGCCGGAAAATATCGGCGTGATGAGCATAAAGACCGCCAACCGGACTATACTCGAAGCATCGCAGCTGCCCACGCCCCGTGCGTTGTGGGACAGCTTCTGGTACGAGGGGGAACTGTCCTGCCTCTTTGCGGATTCCAACGTGGGGAAATCCATCCTTGCCGTCCAGATAGCCGACCGTATAGCCCGGACTGACAACGTGCTTTATCTGGACTTTGAACTGTCAGAAAAGCAGTTCCAGCTCCGCTATACCGACGAGTACGGAAAGCCTTACATTTTTCCCGAAAGGCTGTACCGGGTATCGCTTGACTGTGACGCCCTTCTGGATGCCGACTTTGAAGGGACAATCATCGGCAGCATTGAACAGATGGCACAGCAGACCCGCTGCAGGATCTTCATCGTTGACAACCTTACTTACCTGTGCTGTGCCATGGAGAAAGGCGATGCGGCGGGACGGCTGATGATACAGCTCAACAATCTCAAAAAAAGATACGGGCTTTCCATCCTTGTCCTGGCACACACACCCAAGCGTTCACTGGACTGTCCCATCACGTCCAATGACCTTGCCGGAAGCAAGCGGCTCTACAATTTCTTTGACAGCGTGTTTGTCATCGGGAAAAGCGCACTGGACGGGGGACTCCGCTATGT
>ENA-OYXU01001035-OYXU01001035.1-human-gut-metagenome-genome-assembly--contig:-NODE-1035-length-10074-cov-4.454836_pt1 | contig 10074 bp, 7 predicted proteins | sample MGYA00243243_ERZ653435 | MGnify/ENA primary metagenome ERZ653435 (study PRJEB26926, sample SAMN06165113) | human gut metagenome | biome: ENVO:00009003; feature: ENVO:2100002; material: ENVO:00002003... | reverse complement strand
GATTTCCTGCTGCATTATGTTCTCAAATGACTGGTCGCATGCAATCTTGGCCATGCCCGACGATGATGACGAGGTGGCTTTCTTATCGCATGAGCTTAGCCCGGCCCCGGCGGCGATGACGGTCGCCACGATGAGTGCCTTTGTGATAGTCCTTAGTCTCATATCTTTTAGACCGTTGACGACGGTGTTGGTTTAGAAGGTATTCAGTAAAAAATGCCGCTATGACAAGAAGGTCCTCCTGAGAGGGGCTTTCCTGTTAGTCTCGGTTCTGTCATGTGTCAGGCTCGGCGTTTATTCGTCACGGCTGTAGTCTGTGCCTTTGAACTGGCGGTATGCCCTCCAGAAGCCGTAGACAATAAACAGAATGCCTAATGTCCAGCGCACCCATGTCCAGCTTTCTGAGAACTGGAAGAAGTTGATAAACATAAGCACACCCATGCCTATGTAGACGAGTATCATGATGATGCCGAAGACGTTGCGCATCACCTGAGGTGTTCCCTCGGAACTTGTTTTGTTGCTCATAAATCAGTTGCTGTTTAACGTTAATTCTTTGTTTGCCAGGTGTCTCTATCATCGCGATGCCCCTGACGATTTATAAATCAAACGCTTTTGACCGCCGCTTTGTTCGTCAGACGGCGCCATTGCACACCCCAAATTTAGTGACATTTTTTCACACTTGAAAGTTAACGATGTTAAAAGGAGACGAACGCAGTTTGCCGGCTACATTCAGGAGGCTCTGCAACCATCTGACCGCACCTTAACGGGAACAGGCCGCTGCTCACGCAGCGACCTGTTCTTGTTGTAGCCGAAAAGGCTGACAAACCTAACATAAAACACATTTACTTTTTGCACTATTTCAATTATCTGGAATTGCCGACGCCTGCGTCACGGCATGGCTCATCCATTTAACCCTAATGTTAAACTGTCGGCCTCCTGTTCGCTATCGCCTTGAGGGGGCTTCCTTCTTTTCATTCGCTTCTTGGTTTTGTTTACAAAATTACACCCTACGTCTTCGTTTACAATATATGTTGAGGTGATTCTAAGGGAATATTAGTGATGCTTAGTTGGCACCAAACTGATTTGCAACGATTTAATTGAATCGTTGAGATGTCCCGATATAGATGCCTGACAGATTGAAGGTGATGTCTGTAGAGGCGATTTGTGAGTTTTTTTGTGAGTTTTGTGTGATTTATTAGTTTACTTTCAATTATTATTCTTATTTTTGCATTGGCCTTTTCAAATATCACCGATTATCTATCATGACCAGATTATTAATAATCTCACTTCTATTTTGCTTGTTTGGTTTACGGTGCGCGGCTGATGATATGCTGCTGCCCTCGACGTTCGAGGATCTGAAGCCGCTAATCGACAAGTCTCTCGACCGATTCCCATCGTTGGTCGAAGATCGTCGCGCCCAGGTTGACTCCATGAAAAAGGTCCTTGGCATCACAAAATCATCTGCGGGACGTCTCGCTCTGATGCGTGACATCATCACTGAATACGAAACACTCAATCTTGACTCGATGATTGCGGTCTGCGGGCGTGTCATAAGTCTCGCCGAGCAGAGCGGTGACGCCGTGACCCGTCAGTGGGCCGTCCTGACGCGTGCAGCAGGCTATCCTGTGACCGGTGTGGTGGCTGAGGCTCTCGACGATGTCCGTACAGAGATGAAAAATGGGATTTTCCCCCAGAACCGCGGTAGGGCGTTTGCAGCCATGGCCAAGATTCATTTTGGTGCTATTGCGCTTTATGGCGGAACCACTGACTCCTCGTCTCACTTTGCCGAGGGGGGGCGGTTTGTCGATTCGCTGAAGACCTGCCACTATTCGTGGTCGCCTATCAATTCGCTCTTATCGGGTGTGAAATATGACCTTAACGGCGATAAAGAGCGCGCCCGCGCTGCGTATACAGAAGTCGTCAGAAGCCGTTCGGCTGATGCCTACGAGATTTCGCGCGCAGCATTCCTGCTCTCGCGTCTGCTTAGGGAAAAGGGACGCATTGACGATGCCACCTACTACCTCGGTCTGGCATCGCTCTATGACCTCAATCGCGGTGACATGGTCGGACCTGCGCTCTCTTTTCTCGGTTTTGACATGCTTGACCGCGGAGAGTCGGAACTTGGCCGCAAGTATCTGGCATATGCCTTTTCAAATTCTTCCGCTGCCGGTGATATTGCCAGAGCAGGTCATTTTCTTCGTGAATATCCAGATGCTATCGACGATTATTTCTCCTATACCCATGAACGCGAGTGGCGCTACATAATAGCTCTGGTGGCCGTGATTCTCGTCCTGACGGGTGTTGTCTTCAGCCGTTGGCGTCTCTGCCGCCGCCTTCGTGCCGAGCGTTTGCGCTCCGACGCGCTTGTCCGCGCCAACGATGCGCGTGACGAGGCAATCGGAAATTTCCTTGAAATAACGGCCGGCGAACAGGAACACCATGAGGACTTCAACCGTGTGGCACGTCGTAAAATTGCTGCCGGACAGCTCGATGATCTCGTATCGCTGTTGCGACGCCCAGTAGGGGAGGGCTTGCAGGCCGAACGTTTCGCGGCCTTCGACCGCGGTTTTGCCCGTATATGTCCTGATTTTGCCGAGCGTGTCAATGCGCTGTTACTTCCAGACAAGCAGATCGTCACGCCTTCGCCAACTGAACTGACACCCGAACTGAGGGTTCTCGCTTTCGCGCGTCTGGGCATCGACGATGCAATCACCGTGGCCCGATTCCTCGGACTGTCGCTTAACACGGTCTACACTTACCGCAACAAGCTCCGTTCACGAGCCATTTCGCGAGATTCATTCGACTCCGATGTGGTCGCAATTGGCCGTATCGCTTAGGTTTCGTGGTCGATCCTTGACAGGTAAATCTAATTTTTTGATTGCTGAATCGGACTCTGATTTATAATCAATATGTTAGGTGTCTATTTGTGAGTCTTTGATGGTAAGATTTCTCGTATTTTGACTTCTCGGAGGTAGATTTTTCAGGTGGCGTCTAAAGGTCTTGTTTCTTATAAAAATGCCAATACTTTTTAGAAATACGACCCTGATTGCAGACACTATATCTCAAATAATCAGAGATATAAGGTTTAGATAATTTAGAATGGCTTTAGACAGCCCAAATAGACGCTACACATATTGATTTGGCAGTGTAATTTTGCAGTGTGTAAAATTAGTTATCAGTTAAAGGAATTGCGATAATTTTGAACGGTAAAAAAGACTTCTTAAATTGAACACTGGAAGTATAGACAATAGAAGTGTGAAGAAAATCGTGTTTAATGCTGACTTGCGATAAGATTATGCAAGTAACAACGAAATCAGCCGCATCGTGAGATGCGGCTTTTTTCGTGTCTTTAGGGTCGGAGGGGTGTCGTCAGAGATTGCGACGCTCAAAGGCGTCGATAAACGAGCCCGGTGTGGCGTTATAGATGCTGATACCGCGGCTTGTGGCATAGCGTGCGATGTCGCGGTATGCCCTGAAAGCTATGGCGAAGCTCTCGAGTATTGAGTCTATCGTCACATTCTCATATACTGAGGCTATGCGCTCTTTCTCGTGATTGTTTTCTTCATAGAAGTGGGGCTGGATGCTGACCACGCGGTTGTGCTCGTCGACGCTGAGGGTGCGGGTCCATGTATGGTCTGCTCCGGTCAGATATATTTCACGATAACCGAGCCTGATTGCCGACATTATAGCCGGTATCATCACGTTGCGCGGCCGAGGCATCGCCAGTCCACAGTCAAACAACTTGTGGGTTAGCCCGGTGAATCCTTCGGCGCCGACATTATTGAATGTGACCACCCTGACCAGTCGATTGGTGATTCGGGGAGACGCGCCGCGGGGCACGATGAGGGTCATATCATGGGTGACGGAGTTGATGTTTTCATATAGACGCTCAACATTAGTGTCTCCTTTAGTGAAAAAGTGGTCGTCTGCCAGGATATAGTATTTGGGCTTAAGCGTCTTGAATTCCGGGGAGTTGGCCGCGAAATTGACGGCCATGGTGTTGCATGAGAGCAGTCGGTCTGAATGTTCGGCCATGGTTTGCCTCAGTGACGGACCGTTACCCATGATTATCAGAGGGCCCTTCTGTTTGGCGCGCTTGAGCGTTGTCCGGCGCGATTTCAGCGCCACCTTCACGAGCGATTTCAGCGACAGCGCGGTGTCGTGTGCAGCGGCTGACAGACGGTCAGAGGTCTTCATCGGTGTAGATGTGGTTTGTGAGGTAGCTGACGGTATCTCTCGGCTGATAATCAATATCCTCGAGAATCTGCGTAGAGGTGAATAGGGCGTCGGTTGTGTCCCTTTCGAGGCGTTTGCGTGCGCCGGCATGGCCGAGGGTGAAGAGGTCGGTCAGCCATGCCATCGTGTGCGCCTGCCGCGGTTTGAGCACGGCGATGCGTTTGTCGTCGATGCGGCGCGCCAGAGCGTCGGCTATGGCATCAACAGTCGGGTTATAGTTGTCGCTGACATAGTGGTGACCTCCGTGCATAGCTGCTCTGACTGCAACCTCTGCGGCATCGAGAGCGTGGATAATCGATGCCCGCGCGGTGTTACCGACAACATGACAGTAGATGCCGCGATAGATTGCGTTGACGGTGTCTCGCCATCGCCCGGTCATGCCCGTGCCCGCAATGGGCGCAAATGTCAGATGAGTCAGCGTGATGCCTCGCTCGCGGCATATCTCACCGGCGCGCGATGTCTCGTCGTCAGATGTGGGGCAGTCGGTCGTGTCTGTTATGACTAAGGCTGCGACAGGTGTCCCGGCGGCAGAAGCAATAGCGTCTGCAACCTCCCCGGCGCTCCAGCCGAGAGTGGCGATGAAGCATATTGGCGGCTCTGAATCGTCAGCCGCGGCGGCCCGGTCACTGAAAAATGCACCCGGAAATCTCTCGGGTCCGATTATGCGAAAAATCATAGTGGGGTATTTTGTGATGCAAAGATACGTGTTTTCGGCCGAAAATGACTAAATTTGCAGCTTCAAACACAATGCGGTAAGCCTTAATGTCACACGTGCAAACAGAGAGAGATGTAGCGATGAGAATCGATGTCGACGCGGTCCTGCGCCAGCGTCTCCCCCGTTATTACCGTTATATCCCAAAGACGTTGATTGCCTGGGCTAAAAGGCTTGTGTGTCAGGATAAACTGAACTGGCTGCTTGAGCATAACGGCGACCGCCGGGGCGCTGATTTTTGCGTCGGTGTTCTAAATGACCTCCATGTCACCTATGATATTCGCGACGTCGAGCTTCTCCCTGCAGGCGATGACTCGCGTGTTACATATGTCTGCAATCATCCGCTCGGCGCTCTTGACGGCATCGCCATCATCGACATGGTGGCCCGGCGTCACCCCGGACGTCCGGTGAAATTTGTGGTTAACGATCTTCTCACCGTGCTCAAACCGCTCTCTGACATCTTTGTCCCCGTCAATAAACTTGGGGCTCAGTCGCGCTCTGAGGCAGGACAGATCAGTGACGTCTTTGCCGGTGACGGTCCTGTGATTGTGTTTCCCGCCGGACTGGTGTCGCGCCGCGGACGCCGCGGGCGTATCCATGATCTGGAGTGGCACAAGATGTTTGTCAATAAATCAATCGAGTCGGGCCGCGATATAATTCCGCTCTACTTTGGCGGCCGCAATTCAAACTTTTTTTATAATTTTGCAAAACTTAGGACGCGTCTCGGACTGAGATTCAATTTCGAGATGGTGCTTCTGCCCGGCGAGGTCTTCCGCTGTGTAGGCCGCCGCTTTGAAATCAGGGTGGGAAAACGCATCTCATATGCCGACCTCAGAGGAGGCCGTGAAGCTCAGCGTCAGGCGCGAGAGATATGCCGCAAGGTTTACCTCCTTGGCGCGCGCACTCTCGACATACAGTCTTGACCAAGTTATAACTATATGGCTAACGACGAGAAGATAACAGAACCGGTTGCTCTCGGGTTGCTCGAAAGCGAGCTGACCCGTGAGCGCTTTCTGCGTAAAACTAACAAAGGCGGCAATGAGATTTATGTCGTTGACGGCCGTGAGGCGCCAAACGTCATGCGTGAGATAGGCCGTCTGCGCGAGATAGCCTTCCGCTCGGCCGGAGGAGGCACCGGCAAAGCCTGCGACATCGACTCTTTCGACCTCATGGATCCTCCCTGCCGTCAGCTGATTGTCTGGGATCCGGAAAATCGGATTATCCTGGGTGGGTATCGTTTCATCATAGGAGAGGATGTCAAAATCTGCGATGACGGACGTCCGCGTATAGCAACGAGTCACATGTTCGGATTTTCCGAACGGTTCAAACGTGAATTCCTGCCGGCGACGCTTGAGCTTGGTCGTTCCTTTGTTCGCGTAGGCTATCAGTCGTCAAAAGCCGAGGCAAAGACCATATATGCCCTTGACAATCTCTGGGATGGTCTGGGTGCGCTGACCGTTGTGTTCCCTCAGATTAAATATCTGTTCGGCAAGGTGACCATGTATCCGGGCTTTCCTCGCGAGGCACGTAACATGATACTTTATTTCCTTACGAAATATTTTCCTGACCCTGACGAACTTGTCCGTCCGTTTACTCCGCTCGAAACGGGTATGGACACTGCGGCGCTTGATGCTCTGTTTACGGGCGGTTCGTTTAAGGAAGACTATAAGATTCTCAACCGCTGTGTCCGTGACCTCGGATGTAACATCCCGCCGCTGGTCAATGCCTACATGGGCCTGTCGCCCTCGATGAGGATGTTCGGAACGGCCATCAACGACGAGTTCGGCGATGTCGAGGCGTCAGGCATTTTCTTTGCAATCTCCGAGATATTCGAGGAGAAAAAACGCCGCCATATCGGTACGTTCAATCCCCGCGAACTCGGCTTTATGGCCTGACCATCGACTTTCCCGTTCGGTCTGATATTTTTTCTTTTTATTTCTCAAAAGCGGCTATCTGGTCGTCATCCATCGCTGAAAGACGGCGCAAGTAGTCTTCAGTCGACTCCTCAGGACGACATCCAAGTTTTTTGCGAAGCTGATATTTGGTGTATTTCACTGTGCTTGGCGATCGGTTGATAGATAAGGCTATTTCTTTGTTCGACAGGTTCATCCAAACCATGGTTGCCATACGTTTTTCGGCATTCGTGAGATTTTTATGGACTATGCTGAGTTTCGTGATAAAGTCCGAGGTCGCGCTGTCAAAGTTGTTTAGGTCGAGATGGCGCGGCTCGCCAGTCGGTGTCGGAGTTTTCAGTAGTTCTCTAATGTTCTTTAATTTGTCCAAGTCAGGAATTTCTGATTGTATGACTGCCCGCAGCTCATCATGAGTGCGGGATAGCGTCTCGGCCCGCATTGTCACGGAAGATAGTGCCGATTTACTTTCGCTGAGTTTTTGCTTCGTGACGGCCTGTTTCCGTTCTCCACGCCGTTTGCGGCGCCTGAGTGTCAAGACTGTAGCCGTCGTTCCGGCCAACATAATGCTCATTAACGCTAACCAAACCGTCTTACGTTGGCTTTCGTCGCGATTTGCATCGGCTTCGCGGCGAGCTTTCTCGGTCTCAAACCAGTCTGTGCTGATGGCCGCTACCTCTCTCATATAGGCTCGTTCGATTGAGTCTCCGGCAGCGATGGCTCGATGTAGATATGTCAGCGCGCTGTCGGTTTTGCCTTCGGCTTCATAGAGACGGCTCCAGAGCAGATAATAGCTCATTGTGATGTTATTCCACTGCCGGAAATTATTGAGTTCTCCCAATTTAAGTCTTGCTTTGACTAACTCGCCATTGTCAAGAAGCAGTGCGATATATTGTGTCATAATCGAGGCGCGGTTGTCAAAGGTGAGATTCCCGTTGTCGAGAATCCGTTGGTAGATGGCGAGTGCAGAGTCGGGCAACATCTTGCCAAGCGCCTTGGCCGTCATGGCGTCAAGACTGTTTTTGTCAACCTCGCGCAGTGCAAACCGGCGTGTGTCATTGATGACAGACACGGCTTCCATGGCCGAGTCTCTGAACGAGAGAAGCTGTGCGCGCCCTTCGCCGAGATAAAATTCCATCTCAGCCAGTTTCCTGGCCGAGTGATCAGTCATCTGGCGGTAACGGTCGGTGATGGCTCTGGCTTTGGCATGATATTTCATGGCCAGGTCATAGCGCATGTTTGCGGCATGAAAGTCAAACAGAACGATATAGGCCATGATGTCACGATAGAGGAGTGAGTCAGGTTTCTCAAGAGCCAGTTGCGCGGCGATGTCACCCATCATTGCTCGGTAGTCACCAAGATGATGATAGAGTATACTCCGACTGTCGAGCATCATTGCGCGCGACGCAACGTCGCCAGTGCGTGTGACAAGAGAGTCGAGCGTGCGGTGAATTGCCATCGCGCCGCGATAGTTTCCGGTCATCCTCAGCGAGTCTGTGCTCCTTATCATTTCTCTTAACTGTCGTGGCTGAGCCGACATAGCGGTGGTGATGACAGCGCACAAAATCAGCAATAGGAATTTTTTCATACACAAAGATACTAATTTAGCGGCTTGAAAAGGCATTGGATCTTGAGGTATGAGTCAATCCACCATCATTCAATACCGTTTCAATACCATATCTTCTAATGGTTTCATTATTGAGAATGATATTTTTGTGGTATGACGACTGGAAGTCCCGCTCTCGTCATGTTGACTGAAACAATTACGCCGTAGGGGACGCGGCAGCATAATTATTCACACATGATAAACAAATACAATTTAGTCCAAATCCTGTTCCTGACAGCAGCATTGACTTTGAACATTTTTGATGCGGGCGCACATGAGACTGCCGTAGCGAAAAAAGTAGTTTCTCCATCCCATTCGGCTAAGATGTACCGTTCGACTTTTCCCGAAAACACGCCTTTGCGAGGTGTGGCATCGCTTTCAGATGAGGAAACTGTGGCTGTCACCTATAACTTTGTTTATGATAAAGAGAGTGTTGCAAAGCCTATTTTTCAGCAGTTTGTGTTTCCTGTGGACGGATCATTCCCTTATACCGCTTTTCCAAATGAAGATAAGTGCACTTTCTATGTCAAAAAAGGCGGAGTATATGACCTTTGTGCCATATTTTCTTCAACCGAAACCGGTTCATATCTTGTGGCTAAAGATAATGTGTCGATTAACAATGACATGACAATTGACTTCAATATCGAAGATGCGACGAACCATATCGAGAATGTTCCGCTGCTGCCCGATGGCAATGCAATGGTATTCGGGGCATATGATGAGGATACAGGTGAAGTTGTCGCACCCGGAAATATCCAGTATGGAAATCTCGAAGTGCAGTTTATACATCGTGCATATGGGCCATTTATGGCTTGTCAGAGCCTGATTGCCGAGTCCGGCCCCATGTGTAGTGGAGACTGTTGGATTTCATCATCAGTGTCTTTCTCATCCGAATATTCAATTCTGGCATTTCGACAGGACAGTGAGGGTGGTTCGCCTGTGATTGTCTCGATAAAACCTGATGGAAATATGTCGCAGACTGTGTCAAACAATGTGAATGATTTCGTAGAATATAACGCGCAGTTTGCCGATGCGATTGCCAATGAATATAATGATCCGGCAGTTGAAACCGGCACTGATGTTTCCATCGCTTGTAAGGGCATGCTCGACCCTCTGATTAATACATATGGTGTCTCTTACATTACTCTTGACCTTATAGGATCGCCTTACCGCTATGAGGTATGTCTCGATAAATATTTAGAGAGACAACCGGCTTCGATGTTCTTTCCAGGTAAGGTTATGGCTTATAGAAATTGGAATGATACTTACGGTATAATTTCTCCTGGCATAGTTCGTACTCAATCGGGTGAATCTATGTTTTTCGCAAATCAGATTATGAATTGTGTATGCACGTTGGATATGACTTCTTCTTATTGGATGAAAGATAATCCTACTAAGTTATGGACTGATAATAATAGTGTATTCAGCTGCCTGTGGGACGATTCGTATGTAATTGGGAACAGTTGTCCTCTTTTTTTACCCGCTTATAAACCGGGACGATTTTTCTCATATAACTATAATGGGCGCATAGGGGAACTGAGATCTATTGACCTTCTGAGCAGTCCTGTCTCTTATACACATCTCCGAGCCCACGAGACTACGCTGCATCTCGT
>ENA-OYXU01001034-OYXU01001034.1-human-gut-metagenome-genome-assembly--contig:-NODE-1034-length-10077-cov-5.353522_pt1 | contig 10077 bp, 8 predicted proteins | sample MGYA00243243_ERZ653435 | MGnify/ENA primary metagenome ERZ653435 (study PRJEB26926, sample SAMN06165113) | human gut metagenome | biome: ENVO:00009003; feature: ENVO:2100002; material: ENVO:00002003... | reverse complement strand
TTTTGTGCAAACGCATACAAAAATAGGTATAAACCCCCCCCTTTTTTAAGATATTTAACTATATTTAACACGATTTGCCAAACCTGCACGTCGCATCTGCACAGATGAGACTAAGCAATCTCACACAAACTGTTTGCGGCGGAAGATGAAGTTGCGGCCGAGGTAACGCTCACGGACGACTTGGTTTTCAGCCAGCTCCTCCGAGGTACCCTGAAAGAGTATTCGTCCCTCAAACAACAGATACGCGCGGTCGGTGATGCTCAGAGTCTCGGGCGCGTTATGGTCAGTGATGAGGATGCCGATATTCTTTTCTTTAAGTTTGTAGACAACTGACTGGATATCCTCTACAGCGATGGGGTCGACGCCGGCAAAGGGCTCGTCGAGCATAATGAATTTCGGGTCGATGGCGAGACAGCGGGCAATCTCGGTGCGTCGGCGTTCGCCGCCGGAGAGGCGGTCACCGAGGTTATGGCGGACTTTCTGAAGGTTGAATTCCGAGATAAGGCTCTCAAGTTTGTCTCGTTGATACTCGCGCGTGGTGTCAGTCATCTCGAGGACGGCGCGGATATTGTCCTCGACCGACAGCTTGCGGAAAACGGAAGGCTCCTGCGCGAGATAGCCGATGCCGTTTTGTGCGCGGCGATAGACAGGATACTTGGTGATGTCGAGGTCGTTGAGAAAGATGCGGCCCTCGTTAGGCTGTATCAGACCGACGGTCATATAGAATGTCGTGGTCTTGCCGGCTCCGTTGGGCCCGAGCAGCCCGACAATCTCACCTTGAGTGACATCAATCGAGACATGGTTGACAACCGTGCGTTTGCCGTATTTTTTGACAAGATTATCAGTGCGTAGCACCATGCGGCATTCGCCGGCAGGCTCGGGAGCCGCCACATCAGACATTTCAGCCTCTTTAAGCTCAGTCTCGACAAAATCTGCGACGGGGAGTTGCTCGTCGTCCTGCTTTTTGAAAGTGAAATTTATGCCCACGGTCAGGATTTGTTTTGGTTACGGCGCAGACGGCTCTCGATATAGTCAGTCAGCAGGTTGATGGCCACGATGTTGCTGCCGCCCTGTGGAACAATGATATCGGCAAAGCGCTTTGACGGCTCGATGTAGCGGCAGTGCATCGGTTTGAGCACGTCCTGATAACGGTCGATGACCATCTGGGGTGTGCGTCCACGCTGAACGCAGTCGCGGGCGATGACGCGGATGAGGCGGTCATCTGCATCGGCGTCGACAAACACACGCACATCCATCATCGAGCGGAGAGTCTCGTCGTTAAGCACAAGGATGCCTTCGACAATGACAACATCGCGCGGCTCGACACGAACGGTCTCAGCCTGACGGGTGCAGGTCAGATAGCTGTAGGTAGGCATCTCGATAGCCTCTCCGGCCTTCAGACGGCGCAGATGGTCAGTAAGCAGTGTCCACTCGATGGCGGCAGGCTCGTCAAAATTGATTTTACTGCGCTCTTCAGGCGGAATGTGGCTCGAATCCTTATAATATGAATCCTGAGGGATGACGGCTACCTCGCCGGCCGGAAACGAATTGATTATCTTGTTGACGACGGTGGTCTTGCCTGAGCCTGTGCCGCCTGCTATACCGATTATGAGCATGCTTTTAAGTGATTTATCGCCGGGATGTGGCCGGCATTATGCTGTTTGAGCGCAAATTTACGAAAATTTCATATCCCCGCAGGCGTTTTGACGTAATTTTTACCTCAATCATGGCCGGAAATGCCATAATACCCGACAGCTTTAAATGAAATATGGCAATTTTGTTTAACTTTGTAGACTGAATGTAATATAAATCATATTCAAAATATGCTCATTGCGAACTCATTGGCCACATTCGGCCGCTATTGTCTGTTTATCAGGCGCATATTCACGATTCCCGACCGTTGGGGAGTCTTCGGCAAACGCACGGTCGCCGAGATTTCGAAGCTCGGCTTGGACTCCATCCCGCTGGTTATCATCATTTCGCTGTTCATAGGCGCCGTCATCGCCATACAGATGCAGCTCAACATCTCGTCGCCTCTGATTCCGGCCTACTCTGTCGGCCTCGCCACACGTGACATCGTGCTGTTAGAGTTCTCCAACTCCATCCTCTGTCTTATCCTCGCCGGTAAGGTCGGCTCGAACATTGCATCTGAAATAGGCACCATGAGAGTGACCGAGCAGATTGACGCGCTTGAAATCATGGGCGTCAACTCGGCCAATTATCTCGTGCTGCCCAAAATCGTGGCCTTTGTGACTTTCATGCCGGTGCTTGTGGTGCTCTGCATGGGCACATCACTCATCGGCGGATATCTTGTCGCTCTGCTGACCGACATCATCACCGTCTCGCGCTATGTTTACGGCCTGCAGGCACTTTTTCAGGAGTGGTATGTATGGTACGCACTGATAAAGTCACTCGTATTCGCCTACATCATCGCCTCTGTCTCGTCGTTCTACGGCTACTATGTACGCGGCGGCGCACTGGACGTTGGCAAAGCCTCGACCAACGGCGTCGTGTCAAGCTCTATCCTGATACTTTTGTTTGACGTAATCCTGACTAAGCTTTTACTGCAATGATTGAAGTCAAAGACCTGCGCAAATCATTTGACGGACGCACCGTGCTACACGACGTCAGCGCCACATTCCGCACCGGCTGCACCAACCTCATCATCGGCCAGAGCGGCTCGGGTAAAACAGTGTTGATGAAATCTCTTGTCGGACTGCTCAGACCGGAATCGGGCAGCATACTCTTCGACGGACGCGACCTGCTGCAGATGTCGTCAAACGAGATCCGCGAGCTGCGCAAGGAAATCGGCATGCTCTTTCAGGGCTCGGCGCTTTTTGACTCCGAGACTGTTTTAGGCAACGTAATGTTTCCGCTTGTGATGTTCACCGAACAGTCACAGGCCGAAATGCGCGACCGCGCGATGTTCTGCTTGGAGCGTGTCAACCTCAAGGGCGCCGAAAACAAATACCCGTCTGAAATATCGGGCGGCATGCAGAAACGCGTAGCAATTGCCCGCGCCATCGCCCTCAACCCAAAGTATCTATTCTGCGACGAGCCAAACTCGGGCCTCGACCCCAAAACATCAATTCTCATCGACGAGCTGCTCAGCGACATCACCCACGAGTATAACATCACGACCGTTATCAACACCCACGACATGAACTCGGTGCTCGGCATCGGCGAAAACATCATATTCATCAACAAGGGACACCGCGAATGGGTCGGTGACATGAGCCAGATTTACACGACATCCAACGAGGCGCTCAATGACTTCGTATTCGCCACCCGGCTGTTTCAGGAGGTCAAGGATTATGTCAACCATAACGCTACATACACTAAACCATCCGGAAAATGAAATTTGCAGACATACCGGGTCACGAAGACATAAAAGACGAACTGCGTGAGATGGCCGACACAGGCCGTCTGCCACACGCCCTGCTGTTAGAAGGGCCGTCAGGCTCGGCCAAATTTATGCTCGCACGCGCTTATGCCCAGTATATCCACTGCGAAGACCGCTCGGGCGGCGACAGCTGCGGCCGCTGTCCTTCATGCCTGCAACATCAGTCATTCAACCACATCGATACAGTCTTCTCGTTTCCGGTGATAAAGAAAAACAGCCGTCCGACGATATCAGACGACTATGGCGCCGAATTCCGTGAGATGATGGCCGAGTATCCTTATATGGACATCGAACGATGGATTGTCGCCCTGCAGTCGGCCAATTCGCAGCCGCGCATATATGTCGAGGAAGGCGCCGAACTACAGCGCCGTCTAAACTTCAAGGCTCACCAGTCGCGCTTTAAAATCGTGCTGATGTGGCTGCCGGAACGCTTGCAGGAAGACACGGCCAACAAACTGCTCAAACTTATCGAGGAGCCGCACGAGGACACCCTTTTCGTACTATCGTCAGACGACTCCAAACAGATACTGCCGACCATCTATTCGCGCTGCCGCCGTATAGGAGTCAGGCGCTATGACGACGCCACCGTGGCCCGTATCATAGCCTCACAATTAGCCATGTCTGAAGAGTCAGCGGCTGCAATCGCCGCATTGGCTGCCGGCAATGTCAATGAGGCTCTTGCCCTCGTCGACGTGTCACATTCACGCCAGCAATATCTCGACCTGTTCATCGAACTGATGCGCAAGGCATATCAGCGCAAGATTGTGCTGCTGCGCAAATGGTCGGCCGACGTTGCCGCACTCGGACGTGAAAAAAATCTCGCGTTTCTTGACTACTGCTCTCGCATGATTCGCGAGAATTTTATCCTCAATCTACACATCGACGGTCTCAACTGCCTGACTGACGCCGAACGTGCGTTCTGTGTCAATTTCTCGCGCTTTATCAACGAGACAAACGTGCTGCGCATCGTCGACGTATTTGATGACGCCCGCAACGATATTGCGGCCAATGCAAACGCAAAAATCGTGATGTTTGACGTCGCTGTCAAAACAATTCTGCTGCTTAAACGCGATTGACAAAGCCGTCTTACAAAACTATGATGACACAGCCCAAGTTTCTCGAACAGATTGCCGCATACTATATCGACAGCGACCGCGACATGAGCGGCTACACGTTTGTTTTCCCCAACAAGCGCAGCGCGATGTTCCTAAAGAAATACATGCAGGAACGAGCTTCACGGCGATCGTCGACGCCGCTGTTTATGCCCCGTTTTGTCACTATGGGACGTCTGATGTCACGGATTGCGGCAGTACCCGAAATGGACCGCCGCGAACAGCTTTTCCTGCTCTATGACTGTTATCGCCGTGTACTCTCACGGCTCGGACGCGAGGAGCAGGTGCGCGACTTCGACCGTTTTATTTTCTGGGGAGAAATCATTCTCGACGATTTTGACGACATAGACCGCCAGCTCGTCAACGCCGGCAAACTCTTTGACAATCTGCGTGATATCAAGGAGATTACGGCCAACTATTTGGACGACGAACAGAAGAAAATCGCGCGACAGCTATGGGGCGACAGCCCTCTGACCACCGCGGTGGCTGAGTTCTGGCTCCATGTCGGTCACGAAAATGAATCGGAGACTGCCGACAGTTTCATAAGCCTGTGGCAGCTGCTCGGAAGTCTTTACGATGAGTTCCGGAGCGCGCTCGCAGACAGAGAGCTCGAAACTTCGGGCGGACAATATCGTCTTGCAGCGTCACGCATAGCAGACATGAGCTATGACGAACTGCAGCGCACCAAGTATGCCTTTATCGGATTCAACGACTTCTCACACTCAGAGACCTTGGTGCTCAAACGACTCAAAGACGTCGGCGCTGCCGAGTTTTTTTGGGATTTCGCGTCGCCATGGTTTTCCGAAACGCTCGACCGAGGTCTATATAACCGTCTGAACGCGCTCACACGTAATTTCCCTGCTCCCGACGATTTCACGCTAGCCGCCATTGAGACTGCGCCTGAGATAGAGATTATGGCCGTGCCGTCAAATATCGCACAGGCCAAGACCGTTACTCCGATTCTCGAAAACTGGGCCTCTCAGGGGCTTGTCAGTCAAGTTAACGCCATAAATACGGCCGTAGTAGTGCCTGATGAGAATTTGCTCATGCCCGTATTGCTGTCTGTCCCCGATTCTATCCCGGCAATCAACATCACCATGGGTGTATCATACCGACTGACGCCCTTCGCGTCACTGCTTCGCTCGATAATCTCGATGCAGATGCGCAGCCGCGAGGTGCGCGGCGCAGTGCATTATTATTATGCCGATGTCTCAGAGGTGCTCTCCCACCCCCATATAGCCGTCATAGCGCCGGACCACGCCGAGGCCGTCAGGTCATACATCAGCCGCGAACGTCTCTACAACCTTCCGGCCGAAAGCCTTGTCACTCGCTGTCCCGAACTCGCCTATATCTTCACGCCCGTCAAGTCACAGACTGACCCGCAGAGCATCAGCGAGTATCTCACCCGCCTCGTCGACTCCCTTGCCACAGCTTTGTCGAAAGTCAAACACAGTTCACAGGACGGTCTGCCGGAAATTGAAATGCTCGGATATATCCGCACGCAATTAGACGACATAGCTTCGTTGGTCGACCGATACAAGGTGGAGATGAACGAGAATACATATTTCACTCTTTTCGAACGACTTTTGGACGCACGCCGCCTCGACCTGCAGGGCACGCCGCTCAAAGGTCTGCAGATAATGGGCGTACTCGAAACGCGCTCGATTGACTTCGACAACATAATCATCCTGTCGGTCAACGAAAACAGTCTGCCGCGCAAAAGCTATATGCGCACAATGATACCAAACTCTCTGCGCATCGGATTCGGCATGTCGACCATCGACCGTCAGGACTCTTTATATACATATTATTTCTATCGTCTCATCGCCCGCGCCAAAAATGTCAAACTGCTCTACGACGCACGCAACACATCGTTAGGCGCAGGCGAGCCGTCGCGCTACATCTCGCAGCTGCGTCACCTCGGCCAAAGCGACCGTATAAAATTCACCACCCTGACCGCCGGAGCCAATCTTGCCGACCCTCCCGAAGTCACCGTTGCAAAAACGCCGGAGGTAATCGAAAGTCTGCGCTGTTTCCGCCCCGGCGGAAACGCATCGTTGTCGGCCAGCGCTTTGAAAAGCTATAAGAAATGCCGCCTGCAGTTCTATCTCCAATACGTCAGACGTATGAGAGGCGACGAGGCTCCGGCCGACTACATGAGCGCATCGGTCTACGGCACGATTGTTCACCGCACCGTCGAGCTGCTCTACACGCCTTACGTCGGCAAAAACATCGACACCGCAACCATCGACGCCATACTTGCCGACCCGACACTCATAGCCGACACCATACGCCGTGTCATTTTCGAAGAGTATTACCGACACCATTCCCCGTCTCTGACAGACGAGCTGCCGGCCGAAGGCGCCGTCACGGCCTACGTCATAGAGCGTCACGTTCGCCATATGCTCGAGCTTGAGAAGTCGACTTTCTGCCGCCCGGAGTTCGCATTTGCCGGAGGTGAGGTCAAAATCGACCGCCCGGCATGGAAACTGTTTGACAGCGAAGGCGTAAACTTCAAGATGTCAATCGACCGCATCGACCGGCTCGGCGACGGCTCTCTAAGGTTTATCGACTATAAGTCAGGCAGCGACCGCGTGGCCGCCAATTATAAATACGAGCGGCTTTTTGAACGCGAAAAACACGAGGCCGACGCTGTATTCCAGATACTTACCTATTGCGAAGCCTACGCCGACATGTGCGGCTACGAAGGTGCCATCGAGCCTGTCGTGCTCCCCTTCAGGGAGATGGCCGTCAACGACAGCATCTCACCCGTGACAGTCGAGTCAGAGGTAGTCACCGACTATCATCAGGTCTCGACGGAGTTCCGTGCGCGTCTATCGGCTCTTGTGGCCGAAATATTTGACCCCGACGTACCTTTCAATCAGGCCGAAGATTCGCGCGCATGCAAATTCTGTCCATTCCTAAACCTGTGCGGCCGAACAGTGCCCGAATATTGATTTACGCGCATGGCCGGTCTATACGTTCACATCCCATTCTGTCACAGCAAATGCATATATTGTGACTTTTTTTCGACACCCGACCGCCGCAGTGTCGCGCATGTCGTCGAAGGTATAATCCATGAATACGAGGCCCGGCTCGGCGAAATAAGCAGCGGCCGCTGGGAGACCGTCTATTTCGGCGGAGGCACCCCGTCGATACTCGACGAGACGCAGTTAGAGGCGCTCTGCGAGGCGTTTGATTTCAACGGCACTATCGAGGCTACCATCGAAGTCAACCCCGAGGATGTCAGCACACACAGCGCCGCGTTTTGGCGCCGCTGCGGCTTCAATCGCGTCAGTATGGGCATACAATCGTTTGACGACGGACAGTTGCGCCGCATCGGTCGCCGTCACTCTGCAGCCGACGCTTTACGGGCATTCGCCGCGCTCCGTGAGGCCGGATTTGGCAACATCTCGTGTGACCTCATCTACGGCCTACCGGGTCAAGACATAGACTCGTGGCTTGACTCGCTCGGGCGACTTATCAGCCTTCGCCCAGAGCATCTGTCGGCCTACTGTCTGTCATACGAGCCCGGCACGGCACTCACACGCCTCGCCGACAAAGGCCGCATCACGCCGGCTCCTGACTCGCTGATTGAGCAAATGTACGACGCGCTATGCGCGGCGACTGCCGACGCCGGCTATGAGCATTACGAGATATCAAACTTCGCGCTGCCTGACCGTCGTTCGCGCCACAACTCGTCATACTGGCGTTCCGTGCCCTACTTGGGTCTCGGGCCCGGCGCTCACAGTTTCGACAGCCGCACACGACGCTACAATCCGTCTGACATCAGCGCGTGGCTCGCTTCGTGTCCGTCGTATATAGTCGACGACGAGAATGACGACGAGCGTTACAACGACCTGCTCATCACCGCCCTGCGCACTGCTGACGGCTTAGACATCGACGCGCTGCCCGACTGTCGTCGCGACGCTCTGCTGCGTGACGCCGCCCCACACCTCGCCTCGGGCCAGATGGTGCTTACCTCCGGCCGTCGCCTTGTCATCACCGAGCCCGCATGGCTCCGCGCCGACGCCATCCTCCGCGACCTGATTGTGGTGTGAAAGCTTAGGAAAAGTATTGAAACACAGTAAATTTTCCTTAGCCAAAGCTATATAATTGAAAAAATTATTGTAGTTTTGCAGCGTTTTACAAAGTCTCAGAATTTTAAAGTTTGTAAAACATATAAAGATGAAACTAATAGATAGACCGCTATATCTAAATCAATTAGAGGGATTAACAAACACTCCCGACATCAAGATAATCACGGGTATACGCCGTTGTGGCAAATCCAAATTGCTTAACTCCTTCGCAAGCTATATATTAAAGACTGATAAGACTGCAAATATTATAAATATCGACCTGACAAAAATCAAGTTTGAACATTTGAAGGAGTATCATGCGCTGAACGACTATATCGAACAACACTATCATGAATGTGTAAACAACTACCTGATGATTGACGAGGTACAGCTTTGTCAGAATTTTGAGTTGACTATAAACAGCCTGCACTCTGATGAGAAATATGACATATATCTCACCGGCTCAAATGCTTTCCTTTTAAGCAGTGACCTCGCTACATTATTCACGGGCCGATACATAGAGATACATGTTTATCCATTTAGTTTTAAAGAGTACTGCACCTATTTTGAGATAGTCGACGATTACGACAGTCACTTTGAAGATTATATAAAAATCGGCGGTTTGGCAGGAGCATATACATATAAATATGATTCAGACAAAGAAAAGTATATTCGCGATGTTTACGACACAATCCTTATCAGAGATCTTGTCGACAAGTATCGTCTCGGAAGTGCTACTGTGTTAAAGAAAGTCTCAGAGTATCTGATGGATAACGTGAGTAACATATCATCATCGCGCAACATCTCAAATGCTTTGAGTGCTGACGGCACAGATACAAACCATATGACCGTCGGCAACTACATAGAGCATCTGTGTCATGCTTTTGTCTTTTATGAGGCCGGAAGATATGATGTAAGGGGTAAAACGTATCTGCAGTCTATGAGCAAATACTACCTTGCAGACACAGGCATACGCTTAGCCGTGCTTGGTAAAAGAAACATGGACTGGGGGCGCATGCTCGAAAATATTGTTTACATAGAGTTGTTGCGTCGCGGATATGAGGTATATGTGGGCAAATTGTATCAGAAAGAAATAGATTTCGTGGCCATGAAACCAAACGAAAAAGTTTATATTCAGGTCAGCGACGATATATCTGGAGAAAATACGTTTCGTCGCGAAGTCGAGCCTCTGTTAAAAATACGCGATGCATATCCCAAAATGCTGCTTGCGAGAACCCGTCACGAGGAAAGTGACTATGAAGGAATATCTATCATAGATATTCCGCGATGGCTGCTCGACATTAAATAACCGGGCAGGTGACGTATGCCTCACCGGCTCTTAATCATGGTGGTAGGGCTCGCCGCGGAGGATAGTCATGGCACGATAGACCTGCTCGACAAAGAAGAGGCGCACCATCTCATGCGGGAATGTCATGCGCTGTCTCTTATACACATCTCCGAGCCCACGAGACTACGCTGCATC
>ENA-OYXU01001026-OYXU01001026.1-human-gut-metagenome-genome-assembly--contig:-NODE-1026-length-10129-cov-3.798590_pt1 | contig 10129 bp, 8 predicted proteins | sample MGYA00243243_ERZ653435 | MGnify/ENA primary metagenome ERZ653435 (study PRJEB26926, sample SAMN06165113) | human gut metagenome | biome: ENVO:00009003; feature: ENVO:2100002; material: ENVO:00002003... | reverse complement strand
AGCGTCAGATGTGTATAAGAGACAGGTGTGGGTATTTTGTCTTTGTCTGAAGCGTAGACGGGTTTGCCGAGCCGGGCGGCTGCGGCTTCAATATCTTTCTGGCGATCTGAGAGTGTATTCATGGCTTAGATGTCTTCTTCGGTTAATACTCCGGCTGATTTGGCAAGCGCGATTGTACGCTCGGCGCGGATGACGACCGGACGGTCAATCATCTTGCCGTTGAGCGAAATAACGCCCGAGCCTTTCTTCTCGGCCTCCTTGATGGCGGCGACGATGGCTTTGGCTTTCTGTATATCCTTCTCAGAGGGTGTGAACACTTCGTTGACAACCTCAATCTGGCGCGGGTTGATGATAGACTTGCCGTCAAAGCCGAGTGTCTTGATGTATTCCACTTCGCGACGGAAGGTCTCCATGTCGTTGAGGTTTGAGTAGACTGTGTCGAGAGCGTCGATTCCGGCAGCGCGGGCGGCCACCACGATGGTCTCGCGGGCCAGGCGCAGCTCGTCGCCGTCTTTCGAGCGCTGGGTCTTCAGGTTGGCGCAATAGTCTTCGGCGCCGAGGGCGATGCCCATCATGCGCTTGGACGATGTGGCGATGTCATAGGCGTTGACCACGCCGAGAGCGCTCTCGATGGCAGCCATAATCTTTGTTCGGCCCAAGGCTCCAATTTCGCGTTCCACTTTTTCAATCTCGGCCTCTACTTCGCGCACCTCGTCGGCGGTCTCTGTCTTGGGCATCCTGATTACGTGGACGCCGGCTTTCACGACAGCCTCGATGTCTTTCTTGCCATAGGGTGTGCTGAGCGGATTGATGCGCACCACCATCTCGGTGTCGCCGTAGTCGACCGTCTTGAGGGCATTGTAGACCAGAAGGCGCGCCGTGTCCTTCTCCATCATGGACACGGAATCCTCGAGATCGAGCATTATCGAGTCAGGACCGTAGATATGTGCGTCGGCCATCATTCCGGGATTGTTGCCCGGAACGAACATCATGGTTCGTCTTAGTCTTTCCATGGTTACAGGTATTTGAAGGTTAGTCTTTCCAGACATCTTTGCCGGTTGCACGCACGGCTGCGGCTGTCACACGTGCCCTGATGGTGCAGTCGAGAGCTCCTTTGTCGACTGCTTTCACGCGGGCGTCAGTGATGCCGTATTCTTCGAGCGAGTCTTTGATGACTTTTTTAATCTGCTCGCCGAACTGGTTAGCCACACTGCTCTCGAGTTCAATCTCGATGCCGTCTTTTTCAGGCGGGAAAAGCTGAATCAGGATGTCTCCGGATTCAAACGTTCCTGCATGTGAATTGTTGATTTTCATGGTGATATATAAGGTTGAAAAAGTTAGAATAATAATAGGAGAAGTGTCAGTCGCGATGCGACGAAATGTGTTATATCTGCTTTAGTCAGGCTCTCTTGCCCTTCAGTTTGTTGTTCGCGTCAGATGAATGTATCATTGGCGAATCATGACGCCGCAAATATACCCATTATTTCTATACTTCCAACATGATTATGGAAATTTTTCTTTAATTTTGCATTTAAGCTTAACCGTAAAACCCAAAAGTAAGATGAAGCCCTATATTATCTGCCACATGATGTCGTCGGTTGACGGACGTATCGACTGCGCGATGACCGCCGAAATAGACAACACCGATGTCTACTATCAGGCTCTCGACCGTCTTGACTTCGATGGCGTCCTCGAGGGACGTGTGAGTCGACAGATGCACTATGCGCTGCCAGAGCCGTTTGTAGCCGTGGACAAGACTCCTGTCGGCGAGGAGAAATTTCATATCGCCCATCACGCCGACCACTATGATATTGCGATCGACACCCACGGATCGCTCAGGTGGCCCGAGGGCGCGTCAGACGAGAATCTGCTTGTCATCACCGACACACAGTGTCCTAAAGAATATCATGATTCTCTCACCGAAAACGGCATCTCATGGATCGCCTGCGGCGCCAAAGGCATCGACCTGAACCGCGCCATGGATATTCTCGGTGAGAAATTCAGTGTGAAACGCCTCGGCGTAGTAGGCGGCGGACACATCAACGGCGCCTTCCTACAGGCCGGTCTGCTCGACGAAGTCAGCCTGATGGTCGGCGCCGGAATTGACGGTCGTGCCGGAATGACGGCCGTGTTTGACGGCATCACCCAAAAAGATTATCCTCCCACGCTTCTGACCCTCAACGAGGTGGAGCGTATGGGCAATGTTGTATGGATGAGATATAGCGTCGGCAGATAATCAGCCGCGACCGAGCCCTATTCAGTCAGCATGGACCGGAGGCAGCCCCGAGTTGTCTCCGGTTTTCATGTTTGCCTTCCAGAAGTTGATTGCGTCGTTGACCCAGCCTTCGGCGACGGTTCCAGTGCCGATGCCGAAGCCATGGCTCAGGCCTTCGTAGACATGAAATTCGGTCGGAATCCCTAATGCCGAAAGCCGCTCCAGGCGGTCACGCATTGTGCGCCACGGCGCTATGCCGTCGTTCGTGCCGACGCAGCTATAGGTCGGCGCGTCATACTCAGACACGGATGAATAGCCCGTATACTGCATAATCACAGCCGCAGCCTGTGTCACGTCGGGGTGGTTGCCCGTGACACGGTCAAGTATGGCCTTGTTGCCGAGTGTGGCCGCCATGCGTGCTCCGGCCGAGCCGCCCCACAGCGAATAGTCTGATTTGGCGACGCCTAATGTTTCTGAATTGGCGATGACGAAGGTCAGGGCGCGCCAGGTCGTTATAAGGGTCGTCGGGACGGTATATCAGGGCGAACGCCGTGTAGCCGGCTTTGCTCAGTTCGAGCGAATGGGGGAAACTGTCGTGCATGGCTCCGACATAGGCGAATCCGCCTCCGGCATTGGTGATGGCAAACGGTTTGCCGGGAGTGCCGCGAAATACAAAAATGCCGGTGTCGGCTTTTGACGGGTCTTCGTTGATCTCCTCTTCGGAATATATACGGTGGAAAATCTGCTCGCCTTTCGCAGCCTGAGAGTGGAGATAGTTGAGTATCTCGACGGTCTTCTCGACGCGGATATAGGGATACCACATATAGATGTCCGACGTGCTGACTGAGCTAATATCATTGAGGGAGTGACCGGACGGTCAACCGGAAACAGCAGCCGTCCGAAATCGCCGAAAGCCGGGTCACGGATGACATCGGCCACCGTCGATTCCGAAGTATAGTAGTCGCCATATGACTTGGCCGTCTCCTGATTCTTATCGCCGGCAGATGACGAAATGCCCGGGACGTCGGGTTCGTTCCATGCCGAATCGACTGTTGAGCAGGATGTGAGCCAACAGCCCGCTATTGAAAATATCATAATCGAAAGTTTGTGCCTGATTAACATCTTGTTGTGTCGTTTTGTTGCGAAATAATAACGCAAAATTACACAGTCTCTTGCAGTCGTTCTTCATGTGTCAGACGAATAGCAATACCGGCTTAAAATGTTATGTCTCTGCAAATTAGAATATTGATGCGAAATGCGCCGCTACGCTTTCTGAAATTTTGGAAACGATTCCCGAGAAAATTACACGCAAGACCGGGAGTCTGTTTTGTTATTAACTTAAGCCAAATTATTTATCGACATGAAAACAACCGCTTTTATAATTCTCTCGGCCATGAGCCTGAGTTCAACCGTATTCGCCGGGAAACCTCTGATGATAGACCGTCAGGGCCAGTTTCCGGTCGGCGGCACAACCATAGAGCGCCCCGGCGTTTTTAACCCCGACACGTTTGTAGGGTGGACCAATCCCGTGCAGGATGGTCAGACATATCGCTGCGACCACGCCTTTGCCCGATACCAGATACCGGTCGACGCCAAAAAGCTCCCGCTGGTGTTTGTCCACGGATTCGGTGGCGACGGCGTCTGCTGGGAGACGACTCCCGACGGGCGCGACGGTTTCGCCACATTGCTCCTCCGGGAGGGCTATCCCACCTATGTCCTCGACCTCCCGGGCCGCGGATACGCCTCGCGCTCGAGCGCAGAGGTGACGGTGAAACCTGTTGCCGACGAGCAATTCTGGTTTGACATCTGGCGTATGGGCATATGGCCCGAATGGAACGACGGCATTCAGTTCCCGAAAGACTCGCTCAGCGTCTCGAACTTCTTCCGCCAGATGGTTCCGGACCTGAGCAACCATCAGCTCGATGTGGCGGCTCTCGACGCCATGGCTGCGAAAATCGGCGACCATATACTCGTAACACACTCTGCGGGCGGCGGAATCATCGACGGCGCCATGCTCGCGTCGGCCCTCATCGACGAGCTGAGCCTCGTTGTCTATTCGGGCATCGACGGTCTGGCCTCGTCTCCCTCGATATTCGAATGTCAGGGAGAGCCGGATGACCGCCCTGCTGCCGGACAGTCGCTCGAGCTGTTGTCCGCCGAGACTGTCAGCCACGGCGTTGTCTGGCTCCGCTACAAGTTTCACCGGGCGCCGGACCGCAAGTTCTGACAGGTCGTGAATCATCCCGGAAACAATGAACCTATTAACATCAAAACATCTTATATATGAGTCTAACCAAATCAATTTTCACTGCCCTGACATTCGTGCTGTCGCTCTCAGCCTGCGCGTCGGGAAAAACATCAGACAAGGATGCCGGACAGACACAAAACCCTAATGATATGAAATCGGTAATAGTTTATTTCACACACTCAGGCAACACCGAGCTCGCAGCCAAAGATCTGGTTACCGTCACCGGTGCCAAGCTGGTCAGGCTGTTTCCTCAGCAGCCCTATTCGTCAGAGGATGTCGACTGGGTCAACGAGAAATCACGCTGCACTCAGGAACATCTCAATCAGTCACTCCGTCCGGCCATCAAGCCGGTCGATATCGACTGGGCACAGGTCGACACGGTTTTTATCGGATTCCCGATATGGTGGCATGAGGAGCCGGCCGTGATCCGCACATTCCTCGACGACTACCACAATCAGCTCAAGGGCAAGGTGCTCTATCCCTTCTGCACCTCATATGAGAGCCCGATGTCGGAAGCTGACGCCATGCTGAGAAAGGGTTATCCCGACCTCAACTGGAAGACCGGTCTCCGTCTGCCCGCCAAGCCCGCAGAAATCGAGGCATGGATTAAGCAGTAAGGTTTTTAAAGTTTCAGAAATTACATATCATATACCCGGGCGGGAAGAGGTTGTCTGAAGAGGAGCCTGCTTCTCGCTCTGTCTGTTTTTGTAGTTTGTCTCAGCAACCACCCTGTCTGTCGGTTTGTTATAGTGTCAGGCAATTTTAACGTAATTTTTTATGAAAAATAACACCGTCAAGCAGCCTGAGTCGCCCGTAACGGCCTCAGGGCGCAAGAAAAACCTAACGACGGCCCATGGCACCCTCACAATGTGGGCGATGGCTATTCTTATCATAACGTCGATTCTGAGTCTTCGCGGACTCCCGTCAGAAGCCAAATATGGTGTGCAGTCCGTTTTCTATTACCTTTTTGCTGCTGCGGTGTTCCTGCTCCCGTTCGCCCTTGTCTGCGCCGAACTGGCCTCGACCTATACAAAATCGGGCGGTCTCTACCGCTGGGTGGCCGAAGCTTTTGGTCCGCGTTTCGGGTGGTTGGCGATGTTTCTGGAGTGGCAGACCATTGTGATTTGGTTCCCGACCGTACTGATGTTTGCGGGCGCCTCTCTCGCCCATATGTTCTGGCCCGAGAGTTTCGACCAGGCGCTGGCGTCAAATAAGGTCTATACGCTCGCCATAGCCCTGTTAGTCTACTGGCTCGCCACGTGGAATGCATTGCGGGGCCAGAAGTCAGCCAATATCCTGAGTACGTACGGCGGTCTTGTCGGAACAATCATTCCGGGTGTAGTCCTGATTGTGCTCGGCATCATCTACTTCTGTATGGGAAAACCCGACTCGCTCCAGCAGCTTCCGTTCTTCCCCGACTTCTCCAATATCGGCACCATTGTGCTCGCCGCCTCTATCTTCCTGTTTTATGCAGGCATGGAGGTGCAGGCTGTTCATGTCAACGATATGCAGAATCCGGCCAAAAACTTCCCTAAAGCTGTTTTCGTGTCAATCCTTGTCATCGTGCTGGTATATTCGCTCGGCACTCTCGTTATCGGACTTGTTATCCCGTCTGAGAACATCGATCTGCTTCAGGCGCTGCTCATGGCCTACAAGAGTCTATGGGCAAGCTTCGGCCTGGGCTGGATGGGCAACGTCATGGCTCTCTTCATCATGTTCGGTGTCATCGGTCAGGTCAGCGCTCTTGTGACCGGCCCGTCGACCGGTCTGATGGCCGTGGCTCAGAGCGGTTACCTGCCATGTTCGCTCCAGCGCGTTAATAAATACAACGTCAATGTGCCCGTGCTGCTGATACAGGGTGCGTTCGTGTCGCTGATGCTGTTGCTGCTCATCATACTTCCCACCGTTGAGTCTGCCTATCAGATTATGTCGCAGATGGCCACAATCATCTATCTGGTGATGGTGATAGTCATCTACGGAGCTTTCATTCGTCTGCGCCGCACACAGCCTAACAAGAAACGCGGCTACAAGGTGCCCTTCGGACGCGTCGGTGAGGTCATTGTCTGCACTCTTGGTATTCTGGGGGCACTCCTCGCTATGGTACTCAGCTATCTGCCGCCGTCCCAGATTACCACCGGTTCACCTGTGGTCTATATAGGCATCATTATTGTCGGTGTCGGTGTCATCATCGCCCTGCCGCTCGTAATCTATCACTTCCGCAAACCGTCGTGGCGTAATCCCGACTCACACTTCTATCCATTTGACTGGCAGATCGAGGGTCGCAACCCCTCTGAAGTATCTAAGTGGCCGGCAGGCTACGAGCCTACCGAACTGGAGGTAGAAGACGCTGAGACACGCTGCATAGCTTGTCAAGCGTCAGACAAGAAGCAGTCTTAAGAACCCTATAATTGAGATTTCCTGACCCGGTATAACTGCCCGGTGAGAGGCGTCGCGTTTGCGGTGTCCTCTCGCCGCTTTCGCGTGACCTTGTATCGTCCGGTTTTCGGAGAGGATAAAAAACAAAAGGACAGTCTCACGACTACCCTTAAGCTTCAAATACACAATTATCTATAAAACAACTATTTTATACTTTGTTCAACAATTCTTCGTTCTATTCCTTTCAAGTCAATTTACATTATGCTCTCATATTCAGTTTGAAACGAGACTCTGCGCCATTCAGCCGCTATGATATGAAAACAGCTCTCAAGCCGTCTCACCCCTAAGTGAAAGCCGGTTGAAAGCCGCCAGTCAGGGCGTAGTCACACCTCGCCGTGCGAGGGCGTTTCCGCCGTGACACAAGTTTCCGTTTTTTGCCTCGGCAACCGGAATGATGAGGGAGGGGGGTGCCGAATTAGACGCTTGGAGCGTCTGCTACTTGAATCTTGGCAATGATTTCCTCTTCGTTATAGCCCTGAGCTGTGAGAAGAAAAAATCACTTTAAACTTGCTTCACTTTTTGGTCATAGAGACAAGCGCATCATTGTCGCGCGTTTCTGATGCAAAATTACAACCATTTTCACTATAAGCAAAGAGTTGTGAAGATTTTTTAGGTTAAAAAGAGTTAACCAAAATTATGTTGTACGACATCTCTTTTTAACACGACATGCATCGGCAATCCGGACTACGTTTAGTCGTGTGTCGTGACGGTTTTCGACCGGGTGTAAGCCCCACTGCCCGCTCGCAATCTTATGAAATTGCAGCAGGTCGTATATTCAGATAATCCTATTGAATCGGAGAGATGGCCGACTGTCGGCCCGGGCCATCTTTGAGTTTCGGGCGTGATTCGGAAGCAGCGGCTGGAAGCCGCTCATCTAAGTTCAGCGAAAAATATGAAGCACGGGGGTATAAAAAATGAAAGTGCACCTCTTCACAGACGCGCACCTCCCTCATAACCAAAATTCAAGTATATTTATCTTCATGTAACTAACCTTATGAACGGCGGTTTGGAGAGATGTCCGGCCCGCGGACGTCGCCGTTGTTTAAACCGTTCACGACTGAGGCTGTTCATGACTGGTTACGGGCCATGGACGACTTATCAGCGTGAAAACGTGATGTCGCGGAAATTTCTAACGGTCTTTAGGGAAGTGGTCGCTCGTTGTTCTGTAAATAATCGTGTGGCGAAAATCTTCAGCGTGCAGGATTGAGCACTAACTTAACGATGAAAGTCTTTTCCTTTGTTCTTTTATGTCGGTGATGCAAAGGTAAGCACTTTTTTTTACTCCGCAAGCATTTTGTTCATGCGAATTAGTTAAATAATGCGTTAAAAAGCGATTTTTAGCTGATTTTTAGCTTTTGATTCGTTTTTTTTACCATTTACCGTGGCAATTTTGCACATCCGGCAGCCACCATGCCCGAGAGGGATCTGGCAGCTGCCGGGTTGCTTGTTATCTCGTATGCTTGGGGTCAGAAGCGTATTTTGGTCGCTTCCGGGCCCTGGCGGCGTATATAGATATGTCCCGCCATGGGGTTGGCTATCTTTACGCCCTGAAGAGTGTAGTAGACCACGGGAGCGCTGGCGCCTTCTTCCCCGAGTGTGTCAAGCGCCGAAGTGTCCTCGACCGGCACAAATGCGAGGGCGTTGCCGACCTGTTTCGTGTGGTTTGAGGCGTCTGTGGTGAATAGGGCGGTGTAGTAGGTGTGGTTTGTATCGAGATGGTCAATGGAGCCGGTGAAGGTGACATTGCCTGTGGCTCCGTTGGCGATGTCGGTGAACTGTGGCTCGCAGAGTGTCATGTCTGAAGTTGCATTAGTTGAATAAAATATTAGCGGCGTCAGATTCCCGATATAGCGGCCCGAGCTGCTTCTCACCTCCGCTTCGAGATTCATCGGCGACCCTTTGACCACTTCGGTCGCTCCGTCGGCGCGTGATGGCGACGCTGCCTGAGTGTTGGTCTTGATTGCCAGAGAGACAACCTCGGGTGTGTCGTTGATTGCGGCAGTAATCACTTTTGCGGTGTAAGGGTCATGCATGATGTAACACTTACCGTTGCTGATGAAGGCCAGATAAACATCATATGTTCCGACTGCCGGTGTTGGACTGAAGACTGAGTTCCACTCAATAGTCTGTGTCTCACCTTCAGGAATATCCACGTTGATAGAGCTCATCTGAGCGATTACAGTATTATTGGAAGCAAGGATAGGGAAGAGCGATTCGACAAATTCGCCGTTTTCAGCAGTCAGTTCGGCAACGATGCGCGAGCGGGCGCCGGCGACGATGTCGGTCGGCTCGATGGTCATACTCTTGAGATTGAGTGTCGCTTCGTCCGTGACACAATTAAATGTCAGAGTGTTGCCGGAGATAGTCACTGTGACACGCGATTTCGTGTGGACCACATACGGAATGTCATGCCACTCTCCGTTATGTCTGACGGCTGGAGTGACGATGTATTCACCGCTTTCGGGGAAGCTCTTTCCGCTGACATAAAAACCTCTGAACCCGCTATAGGAGTCGATAGCTTCATCACTTTGTGACCAACCGAGATATTTGACATCGCCGGTAGCGGTATCGGTCAGTTTCACTCCGAGCCCGGCGGTTATAGTGCTTACGCCGAGGTTGAAGATTCCGTAACTTTCGCCGCTTTCAGCTTGCAGACATTCAAAGAGAACAAAGTCTGTCCGCTTATATGATGCGGCGCCGGAAGCAAAATAGCCTTCGCATCCGAATACGGGGATATAGTCTGAATCCGCCTGGGCCGGCATCAGGTTGAATGAAACAATCTGGCTTGAGTTGAATCCGCCGCCACCGCCACCGATGCCGAGTGTTCCCGGCGAAAGGTTGGTCAGCAGGAAGTAGCCGTCGCTTTGGCCGCCCCAGCCCCAGTTGATGTGGAAAAATTCGCCCATGGAGCCGTCATAGCCGTCGCAGACAAAAGCGTGACCTCCGGCCGGTCCCTGACCGGTATAGATAAGGGGGCGTCCGGCTGACAGCTCGTCATAGACCATAGCGTTCCATGTGGGCAAGTCGTAGAAATCGCGGTGGAGGAATACCAGTGACTTGTCATAGCCGAGATTGTCAATCAGTCCGGCCCATGCGGCTATGGCTGTCGCGCTTGACTCATCCGATGAATAATCCATGGCCGTGGCGGCTCCGCAACCATACATTAGGTTGGCAACGGCCGCTGCCTGTGTGCTGTCTCTTATACACATCTGACGCTGCCGACGATAAGG
>ENA-OYXU01001018-OYXU01001018.1-human-gut-metagenome-genome-assembly--contig:-NODE-1018-length-10155-cov-5.187921_pt1 | contig 10155 bp, 10 predicted proteins | sample MGYA00243243_ERZ653435 | MGnify/ENA primary metagenome ERZ653435 (study PRJEB26926, sample SAMN06165113) | human gut metagenome | biome: ENVO:00009003; feature: ENVO:2100002; material: ENVO:00002003... | reverse complement strand
TTTCATCCTTTGTCACAGTCGCGTACATCCAGTACGCTCCTGCTCCCGCAGGATGGAATACCCTCCAAAATCTGCAACCCCTGTGTTAACATCCGTTTTTAAACAGCCTCTTATATTCTTTATCAGCTTTTCTGATATTCCGTAGGCGACATGCCCGTAAGATGCTTGAAGTACTTGCCGAAGGCCGACTGGTTGGAGAAATTCAGCGCATAGGCCACCTGCTGTATGTTCTTGCCGGAGTAGCGCAACAGGTTCTTGGCCTCCATGAGCACGAACTCGTCGATCCAGCGCGCGGCACTGCGGCCCGTGGCCTCCTTTACCACGAGCGACAGATATTTCGGCGAGATGAACAGCTTCGACGCATAGAAGGCCACGGAGCGCTCCGAAGTGTAGTGGGCGCGCACCAGCTTGATGAAGTCGTGCACATAGGCCACACGCGGCGAGCGCTGGTAGCCGGGGTCGGCGTCGCGGCGGTTGATGCGCCGGTACTGCATCTTCGCCATCTCGTACACGAGCGCGCTCACCAGGCTGGCACCCAGGTTGGTGGCAAGCTGCACGGAGGTTTCTCCGCGGGTGTTGATGCGCAGCAGGTCGATGTAGCGTTCCACTATGCCACATTCTTCGGCAGAGATTTCCTGCACAGGCGACGGCATTGCTGCCGTGGAGGGCAGGTTGAACGCCGAGAAGTTGATGTTGATGTTCTGGAGATAGTTCTGCGCGAGAAACAGAATGTAAATCTCGGTGTCGCGCGAGGCTTCCGGCGAAAAAACAACGCGACACGACGGTGGCATCACGCATATGGCCGGTCCCTGCACCTCGAAGCGGTCGAGGTTGATCTCAAGGCTTAGGCGCCCCGACTTCACGAGCATCAGCGACAATCCCTCCACGCGCAGCACGCGGTCGGTGCCCGGCGAGCCGGCCGCGCAGTCGCGGTCGAAATGGGCCACAAGGTAGGCATTGTCAAGCTGTGCATAGTCCTTGGCAATGGATTTGACCGCGGATACCGTGTCGAAATTGATTATCTGTTCCATGTTCGCATATAATTTGCGACAAAGATACGAATAATTTATGGTGAGGGGGAGTTAAAAGGGTAAAAAGTTAAAAAGTTAAGAGAATAGCACGATGTCGGCCGCCGTGCTATTCTCTTAACTTTTTAACTTTTTACCTTCTTAACTCTTCAGAAAAGAGTGACCTTGGCGGGGGCTGTGCCACGGCCGGCGGTGACGATGTAGACGCCGGCGGGAAGTTCTATCTCCACGACGCCGTCGACGGCGGGCAGGTAACGCAGCTCACGGCCTGCGACATCGTAGACGCGGATGTCGGCCGCAGCGACGGTAGTTACGACGATTACGCCAGGATCGGTGGCGACGGTGAAGGGTGCGTCCACCTCGGCATCACTGATGCCCGTGTGCGACACGAACACGACGTTGCTCTCGGGCGACTCCACGCCCAGGCGGCACGAGCGCACGCTGTAGCTCTCGCTGTCGCTGAGGTCGAAGCCGTCGATGGGGGTGCCGGGTTCCTCGGCCACAAGCTGCTCCACGGTGGGCACGCCGCCCACGTAGCGCGTGCGGGTGATGATGTAGTAGTCCACCACCTCACCCTCCACGGGCGTCCAGTTGGCTACATAGCTGTCGGCGGTGATGTCGGTTGCGGGGGTTGCCGTGGGGGCCGTGAGCACGGGACGCTCCAGGCATTCGCCCAGCAGCTCGACGCCGCGCGTGCCGTTGCCGTCGTTGCCAGTGCCTTCTATCAGGATGCGCGCCGAGTGGGTGCCGAGGGCGGTAGGCGTGTAGGTGACGCGCACCCACGTGCCTTCGTCGCTGTTGATGAGGGAGGCGCTGACCGACGTGCGCGGCAGCGAGAACATCTGCTTGTCGCCGCGGTAGATGGATATGGCGAGGTCCTTGCGGATGTTGGTGCCCTTGAAGAAGAGGTCGGCCGTGACTGAGCTGCCCAGGGCCACCTGGCCGAAGTCGAGCGCCATGCCGTTGGTAGGCGACTGCAGCTCGGCGTCGCCGGCAGGCTCGGTAGAGCCGCCGACATGGTAGGGCTCGCCCACCTTGTCGCCCCACAGATATTCGGCGAGTTCGGGATGGTCGATGAAGGGATTGCGGTTGCCCTGATAGCCGTAGACCTTGTCGTTGCGCATTGTCTCCTTGTCGCTGACGGGGTCCTGACGGTGCCAGCGCATCAGCAGCTGCGCGCTCCAGTTGTTGAGGGTGGGGAATACGTTCTGATTCACCATGTAGGTCCACTTCCAGGTAAGATTCTGATAGCATGTTACCATATAAAAGTAGGTACGCGCGAAGTCACCCTTGTACTCGTCGTCCGGCTCGAACACCCTGGAGGCACCGCCGCCCTGACCCAGCACGGGATAGCCCACGGTGGATATGCCGTTCTGGAAGGTTATATGCTCGCTGCGGTCCACCTCGCCCAGCGGGTAGTTGCTTTTTGCCATGTTGGCATCCATCTCGGAGGGATAGAGATGGTTGAGGTCGACGTAGGCCGACACGGAAGTGCTGCCGCCCCACCACGACTTCGGGAACGAGTGCTCACGGTTGAGGCCGGAGAAACTCGGGGCATACAGGGGGATGTCGGAATACATGTCCCACCAGCGCTTGCGGCCGTTCTGAAGCTCGGGGTACACGTCGGTGACGGCGAAGTACTGCGGCAGGGCGTTGTAGCTGGAAATCAGCTTGAAATTGGCTATGAGATCGTGGATTGCCGTCTTGAGTTCGCCGGACGATTTGCCTTCCAGCGACTCGTAATACCCGTCGGGGGCCACGGCATGCGCCGCCGGCGCAAGCGCGGCAAGGACAAGCGAGAGTGCGAAATGACGAAGTTTCATACTTGAATGCGTGGTATAGAAATAGTTGTAAACGCGTTATAAGATTGCAAATTTAAAACATTAGCCCCGAATTTGCAAATTTCCAAAAATCTAACGCCGAGCCGGAGAGGAATGTTCAGAGGAAGAGTTGATAGTTGATAGGGGATAGGTAAGAGGGAGGAGAAGATACCTCGCATGACGAGATACATCACGACAAAAGGTCAGAAGCGACAGAAGCCTTTATTAAAGTAATGACCTGGAGTCCGGTTGATAGTGCAAATGAAATTTGAGTGTATATTTGGTTGAAACAGATATATGTGTTATCTTTGCACTGACAAAACAGGTGTGATTCACATGTCTTTTGTCATTAATCAAATTTGGTGCATGATAATAGAAAGAAATACCTATGTAAATCAGCTCCTTGCAAAGAGATGGAACGGCAAGGTTAAAATTATTACCGGAATCCGACGTTCCGGCAAATCATTCCTATTGTCAACGCTTTTCAAAAACAGACTGATTGAGGAAGGTGCTGGTGAAGATGATTTCATAGAGCTTGATCTTGACCGCAAAGCAGATATAAAATACCGCAATCCGAATATCCTATACGACTATGTCATTGAACACGCGAAGGATCAAAGCAGAAAATTTTATGTGCTCATAGATGAAATTCAGCTCTCGTATAGAGTAAAGAATGACGATATAGACGAATCTTTGGTTCCGGCAGAAGACCGCGATATGCTCTATACTACGTTCTACGATATCCTGAATGACCTTATAGCACGTCCGAATCTGGATGTATATGTAACCGGTTCAAACTCAAAAATGCTATCGAAAGACATTGTTACCAATTTCAGAGACCGAGGCTCGGAAATAAAGGTATATCCATTGTCTTTCTCAGAGTTCCTGACAGTTTCAGAAATGGAAAAAGCCGATGCTTTTGAGGAATATCTGATGTATGGCGGAATGCCGTTGGCTGTTCTCGAACCGGATGAAAAGGAGAAACGCAAATATCTTCAGGGATTGTTCTCCAATGTCTATATCAAGGATATTGTTGAGCGATATAAACTCAAAGATGACAGCATACTGAGTCCGCTTGTCGATGCGCTTTGTTCCGCCGTCGGGTCTCTTACCAATTCCAATAAGCTTGCAAATACAGCCGGTTCTGGCATTGGGAAAGCCCCCTCGCATAACACTATCAAGAAATATCTTGAATATGTGGAGGATGCATATCTTTTCCAAAGCGCACAACGATGGAATGTGAAAGGACGCAAATACTTCGACACGATACAGAAATATTATGCTATGGATCTTGGTCTCAGGAATGCCCGTCTGAATTTCCGGCAGCAGGAGCGTTCACATCTAATGGAAAATATGATATACAATGAACTGGTTCGTCGAGGATACTCAGTGGATGTGGGTATTGTTGAATTGGATCGTGTGATTGAAGGCAAACGAAAAGTTTCTCAATATGAAATAGATTTTGTTGTCAATATTGGGAATGACAAGATTTATATCCAGTCCGCATTAAATATAGATACACCGGAAAAGAAAACCCAGGAATTATTCTCTTTAAAGAACACAGGCGATTTCTTCCGAAAAATAGTTGTCCTCGACGGTAATAGCAAGCCTTGGACTGATGAGGCCGGCGTAATGTATATAGGTGTTATACCGTTTTTGCTTGAAGATATTCTATCTGAAACAAATATTTTATAGAAGAATAGGAACATAACGACAAAAGGTCAGAAGCGACAAAAGTCCTTAGAGGGTGTTATCGATACAAAAATACAGAAATAACAGAGTTGATTTTTTGTTGATGGAGATGTACCTTGTCAGCCGTACATTTCTCATTCCTAACTCATTTAATTGTTAATAATAATTAATTGTGCATCCATTTTGGTAGCCATTTGTTATTTTTGCAACAAAAAAATTTGATTATGGAGATTGTAAGCGCAAGAGAATTCCGCAGCAACCAGGGAAAATTCCTGAATTACGCCAAAGCCGGGAAATCGGTTGTCCTGACGTCGCGTTACGGCAATTTCAAGATAACACCCGTCAGCGACGAGGACGAAATTGTAAGACGCGACCTGCATGCGGCATGCGCCGAAGTTAAGGCGCACATAGAGGGGAAAACGCAACTGACCGATGCTAAAGACTTGGTATTCTGATGAAAGTCCTGGCTACTAAGACGTTCATAAAAAGTGCCAAGGCCATTGCGAAAAAATACCGTAGCTTCAATTCCGATTTTCAGAACCTTGTCAGTGAACTGGAGAATAATCCGACGGCAGGAGTCGATCTCGGGAACGGATTCCGCAAGGTGAGGATGGCGATAACATCCAAGGGCAAAGGCAAGTCGGGAGGGTGCAGGGTAATCACTCTCGACATGGTGGAGAGAAACGGATGTCTCTATCTCATGTATATTTACGATAAATCAGATTATGAGAACATCGCCCTGTCCGCAATAAAGGAATACGCATCGGACATGGGTCTGCTTTAGAGCTCAAACAGCCTCTTAGGGTCACCCCGCTTCCGGGAAGATGAAGGCGGAACGGATGGCGCGGCGGATGCGCTCGGCCGGCTCGCCGCCTGAGGCGAGGAGGGCGAGAACGGCGTCGGGCACGGCACGACGGTCGGCGCGGCGCAGGCCGCAGCTCTCGGCCACGCGACACTCCTGGAGCATGCTCTTGTGGTTGAAGACTCGCAGGATGGCATCATAATCGCCACGGCTGACGTACTCGCCGAAGCGGCCGCACAGCTCCTCGTACACCTCGCGGGCCGAGGCGATGGAGCGCAGGCGCCCGATGTGCTGCTCCAGCTCGGCGATGCTGTTGCAGCGGCAGTCGACGCGGTGCTCCACGGTCACCTTCACGCGGTGGCGTGTATGCTCCAGGGCCTGACGGTCGAGCGAGGCGGCGAAGAGGTGGAGCAACGCCTTGCGCACGGCGGCGAAAGCCCTGTCGCCGTCGCGGCCGCGGCTCTCGGCCAGGGCGCGCACCACATCCTCCAGCATCATGAGGTTTTCGACCTCGGCCACCTCCGGCACCATGATGCGGCGTGAGCGCAGGTACTCCACCTCGGCGGAGTCGCGGCGGTCGCGGTCCACGATGCCGCAGGCCGCAAGATGGTGGAAGTCGGCGAGGCTGTTGAAACTGCGCACCGACTCTATCACCCTGTTGCAGCTGCCCAGCGAGCGCACCGTGTAGTCGCGGAACACCAGCGGATATAGCCGCGAGTCGATGCTGTGGACGCCGTCGCCCTCGATGAACATCACGGGCTTGCGGGCGCCGATCAGGGCCGAATAAATCTCGGGGCCGAAGCCGCTGTCGGGCGGCAGCAGCTCGTAGTCCCACTCCTCGCGGGCGGGGTCGTAGCCGCGCACCCATACCACGGAGGCGTCGCCGCGCGAGGCCGCGAAGTCGAGGTCGTGGGTGGTGTAGACCATCGTGCAGTCGGGGCGCAGCTGCTCCAGGCGGTTCCAGAGGGCGGCCATGGACGCCGGGTGCATGAACATCTCGGGCGAGTCGACCATCACCACGGCGCCACGCGGGGCGAACAGCAGGGCACCTATGTAGTAAAGCACGGCGCGCTCGCCGGCCGAGAGGCGCGAGGCGGCGTAGGCGCCCGGCGTGTCGCGCCTCTCGATGAGCATGCGCTCGCCCTCTACGAGGATACGGTTGTCGGGGAAAATCTCCTGCCACACGGCTATCGTGCGGTCGAGACGCGTGGCTTTGGGGCCGCGGGGCGCCGAGCCGGTGGCGGCAGCGAACTTGCTCTGAATCAGGTTGAGCATCTCCTCGTGCATCAGCAGCGCCATCAGGCGCTCGAAGCCGCCGGCGATGTCGGAACGGAACAGACCGCCCGCCACGCAGCTTGCGGCATACATGGCGTCGATGCCGGTAGGCGGCACGGAGGAGTCGGTGCGGTCGTAGAGCGCGCGCAGCGCCGAGAGGCAGAAGGCGCGTTCGCCGAGGTCGGCGGCCAGGCGGGCGGCGAAGCGCGTCTTGCCCGCGCCGTTGGCGCCCACTATCAGCAGGCGCCGGGCCTGCGGGTCGAGCCTCGGCGGCTGCGAGCCCGAGCGCGGAGGCAGAGCTATGATGTTCGTCATGGTTTTCATGCCGTAAATATAGGCATTTTTTACGGCATCACCTCATCTTAAAGACGCTAAAATTCAACCAAAGCGGAAAACCGTCCTATCGCGCCACCTCGACGCACTCCACAAAGAACGGCGCCGAGAACGGGCATTTGACCCATACCCTGTCGACCAGCGACTTCGACCAGTTGTTCTTGCCGAGCAGATTGCCGCGGAAGATCAGATTTTTCTCGCCAAGATTTTCAAGAAATTCTATCTCCACCATGGCGTGCTCGGGAAGGGCGATGTGCTCCGGCAGTTCATATTCGAAACGCCCGCTGCGCTCCCCGCCAAGGGTGTATTCAAAGAATATCGGCTTCGTCATAACGCCTTTGAAACGCGCCGAAGGCGACTTCCTGACGCGGCTCATATCGTAGACGTTCACTCGGAATTTCATCCTCGTCATCTGCTGCTCACCCTCGCTGAAGAAGAAGCCTACCTTGTTCAGCAGAAGCCGTTTGCCCTTTTTGGCGTGAAACTCGTAGCCATAGGTGTCGCCTGCGGTTTCCCCACTGATGGTAAAGGCCATCATACCCCGGTTGTGATTACGGCCTTTGACAACTCTTTTCAGTTTCTTTTTAGGTACGATTTTCAGCTCCTGCAGAACAGTGACTGCCGAATCGAGCCGTATGTCAAGCTTCTCATCCGGCGACAGTCCGGCCAAGGCTATTTTGCCCGTCTTATGTCCGAGATAGGACACCAGCAGAGTGTCGGAGCTTCTTATTCTCTCGTCCTCAAGCGAGAAATAGCCGGTGCTGTCACCCAACACGCCTATCATCTTACCCTTGACTCTGACCACGGGATAAGGCAGCGGCTCGTTGTTATGGTCGGCCACAACACCTTCGAAGCTCCGGGGCCACGCACAAAGCCCCGCAACGGCGGCAAGCAGCAGCAATAGTTTTTGCTTCATAAGCTGTAATACTGATTGGTTAGTTGGCAAAATTACACAATCAGCAATACTTCAGCACGCTAAATGTCATTAATAATCAATAAAATAAATGTATTTTTCATTTTATTTGGTTAATTTCAATGAATTAAACAGCCTCTAAGGAAACTCTATGCTCTACAATTCCATGCTATAATCCGGATTTTTTGCTGAAATGCGAGATTTTCAGTAATTTTGCAGGACTATGGGAAGACTTCTCGGTATCGACTTCGGGCGCAAGCGCTGCGGCATCGCCGCCACCGACACGTTGCAGATTGTAGCCAACGGGCTCTGCACCGTGGCGACTGCCGAACTGTGCGCGTGGGTGAAGGCCTACGTGGCCCGCGAGCCGGTGGACCGCATCATCGTCGGTCTGCCCGTGACGCTGCGCGGCGAGCCCAGCGAGAGTCAGCGCTGGCTGCGACCGGCCATCGGACGCCTGGCGCGCGAGGTGGCGCCCGTGCCCGTCGACTTCTTCGACGAGCGCTTCACGTCGGCGCTGGCCCACAAGGCGATGCTCGACGGCGGACTGCGGCGCATGGCGCGGCGCGACAAGGCTCTCGTCGACGAGATTTCGGCCACAATCATCCTCAACGATTATCTTCAAAGCAAACAGCACAACAGCATATGAAACTACCGGTTTATCTCTACGGCCATCCCGTGCTACGCAAGACGGCGGAGCCGATAGCACCCGGCCGCGAAGGCCTCAAGGAACTCGTCGAGAACATGTTCGCCACCATGTACGCCTCGGAGGGCGTGGGGCTGGCAGGCCCGCAGGTGGGCCTGAGCGAGCGCATAGTGGTAATAGACGCATCGCCCCTGGCGGAGAACTGCCCGGAGTGCGCCGGACGCAAGTTCACGCTCATCAACCCGGAGGTCACAGTGCTCGACGGCGAGAAGTGCACGCGAGCCGAGGGCTGCCTCAGCCTGCCGGGACTCAGCGAGAACGTGCCGCGCACGGAGCACATACGGCTTCACTGGCTCGACGAGAATTTCGAGCCCCACGAGGAGGAAATCTCCGGCTTCCTGGCCCGCATAGTGCAGCACGAGTGCGACCATCTGGAGGGCAAGATGTACATCGACCATATCTCGGCCATCCGCAAGCAGCTGATACGCAGCAAGCTCAAGAACATCGCAGAGGGCCGCATCCGCGTTGACTACCCCGTAAAGTTTGCGCCGAAACGCAAGGGAGTTAGAAGTTAGGAGTGAGGAGTTAGGAGTTTTTCCCCGATAATCGGTAGCCTTATGAGCAAGAGCATTGTATTCGACAAGAGCAAGGACTTTGCCGTCAGAATCATGCGCATGAGCCGCTACCTCCGCGAAGGCCAGAAAGAATGGGTCATCTCCCAACAGATAGGCCGTAGCGGGACAAGCATCGGAGCCAATATCTCGGAAGCCCTTCACTCCATAAGCTACAAGGAATACGTCGCAAAGATGTACCTGTCGCTCAAGGAATGCCGCGAAACTCTCTACTGGCTCGAACTCCTCGCAAACACCGGATACATAACTGCGCAGCAATACGACTCCATGCACGCCGATTGCTACGAACTCTTCAAAATGCTCTCAGCAATCACTCTTACAGCTAAAAAACGACTCAAAGACAACTCATAACTCCCCACTGCTAACTGCTAACTCCTCACTCCTCACTGCGGGCGCAGCCCGCGACTAACTGCGGCCGACGGCCGCAACTAACTCCCCCCACTATGGCTGACGACAAAAAAATCATTTTCTCGATGGTAGGCGTAAGCAAGACCTACCCCCCACAGAAACAAGTACTCAAGAACATATACCTGTCGTTCTTCTACGGCGCCAAAATCGGTATCATCGGTCTCAACGGCTCGGGCAAATCGTCGCTGCTGAAGATCATCGCCGGCATCGACAAGGACTATCAGGGCGAGGTGGTGTTCGCGCCCGGCTACAGCGTGGGCTATCTGGAACAGGACCCCAAGCTTGACCCCTCGAAGACGGTCATCGACATCGTGCGCGAGGGTGTAGCACCCATCATGGCTGACCTCGCCGAATTTGACAAGGTCAACGAGGCTTTCGCCGACCCCGACGTTCTCGAAGACCCAGACAAGATGGATGCGCTCATACAGCGTCAGGCCGAGCTGCAGGACCGCCTCGACGCCGCCGGCGCCTGGGACATCGACTCCAAGCTCGAGCGCGCCATGGATGCCCTGCAGTGTCCGCCCGACGACCAGAAGATTTCAACACTCTCGGGAGGTGAGCGCCGCCGCGTGGCGCTCTGCCGTCTGCTGCTCCTGTCTCTTATAC
>ENA-OYXU01001017-OYXU01001017.1-human-gut-metagenome-genome-assembly--contig:-NODE-1017-length-10162-cov-6.120016_pt1 | contig 10162 bp, 10 predicted proteins | sample MGYA00243243_ERZ653435 | MGnify/ENA primary metagenome ERZ653435 (study PRJEB26926, sample SAMN06165113) | human gut metagenome | biome: ENVO:00009003; feature: ENVO:2100002; material: ENVO:00002003... | reverse complement strand
AGTATTCGTTCCCTTTTTTGCCTAAGTGGCTCAAGTACAGTTTACCATTTACACCCCCCCAGTCACCAAAAAGTGCCTCGCTAATAAAAAAGTGCGTACTTGCGTCCATATCACAAATGGTGTATTCTTTACAAGATAACCCCTTTCCCCGAACGACCCACCTTGGAGGAACCCATGAGGAAACTGGTTTCCCTGCTGATGATGATTTTGCTGCTGCTGCCCGCTGCGCTGGCGGAAACGAGCACCCCGACCTGCACCACCGTGACGCTTGCGACCGGCAGCGTTCACGGCGGATTTCATCGCGAAGATGCATGAGGTTTTCCCGGACTATGCGGGCGAAAACCATCTGGAAATGACGGCGGGATTCCTGTTCCCGGCGGAGTAAGTAAGAAAAAACAGGCTGTTCGAGCGTTTTGCTCGGACAGCCTGTTTTTTGTCAGTATCCCGCTTTCTGCAATTCGTCCAGCAGTGCGCACTTGCGCTTGTAGTCCCTGCGCCACTGTTCAGCAAGGTCAGCAATTGTCTGTCTTCCCTCGTCGGTGCCTTTCATGTGTTCCAGCTGCCGGATGACCTCGCAGTAGGCGGCGCGCGACGAAGCACCTTGCATAGCGCGATTCACCATGTTGCGGTAGAGTGCCAGCGTGCGGGCGGAATCCCATGCCATCAGCGGGTCAAAATAGGTACACAGTCCCTCAAAATTGCTGTGTTGCTGAATCCGCTGGAGCAGCTGCTCCCACTGCTCAATGGATGCCAGCAGGGGCAGGCGGATAGTGCTTGTCGTCGGCAGTTTCAGCAAACGTTCCGCCTCGTCGCGCCATGCATCGGCGGGAAGCGTCGCTCGAAGCACATCAATCTGCTCCATGCTGTACTGATTGTACTGCTCAATGTACTGCCGAATCGCCTGCTGCGCAAGGTCAGGCTGATTCGCGCGCTGATAGAGCAAAATCAGCTGTTCGCGGCGCTGCTTGCATGGCATATATTCCCCGGCGAACGTCTGCAAATCCGCCTTGACCTGCTCGATGGCGTCCGTCCACTTTTCCGCCGCCATCAGCGTTTTCAGTGTCCGGTCATGCGCATACGGCACATCCCAATGCGAATGCCAGAAGCTGATGATGTCCTCCTGCGAAGCGTGCAGCTGCTGCATCGTTTTTTCACGCTGATTCAGCAGATTCACCATCGCGCCTCCACCGCGTTCCTGCGCATTCGGCTTCCATTCGGCAATTTTCTCGTCCAGCAGCGCAAGATTCCGCTGATGAATCGCTTCGTCCCACGAATACGAAAACAAGAACGCCAGCGGCGCGGTGAAATACGGCAGCGGCTTCCACGTCCGGAATGCAGCGGCGAACCACTCGTACATTGCCGTGCTGCGATGGCAAGAATCTGCATCCATGCATCGCGGCAAGCGTCTTCGATATCCTCCTGTTCAAGGATTTCATCGGCGGATTCAAACATCATTGCTGTGTCGCAAACGAGTTCAAACGCCAGCATCGCATGTTCCGGTGTCAGCAAATCAGCCAATTCCGCGTCCAGCAGCTCCAGCAGTTCCTGAACGGGTGATTCCTCTTCTTCGTCATATTCTTCTTCGTCATATTCCGCGTATTCGTCATACTCGTTTTCGGAATAGCGTTCGGCGGCGTGAAGCGTCTGCGTCAGGGCGCGCTGCCAATTGAGGCGGCGTTCATCCGCACGGACAGGTTCGTCTCCCTTGCACAGCATCAGCCGATTTCGGAGTGCTTCGTCCTTTTTCAGCAGCGGTCGAAGAAAATCCCGAAGCGTTTCGGCGGACAGATCGTTCAGCTTCTTCTCCCACTCCGGCGCGGGCAATTCCGCTTCCGGCAGATGGGTCGCCGCAAAGAGAACCGCCGCCATATGCTTGCAGTTTGCGCCCTCTTTCGCAAAGGGGCAGGTGCAGGACATGGTTGCCACGGCATCGTCTTCCAGCGTAATCTCAACCCGATACAGCCGCGTGCCTTCTACATCAGCAGTGATTTTCTCCTGCGTGCAGTGCAGATTTTTCACTGCCCCGGCACGCCAGTAATTGCGCCCGCGCGTAATCATCTTCGAGATAAAATTCTCTTTCCAGTCAGTGATGTGCATCGGCATTCCACCTTTTGCAAAACAGGCTGCCCGTTTTTCTCGGACAGCCTGCTTGCTTATTCCTTCGTCTCAATCTCAATGCCGCGTTCTGCCAGCCAGTTCGGCCAGTAGTCGTCGGTGTAGAGCAGTGCCTCGCGGGTGGAAGGCATCGGGGGCAGCGAGCCGCCCGTGGCGTAAATCAGCGCGGAAATCGGCAGAACGGTGTAGCCCTGCTCCTCGTAGTAGGTCAGGACAGCATCAAGAATTTCCCAGCTGTGATTCGCGTCGAGATGGCAGAGCAAAATATTGCCGGGCGCGAGCTTGGCGCGCGTCGTACCGTTCTTGATGCACTCCTCCACCGTGTATTTGCCGATGGAGTCCTTCGTGCTCATGTTCCACAGCACGCACTCCATGCCTTCCGCGCGCGAAACGCTGATGACGTTGCTGTTCACGTCCCCGTACGGCGGGCGCATCAGGCGCGGCGAGACGCCCAGCGTTTCCGCCATGGTCTCCGCCGGAAAAACGATTTGGCGCATCATGCTGTATGGCCGTTCCTTCGTCAGCTGCGGATGCGTGTTCGTGTGGTCGCCGATTTCATTGCCCGCCGCCAGCACGCGCTTGGATTCCTCCGGGAACGTGCGGACGAAATAGCCCGTCATGAAGAAGGTGATATTCGTGTTGTGCTTCGCCAGCACTTCCAGCACCTGATCGGTGTTCTTGCCGCCGAAACCGCAGTCCATGCCGATGCCGACAAGTTTCCGCTCCGTCTCCACGTTCTTGACGGCGCGCTGTCCCTTCGCAACGACGGTCAGGTAACCGCCATCCGCCACACAGCGATCGCCCAGCCACACGCTCAGGCGAGTGTATCCCTCCATATCAGCGGTTGGGGTGATGGAGAAGCTCATGTCGCCGCTCGGATTCGACCACTTCGCTTCCGCCAGCACTGTACCCTTGTCATCGCGCAGCTGGAAGGTGTTGTTGCCCTTGACGATGGTGGATGAATTCGTCACCGTCATGCGGACACTCATCTTCTTGCCCACCGTGCCAAAGTTAATGCCCAGATAGAACTGCACGTTCGGCAGGCGCTGGATGGTCAGCGTGTGCTTGCCCGCACCGGTGTAGCCGTCGCCGCTCTGCAGTTCAAAAACGACCTTGCCGCGCTCCTCCACCACCTGCGTCGGAACGGTCAGCATGGTACTCTTCTGCCCTGCCGGGATGACCACGGAATACGCGCCGTCCAAGCCGTCGCAGGTCAGGGAAACCGTCAGGTCTTTGTCGCTTGCGGGCGACACGTTCAGCTTCAGCGTATAATCATAGCCGCCGTTGATTTGCCCGTTTTTCTCGGCAAAGGTAACTTTCACGCCGTCCGCCAGCGCGACGGACATCAGCAGCGCCAGCATCATGCCCAGCGCACAGAACCATTTTTTCATGTGCAGCCTCCATTGGTCGTCGATCGTTGATATATCTGCTCGGACATACACGTCCACTTCTATTATACCATTGATTGAAAAGGAACACAAGTGCAAAAAAGCGCCGCTCCGCTTATCCATATTCAGTCAGCGGGGCGGCGTGATGTGTCAGAGGATTACTGCGCCAGCAGCATGTTCAGCACATCAATGATGTTGCGGCTGTTCTCCAGCTGATTCTCCATGCCTTCGACAATCTGCTCTTCCGCAGTCGTCTCATCCGCATCCGCGTGCAGGACAACCGGCAGCTGCTTGCCGACGAACTGCTCCGCGAAGGCGTCCAGCATTTCCTGCGTCAGACCTTCGATTTCATTTTCCAGCGTCAGCTTCAGCTCCGTCACCACATTGTTCGCATCCAGATGCAGTTCAACATCAAGCGTGTATTCGTCCGGCAGCGTGATGGTGGTGGTAAGAACTCTTCCTTCAGCAGCGGGTTCTTCCGTTGCTTCGGGTTCAGCGGCGGGTTCTTCCGTCGCGTCGGGTTCGACGGTGGGTTCTTCCGTCGCTTCGGGTTCGGCGGCGGGTTCTTCCGTCGCGTCAGGCTCAACAGCGGGTTCTTCCGTCGCTTCGGGTTCGGCGTTGGGTTCTTCCGTCGCTTCCGGCTCAGCGGTGGGTTCTTCCGTTGCTTCGGGTTCGACAGTGGGTTCTTCCGTCACAGTGGGTTCGGCGGTGGGTTCTTCCGTCACAGCGGGCTCGACAGCGGGTTCTTCCGTCGCGTCAGGCTCGACAGCGGGTTCTTCCGTCGCGTCGGGTTCAGCAGCGGGTTCTTCCGTCGCGTCCGGTTCGGCGGTGGGTTCTTCCGTCGCTTCGCCGTTCAGCGCGCTCTGCGCCAAGCCGAGGTTCTGCATCAGCTCATCCAGCTGGGCGGACACGTTGTCGAGGTAGCCCTGCGCCGCCGCCTGATTCGCCTTTGCGGTGTCCAGTTCAGCGGTCAGCGTTTCCACCTGCGCCTTGTTCACTTCGTTTTCGTCGTTCAGCACAACCAGCTGAGCTTCCAGTTCCGCCACCTTTGCGGTGGATTCTTCCAGCACCAGCTGCGCTTCGCGGAGGTCATTCTGCGCGGTGGTCAGTTCCGCCTGCGCCGTCTCCTTGTCAGCAATGGTCTGCTGGAGTTCGGTGTTGCTGGCTGCCAGCTGACCGTTGACCTCATCCAGCTGACTGGACAGGTTATTCGACCGCACGAACAGCGCGACCATCACGATGACCGCCACGACCAGCACGACGATGAGTGCAAACAGGGAAACTTTCTTCTTCTCGCTGTTTTCCGGCGTGTTCTGTGCCGGCGTCTGGGACTTGTTTTCGGACATGGGAACTTCCTCCTTGCTTTGTCAGTCGAATCTCAGGCTGTGAATAAATGCGGCTGTCATCCTATTTCCAAATGCGAATGCGCAAGCAGATAGCGCAAGTGAATTGGGGAATAGGCTCACTCCTCTGCCTGCCCAAGGAGCTGCCGTGCGGCGTCCACCTGCGCCTGAAGGGATGAAAGCGTCTTTTGCAGCGTCTCCACCTCTCCGATCAGCTCACTGTCCGGGGTCCGAAGGAGAGCGAGCTGCTGCGTGAGCGTTTCCGCCTGCGCCGCTAATTCCGCATTCTCGCTGCGGAGCGCCTTGCGCTGGGCGCGGAGTTCCTGCTCGCGCGCGGACGCTGCATCCGCTTCGGGCTGCACCGCCTGCAATTGCGCCAGCGTTTCCGGCAGGTCAACGTCGATTTGCGCGCGCTGCGTCTGCTGAAGCTTCAACCGCGCCAGACTTGCATCCAGCTGCAATTGCGTCAGCCGAAGCTGCTCGCCCTGCTGCGCCAGCCGAACCGCCAGCACACACAGCGCCACGCACACCACACACATCACCGCGACAAAAATGGCGCGGAATCCCTTGGAAACTTTCGGCAGCATGCTGCTTCCTCCTCTTCCAGTCTCGCCAACAGGGAGCCTTTCTATTCTCTATTGTAGCATATTCCGGTACAAATTGCAAAGCAAAAGCGCTGAAAAATGCCGCTTGTTCGGCAAATTGTTACAAATCATTCATTTTTTGAGCCGCGTCGGCGAGACTTTTGGCGAGATAGTCCAAATTTTCCTGCCGGCAGACGGTATCGCGGGAAGTGTGGATGCGCCCGGTGATGAGTCCCACCCCCGCGCTGTGGTGGTATGCCGATACGCCCACCCCGCACACGAAGCGCCGATAATCGCCCGCGCCTTGCACCCCCGCGCGCCCGAAGAACTGCGTCGACACGCCGGATGCCATCGCGTTCGCTTCAAGGGATTCGCGGACGGCGGCGTATTCCGGCTTGTCCTGTGCCATTTTCGGGGCGCTGATGACAAACGTGTCGCCATCGCCGACGCAGTTGAGGTCAACAAGCAGCTTCATCGTCTGCACTTCGACGTGCTGTGCGCCGTAGCTCTTTGCGCCGCGGCTGCCCGTCTCCTGATGATCAAAGAGGATGAACGCCGTCTTTTCGCGCGCTTCAGGGGCCAGGCGCTGCATCGTCTCCAGCAGGGCGGCAATGCCGGATGTGTTGTCATTGACGTTATGCTTGTTCGCCGCGCCGAACATCATCAGCAGCATCAGCGCCAGATAGGCAAAAAAGAACGTCAGAATCAGCAAATCGCCGCTCTTCGTCGCCAGCCCGACTGCCGTGCCAATCAGCAGGGAAATCAGCAGCATTCCCAGCAGCACCGCGCCCTGCGCGAGGATATACACCGGGAAATTCCGGGGGATGCGCAAATCGGGCACGCCGATGGTCGCCGCCGTATCGTAGTGGGCGCTGATGAGCAGTTCGGCATTTTGAGGGTCGCCGGCGACGATGTTGCGGTGGCGCAGCTTGTCCTTTCGGTTCATGCCGTCCACATAGGGGCGATACCCCATTTCGCGCATCTTCGCCATCACCCACTTCTCGAACGCCCGCTTCTGCGCTGTCGTTTTGCGGATGGGGAACTGCGCGTCGATTTCTTCGCGTATGGTCATGCTTGCTCCTTCCCGACGACCTGCCGGAGGACGGCTTCCACCGTGTCCGCCACGCCCTGCAGGGTGATTTCGTCGTACGTCGTGTCATGTTTGGTATGAATTTTGCTGCAGTACCAGCCTACATGCTTTTTCTTGCGGCAGGCGCAGATGCCCACGCCGAGCTTGAAGCGCTTCTGGTCGGAGGAGAAATTGCACTTCTCCATGTTGCCAAGGACGACCGGAATGCCGCTGCTTTTCCGCGCCGCCTCGCCCAGTGCCGGATACTTCTCCCGTGCCGCTTTCGGCACAAGCATCAGCATGGCTTCCCCCACGCCGATGCAGTCCAAGTTCAGCACAAGCGTCTCCTTTGCCGCCTGCTTATGCGCTTTCGCCAGCCCCGATGCGCCGAGCAGCCCCTTCTCCTCGTTGTCGAACAGCACGAACGCAATCTCCTCCGGCTTTTCCGCCGCGAACGCCTCCATCAGCGCCAGCACCCCGCACACGCCCGACGTGTTGTCATTGACGTTGTGCGGATTCGGCACGCCCGCCAGCAGCAGATACATCATCAGGCAGTACAGCCCAATCAGCGTCGCTTCCGTGCAGAAGATGCTGCCCGTGAGCTTTTTCACAATCCCCGTCGGTATGAAGATGAACACCACCATCACCAGCGCAATCAGTGCCTGAACGAGGTAAAACATCGGGCGATTCATGGGCAGCATGACATTCGGCAGCCCGACGGTTGCGGGCGTGTCGTAATGCGCCGTAACAAGCACTTTCGCCTTGTCCACATCGCCCACGACGATATTGCGGTTCGTGCAGATTGCCTTGTTTTCCTCCATCCTCGCCGTATAGCCCATTTCCTGCGCCTTTTGCAGCACATACTGGCGGAACTGCGCCTTTTGTACCTTGCTTTTGCGCACCGGAAACCGCGCATTGACCTCCTGCATCCAGCGATTCGTATTCACTTTTCCTGCTCCTTTTCCGTGTACGGCACGACCTCCACCACCGTCAGCGTGTCGCCCTCGACGACAAAGCGAATATCCACCTCGCCATACGGCACGCCATACACGCGCTTTCCGTCATGCTGATACGCCGGGCGCGGGTCTTGCGCGAGCAAGCCCATCACGGCGGGCAGATTCTGCTTGGGAACGTACTTTTTTAGCTTCTCCGGAAAATCCACCGTCAGGCGATGGCGTTCGGTCTGCTCGGTGAACCCGCCGACGGCATCCGGCACGCTGTCCACATACGGCAGGTACGGCTTGATGTCCACGATTGGCGTGCCGTCCATCAAATCCGCGCCGGAGACGACGAGCGTGATGCGCCCGTTCTCCTCCTCCATGCGAATCAAGCGGACAACCGTCAGACCGATGCGGTTCGGGCGGAACGGCGAGCGCGTCGCGAACACGCCCAATCGGGTATTGCCGCCCAGCCGCGGCGGACGCACAGTCGGCCGCCAATCATCCTGCTGCGCGCGGTCGAACTCCCAGAGCAGCCACAGGTGGGAGTAATCCTCAATGCCGCGGAACGCCTCGCGGACGCTGTACTTTTCCGCCATCACGACGCGGGAAATCACCTCCGGCACAAGCCCCGACTGCCGCGGCACGCCGAATTTCTCCCGAAAGCCGTTTTCGATTCGTGCAATGATTTCCATCCAGATTCCTCCCCTTTTCCATACGGGATAAGTATAGCCCACCCGCGCCCTCCCGTCAAGGGGCGGAAGCAGAAAGGAATTTCTGTCAATTTTCGTTTGGCAAGAGGATTTTACTTACTGAATGGAGAATTATATATTTCTACTCTATGCGCAGAGATTTCGCGTCTGCGGACGCGAGGAGGGGGCTTTCCGATCGCCCCCTCCACCCCTTCGGCTCCATGCTGCAATATGATTATGTTTATGGAGGAAAACGAAGGCACACTAACTAAAATACTTTCGCCAATACTCAAAAAACTTAGATGGCGGGCGAAGGAGTCCAGAGGGCGACCGCAGACTTCGTCTGTTCTCATTGCCCTCTGGTTGCCGCAATAAAGACCAGTATTGATAAAGAAGTCAACTTTGCTCCCCGCAAATAAAATAAAAGGAAAGAAGATTGCAAGGAGGTGAATCCCCTTGGTAGAAGCCCGCCACATTACGATGGATTTCCGCATCGACCAGAACCGCACCACCAACCTCAAGGAGTTTGTCGTCGACGCCCTCCACCGCCAGACGCATACCACCACCTTCCGCGCCCTCGATGATGTGTCCTTCACCGCCGAAAAGGGCAGTGTCACCGGGCTGATTGGCCATAACGGCGCGGGAAAATCCACCCTGCTCAAAATCATCAGCGGCATTTACCCGCCCACCAGCGGCAGCGTCGCCCTGCAAGGCACGCTTGTGCCCATGCTCGAACTCGGCAGCGGCTTCGACGCGGAGCTCACCGGGCGGGAGAACATCTTCCTTAACGGCGCAATTCTTGGCTACCCGAAGGATTTTCTGCACGACAAAGCGCCGGAAATCATTGCATACAGCGAACTCGATCGTTTCATCGACCGCCCGCTGAAAACGTACTCGTCCGGAATGCTCGCACGTCTGGCGTTCTCCATCGCCACCGTCGTTCAGCCTGATATTCTGATTGTGGACGAAATTCTTGCCGTCGGCGACGAGCGTTTCCAGCGCAAGAGCCGCGCGCGGATGCTTGAGCTCATGTCCGGCGGCGCGACAGTGCTGTTCGTCAGCCATAATTTAAGCCAGATTCGCGAACTCTGCGACCGCGTGATTTGGCTGGAGCATGGCAGAATCCGCGCGCAGGGCGACGCAAAGTCCCTGTGCGACGCATACGAAAGGGAGGCAGCCCCATGAGTGAGCAGACGCCGCGCCGACGCCGGGCTGACCGGGTGTATACGCCGGAGGAAAACGAAGCCGCGCCCTGCCGCCGCCGCATGAATGCGGACAACCCCCCGCGCCGACGCCGAACGCACGAGTATTATTCGCCCGAGGAGTTCATCCCGTACCCTGCGTCGGATTCGTTCGACACCATGCCGCCAGACATCCCGTTCGATGTGCCTCCGGACACGCCGTCCGCGCCCCCGAAACGGAAATTCCGTCTGCCGCCGCTGGGCGAATCGCTGCGCAGGACGATGCAATTGCTCCGTTCTGCGCGCCCAGATTTCCCCTTCCGCCGTCCGCATGGGGTCGGCGACTTGCTGAACATGCTGCTGGATGCGCTGCTGTGGGTGCCAAAACTGATAGTACATTTGACGCTGTATGCCTGCCTTTACCTGCGTGCATCCGTCCGCTATGCCGTGGAGGGCGCAACGCCGCTCTGGCAGGCGTTTCTGCTCCGCCCGTACAGCTGGGCGGGGTTCTATCTGCTGCTTGGAGGGCTGGCATTCGGCGGTGTTCATCTGATGTCGCGCGGGTCAACGGGCGCATTGTTCGCCGGATTCGTGCTGCTGCTCGCGCCGCTGGCGTGGGGCATCGCGCTGGGCTGGGCGGCGGCGAACGCGCTGCACCGGCACTGCTTCTTCTCCCGTTGGACGTTCGTCGCGCTGGAAGTGCTGTGCGTCCTCGGCATTGCGTGTGCGCTGCTGGGGTATCCCATTGCGCTGCTTGCGTCGGCGCCGCTGCCGCTGTGGATGCTCGCGGGCGCTCTGCTCCTGCGCCGCACGACGCTGCGCTCCTTCTCCCCTGCCGCCATCGTCGATTTC
>ENA-OYXU01001015-OYXU01001015.1-human-gut-metagenome-genome-assembly--contig:-NODE-1015-length-10174-cov-4.914616_pt1 | contig 10174 bp, 9 predicted proteins | sample MGYA00243243_ERZ653435 | MGnify/ENA primary metagenome ERZ653435 (study PRJEB26926, sample SAMN06165113) | human gut metagenome | biome: ENVO:00009003; feature: ENVO:2100002; material: ENVO:00002003... | reverse complement strand
CGAGATGCAGCGTAGTCTCGTGGGCTCGGAGATGTGTATAAGAGACAGTGCCTGCACCGCGAAGGATACGCGCCACTGTTGATCAGAGGACAGCGACTGAAAGACGGCCCTATAAATGCAGGCGGCAATATCAGCTCGCAGTTTATCTCGGCATTGCTGTTGGCACGGCCATTATGGAGTTCCCATACCGATGATTCCAATTCCGATCCGGAAATAACCAACGGTACCGTATCGAGACCATATATAGAAATGACCCTCAGGGTTATGGAGCAATTCGAGTCACGACCCGACCGTTATTTGATTGAAAGCGACTGGTCCGCCGCAGGGTATTTCTATGAACTGGCATTGGCACAACCTGGCAGAAGATTGACGATACAGTCTCTGACTGATCCGGCAGTCTCTATTCAAGGTGACAGCAAATGCCAGGCCTTGTTCGGATGGCTCGGTGTGGAGACAACCCGACTAGACAGCGACCCGGACGGCGCAGTGGTATTGACCGGCAATCCCGACATCATCGCCCGGAACAAACGTTTAGGAATACCGATGACATTCGATTTAGGCGACACCCCCGACCTTACGCCAGCCCTTGCAGCCGGCATGTGCCTGGCGGCCTTGCCGTTCAAGTTGGAAAACCTGAGACACCTGAGACATAAGGAATCCGACAGGCTGATTTCCATAAGCGCCGAACTGGGTAAAGCCGGTTTCGCGGTTGAGGCCACAGACAGCGAACTGCAATGGGACGGACGCCGCTACCCGGTACATGATGACGAGACCTATGAGTCATGGGGCGACCACCGCATAGCCATGGCCATGGCCATTATGGCAGTTAAACTGAGATGGCTTGGCATCAAGGATGGCGAAGTGGTATCCAAATCGTTCGCCGACTATTACGGACAGTTAAGACGGATTGGATTTGACATAAAATTTTAAGGGAAACATTATGGAAGGAGCGTTGATAATACTGGCGGCATTGATAGTTGTGGGATTCGTGCTCTGGATCCTGGACAAACGACACCCGCATGAAGAAGCGAAACCGGAGAAAAGAACACCGGAAGAGACAGCAGCACAGCAACCGGCCCAGGAGGCCACACATCAGGAAGACCATGGCCCGGTATGCTGTGGACAGCATCTGGTATGCGAGAAGGATTCGCTGAGTCCCATGTCTGCAGAAATTGAATATTACGACGATGAGGAACTGGATAGATTCATCGGCCGCAACGGTACGGACTACACTCCGGAAGAGACCGAGGAGTTTCAGGAAATCCTGATGACACTGCGACCTGAAGACGTAGCCGGGTGGGCGCGGAGTATAACGCAGCGACATCTGGAACTTCCGGCTGTTGTCCGCGATGAACTGTTAATGCTTGTAAATGAACAACGTAACAAAGCGAGAGCGAACTAATCCAATATTTTTTCAAAAAAAAGTGGCCGAAAAATTTGGTGGAAATAAAAAAACGTTGTAATTTTGCACTCGCAATCGGGCGATTAGCTCAGCTGGTTTAGAGCGTCTGCCTTACAAGCAGAGGGTCTGCGGTTCGAATCCGTAAGCGCCCACTCCCCACAAACCCCCGTCCGTCTTTTCTCTGCAGGGAAAAGGCGGACACCTCTTTTATAGTGTTGGCCTTACTTGGCGTTGACCCGAAGGGAGACTCCCCACAGAATTATTGCAGGGGATTCAACTTTTTTTGCTAATTTTGCGTATCAATTGCAGGGGCAAGCCTTTTATGCCGCCACAATATGACCCAAATTATGGAGAATGAGACGTTAAGCGAGTCCAAGCAGGTTTTGGACCAGGCCACAAATTCTGAATATAAGTACGGATTCACATCCGACATCGATACCGACACACTGCCTCCCGGCCTGAACGAGGAGGTGATCCGCCGTATCTCGGCGTTGAAGCACGAGCCGGAATGGTTGCTTGACTTCCGGCTGAAAGCCTACCGCTACTGGCTCACGCTGACACCTCCGGCATGGGCACATCTCGACATGCCCGAAATCGACTACCAGGCCATCAGTTACTACGCCGCCCCGCGCAAGAAAGCGCTGAAGTCATCGATGGACGAGGTAGACCCGGAACTGGTGAAGACATTCAATAAATTAGGAATCAGCCTGGAGGAGCAGAAACGACTGTCGGGCGTTGCCGTAGACGCCGTGATGGACTCTGTGTCGGTCAAGACCACACACCGCGAGCACCTGGCTGAACTCGGCGTGATATTCTGCTCGTTCTCCGAAGCCGTCAAGGACTATCCCGAGCTTGTCAGGAAGTACCTGGGCACAGTAGTTCCCTACCGCGACAACTACTTCGCGGCACTGAACTCGGCGGTCTTCTCCGACGGCAGTTTCGTCTACATCCCCAAGGGTGTGCGCTGTCCCATGGAACTCAGCACCTACTTCCGCATCAACGCCAGCGGCACCGGACAGTTCGAGCGCACGCTCATCGTGGCCGATGACGATTCATACGTATCGTATCTGGAAGGCTGCACAGCCCCGATGCGCGATGAGAACCAGCTTCACGCAGCCGTGGTGGAAATCATCGTGGAGGAACGCGCAGAGGTGAAATACTCAACGGTCCAGAACTGGTACGCCGGCGACGCCGAGGGACGCGGCGGAGTGCTGAATCTTGTGACCAAGCGCGGACTGTGCCGCGGCCATCGCTCCAAACTGAGCTGGACACAGGTCGAGACCGGCTCCGCGATCACCTGGAAATACCCCTCCACAATCCTGAAAGGCGACGAGTCCGTAAGCGAGTTCTACTCCGTGGCGCTGACCAACAACCACCAGCAGGCCGACACCGGCACCAAGATGATACACATCGGCAAGAACTCACGCTCCACCATAGTCAGCAAGGGAATCTCGGCCGGCAAGTCGCAGAATTCCTACCGAGGGATGGTGCGCGTGGCGGCCGATGCCGACAACTGCCGCAACTACACCCAGTGCGACTCGCTGCTGATGGGCGACCAATGCGGCGCGCACACGTTCCCTAAGATCGATGTCCGCAACCAGTCATCGACCGTGGAGCATGAGGCCACCACATCGAAAATCAACGAGGAGCAACTGTTCTACTGCCGCCAGCGCGGCATCGACACCGAGGAGGCCATAGCCCTGATTGTGGGCGGATACGCCCGCGACGTGATGCAGAAACTCCCCATGGAGTTCGCCGTCGAGGCCCAGAAACTGTTGCAGATCAGTCTTGAAGGCTCCGTCGGATAACAATGATTGAATACTATGATTGAACGGATAATAATAATCGACAACATCGACCCTCAGACCTTCTACGGGCCGAACAACACGAACATGGCGCTGATCCGCAATCTGTTCCCCAAGCTGCGCGTGTCTGCGCGCGGCAACGTCATCAAGGCCATAGGCGAGGAGAGCGAGACCGCCGAGTTCGAGAAGAAGATCAAGGAACTGGAAGCATGGGCCTCGAAATACAACAAACTGACCGAGGATGACATCATCGACATGGTGCGCGGCGAGGCTCCGCACCGTCAGGAGGCCGACGGAGTGATAATCTACGGCCAGACGGGACGCCCCATCGCCCCGCGCAACGCCAACCAGTCGCGCATGGTGCGCTCGTTCCAGGAGAACGACCTGACCTTCGCCTTGGGTCCTGCCGGTACGGGCAAGACCTACATAGCCATCGCCCTGGCGGTCCGCGCCTTGAAGAACAAGGAATGCCGTCGCCTGATACTGAGCCGTCCGGCCGTAGAGGCCGGTGAGAAACTGGGATTCCTCCCCGGTGACATGAAGGACAAGATCGATCCCTACCTGCAGCCGCTCTACGACGCGCTGGAGGATATGCTTCCGCCGTTGAAACTGAAGGAGTACATGGACTCCAACACCATCCAGATAGCCCCGCTGGCCTTCATGCGCGGACGCACGCTGAACGATGCGGTCATAATCCTGGATGAGGCGCAGAACACCACCACCCACCAGATGAAAATGTTCCTGACACGCCTGGGCGTCAACTCCAAGATGATAGTAACCGGCGACGTGACCCAGATCGACCTGCCGCGCTCGGTCCGCAGCGGTCTGCTGAACGCCCTGCGCATCCTGAAGGGAGTCAAGGGTATCGGCGTGATTGAATACGAGAAGAAAGACATTGTCCGCCATCCGCTGGTGCAGAGGATTGTGGACGCATACGAGAACCGCGAGAAGGAAGTGGAGCAGGAAGACATGTCCCGCGACCAGGCGCGACCTGAAGAAACAGAAAACTAATAACAGAAAATGGTTAAGGCAGGAGATACTGTAAGATACCTGAACGAAGTCGGCGGCGGTGTGGTGAGTCGCGTCGACGGCAAGATCGCATATGTCAACGACGATGGCTTCGACCGTCCCGTAGCAGTCAACGAGCTGGTGGTGGTCCTGCCGGCAGGACACACCAACGCCACCGGGGCGAAGCTGATGTTCGACCAGCAGGCCTTCGACGTGGGCCGAGGCTCCAAGCGCAACAAGCCGGAAGCAAAGGCCGCGGTGGCATCCGCCACGCCCGCGGCTCCAGCCCGTCCCGAACCGGAGGAAGAGGATTTCCCCGTCGAGGAAACGGAGTACGGCGACGCCATGAACGTAGTCCTGGCGTTCGAGCCGAAAGACGTGAAGCGTCTGGACACCACCACCTTCAACGCCGCGCTGGTCAACGACTCCAACTATTTCCTGAGCTACCAGCTGCTCACCGTGGCCAAGCCGGGAGAATGGACCACGTTCGCCCGTGGCGAGGTCGCTCCGAACGAGATCGCCGACCTGCGCACACTGACCCATGACGACATCCCCGGCATGGAGCGAATCGTGTTCCAGGCCATAGCCTACAAGAAGGACAAGGACTTCACCGTCAAGGAGCCGCTCAACGCTCTCCGCAAGCTGGACCTGACCAAGTTCTTCAAGTTCCATTGTTTCCATCCCGGCCTCTACTTCGACACGCCGGTGCTGGAGGTGCCTATTCTGGCCGAGCCTATCCATAAACGGGCACCGAAACAACACAGCCGCAAGAAATGAACCCATTACGAGCGCATCGGCCGAAGGTTCCGGTGCGCTCTTTGCATAACTAATCCAATTATCAACAACCATGAAGAAATTTTATCTATTGCTCGCGGTGGTGCTTACATTCGCTGTGAGCCTCAAGGCACAGGTCACCACCGAGCCCTCGCCGTTGCAGGAGGATTCGCAGAACGTGGTGGTCTACTTCCACGCCGACCAGGGCAACAAGGGACTGATGAACAGTGCTGCCACCGAAGGCATCTACGCCCACACAGGTGTGGACGTAGTCGACGCCGGAGGCAAGAGCACCAGCTGGAAATACGCTCCAAACTGGGGAGACAACGCCGCCAAGTACAAGCTGACATACATATCGCCCAATCTGTGGAAACTTGATATCGGGGATATCCGTACATATTACGGCGTGGCCGCCAACGAGACCGTGAAGCGCCTCTGTTTCGTGTTCCGCAACGCCAACTGCTCCAAGGAGGGCAAGGGTGTGGGCAACAGCGACATCTTCGTCGATGTGGTTGATTCCGGTTTCCAGCTGGCCTTCACGCGCAGCAACACCAACAACGTGTTCGGCACAGGCACCGGCATGACCTTCACCGCCGCCACCACCCAGGCAGCCGACATTACAATCACCGTGAACGGGAGCGCCGTGGCCTCGCAGGATGGAGTCAAGACCCTGAGCGCCACCTATGAGTTCGTCAACCAGGGGGAATATTCCGTGGCGTGCAAGGCCAGGAAGGGCAACGATACGTTGACGCAGGAATTCAATGTACTGTGCGCCGGCAACGCCGTCCAGGCTTCCGACGCCACGCTTCCTCCGTTGGGCGTCACCAAGAACGCCGACGGCAGCTACACATTCTGTATGGCAGCCCCGCAGAAACAGAACTGCGTTGTCGTAGGCTCATGGAATGACTTCAAGCCCACCATGGCCGGCGTCTGCCAGTATGTGGACCGCAACATCAACGGCACCGGCTACCGTTACTTCAAGACCACTGTCCCCGCATCGCAGATCAAAGGCGCGTTCTCGTATTATTACTGCATTGACGGACAGTACAATGTCGGCGACCCGTACGCACGCCTTGTGCTGGACCCCTACAACGACAAGTACATCAGCAGCACCGTATATCCGGACATGCCGCAGTATCCCGAGGGTAAGGTCCCGGCCAACACGTTCCTGGCATATTACGCCGACAACCTGCTGAACTACAACTGGACCGCTCCTGAGTTCCGGTATCCCGCCAAGGACAATCTGGTGATCTACGAGATGCTGCTGCGTGACTTCACCGGCACCGAGGGGAAGGCCGACGGCAACGGCACGGTCAGCCAGGCGATCAGGAAAATCCCCTACCTGAAGGACCTTGGCGTCAATGCCGTGGAGCTGCTCCCCGTCAACGAGTTCAACGGCAACATCTCCTGGGGTTACAACCCGAACTTCTACATGGCTCCGGACAAGGCCTACGGCACGCCGCAGGACTACAAGCGTTTCATCGACGAATGTCATAAGAATGGTATAGCGGTAATCTTAGATGTCGTGTTCAACCAGAGCGACGGCTGCCATCCCTGGTACCAGCTCTATCCTGTGGAGCGGAATCCCTTCTACAACCAGAACGCCCCGCATGCATACAGCGTGCTGAACGACTGGAACCAGGGTTATCCGCTGGTCGACGAGCAGTGGCGCGACATGCTGCAGTTCTGGCTCAAGGAGTACAAGGTGGACGGTTTCCGTTTCGACCTGGTCAAGGGCCTGGGCGACAACGATTCCTACGCCAACAGCGGCGATGCTGCCACGAACGCGTTCAACCAGAGCCGCGTGGACCGCATGAAGAAACTTCACGGCTACATGAAGGAGGTTAACCCTGACGCGTATTTCATCAACGAGAACCTGGCCGGGGCTCAGGAGGAGAACATGATGGCCACGGACGGCGAGCTTAACTGGTCCAACTACAACAACGCCGGATGCCAGTTCGCCATGGGATACTCGTCGGGAGCGAACCTCAACGGCATGAACGCCGTATTGGGAGGACGTACAGCAGGCTCTACGGTGGCATATCTGGAGAGCCATGACGAGGAGCGGCTGGCCTACAAGCAGAACCAGTACGGAGCCGAGGGCGTGAAAGGCAACCACGCGGTGTCGATGCGGCGTCTCGGGGCGGCGGCAGCCCAGATGATCCTGGAGCCCGGCAGCCATATGATCTGGCAGTTCTCGGAGATGGGCAACGCCCAGACCACCAAGAACAGCAACGGCGGCAACAATACCGATCCGAAGACAGTGAACTGGAACCTGCTGAACGATCCGGACAACAAGGCGCTGATGGAGACCTACAGGACGCTGATACACATTCGCCTCAACCCGGAGTGCCGGGAACTGTTCTCCACCGCCAACACGTCGTTCGTCACCGAGCTGTCCGGCTGGGACCGCGGCCGTGTCATCTCAACCAAGGCCGGCGACAAGGAACTGTTCTGTGTCATCAATCCGAACACAAACCGCGACGTCACTGTAGCCGCCGACTTCAGCGTATCATCATCGCAGGATGATTACTGGATTGCCCTGCAGAGCCATGGTTCGGAATCGGCCCGCTTCAACGTGACCAACAAGTCCATCACCGTACCGGCCAACAGTTTTGCCGTGGTTTCCACGCGCAACGTCTCGGGCGTTCAGGACAGCCTTAAGGATAACACAGACTTGAAGATATCCACCGCACCCGGCAGCCTGACAGTCCACAGTGCGGAAGGCACCACGGAGGTCTATGGCTTGACAGGTGCGCGTATGGCCGTGATACAAGGCGAAGGGACAGTGGAACTGCCACGCGGCATCTACATAGTACGTCACGGCAACAAGGCAAAAAAGGTCATTATTCGTTAATTTTGCACCGAAATTAACTTTAATGTGTTAAAAAAACCATAATCCGAGGGTGCGAACAAAAATTTTCGAAAAAAAATAACCGCCGAAATAAAATTTTATATAACTTTGCATCGTTTTTGAGAACGAAAGCTGAAAGGAGCAATCCCGAGGCGTCGCTTGCAAAAGCACATTGTTTTATTATTATTAATTGAGAGAAAAATGAAGAAAGTAGTTCTTACGCTCGCTGTTCTGTTCAGCGTTGCTATGGTTGCCTGCAACGGCAACAAGAAGGCCGAGGCCGTAGATTCCGATACAGTAGTTGCTGCCGAGGAGGTTGTAGCTGTTGACACTGCCAACGATACAGTAGCCGCCGCTGCCGTTGAGGCTGTTGACGGTGCTGACACCACTGTTGCTGTTGAGGTTGCTGAGGCTCCCGCAAAATAAGTAGCAAACACTACTGAGGACAGCAAGACGAAAGTCATTATGAAGGACTGATTCCCACTCGGAATCGGTCCTTCTCTTTTTGGGCAATCAAATGACCGGGGTTCTCGGAGCAGTCCGACTTTTAAGAAACTTAAACGGGCACGGTTTTGTTAATTTCATAGAGATTTGTTAAATTTGCGCCATGAATAAGAATTTCAAGATAATAGTGTTCACCGCGCTGAGTGTGCTGGTGGCACTCATCGCTCTCATAGTGGTGCTGATTGTACAGGACAGCAGCAACACACAGGCCCGTTACGAGGCTCAGGCACGTGCCGACTCGCTGGCTATCGCCAACGACCAGTTGATCCTGACTAACGAATTCAACCAGTTGAACGCCGACTTCAACCAGTACGAGGGACAGCAGGTCTACCTGAAGAACGACTCGCTGGTGCAGAAGTACAACGAGGCCCGCATGAAGGTGGAGGGTCTGATCCGCGAACTTAACGCCGAGAAGCAGAGCCACAACAAGGATATGGCTGCGTCGCGGGCCAAGATCAAGAAACTGGAGGGCGAGATCTCGACCCTCAAGGGAATCGTGCGCCACTATCTTGAAGAGATCCGCCGGTTGGGCGAGGAGAACGCCGGTCTGAAGCAGGAGATAGCGCAGGTCCAGGAGCGGAACCAGCAGCTCTCCACACAGGTGTCGAGGACCACAGCCAGCAACGAGCAGCTGACACAGACCGTCAAACTGGCCAAGAAACTGAACATAACCGGACTGTCCCTGACAGCATACAACAAGAAAGGAAAGCGTGAGAAGAACATCACCAAGGCCCGTCAACTGGGCGTGTCGTTCACGGTTAGTCCCAACAACACGGCGTCGGCCGGAATGAAGCAGTTCTACGTCCGCATCATCTCGCCGGAAGGCAGCCTGCTGGGTGGCGGCGGCAGTTTCTCGTACGAGGGTCAGAAACTCCAGGCATCGGCATCGCGCCAGTTTGAGTATGCCAACGAGGAGATGGGAGCGAGCATCTACTACGACGTCAACACCACCCTGACACCCGGCGACTATACCGTTGAGGTCTTCGCCGACGGCAACCGTCTCGCCTCACGTCACTTCACCATGAAGAAATAACACATCCCACAGCATAACGAAGGCCGGTTCCGCATGGAGCCGGCCTTCATTGGTCATATGGACCATCCGCAGCCTGAGTCTCGCCCCTGTATTCAATTCGCCAACTCCCGGCTTTCGTCGATCCTTCGCGAACCAGATTAAATCCGAGATTCCAACACTTTAGACTCAGAAACAATGTAAAACTCAGAAACAATGTAAAAAGGAATGCAGTCCAGGGGACTGCATTCCTTTGCGTGGGTTATGTGATAGGGAGATTATCAGTAGATGGGGACGTTGCGGAACGCGATTTCCGTATCGGCCAGATGGAACTGTGAGTTGGGGTAAGCGTACACACCCAGCACCACATTGAGTTTGGTGGCATCGGAAGGCACATCCTTGCAGATTACGGAGCCGGCGCAAGGCACGTCCAGGGGGAACTGCGTGCTCAGCGCATTGGTGCCGGTAGTGCTCTTGTCCCGGAATGTTATCGTGGGATAGCCATATTCCGTACCGGCGTTATCCCATATACGGGAATAACTGCCACCCTGAATCATCGACATGGAATGAGGCGGATAAATGAGCATCAGTTTAAACGGGTGCTCCATGAATAAGTCAGTGATGAGTAGATTTTTAAATTAATCTGTGTTGCAAAACTAAGAAATTATTTTGAATTGCAAGCCAATATTAACGGGAATAGTTTAAAATTATATAAAAAAGGATGATGCGGAGCTTGCGGGTATCTGGGCCAGCGCCGTGAAGTTCGGTGCGAAGGTAGCGGCCCAGGAGGGCTATATCCCGCCGGAGCAGTATAACCA
>ENA-OYXU01001013-OYXU01001013.1-human-gut-metagenome-genome-assembly--contig:-NODE-1013-length-10187-cov-5.718713_pt1 | contig 10187 bp, 9 predicted proteins | sample MGYA00243243_ERZ653435 | MGnify/ENA primary metagenome ERZ653435 (study PRJEB26926, sample SAMN06165113) | human gut metagenome | biome: ENVO:00009003; feature: ENVO:2100002; material: ENVO:00002003... | reverse complement strand
ATAGCATGGTACCGATTACACCGCTACGCTTGGTACCGATACAGCGCTATCGTCAATATGGAGGGTAGAATCGTTCTTCTTCGCCTCTTTAGTCATCTCGTTCTCCAGAGAATCGATGAGTTCATCGCGCTTCTTGTTGTCGAGTTTCTCGTATCCGAGGCTCATCACCTTATCGGTTACATCCTTCTGTTCAACCATAAAGCTGACGAACATATTCTCGTTAGGCAATTCCTCTGCGTAAGATTTAGCAAAGAAACCGTTGAGCATATAGTCGTGCTCCACGGTAGAGTGGCTTCTGATAGCCTCGAAACCGCAATGGTGGTTGGTAAATACCAAACCGTCTGGAGAAACGACTACGCCTGAGCAATAGCCCGAGAAGTTAACCACAGCATTCTTCAAGGCGTTCTCGCCGTTGTAGAGCTGGTCGTAAGTCATACTGAAGCCTTCGCGCTGCATCATCTCATACACAGCGTTAGGCAAGTTGTAAATTGTCCACATTCCCTCGTCAGCGTGAGCGGTGTTGATTCCGCAGAACGCCATGATAGAGGCGATAAGGACCGTTGCTTTTTTCTTCATTACTTGTTTTTGTTTTCTATTTATATTATGATGTTATTTATTCTTTTTCTCATACCATTCTTTCCAAGTCTTTGCCTGTTCTGTCATTCGATATTGCTGGCGTGGATGTCTTGGGGTGTTTGGATATTTCCTTTCAATAGCTTTTTCTGAGAGGGCAGCGTTTAAATATAGTTCACTAAAACTTTTTCTGTCCTTTAGTCCGATTGCACCCATAATTTCCGCAGATGTCATATATTCATCGTTAAAGGATAGAATAAGAGTCTCCACATGTTGACTGAACTTGTGGGGTACTTGTGGGGTACTTGAGGATAGCTTGCGGGGTACTTGTGGGGTACCTATTCTTGGCTGCTCTTTCCAATCATCAGTCGGCCGGATATGCAAATACCTGTTCTTGAGAACCCAACCATCTTTTAGGAGTAAGTTTCTGAAGAAACGAACCAGGTAGATAGGAGAGTAGTCTATGCCTTTCAGAATGTTTCGATAATTGGCACGAACCAGGGCATTGCGGAAATACCAGGAATGCTTGGCAAACAGTTCGTTGTTCACTTCATATCCTAACGAACGGAGATACTGGATGGTGAAAATCGCCGTGGTTCGGGTGTTGCCCTCTCTGAATGCGTGAATCTGCCAGATGCCTGAAATGAATTTGGCAATATGCTCAATCTTCTCATCATCCGTCAGACCTTTATATGAGAAGTTCTTCTCCTGCTCAATATCCCAATCCAAGGCTCTTCGCAAGTCTTCCCAATTCAGGTAGTTTACGGAATCTCCTTCGAGCACCCATTCTTTCTTGGAAATATCGTATTGGCGGATTTCTCCTGCGTGCTTGAATACTCCCTCGAATATTCTTCGATGCAGGGAAACATATCCGTTGGTATTGAAGGCAAAGGTCTTGCTGGCGAGAATCTTTGCGATGTTGGCTGAAACCTTATCTGCCTCTTCTTCGTCTTCATCCTTAGGTGTACGGACCGTCTTGCTCTGATAGTAAGAGTCAATCAGTTTTCTGGTTTCATCCAGAGAGATTTCTCCTTCGATGTTTCGTTTAGCCACATCTATGAGATACTCCGATGGTTGCAGCCCATCTACAGCCTGCAATCCGATAGCCGTCTTCCAGTTCTCTGCGCTTTCCTTCTGCGAAGGTTCTCCTTGGCGGAGATACTCATCGAAGGATGAAAAGTCGTCGTTATTTTTTTCTTTGCTCATAGATGTCTTGTTTTTGTTTAGCTATAAATGTTTGGAAAGAATTAATGAATTGCATCAAAATTTCTTTGTATTTATTTTTTGCTTTTTCTAAGAATTCTGCCTTGTATTGATAACACTGTTCGTCTGAATACAAAAACTCTTTAGGATGCGGAGCTGGACCGAAGCAAGAGTCTCTATATGAACAGTAACTATATTCAATAGAGTGTTCTTTGTTAATATTCACAGTAACTTCACCAATGGCATCTTCTTTAATTACAAGTTCTAATAATTGGTGAAGAGCCTTGTTTTTATTATTAAATGTAATATACGTTATTTCGTATTCATAATCATCTCTTCCTACCCTAATATCATATTTATAAAATCTTTTGAAGGATATTTTTTGAAGTTCCTGACAACAACAACGCCCTTCTATGATTTCATAATACATGTAGTCCTTATTGCTTTTATTGTCAAAGTTCTCGATAAAATTGAATGCATTATATTTATTTGATAAAAGTTCAATAATTAGGAGTTTTTGTGATATAAACTTAGTGTCTGCTTCTTTAATTGAGTTTAGGTATGGGAATATATGGCAAAAGAAATATTTGAGGGACAAATTTTCTTTATTAAAAGAAAACTTAATACCTCCTAAAGTACAATGTTCTATTTCAATATGGAACATAGTATAACTATTCCGTATGTTGATTACCTTTTCTTTAGTAATTTTTCGTAATACGAGGCTCTCTATTTGTACAGGACCATAGTAAGTCTTGCCTTTTGTAAAATCATAGGTGCCAACTTCTAGGTCTATGATTATGCTCTCCTTGTTATAGGTTACGGGGATGTTTACGAAAGGTTGAATGGTGTTAATTTGAATTCCTCCTTCTGTTATAAGGTAAGCTTCACTATATAGTCCTGTTGGTGTAATGAAATATAACATGCTTGTATTTGTTTGGATTAATTGATTTTCTAAAGAATAAGACTCCTTAGCCTTGCAATTTGGACTCCCTTGCAAGCCGTTGTTCCCGCAAGCGCTTGAATTGAGCTAAGCACTCCTCTAGCGAAAGCGGATGCTCTCGCCAATAAGCCATGGAAGCCATCTTTTGGGCATTGACTTTCTTGTGATAATCGTTCAGTTGTATCTCCATCCATTTATGTATTATATTGTTAGAATATTACGTTTGCAAAGTTACGACTATTTTCTGAAATTACCAAAGCTTCGCTTGATTTTCTTCATAATTTGCCTTTTTGCTGATAATAATCCTGGGGATAGAACCTCTTGCTCCAGCATATCCAATGCCATTCTTAACTCTTCGAGGAGTTCGGGATAGTACTTCATCTGCTCGTAGGCGAGCTTCATGCAGTAGCAGCGGATGGCGTAGGGCTGGGAACAGGCAGTAATCTTGGCGATGCAGAAATCGATGAAATCAGAACGGAGTGATTCTTCCTCGAAAGGCTGACGGAGAAGGAGTTGGAGCATCAGGCGGCGCTTGGTCTCATTCTTCTCTACGAGAACCCTATCTATCAGTTCATCATGCTTCTGAAAGAGCCAAGGATTGTTGGCTTCATCGAAATGGGTTAAAGCCCAAAGCGCATTGAACGATACACGGTCGTTTTCATCGAAGGTGAGTTGGTAAAGCTCTTCCTTCCGGTGGTTGTTCTCCTTACCTCGTGTCATGATGCATATCTTGTTGATATCGTTCATATTGATCTTGTCCTGTAGTATCTTTCTCATGCTCTTTATTTTTATGAAGGAATAATCGTTGCAAAGATATACTTTTATGAGGGAATAACGAAAAGGAAGATTACTTTTTTTGAGAATTCTCGGACTATTTCTTGTTTTTGATGTATAAAATGGGAGAAAAAGTCAAGTTGAACAATCGATGGATTCATTGTTGTACGTCTAAAGGTTTATAGTTGTACAACTGAAGGGTGTGTAGTCGTACAACTATAGGGGGTATTGTTGTACGATTAAAAGGTGTTGTCACTAGGCTCGGCAGACCTGCTGACTGCAGTGAGCAGACCTGCTGACTAGGCTCAGCAGAGCTGCTGAGCCTAGTGGCAACTTTCTAGAAGCAGTCTCCTTGAACTCTATATTCTATCTCTTTGAACCTGATCAGACGTCTTCTTTCACTTACGGAGCCGTATCCTTCAGCTTGCTCAGTCATATTCTTCAGCTCATTCAGTCGTCTCGTTTCGTTCACTCAGCCGTTTGCTTTAGCTCTTACAGGGCGCCTTGCTGGCTGCTATTATATTCTGGGTATTGCTCGGGACCAGGAACATTGGGTCCTTTTGTCTATTCTTGAACCGCATGCGAAGGTTCTGTATAATATAAACAAAAGAAGTCCGTGGACTTACACATTGTCCACGGACTTCTTGGAATATAATCTCAATGATTGGAATCTCTTACTTTCTAAAGTACTTTCCCACCACTGGCAGACTCTTCAATGGGAAATCCTTCTTCACGAGATAAGCGGCGAAGATGAGGATGAGCACCGTGTTGATGAGGCAGGCAATTCCACTGGAGAAGTATCTGTTAGCCTCGGTCATTCCTGCGAAGAGGATGAGGGCGAGAACCACATAAATCATAATCTCCTTCACCGGATAGTTGATAGGATACTTCTTCTGACCCACAAAGTAGGAGAGCAGCATGGCTGTTCCATATCCAGCGAAGCCAGCCCAGGCACAGGCGATGTAACCATAAACTGGTACGAAGATAACGTTGATGGCTATCAATACCGCACAACCGATGCCTGAGAAGTAAGCACCCCAGATGGTCTTGTCGATGAGCTTGTACCAGAAACTGAGGTTGAAATATACTCCCATCATGATTTCGGCAGCCATTACGATAGGCACTACCTTCAAACCATCCCAGTAGTCGCGACCGATGATATGGCGCAATACATCCAGATAACCTACTACCACCAGGAAGGCGAGCAGGGTGAAGATGACGAAATATTTCATCGCCGAAGCGTAAGTTTGTCGGTTGTCCTTATCCTTCGCCTTGCCGAAAACGAACGGCTCGTAAGCATAGCGGAAAGCCTGGGTAATCATCGCCATAATCATCGCAATCTTGCTGGCTGCTCCGTAGATTCCGAGCTGCGCATGAGCATCGCCCTTCTCATAGATGTAAGGGAAGAGTATCTTGTCGGCTGTCTGGTTCAGAATACCGGCAATACCGAGCACGAGGATTGGCCAGCTGTAGCCCAGCATCTTCCTGACGAGCACCTTGCACTCGCTCCAGGAGCATTTCTCGCCCATGAATCCTTCCTTCAGTTCCTTGTAGAAACAGAAGGTGATGGAGGCGGTACAAACCAGGTTGATGTAGAAAGCATAACCCACATCGTGACCATCCATGATGACGTAGTAAACCAGGTTGAGCGCAATGTTCAGACCGATGAAGAGCAACTTGAAGGCAGCAAACTTCAGCGGGCGCTTCTTGTATCTGAGGTAAGCGAACGGGATGCACTGGAAGGCATCAATAGCCACGGTTACGAACATGGTCCATACATAAGCCGGATGGTCGGCGTAGCCCATCGCATCGCTCAAAGGCGTGATGAAGAGGAATACCAGGGCGATGAAGAGTAGGGAAGTGAAGCCCACCATGCTCAATACCGTGTGATAAACCTTTTCTGAGTTTTCTCCTTCCTTGTTGACAAAACGGAAGAAGGTGGTCTCCATTCCGTAGGTCAGGATAACGAGGAGTAACGCCGTATAGGCGTACATGTTGGTGATGACACCATAACCACCACTTGCGGCGCTGATCTTTGCCGTATAGAGTGGTACAAGCAGATAGTTGAGGAATCTGCCGATGATACTGCTCAAACCATAGATGGCGGTATCCTTTGCGAGTGATTTTAAACTTGCCATTATCTTTCTTAATGTTGAATGTTAAGTGTTAAATTGGGCTTGCGCTGTCATTCAAAGATTATCTGTGTAAATCTGTGAAATCTGTGGGAGACTCTTATCCGAAGAATAAATATGCTATAGCGATAGCTGCGATGACTCCTGCCAAATCGGCAAGCAAGCCGCAAGCCACGGCGTGGCGGGTATTCCTGATGCTTACGCTTCCGAAATATACTGCCAATATATAGAAGGTGGTATCGGTGGAACCCTGGAAGATGCAGCTCAATCTGCCCACAAACGAATCAGGACCATAGTTCTTCATCGCCTCCAGCATCATGCCTCGTGCACCACTTCCCGACAGCGGTTTCATGATGGCGGTAGGCAGGGCACCTACGAAATCGGCATTCAAGCCGCATTGTTCTACCGACCACGAAATGCCTTGAATCACCATATCCATCGCTCCCGAAGCACGGAACACGCCGATGCCCACAAGGATAGCTACGAGATAAGGGATAATCTTCACCGCAGTAGTAAAACCTTCCTTCGCTCCCTCGATAAATGCATCATAAACATTCACTTTCTTCCAGAATCCAGCCAGGATAAAACAGAGGATGATGCCCAGGAGAATCATGTTAGAAGCCAAGGTGGTAACCGTATTCATCGTATCCTTGTCCATCTGTCCGAATCCCCAGATGATGATGCCTACGAAGGCGCACATTCCCAACAGAGTAGCGAGCAATACCGGCTGCAGGATGTTGATGCGCTGCCAGAGCGAAGTGATGATGATTCCGGCAAGCGTAGCCACGAGCGTAGCCATCAGGATAGGGATGAAGACATCCGTAGGCTGGGCTGCTCCGTAGGAGGCACGGAAGGCGAGGATGGTGGTAGGGATGATGGTGAGTCCTGAGGTGTTCAGAACCAGGAACATAATCATCGGGTTCGTCGCCGTATCCTTCTTCGTGTTGAGCTCCTGCATCTGCTGCATCGCCTTCAATCCTGTTGGTGTTGCTGCATTATCGAGTCCCAGCATATTCGAAGCGATATTCATGAAGATGCTTCCCATCACCGGATGGTTCTTCGGAATATCGGGGAAGAGACGGGTGAAGACCGGGCTGAGTGCTCGTGCCAACACATTCACTACTCCCGCCTTCTCTCCAATCTTCATGATGCCAAGCCAGAGGGCGAGCACGCCCGTAAGTCCGAGAGAAATCTCGAAGGCATTCTTGGAAGAATCGAAGGTGGAATCTACAATCTTCTGGAAGATAGTTGTATCTCCCATTGCCAATCCGATGAGTGCGAAGATGAACGCAATCACGAAAAATGCTATCCAAATGTAATTTAAAACCATATTCTGTTTATGCTTTCTTAATCGTTGTTATTGCTAGTGGAATTCTTTGCGGATTGCTCTTTCATTTCGAGTAAAGTTCGTTCATATACCTCTTGTAGCTGGTAACTTGCAACACCTAATGGAGTGGTAATGCCTCTTAAAGCCCACTCAACAACAGACGAATCTTTGTCTTTGCATAGCAGAATACCAATGCTAGGGTTATCTCCTTCGTCTTTTAAAAGTTCGTCGGCTGCTGCAACATAAAAGTTAAGTTTGCCAACAAACTCTGGCATGAAATCAACCACTTTTAGCTCAATCACAACATAACATTTGAGTTTGGTATGATAGAATACCATGTCGGGGAAGTATGATTTTCCACTTGGTGTGGTAAGTTCCATTTGTCGCCCAACATAAGCAAAACCTTTGCCCAGTTCGAGTAAAAAACGAGTAATGTTTTGAGCCAGCTTATCCTCTAGGTCCTTTTCCGAGAAGTCGCCAGCCATGGATAAGAAATCTAATTTATAAGGGTCTTTGAGCATCTCGTTAGCCAAGGCTTTCTGTGGCGCAGGGAGTGTGGACTCAAAGTTATTCAAGGCTTTTCCCTTTTGCTCATAAAGATGGGCTTCGATAATATGTTCTAACTCATTACGACTCAAATTGCCTTCAATCACTTGGTTGAGATAGAACATTGCCTCCAATATGGTCTTGCATTTTGAGACAATGACAGTCTGATGCCTCCAGGGTACACGAAGCAAAATCGCAGGCATAGGAACGCTAGTACTTTCTAAGGTTTCTAATTTTGTACCAGCTTGGTACAAAAATTCATTTTGCGAAGAATAGAAGAGATACCACTTGCGTATTTTATAAAGATTTGACCAAGAAAAACCTTCTACATTTGGAAATGCAGAACGCAAGTCCAAACTAAGCTGTTTTATAAAATTAGTGCCCCACTTATATAGCTTTTGCTTGTTACAAATGTCTTCTCCCAAGCTCCAATAAAGCTTGTGCAACTCTTCATTGACTTTGATAGCCGCTTTGAGTTGGGCGATGCGAATACGACTTTTCAAATCGGAGAGCCACTTCACATAGTTGCTATCCGACATAATAGATTCACTATTCACGAATTGGGGTATGCTATTCTTTTCTGCCATATCGTTTACTCTTCTGTTTTATTTGTTGCTTTTCCAAGCACGGGTGCAAAAGTACAATAAAAATTTCGCATAGCGTGGTTAAATACAGAAAAATCCCTCAGAGAGGGAGGATTTTGATGAATTTTATCCCTCAATGAGGATTTTTTGCTAAAAACTTTTGTTCTTTCAAACATTATTCGTATATTTGCCGATGATTCTGAGTAAGAATCACGACATAATGGAAAAGGCGCATACTTAGCGCTTTGTTCTTGACGGATTGAAACTTCGCAAACTTCATGCATTGTCAGAACATAGCAACGGTAGGTGCTCTCGGGATGTGTTAATTCACATCCCTTTACTGGTATGGCTTATTGCGTCAAGGCGGTAGGTCTTATATCCGTATAGGGATAAGTGTATACATATCGGCGTGGGCTTCGACGTTGCTCGTTCAACAATGCAGGGCAATGCGAAGGCCTCAATCCGTGGGACGAGTGACAGGTAAGTTCCCACGCTTTTTTATTTTGCCGAAACCGAAATCTTAACCCGCCAAGTCTCGGGAACACCTGGCAAAATGATAATATACCAATGAAACAGAACGATTTTTACTACTTTTGTTAAGCCGAAATCAAGAAATTTCGCTTATGAACCATTATGGACTTGATGGTTTCAAATAGAATAACTATCTTTGTCCCCGACATTTAATAACTTTAAAATAGAATAGCGTATGAAACATGTAAATGCTTATCCTTTTGTTGGTAAGGATTACGAGAAAGGATTCTTGAATAGTGGTAAGAAAGTCTTGATATTAGGGCATAGCCACTATGATGCTGATAGTGCAGGTTGTCCTTGCCATCATAGTTTTACTATAGATATGATGGACGGATTCTTGAGTGGAGAAGATGGAGCTTTTTATAAAGGCTTCACAAGCCAAACCAAAGCTTTGTTGAATCGAGAGATTTCAGTTGATGATAGAGAATATGTATGGAATCAAGTAGCATTCTATAATTTCATTCAGTTCAATCTTGAGGCTCCTGGTGTGAAAGAGACCGATGAACAATTTAACGATTCTATTCCTGCCTTCAAGGAGGTTCTTGAAGAGTTGAAGCCTGATGTTATCATTGTTTGGGGCTATGGTCTCTTCGATAGACTTTATGGTCTTGGGGAAACGGATGGAGAAGAAATGTCTCTTACCAATGGTGATAAGGTTTATACCCGTTGGTTTTCTACCGGTGGTGAAGACAAGGCTCTAATGATTCGTCAACATCATCCATCTCGATCTTATTCTTGGGGAGAATGGGGTAAGGTATATCAAGATTTGTTTAAGAACTAAAAAGTGAATGATATGAAAAGATTTTTATTTTGTATAGTCATGTTCTTCAGTATGTGCATGGCTATGAGTGCTCAGGGACTGAAAACGTATTCGGGACCATATCGGGCAAATGCTCATTTCTTGCTCGGCACACAAAAAGCAACTTATACCTATAAGAATGCTGAAGATGGCACTCGCATTTATGAAGGCAACTTTACATATTCTTGCATTACCAACCCTAAGCTTTATCTGAAGGTAACAGGACGTTTTCATGACGATTGTAAGGAAGGCTTGTGGACATATATAGATAAGTCCACAAGCGAAACAAAGACTTTGAAGATTAATTTCAAGGAAGGCTATAGGAATGGTATTTATGAATATACTTATACTACAAGGGGTACGGTAAAAGAATCTTTAAAGGCTACCATGAAAGATGGTGTTATGATTGGCCCTGTTTCTGGACGTACCAACTATTATGACTATCATATATATGAATATGGTGGTGCATCGGAGCGTAGTGTAATGGGACAGGGCTTATTCTGTGGGCAAACTGATGAAGAAGGGCTTGCTGATGGCTCATGGAAGCTGACAATGAAATGTGGGGATGGTTCTACACAAGTATTTTATGACAAATGGGAACATGGTGTTTTAAAGGAAAGTTATTATATTGATGATACTACAGGGGATAAGATAGAATGTGCTAAAGATCAAACTTGGGGAATACCATCTGCTATTATTGATATAGTAATGGATACGCCATGCGTAATGGCTGTCTCTTATACACATCTCCGAGCCCACGAGACTACGCTGCATCTCG
>ENA-OYXU01001011-OYXU01001011.1-human-gut-metagenome-genome-assembly--contig:-NODE-1011-length-10192-cov-5.935780_pt1 | contig 10192 bp, 8 predicted proteins | sample MGYA00243243_ERZ653435 | MGnify/ENA primary metagenome ERZ653435 (study PRJEB26926, sample SAMN06165113) | human gut metagenome | biome: ENVO:00009003; feature: ENVO:2100002; material: ENVO:00002003... | reverse complement strand
GCATACGAGATGCAGCGTAGTCTCGTGGGCTCTGAGATGTGTATAAGAGACAGGCAAGTCTCTTGCCCGCAACCGCATGGTCTACCGCTGGGAAGACATGCGCGAGTATCTGCGCGAAAACTTCGGTTTCTTTGACCATGTACCCGTAGGCGAAAAAGAGGAAGCCCGTCTCAAAGAGCTATTTGAAGCCGCCGTCGTGCTCCGCAACTCCGACGACCAAAAGACTCTCTACGCCAACTTCAACTCTTTTGCAGTCGAGGTTTTCCGCGTGCTTAACAATGCTGCCGGCGTCGGCTTCACCACGACAAGTCACTCAGGCAATCCTGTGCCTGTATTTGCGGTAGGAGCAGGTTCTGACAAGTTCATGCACCTTAACAATAACAACAATTTGCCGCGTCTCATCCTCGAGGCAGCCGGCAAATGATATTTCGGTAATAAGATAAAAGACCCGGAGAGCGCCCTGTTGCGTCACTCCGGGCTTTTTATGTATACATGTTTTTGACCTTTAGCCCAAAATCATTAATTTTGCGACATATAGGACTCTGCGCCGCAATATTTCTCAGATATGACCCAAACAGATACAAATAAAGACAAACTAACGTTTAAAGACGACTTCATAAGACGCGTATCGGCTGTACGTCCCACACGATGGGTGAGATTCGGCATAGTAGCCGCTCTCTTTATCGCTTGGACTATCTGGCTCGGCTCATGGTGGCCCGCAATCTTCCTCTTTCTGCTCTTTGACATCTACATCACGGGGTACATCCCCTTCACATGGTGGAAAACAAGCAAAAGCAAGACCGTGCGTTCGGTAATGAGCTGGGTCGATGCCATTGTTTATGCCCTGATACTCGTTTATTTCGTATTTGCCTTCGTGGGCCAGAATTATCAGATACCGTCATCATCGCTCGAAAAGACCTTGCTTACAGGTGACTATCTGTGGGTCAACAAAATCACATACGGTCCGCGTGTGCCGATGACACCGGTGCACTTTCCCTTGGTACACAACAAATTGCCGATAATCAATACTAAGAGCTATCTCGACTGGCCGGCAAACGATTACAAACGTCTCAAAGGACTCCGTCAGATCGAGTCAGGTGATATCGTTGTATTCAATTTCCCGGCCGGAGACACGGTGACAACACGATTCGAAGAAAGTCCGGAGTATTACGACCTGCTGGTCGAACATTACGGTCGCGACCGCATCAAATCTGACAAAGCTACGTTCGGAGACGTAGTCTATCGTCCGGTCGACCGTCGTCAGAATTTTGTCAAACGCGCCGTCGGTCTGCCCGGCGAACGTCTCAAAATCGTCAATGACACCATTTATATCAACGGTGTGGCTCAGCAAATGCCGCATAACGTGCAGTTCAACTACATCGTAGCCCTAAAGTCGCCTCTTACCGACGACATCGTCAAAGACCTCGATATAGCCTCTGACGACATCGAGGCGCTGAATCTTAGCCCGATTGACCGTGCCAATCTCATCACATGGATGCCCGGAGCCGACGACAACTCCCGTCTGTACGGTCTGCCGCTGACATCAGACATGATAGCGTCACTTAAGAAGCGAGGCATGCTTCAGGACATGATTAAGACCTCGTCTCTCTTGCCTCCCGGCTCACAGGGCTCCTACCTGTTTCCGAAGGTTACTGCAGCATCATGGTCGCTCAGCAACTACGGCGGCGACGAAGGTCTGCTGATACCGTCAAAGGGCATGACAATCGAGCTCAACGACAGCACATGGAACATTTATAACCGCGCCATCCGCAACTACGAGGGCCACCATGACGCCTATGTCAAGGACGGCAAGGTCTATATCGACGGCAAAGTCGCTCCGACATATACTTTCGCCATGGATTATTACTTCATGATGGGCGACAACCGCGACAACTCACAGGACTCGCGTTTCTGGGGCTTCGTTCCCGAAGACCACATCGTAGGCACACCGGCCTTTGTGCTGATTTCATTTGACAAAGATCGCTCGATATTTAACGGCGGTATACGCTGGCGTCGCATATTCAAAGACGCCAACCCTGACAAATAATGGGATTAATAAGTCTGCCGCCTGAGTTACGTGCTGTCTTTGCTCCTCAGTTTTTCGGCTCGACAGCTTACTACGCCGTGCTCTCGATGTTTGTTTCAGCGACAATACACGGGGGTATGCGTGCCGATAAACGCTTTAAAAGCGCTCATCGGTGCAGTATCGTTGATACGCGCGGCCCGTTGGCTCTCACAATCCCTGTAAGATCACCCGGCGGCCGCTGCTCGTGGAGCGAAGTCAAAGTTTCGGATCACGGCGAATGGTGGCACAAGCACCTGACGGCTCTCGAGTCGGCCTATGGCCGTACACCTTTCTTCGAGTTCTATATCGACCGTCTGCGCCCCATCTTCACCAAACCTGACGACTACCTGACTGTCAGTGAATTAGACAGACAAGCCGATGAAATAGTCAGAAAAATACTCGGTTTCGACAGTCATATAGATTGGGATGATAAAAAAGAAACCGAAGTCAAAGACCTCGATTTCACTAAATTTGATTTTAAGACTGTCGAATCTGTGAGCTATTATCAGGTGCGAGCCGACCGACTCGGTTTTTTCCCTTATCTGAGCATACTCGACCTTATCTTCAATGTCGGACCCGAAGCTCCTTTAATACTCAAAAAGATGGCCGAGCCATTAAGCCGTCAGTTGCTCTCTCAAAGCATTGACAGTACGCGCAGCTGCTCTATTATTTCAAGCGCTGACATGCGGCGCTGACGCACTAATGAGGCTGCAAGGTCATGGGCGGCCTGATGAACCTGCGAGTAGGTAAACAGACGGTCGAAATAATTATAGTTTTTCTCAAATATGGCGTCAGCCTCATCACGTTCGAGCTGGCAGTCTTCCTCGGCCTCATCTCGCACAAATGCACGCAGAGATTCGATTATATCAGCCGGAAGTTTATGGCGATGCTGCACATAATTTCGGCACATCATATTAGCTATGACCATGCCTGACGAAATCTGGAAATGCTTTAAAATCTCATTCCATGCTATTTTGGCCGACATGCGCGGATTACCTATGAAATAAAAATCATGGGAAAACTCCACACTGTCGCCGGCAGGTGCATCAAGTGTCATGGCTTCAAGATAATTCTCACCGTCGAGCATCATCATAGAAATGGCCATGCCGGCCATGCCATAGCTCTTGTCACGTTCATCGACATATTTGAGTTTATCGTCCATTTATATCTTTATTATTGATTTCTTTTTCTATAAACACCGTCAGACCTATCTTAGTTGACTACTACTATTTTGGTTACAACACCTTTAGTCGAGCCTGAACTGTCACCACCGTCTGACGAAGCATATACAAAATATACACCCGAGCGCACACGCTGTCCTGCTGCATTGCAACCGTCCCACGTTATCATGCCGCCCTCAGACTTGCCCTGATAAAAGACATTTCCTGCAGCATCCGCTATTTTCACAAGTGAGTTATCCATCAGACCTGTGACCGTAATCCATCCTGTATAATCCGGCCTGACAGGATTTGGATAGGCATAGACATCACTGAAATCTTCGGCTGCCGGAGATGAATCGCTCCGATAGCTGAGAAGACCGTTACCGGTGCCAAAATAGACAACATTGCTGAACGGATCACATATCACGGAGTGGACCGTATTTGAGGGCAGTGGTGAGTTTGAGACATCAAAATGCTTAAGTATCCTGTCACCGTTCTCACTGACAAGATATATACCCGAGGCGTCCGTACAAATCCATTTGCGGTTTGAGCCGTCGATAGCTATCGCATTTATCTGTTCGCTGTCAAGCAGGTAATCAGCATAATTCGTGCCGTCATTGCGAGGAACTTTAAGCTTATTTACTCGACCGTCAAACGTGGTCGGATTGACAATTTCGAGCAGACCGGCATTTGTGCCAATCCACACACGCCCTCGCTGGTCTTCAACCATCGAAAAGACATATTGTGGTTTTATCGTATTATTATCCTGATCTATAAACTCGGGACAATAAAACTCCTCGTGTTCGTCACATGCAGCCCAATCGCCTTTTGACTTGAGAACATCAACACCGGTATATCCCTGTGATGAAATAAAAAACGCCACATTGCTCTTTTTACAGAACAATGATCTAAAATCTTTTCCGGTTTTGTGAAGACTTGGAAGATTTGGATAACGCCAGTCTGAATTTTTAATCTGTTCAAAATCTTTACGAAGTTTATCTGCGGGAAGCACAATGTATGGAATAAGATCGTTATTACCCCAATATCCTACCCACAGATTACCTTGAGGATCAAAATTAACATCGTATGCGCGTGTGTTCCATGTCTTTAAGAGAGGTGAATTTTCACTATTAAACTTATAAATCTCCTCGTTGCCACGCACCACATATACACCTTCCTGACCATTTGCGATAAAATATATATCGCTGTCTTCGGGATATTCGCTGAGCCTACCGGCGCCACCAAACATAAATGTAGAATTGGATTGCCGTTGTGCATCCTGAGTAGTGGATGCGGTAGCGCTTGCATTTACTATAGACACATCACGCAGTTTTCCATTCTCGATTATATTAGTTTTTTGTCTGATATAAATACCGTCATTTGGATAAGCAAGACTAATTCTGTAAGCTGTAGAACCCATATTTGAAGCATATATGCGGCGGCCGTCAGGCGACGGTATAAGATATGCCACACGGTCGACTATAGTACCTTCGGGTCGGTAAGGCTGAGAGAGAACAGTAGGTGTAACCGATGACATGTCTATATTGGCAATGCCTTCTTTTGTACCACACCAAAGAGATGATTTGCCGTTCCACATGCCAATTTTGTCATTGCTGTAATCCTGAGCGATGTCAAAACTCTCTTTAAGAATGCCATCTAAACCTACGATACGCATTTTATTATCATCGCAGAAGAAGATGCCGTCTTTGCAACGTCCGAAATGGCTGCTTATCTGTGAGCCGACAAGATCGGTAACACCTGTCTGAGCATCAAAATCAAAGGTAGTGGTTGAGACCGCACGTGCATAGTCATTATACCAGATTACACGCTTCTCGTCTAAGGGTATATACTCCGTGTTAACTGACCATGAAATAGTTTTGAACTTATCAATCGTATTGTGGCGTCCGTCAATTGGCGAAAACCATAACCGGTCACTCTTATAGAATGTCAGATAATCACCGACGACTGCACCGTGAGAAATATTCTCACCAAAGATGCATGACTCCTTGACATGATGTGTATCTGCATTATAGACAACAAGACCGAAAGCTGTGCTCACAACATAATAATTGTTGCCGTAAACTATATCATTGATATACTTGGAATAATTTACAGAAGCGTCTTTAATATCAGCCATGTTGACACAGTGGCCGTCGTCATAAAGCATATCTATATTGCTGTCAGTATAGATAATAGCCAGACATTTTTTCTCCGGTATATACTTTATAAATTTGATTTCGGTGCTGCTGAGTTTGTTGGTACGGTTATAGGCGTAAGTTTCGTCATTACTCTTATCGTAAGAGTAAAGCGAGGAGCCCATAGTATAGTAAACTTTGTCAGGTGTCTCTACAACCTGCCCGAACTCAGTGTCAATAATTGGAAAGATATTCCATTCATCGACTGCTTGGGCAGAGGCCGAAACAAACCCGCAACAAAAGGTAACAATTAATATAAAAAGTATCTTTTTCATATATAGATTGACTAATAAAGTTCTAAATCAGCTGTTCTTAAAAAAATTTTTAAGCTCGGCGACTGCACGTCCGCGATGACTGATGGCATTTTTTTCGTCAGCTGTCATTTCGGCAAAAGTTTTATCACATTCCTCGGGCATGAATATAGGGTCATAACCGAAACCGTCAGCACCGGAGCGCACGGTAGTGATATGACCTTCGACAATGCCCTCGAAGAAATGTTCCTCACCGTCTTTAATCAAAGCGATGACTGTGCGGAAACGGGCACGTCGGTCTTTCACTCCTTCCATATTTGCAAGCAGCTTTGCCATATTTGCCTCAGAGTCATGGCCTTCGCCGGCATAACGGGCAGAATAAACTCCCGGCTCGCCGCCGAGAGCCTCAACTTCGAGGCCGGTGTCATCAGCAAAACAGTCGTAACCGTAATGTTCCTTGACCCATCGGGCTTTCTGCAAGGCATTACCCTCAAGAGTGTCGGCCGTCTCGGGTATATCCTCCTTACAGCCTGTCTCAGCAAGGCTAAGTATCTCAAAAGGAAGATTTAACTGTCTTATTTCAGACAGTTTATGACTGTTGTTGCTTGCAAAAACTATTTTTTCCAATGAGTTAAGTTACTTACGCTTATAAATTTGATTATACTCTTTTTATAACGTCAATCTGTCTTTTTTATTATCAATTAGCCACTATGTTAACAATCTTGCCGGGCACGACAATTATCTTTCGGATAGTCTTTCCTTCGAGCCAGCGGGCAGCCCCTTCGTGTTCCAACGCTGTCTTCTCCACTTCGTCTTTGGGACAATCGGCTGCTACAGTGATATTATAACGGGCTTTGCCATTGAATGACACGGCGTAGGTTACATTAGACTCCTTGAGGTAATTCTCGTTATATTCGGGCCACTTGGCGTCGCAGATGCTCGTAGTGTTGCCTATTGCCGAGTGCCAGAGTTCCTCTGTCACATGCGGGGCAAACGGTGCGAGCACAACAAGCAAATCGGCCAAAACTTCGCGTGAATGGCACTTCTGTGCCGACAGCTCGTTGACACATATCATAAAGGCGGCGATAGACGTGTTGTAAGAGAATGACTCTATGTCTTCCGTTACCTTCTTGATAAGCTTGTGTAGCGACTTGAGATTGTCAGCCGTGGGTTTACTGTCATCGACGAGCAGTGTGTCACCTTTATAATAAAGATTCCATAGTTTCTTTATGAAGCGGTTGACACCGTCTATTCCGTTTGTATCCCAAGGTTTGCTCTGCTCCAACGGGCCGAGGAACATCTCATAGAGACGCAGTGTGTCAGCACCGTATTTCTCCACAATATCGTCGGGATTGACCACATTGAACATAGATTTAGACATCTTCTCCACAGCATAGCCGCAGACATATTTGCCGTCCTCGAGGATAAACTCTGCCGTGTTAAATTCCGGACGCCACTGACGGAAGGCCTCAGTGTCAAGAATATCGTTGCTTACAATGTTGACATCGACATGAATCGGCGTCACATCATATTTATCCTTGAGTCCGTAGCTGACGAATGTGTTTGTGTCCTTGATACGGTATACAAAGTTGCTGCGACCCTGTATCATGCCCTGATTGATGAGTTTGCGGAAAGGCTCGTCCTCACAAACTTCGCCCAAGTCATAAAGAAATTTATTCCAGAAACGGCTGTAAATAAGGTGACCGGTAGCATGCTCCGTACCGCCTATATACAAGTCTACCGAGCGCCAGTAATTATTAGCCTCTTTAGATACAAGTGCATCGTCATTGTGCGGGTCCATATAGCGCAGATAATATGCCGATGATCCTGCAAAACCGGGCATAGTATTCAGTTCCAAAGGATAACCGTCTTCATTCTGCCAGTTTTTGGCACGGCCGAGCGGCGGCTCACCGCTTTCTGTCGGCAGGTAACGGTCCACCTCCGGCAACTGCAGAGGCAATTTGCTGTAATCCAACAGATGAGGCACACCATCCTTATAATATACGGGGAACGGCTCGCCCCAGTAGCGCTGACGACTGAAGATGGCGTCACGCAGGCGGAAGTTGACCTTAACCTTGCCAATGCCTTTTTCCTCTATATATTTCTTTGTAGCGGCGATAGCGTCTTTGACTTCAAGACCGTTGAGGCTGAAACCATCGGTCTCAGAGTTAATCATCTTGCCGCTCTTGGCGTCAAAACTCTCCTCGCTGACATCCGCACCCTCAATCAAGGGTATGACCGGAAGATCAAAATGACGCGCAAAAGCATAGTCACGGCTGTCATGGGCCGGAACGGCCATGATGGCGCCTGTGCCGTAGCCTGCAAGCACATAATCGCTAACCCATACGGGGATATGATTGCCGGTGACAGGATTTACGGCATAGCTGCCCGTGAAGACGCCGCTGACCTTCTTGTCAATCATGCGCTCACGCTCTGTCTTGTGTTTTATCGAGGCAATGTATTCGTCGACAGCCTTGCGCTGCTCCGGTGTGGTCACTTTCTCCACGTAAGTACTCTCAGGGGCGAGGACCATGAATGTAACACCGAAGATTGTGTCGGCACGTGTGGTGAAGATTTCGAGCTCTACATCGCTGTCGGCAATCTTGAATCTCATTTCAGCACCCTCGGAGCGACCAATCCAGTTACGCTGTGTCTCTTTGAGCGAGTCAGTCCAGTCCAAGCGCTCAAGACCCTCCAATAATCTGTTGGCATAAGCCGACACTCTCAGACACCACTGATACATCAGTTTCTGCTCTACCGGATAGCCGCCGCGGATTGACAGACCCTCGCTGACCTCATCGTTGGCGAGCACAGTGCCTAACTGCGGACACCAGTTGACCATAGTGTTGCCGAGATATGCTATGCGGTAGTTCATCAGCGTGTCGCTCTTCTCCTTCTCGTCCATAGCCTTCCACTGGTCAGCCGTGAAGTGAAGTTCTTTTGACTGCGCGGCATCAATGCCTTCGCTGCCGTATTTTTCAAAATGAGCCACAAGTTTGTCTATAGGCTCGGCCTTATCTTCTTTCTTGTCATAATATGACTCAAACATCTTCATGAAGGCCCACTGTGTCCATATATAATACTCGGGGTCGCAGGTCTTTATTTCACGAGACCAGTCATAGCAGAATCCAATCTTATCAAGCTGACTGCGATAGCGGTCTATATTTTTGCGGGTAGTCACCTCGGGATGCTGGCCTGTCTGTATAGCATACTGCTCGGCCGGCAGACCATAGGCGTCATAACCCATAGGATGCAGCACATTGAAGCCCTGAAGGCGTTTGTAACGCGAATAGATATCACTGGCTATGTAACCGAGCGGATGACCCACATGCAGACCGGCACCCGACGGGTAAGGGAACATGTCGAGCACATAATACTTTGGTTTGTCGCCGCCGGTCTCACATTTATATGTCTTGTCTTCGCGCCAGCGCTGCTGCCAGCGACTCTCTATCTCTTTATGATTGTAATCCATTTTTTATGCTGTGTTAATGATTTTACCTATTTATATATTATGAAAGCTCGAGCATGCGCTCAATGGGTCGACGCGCCTTGTCGGCAAGCTCCTTGTCAATAATAATCTCAGGGGTCTCGTCGCGCAGACACTCATAGAGTTTCTCGAGTGTGTTAAGCTTCATGTATGAGCACTCATTGCAGGCGCAGCTTCCGTACTCGGGCGGAGCGGGAATGAAAGTCTTCTCCGGATACTTCTTGCGAAGTTCACAGAGGATGCCGCTCTCGGTCACCACTATGAATGTATCGCCGGACTCCTCTGAGCCGGCATAGGCGAGCAGAGCGGCCGTAGAGCCTATTTTGTCGGCAAGCAATGCTATTGACTTCTTACACTCCGGATGCACGAGCACCTTGGCGCCGGGATACTGTTTTTTCAGATCGATGAGTTTCTCTAACGAGAACTGTTCGTGCACATGACATGCGCCGTTCCAAAGGATCATATTACGTCCGAGCTTTGAGTTGATGTAACCGCCGAGATTGCGGTCGGGGCCAAATATGATTTTAGTGTCAGCAGGGAGCGAGCCTACGATTTTTTCTGCGTTGCCCGAAGTCACCACTATATCGGTGAGGGCTTTCACCCCGACTGACGTATTCACATAAGATATGACAGTGTGCTCGGGATGCTCCTCGATGAACTTCCCGAACTCGACGGGGTCGCAGCTGTCGGCGAGCGAGCAGCCGGCCTCCATGTCAGGAATCAGCACCTTTTTGTCAGGGCAAAGTATCTTGGCAGTCTCGCCCATGAAATGCACGCCGCAGAGCACAATGATTTTCGCATCTTTAAGCGTGGCGGCATATCTTGCCAAAGCGAGAGAGTCACCGATGTGGTCGGCAATCTCCTGTATTTCGTCGCGCTGATAGTAGTGAGCAAGGATGACAGCGTTTTTTTCATCCTTGAGTCTCTTTATTTCGGCTTTTAAATTTTCTGCCGTCATTGCGCTGTCTTTACCGACTTTCATTTTATATATGAATTAAAGTCTTAAAATTTAAATTCTATAAGAACAATAAATG
>ENA-OYXU01001010-OYXU01001010.1-human-gut-metagenome-genome-assembly--contig:-NODE-1010-length-10195-cov-4.327515_pt1 | contig 10195 bp, 10 predicted proteins | sample MGYA00243243_ERZ653435 | MGnify/ENA primary metagenome ERZ653435 (study PRJEB26926, sample SAMN06165113) | human gut metagenome | biome: ENVO:00009003; feature: ENVO:2100002; material: ENVO:00002003... | reverse complement strand
GAGATGCAGCGTAGTCTCGTGGGCTCGGAGATGTGTATAAGAGACAGACATCGTGTAATGACGATGATGAAGAAGGTAGGAAGGTAACCGGTTATAAGGAATACACGCTTACGGTAGCTTCTGTAAAACTCCCAGGTGTTTTAACATCGAGTGGTAAATATGTACTTTCAGATGTATATGCTGTAAAAAACGAGCAGTCCACCGATTGGGAGGCTCATGGAAGCATCGGTAAGTTTGAATACGAAGAAGGATATGAGTACCAAATACGCATCAGCGAAACGAACTATCTGGATTATAGTATGGGCGATCCGGCATGGACTGAATACGAGCTATTGGAAGTCATATCGAAAAAACGCAAGGACTCCGAGAATTTGCCTCCTCATTTTATCCCGGACTGGTATTTTGAGCAACATTGCCCATATATCGATCCGGAATTTGCCTATGCCATTGATGCTGATAAAAAGGAGGAGATTGAGAACGACCTTAAAACAGATGTCACATATAAGTTTGGAGGTTTATGCTTATATATGTGTAATGCCGACAAATGGTTTCTGTTGGATTCTGATATGCAGACAAAGGAGCATGGCATTGTGATTAGGAAAAGTAAGGAGCCAACGGAATTTCCTGAATCATACAAACTCCTCATGCCGGAACAACAGATAGTTGCATTTGGTCAATATGATTTTGTGACTGAGACTGTGCCAGAAGAACCCATTATGCAATATGATGTGATGATTAGCCGTCAGTTTCCGACCAAATCTATTAGTCAAGAAACATATATACTATGGCTATATAAAGATCTCACGGCTTACTATCAGAGCAAATATATAGATTCCAACGTAAATGCAGTCGTGATTCGATATGTGTTGAAGAATTTGTGATATAAAGCATTACCAATGCGTATTGTTAGATTGTTGATTTATAGAATTATAAATAGTTGTTCACATTTATAAATAACAAATAAGCAACAGAAATAATTTTTATCTGCGTATGCGTGACGTATAGAAGAATAGTGTGCTTTTCACTTACAAAAGTAGGGATAAAAAATGGAATTTGGAATAATTCCATGATGTATTTATAAGCGGGGTGCTTGCGTTCACAATGGACTGTTTTATAGTCTTGCCCATAATCTAAATCATCAAATCGTTAGTTCTTAAATTATTTCTGCACCAAAATCGCAATTCTTTCAAGTAAAATGCGTAATTTTGTGTAACTTAAGGTGATTAGTTACATGAAACAACGGGTGAAAATAATCGGAATAGCACGGCATCGCCTTTCGACTGACGGCGACGGCGTTACCACGCTCGTTGCTTTTCACGGATGCCCATTGCGCTGCCGCTATTGCCTGAATCCTCAATCGTTGGACAATGGAGACCGTTTCAGGGAATACTCGCCGGAAGAACTGTATGCCGAGACACGCATTGACGAGCTATATTTCATCGCCACAAACGGCGGTGTTACATTCGGAGGTGGCGAGCCGTGCCTACATGCTGATTTCATCCGTGAGTTCCGCCAGTTGTGTGGTGCGTCTTGGCAATTCAACTTAGAGACATCGCTTAATGTTCCTTCAGTCAACATCGAGGCATTGCTTCCGGTGGTAAATACTATGATTATCGACATCAAGGATATGAATCCTGACATTTACCGCAGCTATACGGGGCAGTCAAACGACCTTGTTCTTGACAATCTCCGGCTGATAGCTGATTCGGGGAGACAAAAAAACTGCATAATCCGCTTACCGTTGATACCTGATTTCAACACAGAAACCGACCGCACGGCAAGCCGTTCCAGACTTGAAACCCTCGGTTTCGACAACTTCGATTTATTCACCTACCAAATACGCAGACATTGACTATGGTACGAGGAAAACAGACCTGCAAGATACTGAAAGAGATACGTCGGCAGATTGCCGAGGCAAACGATATTGAGTTCGTGACATCGGAATGTCGCTACAAGGGCGATTGCCTCGGCACCTGCCCCAAATGCGAAGCCGAAGTGCATTACTTGGAGCAACAGCTCCGTGCCCGCTCTCTCGCCGGAAAAGCAGTTGCCCTTGCAGGAATCTCGGCTGGCATAATGCTTATGTCGGGCTGTAACGGCACATCGTCGAATCAATCAAACGAAACTTTGCAAGGTGAGCCGGTGACACCGATTGAGCAAAAAGATACTGTTGACAGTCTTGCAAAGGAAGGTGAACGGCCTCCCGTAGAAGATATTGTTTCCGTAAAGAAAGGCGAAATTGATCCTAATGAGGTAGTTACTGTCGGCGAAATGCCCGACAGTACAAACAAAGTATCTTTCGTTGATACGCCTGCAACTTTTCCGGGAGGTGAACAAAAGCTAATGGAATGGATTTCCCAGCATCTTGTTTATCCACCAACGGCAATAGATGAGCAAATTCAAGGTCGCGTGGTAATTCAAATTCAGGTAAAAGTTGACGGCACTATCGGAGATGTCAAAATTATAAAAGGAGTACATCCCGACCTTGACACAGAGGCATTACGACTTGTCAAATCACTACCAAAATTCAATTCTGCAATGCTTAATGGAAAGGCTGTTGAATCTTTGTTTACACTCCCAATAACATTCAAATTACCTGCAGATTGACTATGGCACGAGGAAAGCAGACTTGTAAGATACTGAAAGAGATACGCCGACAGATAGCAGATGCCAACGGCATTGAGTTCGTGACGTCGGAATGTCGCTATAAGGGCGACTGTCTCGGCACATGTCCTAAGTGCGAAGTGGAAGTACGTTATTTAGAGCAACAGCTACGCGCCCGCACCCTCGCCGGTAAAGCCATAGCGTTGGCAGGAATCTCGGCGGCATCCCTCGCCATGTTCATGCCGATGACTTCCGAGGCTAAAACCGTAGAAGAGCCACAGAACCCTTTGAAAGAAAGCATATCCATTGTGACTGATACTATAACAGTGAGGGGTATAGCGTTGAGCGGCGATACATTAACTGATGGAACCATATCGAAAGAGCCGTTAATCGGAGCGACTATTTCAAATAAACGAACGAAGGCAGGAACCTATGCTGATATAGACGGTCACTTCGAATTGCCAGCCTGTATCGGTGACACATTAGAACTGAAATATGTAGGCTATGAATCGCTGTCGATAGTCGTGACCGAGAATATGAGAAATGTAGAAGTTACACTTGCGACATCGCAAGCTATATTAGGGGAGTATGTTGTTGTAGTAGATGCAATTATTGAAGAAAAGCATTATCTTGATTTAAATGTGGTTGATGAAAAGGGTAACCTCATTCCTCGGGAAGACCTTTACGTTTGGCGTTTGTGGATTGATGAGGATGGTGAGGAAGATTTTGAATCTTTACATCCTAAATGTTTTGATGACAAACATCCTTGTCGCATTTATTGGGACTATGACTATGGATTAAGAGGAGAAGACGGAAAACCACTGAAAGAAGCGATACTCCGCATAGAAGCCGAGGGTTATGACGACCCGGTGACAATCAAGGTCAAATATCCCAAACGCAACGCTAAGAAAACCATCAAGTTCAAACACAAAAAGAAATAGCCGCTATGTCCGATTCCCTCCGATATAAGGTAGTCCTGTGGATGGTGTGGCTGCAACCTGCACTTATCGCCATAGCGATTTGTATGATAGAGTTCACAGCCCCCGGTCGCATGTGGCGATGGAATATACCGTTTTGGACTCTTTTAGTCGGTTATATTCTTGGATTTTTGCTTCTGCCGTTAAGTCGTGGGCTCGAAAAACCGAGTATATTGAAATGGTGGCTCAGGATTGACTTTGTGATAACAATTCTCATGTTTATCCCAGCCTATTTCACGTTGGCCGGCTGTGATGTAAAATATGCTTCTGAAAAAGGAGATTATATACTCTATAATCGGGGCGGTCCCTTGTCAGCACCACACGTTAAATTAGGTGTTAAGTCGGGGCTGTTTATAACCGGGTTGAATTATTTTTCAGTGGAATATGAGGCTATTTCCGATGATGATTGGAATATCGATAACACAACCGGTAGTTTTGAATTGTTTGCAAAATATAACAATGTTAATCTCATATATGTCTGCGCAACCGACAGTAGCTTGTATCATGCGAATAGAGTCACTATCAACAATCGTATTGACAGCCTGTATTATGAATTCTATCCCAAGGAGATAGATTATATGGATTTTGTCATGCCTGATGATTTTTCAAGAATCATTTATACAGACCCATCTCATATTTCATTTTACACAGTATATGATGACTGGTATCCTTCGATGGAGATATTTTTCTCACACCGAGACAGCAAAATATCGCCTGACAGCGTGATAATTAGATACAAAGACTCTAAAGTTGACAGAGTGTATCCCAAAGATTCAATCCGCCATATGTCGCCAACCGAAGTTCAGCAATTTTTCCGACTCTCGAAAGGAGGCAAGCGATGAAACGCGGAAGATTTATTATAGGCTTGTTACTGGGGCTCTTTGTCTTTTGTATTTCTGCACAGTCAGTCAATAAAGAGCAGATGCAAGAGGGCAAGATAAAGACTCTATGGGTTGTTGACGGAGTGGCATTGAACGATTCAGTGTTTGACTGCACCCTCGAACAGATGAAAAGTGACAGCGCGACCTTATTGGCAGGCCGTGTTTTAAGTTGGGTATATCCAAATGACATTGCAAGCATTTCGGTGATAGATTCTATCAGTGCGGCAATGTATGGTTTTGTCAACTGCAACGGAGTCGTAAAAATTGCAACCACATTCCGCGAGCCGATAATGTTTATCATCAACGGTCTCCTTACCAAGACTAAAGAAAAGGTTTCTGCCGGAGAGATTTTGGGAGGGTATGACTACATTCAATACATAGTCAAGAATGAATTTGGAGACTTCGCTGATTATGGAATCAAAGACTTTGTGATATTGAAACAACTCCCGACCACCTTGCATCAGCACAGGATTCCATTTGTGGTCGTTACAACGGAGTTACCGTATTATCGCACTGAACATCTCATTGGGAAATATACCGGGAAACAAGGCAGACAGTCCTACGAATTAAAGCTGAAGGCCGATTCCACTTATGTATTTTCAAAAACTGTTTCTCATAAAAAATCTATCATCCCTGAGATTCGCAACTACGGAGAATGGAGCATATCAAGCGGTGAAATAAACTTGATTTCGAGTCAAGACCCCATAATCCTTCTTCAGGGATGTACAGTCTCGTTGGACACCGTGCGACTGAGAATAAAAACTGATAGAACTTTTACCTTACCAAAAGGCACTTGGAATAATTATAAATCTGTAACCTTAAAACGACAGCACAATGAAACTGGGCGATAAAGGATTTTGGAATTGGCGCACACTTATCGTAGTGTTGATTATCTCACTACTGATTGCGATTGTCGTGTCTTACAAAAGATGTATGACAACTAATACTGCTGATATAGAACGTACGGGAAATGAAATTATCGGAATGATTGATGATTTTCAGAAAAGTAATAACCGACTGCCTGCTGGTCTTAATGAGTTGGGGAGTCCTTTCGCGGACAAGAGCGAGACATACGAATATCGGGGTTGTCTGTTTTATTATGAACCTGCTAAAGACGGACAGTATTGGCTTACCGCTACGTTTGGACCTGATGAGAATTATAGTTATTATTCACGGCGTAAATACTGGATATGGGATTATGACCAGAACCTGACAGCGGAAAAGCAAGAAGAACTGTTCATGGAGGTGTTCCAGTCATATAAGTCCGTTTGGAAATATGATAGTCTTCGTGCAAACACGGACAGCATCAATACAATCTATCCGTCTGCTCCGGATTCGCTGATTTATTGCCGTCAATACTATGAGGACGGGAAACTTGCCGCAGAAGGATGGATGCTCCAGGATTGGAATAGGGAAGGCGACTACACAGATAATATCGGGACATGGAAGTATTACACACGCGATGGCATAATAATAGAGAAGCAATGGCCGTTAAAGCAATGGCCGTTAGAATAATATTGAGCGATGAAACTGACCGATAAACGATTTTGGAAGTTTGAGGCAATGGCTTCATTGTCATCGCTTCTAACAGTAGGACTACTTCGGCTTTTTGAATCCGGGCCAATGGGACTGGATGATTTTTTTACGCTCTACTTCATTACTTGCCTGCCGAATTACTTAATCGGACAGGCTGTAGCATGGAAGGTATTTAATCGAGGCAGTTGGTTGAAACTTGGATTGTTAATCTATGTGTGTTGTATTATAGTCTTTGCTATTATATTGGTCGTTGTCAGTTTGAGCGATTTCTTATTGTATTCCGAGCAGAGAGCCGAGGTTGTTCAGTCCGGTATGTCTCCTGGATTTACGGCAGCCGGAGTATCAGTTTTCATCTTATTGTTTTGGGTCGTTCTTTCATTTGTCCCCTCCATGATGGTGGGCGCGCTTTCTGCTGTGTTCAGACTTATTTCACGAAAAGAGGTTGATAAATGTGATACAGAAATTAATTTCTGTCCTGTCTGTGGCTATCCGCTTGATAGTTTCAATCCGTGGGGGGATGATGGAAAGACGCCGACTTTCGATATTTGTCCTTGTTGCGGTGCAGAATGGGGTAATGAGGATTATACTTCGGAATCCCGAATAGAATACTGTAATAAATGGCTTGCAGATGGAGCTAAATGGTTTGAACCACAGAAGAAGCCTGTGAATTGGAATCTTAAAGAACAGCTAAAGAACATAGCCTATGAAACTGACCGATAAGAGATTTTGGAAGTTTGAGGCAATGATGCTACTTTGTGGCGTCATACTGTTATGCCAGATGTTAGTCGTGCTTTTATACAACGGAGCCGAGTTCGAATTGCGTAGCGGGGCTGTGCTGATATTACTGTTTCCTGTGTTGTGCCTTTATTTTGTTATATCCGGCATCCCTGCATGGGTGCTGTATAAAGGAAACTCTTGGCTGAAACTTGCTGGATATCTGTATATCTTTTCTGCCTTGCTGATGATAGTTCCGCTCTTAACACTCTTATTCGACTGGAATCCTGTTACAGCAAACATGCGACCGGAAAGCATACCTGCGGATGAGGGCAAATACTTTACAGACAACGAATTTATAATTATGATTTGTGCAGGATGGGCGGTTCTTCTCATTATCCCCGTCTTGATTACATCATGTCTTACCAGGTGTTGGATTGTAAAGAAGATGCCTAATATAACTACGGATAATCTTCTTGATTCCGCTCGGAGAGCCGTCAAAGGGAATGTCTCGCCTAATGTCAGGGCAATATTGATGAATTACTCACATGATCATTTAATTTTTAGATGCTATCTTGATTCTATTCCGACCGATATAGACAGAGAAATGTTGAGTGATATAGTGGGAGAAATAGTTGGGGACTTTCCACCGAATGAAATTCCAACGGTTACAGAGATTTGCGAGGCTTCTAATGTTGAAATCTCAAAATTGGGCGACCGTGATTCATTTATTTACATACGCGATAACGAACTATGAAACCGACCGATAAACGATTTTGGACAGCATGGGGAGTGATGCTGCTTCTCATGGTCTATTGTTGTATGTCCGAGGGTTGGCGAGAAGATACGACATTGCTTGGTGGAGCTTACGCACTGTCGTTACTATCAACATGCCTGTGCCATAGGAAGTTGCCTTTGGCAATCTGATTGTGATGATTGTCTATAATGCGATATTGAGTTATAATCTGGCATTTCACAGTCAGTATGGAGCTGGACTGACTTGGTGGTTCTTCGCCCTGTTACTAAACGCCGTCCATTCAATCGCATTGCTCGCATTCGTAATTGCGAATACAATAAAACGGAAAAAGTTAGCGACTGGCTGATAATCGATTTTGAAAATTTGAATGCTTTACCATTTCGCGGCATAGATTACTTCCATCTGTAGATATGTCATGGAACATTGCAGCCGCTTCCGTCACAATCTGGTTTGTCTCATTGAAATCCTTGTAGAACAGGGATAGCAGCAATGCCTGTTCAAAGGTGATGCTGTCCTGTTTACAAGTGGCAAGCAGGGTGTTTACCTCTTGCAGCCGTTGTGGTATCTGTTGTATCATCATAATCGTCAGGAATTGAAAAGGTCATCCATCGTCACCTCGCTGTGGACTATGCTTTTGTTTTTAGCATTGGCCACGCCGTAGGTTGTAATAAAAGTATGCACAACGGTCTTGTTTGTTCTGGTCAGTTCCTTAAACAGGCCGGAACGTTCGCGCAGGCGACGCTCGTATTCAGGTTTGATACGGTAAGCGTCTGTACTGAATTTCATTTCACAAAGATGTATTATCCTGTCGGCACGTTCGATGATCATGTCTATTTGTCCACCCGGTGTTTCCGTTTTCTTATCCGGCTTGACTTGCCATGTGGACAGGGATGTAGCCATGCCTCTTATACCCAAAGAGGATTTGATTTGCTTATGATGCCTCATGCAAACCAGTTCAAAACTGTTCCCCATCCAATCAAAGATGACTCCGGAGTTGATGTGGTTGCTCCACCATTCGTTATCGTGGGAAAGATTGTTTGCAAGGAACTTGAAATAGAACAGCGAGAAGAAATCCGTCAGCCTGTAAACTGCGTCACGGCGTTTATTACCGTATTGAAGCCATTTCTCAATCATGTCGGAACTTTCAAGATTCTTGATGGCTTTGGATATATTGCTACTTTTTGATGACAATGACGAGAATATATCCTTGTATGTCATTCCGGATTCATGCTCACTGAGTAACTGGACGATTGAAGTGTATAATTCCGCATTGTCAAAGAGTGCGTTATACAGCTCGTCAAATTCCAGTTTCAAAAGCGCACCCTCGTTGAAGAGCAGTCTGTCCATATTTTGAGCGAAACTCAATTCCGGGTCAAGGAGGCTGTAGTAAAATGGGATGCCGCCAAGAACCATATAGGTCTGCGTCAGTTGGTATCTGTCCCATTCAATGCCGCGTTCCGCAAGATAACGCTCGGTCTCGTTCAGAGAAAACGGAGACAGATGCAGGTTACAGGTGATTCTGGCATGAAGGCCGCCCTTATTCGCGACAATCTTATCTTTCATCCATGAGGTTGCCGACCCTGTGGCCACAAGCATTATGTTCCGCTGTGACATGGCCCAGCCGTTCCAAAAATTCTCAAGGGCGGACACAAATATGGATTTACCGGAATCCATCCAAGGCATTTCATCGATGAACACTATCCGCTTACGGTCTGAGGGCAAAGAAGACAGGTATTCTTCAAGTGCATGGAAGGCTTCGTCCCAGTTTCTTAAATGTGATACTTTCTTCTTGGAATAACTGTTGAGGACACTCTGAAAGTTGTTCAGTTGCCTGCGGGTTGTCATGCCATGGGCACCGACATACTTAAAATCAAATTCCTGATTGAAGAACTCTTCTATCAAGAAGGTTTTACCGATACGCCGTCTGCCATAGACTATCACCAGCTCCGACCTGTCGGAGTTGAGACATCTTTCCAGTTCAGCACATTCCTTGTCACGACCAATAAGTTTGTCCATGTTTCCAATTTTGGCACAAAGGTACGCAAATTTAATTGCCGAGCCAAATATTCAGCCACATAATTGAACTTATGTAGCAAATATTTGTCGGTAAATTCAAGTCTAAGGCACAAAACTCCGTTTTTGAATGGAAGAAGACTTAAAATCTGAACTTATCCAACCTTTGAGCTGAGATAAGTTCAGTTTATATGTTCAACAGGGAAGCATGTGCAGAGTTTTGACCAAAACTGGCTGAAACAGATGCGAAAAAGTCAACTCTCGGCATCAGTCAAACACCCCATCCACCAGATTTACGGCTTCAACTTTCTTGCTGTCAACAATTTTAGCGTATATCTGGGTCGTTTTTACGTTGGAGTGGCCGAGCAGCTTGCTGGTGGTATAAAGGTCTGCGCCCAGTGTCAGCATCATCGTTGCGAAGCTGTGGCGGGACGTATGGAACGTGATGTGCTTGGTGATTCCGGCAGACTTAATCCAGTCCTTGAGATAGAGGGGAAGGATTGTCTTCGTCAGCCCCTTGAACACCTGCCCCTCGGTGCGCTCGCCGCATAGTGCGAGTGCTTCATCCGACAGCGGCAGCACGGCTTCTGTCTTGGTTTTCTTGGTGACGATGTGCATGCACCAGCCGCCGTCAGCTCCTCTTATGATGTTCTCCCATTGCAGACGGATGATGTCGCTGATGCGCAGACCCGTGAGGCAGGAGAACAGCGCGG
>ENA-OYXU01000999-OYXU01000999.1-human-gut-metagenome-genome-assembly--contig:-NODE-999-length-10252-cov-13.861136_pt1 | contig 10252 bp, 8 predicted proteins | sample MGYA00243243_ERZ653435 | MGnify/ENA primary metagenome ERZ653435 (study PRJEB26926, sample SAMN06165113) | human gut metagenome | biome: ENVO:00009003; feature: ENVO:2100002; material: ENVO:00002003... | reverse complement strand
GGTAATTGCCAATGTCATGTATCTTGCCGGCCTCATCGAACATTGGGGGCGTGGATTGTCAATGATGGCAAGACAATGTGAAGGTGCTGGATTGCCTGCTCCGGAATTCTATTGTGACGGTACTATCGTCAAAATTACTTTTATGCGTCCCAAGAACACAGTGGACGTAAGTAGTAGCGCAAATAGTAGTGCAAGTAATAGTGCAAGTGATAGTACAAGTAATAGTACAAGTAATAGTACAAGTGATGGTACAAGTAGAGGTTCAGCTGCTGCAAGCTTGACCAAAGAGGGTAGGACAATCAAAATGTCTATATTGAAACTAATTGGGATAATAGGAGAAGATTGGTTATCCCTACATGATATACTTGGAATCATGAGGCTTACGTCAAGGTTTTCATTTACAAAAACTTATCTAAAACCTGCGATATCGGCAGGTTTAGTTGCACTTGAAAATCCGGATAGCACGAATGCTCCAAACCAGAGATACGGATTGACTTTGAAAGGCAAAGCATTGTATTATGAACGTCTCTATAACGAAAATGATGTTCAAAATGACCTGCAAAGAATAAAAGTTGACCCGCAAACCGATTTAGAGGGTCAAAATGACCTTCAAATAGTGGAAGATGGCCCTCAAAAACATGCTGTCATCCGAGCAATCAAAGAAAACAATGGAATCAGTCGCGCTGAGTTGGCTCGAATTGCCGGATGCTCAGAGAGTACAATCAAACGACGGATGAAAGAGTGGAATATTGCATGGCTTGGTCATCCTAAAACCGGCCATTGGGTATTTGTCAAGGATATTCAATAACCGATAGAGATGGATGTTTCCCGTGAAAATATTACCAGTTGGAGGATTCCTGGCATTGTGATCATTAAATAGAGATATGGCAAAGAAGGGTAAGAATAAAGGAACTGTTCCAACCAAGTATGCAGAAGTGAAAGTCAATCATGGCATTTTTGAGGACTATCTTCAATATGGCCCCCAATATGATACCGTCAATGATTGTCCAGTCATACCCGGCGAAACGGAGTTTGTTCCAAGACAGCGACTGGGAAAACTCTCGAAAAGCATGAGGAATGTTCTTCGGGAATATATGAGCCATGCCGTTACTGAGTATTGGGAGGCGCATAGACAGATTCCGGTTGACGGTGACCTGAAGCAACTTCGTAAACTGGCACTTGACACTCTACTGGGAGAGTTTCATATCTATGTAAAGGATGATAAGGAAACCTCTCTCTTCCTTAATGACACAGTCGCTGTCACAATCAATAGAATCCTCAAAAAAGAGAGTCTATAAGTCAGAAAAAGGGAGACATCCTGTTGTGAATATCAATAACAATGTACTGATGATAGAAGTCTGGTTAGGGACTTTTATGTTTTCGTATTCATCAATGCACAGCATGACCCGATAAATATTACTCTCGGATGTATAGAATTTTTAACACTGAAAACAGCCTGAAATCAGACTATTATAGCTACTTTTGCGTTGTAGATATACGAAGAACATTGAAATGTCCGGGTGTGCAAAAAGGGAACATCCATGATTTTCAAGAAATCTAAAGTCTTGACAGACAATATAGTTGACCCCGTTTCGGGTAAATCTCTCCGGGGTCACTTATAAAGACCACAAAAAGTGGAAAATCACTGAAAATCAAGCATTTTCAGTGATTTTTATTTTGTCCGAAACTCCAGAAATCGGCAAAATATAGCAGTCTGCGGTGTACAAATCGGGAACAGTCCGAGAAAAATCAATTTTGTTCCCGATTGAAGAGGTAAGTGTTTGATACACGGAACGATACTGTGTTGCAACTTGCCCTAAAACAGGCTGTTTTTCGGTGATTTTCCGAAAATGGGTTCAGACCCACCTTCATAATTCGGTAAATCATTGAAATCTATGGTTATAAAAGTACAGACCCCACTTTTCCCGCCTCCATAAGGCGGATTGGTCGCGGTGTACAGATGGTGAACAACGTAGGTCTGTTCCCGATTTGTACACCTTCAATGTCGATATTTCGCTGATTTTCAATTTTCTGCGCCATAAGGGTATGACACGTGATTATTAACTTTGTGTCAGAAAAATTTACTCTTATGACCCAGCACAATTATTTCACCTTGACCTTCATGATAAGGAAGGCAAGGATGTCCCGCTCAGGCGAGGCGCCGATCTTTGCGCGGCTGACTATTTCAGGGCAACGGGCAGAGTTCAACATCAACCGCAGTGTCGATCCCGACAACTGGAATGCCGCCAAAGGTCTCTCCAAAGGGAAATCAAAACGGGATCTCGAACTGAACAAATACCTCGACTCCATCCGTGTCCGCATCAGCGAGATTCACACTATGCTCGTGAAGGAGGAGGAAGTCATAAACCCCAATGTCATCAAGCAGCATTTCCTCGGCAATGCCGAAGGACCAAAGATGCTTGTCGAGGTATTCAACTATGTCAATGACCAGCACAAGGAGCGTTTCGACCGAGGCGACATCTGCGACGGTACATATCTCCGCTGGAAGCGCTGTGCCGAGTACCTCTCTGAGTTTCTTCAGAAGAGAGAGGGACGGGAGGATGTTCCAATCAAAAAGCTGACAAGTGGCATGATTGATGACTTCGAGCATTTCCTGCGTGTAAATAAGGGAAACAGCAACAACACCGCCATTCGTTATGTCCGCTTCCTGAAGAAAGTGACTCGTGTGGCGCTGGCCAACAAATGGCTTGAAGAAGACCCTTTCATCGACAAGCATTATTCCCGTACCACAACGAATCGCGGTTTCCTGACCGAAGATGAGGTAAAACGCATCATGGCTCTGGACTTCACGGAACTGCCCCGCCTTGACCAGGTGCGGGACACGTTCATCTTCTGTTGCTTCACTGGTTTGGCTTTCGCCGACATCTCAACCCTTACACGGGATTTCATCATTGAGGATGCCAACGGTGAACTGTGGATACGCAAGCCACGACAGAAGACCGGTGAGATCAGCACTATCCCCCTCCTTGACATCCCTCATAAACTTATCAAGAAATATGAGAATCATCCTACCGTAGTGTCAAAGGGTGTCGTGCTTCCGGTCATATCCAACCAGCGCATGAATTCTTATCTCGGCGAGATTGAAACCCTCGCCAAGATAAAGAAACACCTGACGACTCACCTCGCGCGTCACACATTCGCAACAATGTCGTTGCGTAACCATGTCTCCATTGAGTCCATTTCCAAGATGCTCGGTCATTCCGACATCCAGACCACGCAGATCTACGCCAGGATGCTGGATGAGGCAGTATCCGAGGATATGCAGAAAATGCGTTCAAAATTCGATGGTCTCGAAGTACCTATCACCCCGATTAAAGAGAAGCCTACCGACTTTGTCCGGGAGCCGCTGAAAAAACGCGGGCGTCCGAAAAAGATTTCAGTATGACGCTCCATCTGTGACGCAGAAAGGGCGACAAACGAGCTTTCAAACTCGCTTGTCGCCCTTTTCAGGTTGCATATATGTTCACATCAATATTTAGCGTGGAAGTTGGAACTGAGCCATTCCTCAATTTCCGCCTCATCGTAGATGGTCTTGCCACCTATTTTATAATAAGGGATGATATTGTCGTTGCGGAAATTCTGGAGTGTCCGGCGGTGCAGCGACAGCCTTCGTGCCAATTCCTTGTCGTCTATGAAGAACCGTCCGGCTAACGGAGGTCGGATATTTCCGGCTATTACCTCAAACATTTCCGTCATTTCCCTTGTCTGCGAATAGAAATCCAGCACGGAGGGATGTCGTCTGGTGATAATCTCATCCGTCATAGGCTGCCGTCGGCCTCCACCCGATTGTCTTCAAGATAGCGTCCAAGCTCGTCCTCGCTGTAGAGGCAGTTGCCGCCGGGTTCCTGAAAGAAACCTATCTTGCCGCTTGACTTCAGCGTCTGGAGCTGCCGGCTAGTTATACGCAACGCATTTGCGGCGGCGTATGGAGTGAGCCATTTGCCGGAGCCTATAGGCGCATGAAGCTGTTTCCACATCCGGCTGACCATCGAGTGCAGGAAACGCATGGATTTTATCATGTCCTCGAACACCTCCCTGTCTATTTCGACTGTCTGCATAGGCGATGGCGCTTATGAATAGATTTTGGCTGCTTTTGCGGCGAATGTCACGCCGAAACGACTGTCGATTACGAGCGACTCGCTGAACTTGCGCCCCTTGCGGTCGATGAAGTCATAGATTGGCGACGTGTACTTATAGAGTACCAGTTGCTCTATATCCTTCTCCGTCAGGTCGTGGCCACGGTAATGGCGCGGTATCGAGAATCCGCAGCACTCGCAGGCGACGGTGGCGGGGAACACGGTCAGTCCGTGGTTGCCGCATTTGGGGCAAGTATAGGCCGAGACCTTGTTGGAGAAAGAGTTCTTATTGGTCAGGAGCGAGAGAATGAGGGGATGGATCCATTCCTCGTAAGCCTTCATCACCGGCTTGGTCGGCTTGCGGTTCTCCGCGAGGGCGTCCACCTCGTCAATCTGACCGATGAACTTGCCGATGTCGGAGAGTTCGAGGTGTGCCGTGTGCGACATCAGCACACGCGCTTTCTCTGTCGGCTCTATGTCTCCCAGCAGATATTTCACGAATCCGTTGTCGATGAGACGCTGGAGTGTGGCGCCGCAGTCACGGTGGCCGCTTACCGGAAGGAGCAACGGGGTGTCTCCGCCGGCATTGACCAATCCGTTGAGGTCGTGCAGGAAGTCGCAGGCGGTCAGTTTCTCCGGCTGATAGTCAGAAAACGAATAGACGCTGGTTCCCGAAATCACAAACTCTATGCTCCCCGGTACACATTCCGTATCACAGGGAAGTTCGGTCGTGCCGTAGAACTCGATACCGCCGATGTTGGCCGTGATGCCGACCTCCGTGCATTTCGTGGAGTCAAACGCCAGCTCCATACGGGACTTTATAAGGTCGTAAAGACGCTGCTCGTCTTCGCTGAGGAACAGGGGGGTGCGTTCCGTGGTCAGAATGCCGTGGCAGTACGGGATCTGTTCCTCCGGGCTGAACTGATAGCCCTTTGTCTCCGGAAATCGTCGCTCTATGTGACGCTTCATGTGGGCAGGAAGACCGGATACCGAAGTTCTGGGCGACGAGATAAGCCCTTTCTCGAATAGGGCGTCGGCGACTGCCATTGTTCGCTGAGGGAGAAATCCCAACTCGTCGAGCGCGGTTTCCTGAAGCGACGCCATATCGAGGAGATCAAATCTCCATTCGACTTTAGGATTGACCTCGACCACTTCGGCGCTGACGGTCTTGCCGGCCATATTTCTCAGGTCGGCATACAAAAGTTTTGCCTGAAGTTCCTTGCTCCATACTTCCACCGGGGACATCTGGACATCGCTGCCGTTCCATTTCCCGGTGACGCTGACGGTGTAGCCGGTCTTCTTTGGACGCTTCTTGCTGATGTAGTCATAGCTGTTGCAGAGCAACCACAGCGCGGCGATGTCCATGCGCTCCATCGGGAACGACTGCCTGCCGTACATCTGTGCGAAAGCCTGTTCCACATTGGTGCTGAACAGGAAGTCCATGCCGAGATGCACCAGACCGGCGCGGGCGATTCGGGTGAGGTTGCGTCCGTGTTCACGGTTGCGGTAGGCGTATGATATTGCCCGGTTGCTGAGTGTGGTCAGCCACATACGGCTGGTACGCCGGCCGGTCTTCATGTTCTGGCAGAGGATAGTGAACATAGCCTGTGCCATACAGCCCTCGTTTGAGGCGAAGATTACTTCTGCGGCATCCATAATCAGACTGCGGAGATTACGGAGAACACCCATGTCCTCCTCGCTGACCTTGAACTTTCCGTCCCTGTTCTCCGCACGGATACCGCACAGATACGTTTCCGGAATGAACGGTAGCGTCTTGATGAAGCCGCTGCCGTTGGCGTAGAAACCGTATGGGGCCGGAGCCACGAGATTGGGATCCACCGAGGTGATGACGATGGTGCCGGTGTCGTTGGTGTATGCGCCGCAGTCGGTGCGGTCGGTGCAGTTGAGGGCGCGGGACATGGCGAAGGCGATCTGGGCGGAGTGTGCGATTATAAGATTCATAGTTTTCTTTATTTTATTGATTATTACCTGATTTATTTGTTGGAGAGAGTTTTGGGAAGACATGGGGAGGGCCTGCCTCCCCATGTCAGTGAAGAGGACAGCCATCGGGAACAGTCCCGTAATGGCAGGAATTATGTCAGAGTCGGATTATACTTTCGGTCCCTTTGGCTTGCGCTGCTGAGCCTGCTGATGCTCGTTCTTGGGTGCCGTCTGACCCTTCTGGAGCGGGTCGGTGATGTTTTTCGTAGCCTCGTTGGTCTTGCCCTGATTGTTAACGGCATACTGTGTCCTGCTTTCCTCGGCCACACCGACAACCTTCTTGTTGTCGGCATAGTGGTATTCCGTGACCGGACGCTGTTTCTCCTTATTGAACTGGAGGAATACCGTGCATGGCTGGCCCTGCTTGTCCGTGACGTTGGCAATCTCGATTTTCTTGCCGGCCTGATAGTCGGCAATCTGCTGCTCCGTGAAGTGGGTGTCCTTCCATTTGGTGATACGCTTGGGATTGCCGTCGGCATCTACCCACGAGTTGCGCTGCTGTTGCTGCTTTTCGCCGGACTGCTCCTGTTTGAGCGACTGGGTGCGGACAAACTCCACATCACGCTTGTCGGCGTTGTATTGCAGGTCACTGGTGAACTTGCGGCCGTTGTTCAGCTCGATCTCCTTGCCTTTGATGACACCGCCGTCTTTGAGGATGCCGATTTCCTTCATCGAGAGCTCGGTCTTGCCGATTTTGTTCTTGATGTATATCTTGTCCACCGGCATGGCCACGATGTCGTTTGTCAGACGGTCGATGCTGACAAGGCTCTTTTTCATTTCCCCGGTCTTTGGGTCGGCGAGTTCGACCGCTTTACCGAGATTCCCGGTTTTGAGAAGCTGCTCCTTGTCCTCTTTTGTGAACTCGTATCCCTGGAACGGCACGTTGAGTCGAGGCTCGTTCTTGATGAAGTGAGGCACAAGACCGAATGTGCCGTCGGGATTCTTCCTGAAGGAGAGACGGGCATCGATGGAAAACTTCTCCTCACCGAACTGAGGCGTCACGGTGAAAAGCTGAGGTGACTTGTGGTTGAACACCATCTGGTTGAGCGCTCCCGATTTTTCGAGGTCATCGCGCTTGATTCCCCATTGCTTTTCAATGGACTCCCAGTCGATCTTGTTGACGTCAACGGGAGCAAGCGTCACTGCGGTAGAAGGTTCTTCGGGTTGGTTCTGTCCTTTTTCTTTGTCTTCGGTCTGGGCCTGCACTTTTTCTTTGGTGTCAGTCTGAGTCTGTTCCGGCGCTTCTTCAGCTGTTTGTTGCTGCTCGTTGGCGACAGACGCGGTATCGACCTTGTATGGCTTCAGCATCTCGCCGTTAGCCTCAGTGTCCTGAATAAGGTCGGCCATGGCCGGCGCAATCGCGTCATAGCGGTCGGCTGGTAGCTTGAAGAAACCGAACAGCGACGGATTCTTGGCCTGACGGACGAAATTGGAGATGAACGCTTCAAGGGGGTTCTGACCCTTGTTGAACTTAACGAGGTCGCTCAACTTGGCAGTTTTGGCGTCTGCCATCTGTGGTGTGCCGTCAGGATTCTGACCGACAACGGCGCCTACCTGTCCCGTCTCGTTGTTACGGGCTATCAGCACTTCATGTTCCTGGATATTTTCCATAAACTTTTATTGGGGATTTATTGGCACCTCACTTGGTGCCGAGGTTATTGAATCTTTCATTTCTCATCTTTTTTCGGAGTTGACCCTCCGGACTTCGGGAGCTTACGAACGTCTTGTCGATATACTCCTGCACCTGATCTTCGTAGTGGAACACGACCGAACCGTCCTTGCTGATCATGTACTCTATCTCATCGTCGGCTCGGAGCTGGCGGACTTTGCGGACACTGAACCCCATGAGTTTCATAAGGTGTTCTGTCAGATAAATCATCCTGCCGTTTATCGACAGCACCGGAGGCTCCTTCTTTTTCATCATGCATCTGAGCATCTCAAGCATGATTCTTATCGCGGCCTTGGCGAACTTCGGGAAGGTTCCCACATCGTTGTAGTCTATTTCTGTTTTCTTCATTTCGCGTTTCGTTTTCGATTACGATGCAAAATTACCGAGTACCCCGTCCCCCGGCGGGAGAGTACCCCAAAATGGACTGTTTTTCATGCGTAAGTATCTGGTAATCAATTATAGATTCTTGGATTTTGGGGTACTGACCTTGACTATATTGCTGAAAATAAGCGGAATTACATATCGGAAGCACGTGTTAAAAGGCTCAATTAAACGGCAAAGCCGGATATTGAGTGAATCTGAGGCATTGCGAGGCTACCGAGTACCGACACTGTCGGATATATGCTTGATGCAGCCACGTATCCTTTTCTTTGCAGCGTGAAAGGATTCACAAGCTCAAAAATCCATGATATTTATGAGAAAAAAGAATGATGGCCGGGGCTATGACCTCGACTATTATACTCTGTACCTGTACCGTTATCTGACGTTGCATCGTTTCCCGGAAGCCGATGATGAAGTCCTGATCGCCGCCCGCGCCGAAGCTGCGGCGAATGTATATGTGGAGTCACGTCTTGCCGGGGACGAAGTGTTTGTCTCCTCCGAAAAAGCCATGCACAGTCTGCTGGATGGCTTTGAGATCTCGCCGTATGAATTTGTCAGCGGCATCCTTGCAGATGAATTTTCAGACCATATTTCCCTTGATGAGCGCTCCATTGAGTTCTGGACTGACACTTTTCTTCAGGAATTACAGGCAGAGTTCAATGACATTGAATTAAGCGGGGAATTTCTAAACACCAACGAAGGTGTGATTTTCAAGTTGGTACTATCCGGCCGCATAGCAGAATATTTCGACGAATATGGCCTTTAATAGATTACAGACCATGCGCGACAACATCGAGGCGATTAGGCTTGCCCTGCGCCTCGGTGTCGCCGGGAGAAGCGCACAGACTGCCGAAGAAATAGAGGTGCTGAGAAAGTATGCCGGATTCGGAGGGTTGAAGTGCATACTCAACGATGCCAACGATTTAGAAGATGCTGCCAAGTGGAGCAAATCAGACATCGAACTGTTTGCGCCAACGGTCGAACTGCGCCGACTTATCCATGACTATTCCAAAGATGACAAGGAGTTTGCAAGGTATATGGACTCACTGAAAGCCTCGGTGCTGACGGCGTTTTATACCGATAACCGCATTGTGGATGCCATATCCGACTCGCTGAAATATTCCGGCGTTGAGGTAAAAAGTTTTCTTGAACCGTCTGCCGGACAGGGTGCTTTCATCGACTCTTTTCTGCGCAATGACCGATACCCCGGAGCCGAAGTGCTGGCGTATGAGAAGGATTTGCTAACCGGCAAAATCCTTTCTGCTCTGCATCCGTCAATACTGACCCGCATTGAGGGCTTTGAGAAGATAGAGCGTGACTTCAACGGCTATTTCGATGTAGCTGCCTCGAATGTTCCTTTCGGTGATTTTGCTGTCGCGGACCCGGCGTATGCCGTGAGCAAGGATATTGCCTACCGTCAGGCGACCAAGACAATTCACAATTATTTCTTTCTCAAAGCACTCGACCAAGTGCGCGATGGTGGACTTGTCGCTTTCATAGCATCCCAGGGTGTGATGAACGCCGCTTCGCCTTTCGTGAGGATGGAACTCGTGAAACGTGCCGACCTCGTGGCGGCATTGCGTCTGCCGAACAACACTTTCAGCGATAACGCCGGAACCGATGCCGGGTCCAATCTGATTATTCTCCAGAAACACACTGGTAAGAAAGCGTTGTCGGCTGATGAGGAGTTTTTCATCCAGTCGGTTGTTGACCGTGGCACGAAAGTTCCTGGCAACAAGTTCTTTCAAGCGTTTCCGCAGAATGTGATATGCACTGATGCAAAAGTTGGTACAGACCCATTTGGTAAACCCGCCATCATCTACAAGCATGAGGGCGGAGTGGACGGCATAGCCGGGGACTTGCGGACTGCGCTCGACGAGTCGTTACGGCAGCGTCTGAACGTGGATTTATATAATTCACATGGGATAAAGCCTCCGATGCCGGAACCTCCTGCGCCAAAGCCAAAGCCGGAAGTCAAGCCGGAACAGCCGAAGCAAAAGCCTCTCGCCGATAAGATTGAACAGAAGAACGAGCCTTTGCTCAAACAGTATCAGGACTGTCTCTTATACACATCTCCGAGCCCACGAGACTACGCTGCATCTCG
>ENA-OYXU01000998-OYXU01000998.1-human-gut-metagenome-genome-assembly--contig:-NODE-998-length-10257-cov-6.525877_pt1 | contig 10257 bp, 9 predicted proteins | sample MGYA00243243_ERZ653435 | MGnify/ENA primary metagenome ERZ653435 (study PRJEB26926, sample SAMN06165113) | human gut metagenome | biome: ENVO:00009003; feature: ENVO:2100002; material: ENVO:00002003... | reverse complement strand
GCCTTATCGTCGGCAGCGTCAGATGTGTATAAGAGACAGGATTTTTTTTCTTAAAAAACTTTTTCACGTGTATTTCACTATTACATCTCTCCGCTAATATATGCCCTGCTGAAAAAATCTTGGCACATTGAATTATTTTTTATCTTTTTATTTTGTGTTTTCTGATTTATTTGTTAACTTTGCAGGAATAATGCTAAAAGTGAGGAATATGAGCGAGATAAAGCAAATACCCTACGGAGTGTCCGACTTTGTGTCGGTGAGAGAACAAAATTTATATTATGTTGACAAGACAATGTTTTTGCCGATATTGGAAGAACTTCCCAGAAACCTGTTCTTCATTCGCCCGCGGCGTTTCGGCAAGAGCCTTTTCATCAGCATGATGCAGGCATACTACGACAAGGCAAAGACAGATAAGTTTGATGGGCTGTTCGGCAACTTGTGGATAGGGCAGCACCCCACGCCGCTGCGCAACCGTTATCAGGTGCTTTATCTTGACTTCTCACAGATAGGTGGGAGCATAAGTCAGTTGGATTACAAATTTGACGAATATTGTTGCATTCAGCTCAATTTGTTTGTTAGGAGGTATGCAGATGATTATCCGTCATATTTTAAAGATGCCTTTTTTGCGACAGACAATTTTTCAGGTAAACTGACAATGCTGACATCGCAGGCAAGGGAACAATCAATCCCCCTCTATCTGATTATTGATGAGTATGACAACTTTACAAATGTCGTTTTGAATGAAGAAGGCGAGGAGGTGTATCATGCCATCACTCATGCCAGCGGATTCTATAGGGATGTGTTCAAGAAATTCAAGGGTACGTTTGAGCGTATTTTCATGACTGGTGTAAGTCCAGTGACGCTCGACGACCTCACGAGTGGCTTCAACATTGGCTGGAATGTCTCCACCAATCCACGCCTTGACAAGATGCTTGGATTCAGCACGGAAGATGTACGTGAGATGTTCACCTATTATAAGCAATGTGGCAAACTGCCAGCGGACAGAGATGTTGAAGCAATGATTTTAGACATGAAACCGTGGTATGACAATTATTGCTTTGCCGAGGAATGTATCAACTGTAACGTGCGTGTGTTCAATTGCGACATGGTGCTCTATTATCTGCGCCATAACATCGACACAGGACGTGCCCCGAAGAAGATGATTGACCCGAACACAAAGACCGATTACAACAAGCTGAAGAGGTTGCTCCAGTTTGACAGCATTGACGGTGACCGCAAGGGAATTATCCAGCAGATAGCCGAGGAGGGACAGATTGCGGCAGAGCTTTACGAGTCGTTCCCTGCCAGGGAGATGACAAATCCAAGGACATTTCCAAGTCTGCTGTTCTATTATGGCATGCTTACGATTACTGGTACTCGTGGTAACAAACTTATTCTTGGTATACCAAACAATAATGTGCGGAAACAGTATTACGAATATCTATTGGAAAACTATCAGTCGAAAAGCAATGTCAGCATATCTGAACTGACCGATATGTATTATGATATGTCGTTTGACGGCAAATGGGAGGAGGCTCTCCGTTATATATCTGATGCCTATAAAAAGATTTCTTCTGTGCGCGACGCTATAGAAGGCGAGCGAAATATTCAGGGATTCTTCATGGCATACCTGAGTCTCAACGACTATTATATCACAGCCCCGGAGCTTGAGATGAGTCACGGCTACTGTGACTTCTTCCTATTGCCCGACATGACGCACTATCAGGCAAGCCACAGCTATATTCTCGAACTGAAATATCTCCCGAAGTCGGAATACACGGAAGACAGGGCAGAGCAGCAGTGGAATGAAGCCGTGGAACAGATTCACCGCTATGCCGTGGCACCGAGAGTCGAGGCTTTGCGCCAGGGGACGCGGCTGCACAAGATAATCATGCAGTTTGCAGGATGGGAGCTGATGAGGATGGAGGAGGTGTAACCTCAAAACAATAGAAAAATGAAGTTTACAATCATAACAATTAACTATAATAATGCTGACGGACTGCGCAGAACGATTGAAAGCGTAGTCAATCAGACTTATACTGATTATGAATATGTAATTATAGACGGAGGTTCCACAGATGGTAGTGTCGATGTAATCCGCGAATATGAGGATAAAATCACATATTGGGTATCGGAGAAAGACAAAGGCATTTACAATGCTATGAACAAGGGAGTGAAGGTTGCCACAGGTGAATATTGTATCTTCATGAATTCTGGCGACTGCTTTTATGATGGGAATGTTCTGGATAGTATTGCTGCTGAGCATTATGGTGATGATATTTTTGTGGGAAAAGTATATCAGCCTGATAAAAGAACAGCAATGTCTCCACCACCCACACGTGAAATTTCCCTTTACCACCTGTATTCTGGAGCTATACCACATCAGGGAGCATTTATAAAAACATCCTTATTACGGGCATTTCCGTATGATGAATCTATGAGAATTGCTGCTGACTGGAAATTTTTTATACAGACAATAATTCTTAATAAGTGTTCTTTTAGATATATAGACTTGAATGTCTCGGTATATGACACAACAGGAATCAGTGCAACACATTCAGATGAGATGTTTGAAGAGAAGCAACGGTATCTGTCAGAGATTCTTCCTGAAAGAATTCTCGCAGATTACAAGTATATGAAAGCATCTGAATGTCTTGTTAATACGATTGCCCCTCAAATAAAACCATGTTATCGTATAGACAGAATACTGTACACAATCGGAATTTTTTTATTAAAAATAACAAATAGAAAATAATGATGGAAGACAAGACACATACTATAGTAACTGTTTGGTGCCTTACATATAACCAAAAAGATTTCATAAAGGATGCATTGGATGGTTTTGTGATGCAGAAAACTGATTTTGCGTTTGAGGTGATTGTCCATGATGACGCTTCCACAGACGGTACAACAGATATTGTTCGTCAATATGCGGAAAGGTATCCGGAAATTATAAAGCCAGTAGTAGAAACTGTAAACCAGTGGCGTAAAGGAGGATTGAGACATATTATTGACATAATGAACGAGAAGTATCGCAGAAGTAAATACATTGCTTTCTGTGAGGGAGATGATTTTTGGACAGATGAGTTTAAATTACAGCGGCAAGTAGACTTCTTAGAGGCGAATCCAGATTATTCAATGTGTTTCCATAGCGCCCGGAAACAATATGAAAACCAATCTTCGTGTTGGCTGAATTGTGAGAATATTGAGAACCGAGATTATGATGCCACATCGCTTTTTGTTCATTGGACCGTTCCTACTGCATCTGTTATTTGCAGAAGAGAGGCGATGGACTTTTATGCTAATATTAAAGACAAGTCCAGTATATATAATTATGATATTTTTATAATATTAAGTTGCTGTATGGTGGGTAAAGTCAGAGGTATGAATGAACAGATGTCGGTGTATAGAATTCAAGGTGACGGTTTGACATATAACAGCAAGGCTCTTATAAGATGTAAAATGCAAAATCCAGAACATTTTCTATGTTTGAAGACTAATTTCCCGATAGTGGCTGAAAAATATGTAAACGAGACTATTTCGAAAACTTTTTTTGAAAGAGCGATAGTTCAAAATAAATTGTCGCTTAAAATCAAGGATTATTTTTCTTCTTTGAGATTTAGTCCATGTAGGTTCTTTGTAATGTCTTTGCATACAATCTCAAAATCACTATTAAGTCGTAAAAAATAAATATCCATTAGAATGAAGAATAAAAAACTAAAAATAGGTTATGTAACTGAGAATAATCCTTTTATAGACAAGACTGCATGGAGTGGGCTGATATATAAAATACGTGAAGGTATAGAACATGCAGGATGTGAGGTTGTTTGGATTAACTGTCATCCTTATGGTAAGCTTGCCAAATTGTGCAAGATCATCAACCAAAGACTACATGGTAAATCAATAATGTTTGAGCATACAAAGTTTTTTTTCCGTTTACGCGCCATGTATATGGATAAACGGTTGATTGATGACTGTGACTTGTTGTTTTTTCCTTGTGGCGCACAGACTATGAATTTTTTGAAAACAGACAAACCATATATCTATTATTCTGACACAACGTTTAAACTGATGTGTGGGTATTATTGGGATAAATTGTCAGATTGGCAATATTGTACAGGTAATGGTTTGGAGAGCGGGGCTATAAAAAATGCAGCTATCAATATCCGTGCCTCCAAATGGGCTGCTGTATCTGTATCGGATGATTATGGTTATAGCAAAGAGCATACATACGTATTGCGTTTTGGAGCAAATATAGACGATAGCGATATAACTCCAATCACGCCTTATCAAGGAAATGGACGATTGAACATACTGTTTTCTGGAGTTGATTGGTCACGAAAGGGGGCGGAGACAGCTATCCATGCTGTTGAGCATCTAAACAAGCGTGGTATTGATGCGTGTCTTTTTATTGTAGGTATAAAGGAATTACCCAAGGAATATCAGGACAATCCTTATATAGATTATGTGGGATATTTGAACAAAAGCATACATGAGCAGTATATAAAATATATAGATACAGTTAGTAAATGTCATATTTTTCTTTTGCCTACAAGAGCAGAATGTGCAGGAATTGTTTTTGGCGAGTCTTCCGCTTATGGAATGCCTATTTATACGTATGATACCGGTGGCATTTCGGATTATGTTTTAAATGATGTGAATGGATATTTATTACCTTTGTCATTGGGAGCGGAAGATTTTGCAGATAAAATTCAATCAACATTGGATGTAGAAAAGCAAAAACAGCTTCATGTTGGCTGTATCTCTATGTACCAAAGGCGTCTGAATTGGAATGTTTGGGGCGATGAGTTTAAGGAAATATTAGAAAAGGAAAAACTTATATGAATACATTGTTGGTTGAGGATTGTGTAGATAAAGTTTTTGGAAAAGACAATCGTTTTTATCTTATGGGGATATCCATAATTTGGATTGTTTTCTTCCACATTTATCTGTGGTATGAAAGTTCTGGGCTTGGAACAGCTCCGTTTTGGATTGCTATATTCAAGGAAGGACAATATGGAGTTGATATATTTTTCTTTCTCAGTGCTTATGGTTTGTCAATATCCTACGAGAAAAATTCATTAGCTCTTTTTTATAAAAACAGAATGATGCGTATATTGCCAGTATATATATGCTTCCTTATTACTTTGTTTCTTACAGTTCAGAGTGATTGCCCTTTCGATAGAATGGTAATACAATGTTTGTATCAAATTACAGGTCTTTCTCTTTTTTGCTATCCTGAGTTTTTCTCCACAGGATTTTGTTTTGACTGGTTTACTCCTGCTATTCTTGTTACGTATCTTTGTTTTCCGTTAATGTTCTATGTCGTTAAGAAAACTACAAGCAAGAAATTGGCGGAGATAGTTTTCCTATTCTGTATTATGGTTGTAGGGTATTGGATTAATTTGAATAAACATTTCCCTTTCAGTACTTATGCCTTTCGAATCCCGGTTATATTATTGGGGATTTTTACATACATACATGTGAAAAACAATGAAATAAATCGTTTGCTGGTAATATATCTGTCGTGCGTAACCTTTGCATTTCTGTTAAGTCATAAACCATTGCTTTTGTCTATGATTCTTCCATGTTTGCTGGTCGTATATTCATTGGCAAAATGTCGGTTACCGTTATTTAAATGGGTAAGTTTGGCAGGGAGACATTCTTTTGAAATATATTTAGCGCATATATTTCCTGTTGCCTTTTTAATTCCGATGGGAGGCACGAATGTCTTGGTCATTACTTTTGTGACGATTATATCAACAATTATTATAAGCTGCGTGTTTACTTATGTCGCATTACTTGTTAAAAAGATATTATGATGGAGCAGAGAATAGAATTTATAGATTTGGCTAAAGGAATTTGTATTTTATTGGTTGTTCTCATACATGTATTTGGTGAGACATCTGGAGAGGTTATACAAATGATGATCTTATTTAGAATGCCATTGTATTTTATATTGTCAGGCTTATTTTTCAAGACATATGAAGGGGTGTTTTGTTTTTTTAAAAAAAAGGTGAATAAGTTGATAATACCTTTTTTTTGTTCATATTTATTTGTTTTGCCAACAAATTATATATTGAATAGGTTTATTGAAAAAGAAAATGATTTTTTGTTTTTTGTCGAGTTTGGACGGCTTAATTTAGAATTTAATGGGGTTTCATGGTTCCTAATATGCCTTTTCATCGTAAATTTATATTTTTATATAATGTTCATTTTGTGCCGTCATAATATTAAGTGGATAAGTCTCTGTACATGTATATGTGGTATTGTAGGGTATTCACTTAATACATATGGTTTTTATCTTCCAATGTGGATGGATACTTCTTTGACTGTAATGCCTTTCTTTTTGTTTGGATATGCTATGAGAAAATACAGCAATATACTATATGGAAAGTTTTCGTCAAAAAGCATTTTGTGTTTTATTGGGTCGTTATCTATTTTACTCGTTGTTCATTATTATATTAAATATACACAAAATGGAATTGTTGGTTTTGATGACAATAATTTTGATATAGGTATATTGCCGCTTTATATTGGAGGTCTTTCTGGAACTTGTTGTGTGCTTATGGTAGCAAAGTATTTTACACGATTGCCTGTGTTTTCATATATAGGACGCTATAGTATTGTTGTACTATTAACCCACATGATATATTTGTTTGTTTTTCGTAATATCCTTTATCATTGGGGGATTGATCAAAGTTCTTATTTTTTAAATTCCTTAGTTTTTATAATAATTGTGATTCTGTCATTGCCGACGATAAAGTTTTGTGTCAGGTTTCTTCCGTATTGTTTCGCTCAGAAAGATTTATGGAAATAACGTTTAAGATGCAGACGCATTAACAAGTCTTTTGTTACCTTACAGAAAACATACATGAGTGGCAAGTTTATCAGTTAATACAATAACACACCGATTATACAGTTTATTATCCAAGCTGTATAGTTGGTTGTGTTATGCCGATAAATGTGATATAATTATATGTACAACGATGAAACTTGTAAATGAAATGGCGTAGTTGCGAATTGCTCCTTTCCAATATTCAATATATTTTAGATGTAAACCAGAGGAGAACAGATAATACAAAATATCGTACAGACGTTATTTCCCAGAACACTTTCATTATGTTTTTTACCTTCTGCCACAAGATTTCCAACACCAGCCTTATATACCATTAAAAAACGATGAGAAAACCTGTGATAGTTTAGATATAATCATCATGTAGTTTCCGTAATATGAGACCATTTTTAGTGATACGAATGCATATATAAACAATTCATCGCTTTTCCCCAATAAAAAGTCTTTTATTTTATGGACAAATACCTGTTTGGTGTTTTTAATTATATCAGGATATTGCTTAAGCAGTAGTTTCCCGTTTGCTTTACTTGTCTTTAGCCAAGGATATTCCTTGTTTATCTTCCAGTTGAGAATTATGCAACCAATGATGCCGAACAAAAACTCAATGAGCACCCATACATACAAGTTCTTGTAATAATATGCAAGCAGTATCTGCATTGCGGTCTTTACAAGTCCAGCACTCTGGAAATAAATCGAAACGAGATAGTTTTTTTGGTCGGCTGTGAGGAGTATCTGGCGATAGTTTATGAAATAACCGATGAGGGAGCTGCCGAGGAAAGAGTAGAAGGCAAAATAGATGATTCCCATACCCATCTCTTCTTTGTTGAATATGAGTGGAAAGAACAGGCTAATTACTATTCCGCCAAGCAAAATGACTTGCCCTATACGTTTATATAAGTAGCCGAATACAGATAGAATTTCACAAATCTGTTGTCGGTTATGCTGTTGAATGGGTTTGAACAGATGAAAACTGATAGCAGCTCCTACTCCTAATTCTGCCAGATTAAGATATCCGAGTATGTTTCCAAGTGTACCTGTAAGTCCTATGAACTCTGCGCCGAGGCAGTCAAGGAATATTTTTCTTGAGAAAAATGCAAAGAAAAGCGACAGAAAGTAGAATACCAAATTTACTTTGGCATTCAGCAGACTTTTATGTACTCTTTCTCCCATAATGAAATATTATTTATATATTCTCATAAAACGGTTTTGCAACTCTTGCAATATGTTCGCCTATAGGGGTATCCTTATATTTGTAATAGTCCAAGACATCAACTTTATACAGCAAGCCTAAATCTTCTATTTTCAGACAAATATCCGATATTTGTGCTCTGCTGATACCGTCACCAATCACGGCAAGGTCAGAGCCTTCACGGTAGTTTCCTTTTGCCCGTGAACCGAATATCACCACCTTCCTGATGTTCTGATATTTGCTGAATACCTTGCAGAGATCGCTTATTGTCAAATCGCTTAATCCATACATATTACATATTTTATTTTGTTATTTCCGCATGCAAATATACAAAAATAAATGCATATAACATCATAAAAAAGAAATTTCTTTTAGAAAGACTAAAATTTCGCATCAGCCATGGTCGGTATGCAGGAAATCTTTATTGTCTTTCTTTATATGCCGTGTGTTGCGTAGCATCCTAAAAGTGAGATTTAAAAGTGACTTGCTCTTGCCGAACAAAGAGCGTGTGCGCAACCTTGCGGGGATGGCTATTATGAGTGACAGCACAAGGATAACGAACAACATCCACCATTTGAATGACCATACAGGGACTATGATGCTAATGACGATGCTGAAGAACAGTGTTGCAACAAGCAATATTGAGCGTGGTATCATAGCCTGCTGCAAGGTCTTGTCGATATAGTTGATGTTGCCGGTGATGATGGCGTGCGGAATATATTGAAGCATTGATAACAATGCCTGTATTTGGGCTGTCATCCAGCGCAGCCGCTGGCGCTGAAAGTTCTCACCGTTGCTAACTTTTTCGTCATAGACGTGTATGTGTTCTGCATATTTTATGAAGATGTTTTGTTTGAGCAGCAACGCTTCAAGCTCACGGTCCTCGCCGGCGGTGGAGAGTTTCTGAACATTTTCTGCAAACCAGGGATAATCGAAGCACATGCCTGAGCCAATGAGGGCGGAAGATAGTCCCACGGCGTTATGGGCGCGGCGGAATAGGGTGTTGTTGATTTCCTCGCTTACGCCGTCAAGGGCGGCGATGTCGTTATTGTTGTTCTTTGCGCAGCGATGGCATTGTATAGCGCGGTAGCCTTGGTTGCATAGTGAGTTGAGCTGCTCTAAAAAGGACGGCTCTACAATATTGTCGGCGTCGAGGATTACTATCTTGTCATAATTTTCCTTTGTGTTGGCGATGGCATATTGCATGGCTTTTGCCTTGCTGCTTTTCTCAAAAACAGGTTGCAGTAGGGTGATGGGGAGATGGCTGAGTGCAGCATTTGTCTCAGGGCGCATGTGGTCGCTGATGACAACAACATGGTAGAGGTTGCTGTCGTAAGTCTGCTGGAGAAATGTTTTGACTGAGCTTACGATTACCTTATCCTCGTTGTAAGCTGGGAAAAGAATTAAATATTTATTAGTTATTAGTTTGTAGTTTTTATTTTGGGGTGTGGGTAATGCGCAGCCATGATTATGCATTATGAATTGTGAATTATGACTGCGAAGCTGATGAGCTTGCGAACTAATTATTGAGATTATGGCAAAGAATGCAACATACATTACGGATGCTGCTATGAATATCCAGAGTAGGATATCAATAATGTGGATTATTTGCCAGTACATGATGTTGTCAGTTCTTGTTTTTATATCGGAACCACCCTAATGGCAATGCTGGAATGTGAAGAATAGATGACAGCATTATGGCAGGTGCCTTGATGAAAGAGCGGCTCCATCTGTCATCTACAAGGTAGTTGGGGGTGCAGACAGCGAAAATGAAAAGAATGAATGCCGCAATGAACCACCATTTTAATGCCATGGTCATGTAGATGAACGGCATGATGCAACACATAACAGTTATGATGCCCATGAGTATGGTGCGGGGAATGATAACCCATTGAAGTATTTTGTCAATCAGGTCATAGTGACGGTTAAGTATGGCACTTGGCAGATAACGGAGGTTTGACAGGACTGAATAGAACTGCGTGGAAGCCCAACGGGTGCGCTGGTGGCGGAAAGCTTCTGTGTTGCGGGTTTTCTCGTCGAATACCCATATATCATCGAAATAGTCCACATAGATGTGCTGGCGCATGAGAAGTGACTCCAGTTCCTTATCCTCCCATGGTGTGCTGCATTTGAAAATATTTGTGCGGAACCACTCAAAATCGTATGCCATGCCTGAGCCACAAAGTGCTGCCGACAAGCCAAGTGTTATGTG
>ENA-OYXU01000997-OYXU01000997.1-human-gut-metagenome-genome-assembly--contig:-NODE-997-length-10259-cov-7.400823_pt1 | contig 10259 bp, 8 predicted proteins | sample MGYA00243243_ERZ653435 | MGnify/ENA primary metagenome ERZ653435 (study PRJEB26926, sample SAMN06165113) | human gut metagenome | biome: ENVO:00009003; feature: ENVO:2100002; material: ENVO:00002003... | reverse complement strand
AGGGAGGAACTCCCTTGCGGAGTCCAGAGGCAGAGCCTCTGGTGGGGTCAAGGGGGAGATGAGATGGGACGAAGTCCCCCCCTTGGCTCATCGTCGTTATAGGGAAGGAGGAAGCAGCATGAGTTACGATGAATTGCTCGCGCAGGTGTATGCCGCGCTGCCGCAGCTCAAGGGGCAGCTCCATGCGCCGCGCGTGGTGTATGTGCAGTCGCAGGGCAAGGTGTACATCACGTTTGAGTCAAATGTGCTGGTGGAGGAAGCATCGTTCCTGAAGCTGGAAGCGCTTCTGCGGCGCGTTTTCCCGCAAAAGCCGCTGGCGCTGCGCGTCGTGTCGCCGGGACTGAAGGACGATTTTCTGGAGAACATCAGCGCGTATAAGCAGGTGCTGACCGACTTCCTGCGCCGCAATTATCCCGCGTCCGCAAGCTGGATGAGCCAAATCGACTGGCGGTGCGACGGCAAGCGCATCACGTTGACCTTCCCCGACGCGTTCAGCCTGGAATACATGGGGCGGCAGAACGTCGCGGCGCGCCTGTCGCAGGCGGTGAAGGACATTTTTTCCGCCGAGGTGATGGTGGAACTGACCGTCGCGGGCGATCAGGAGAAGCGGCTGGCGGAAATCCGCGAAGAGAGATTGCGCGAGCAGACCGTCACCTACACGCCGGAGCAGATTGCCGCGATGACGCAGGGGGACGCCAAGCCCGCGAAGGAGCACAAGGAGCGCAAGCCGTCCGCGCCGCGCGAGAAGAAGCCGGAGCAGACAACGCCGGAGCGCGACCCGATGCTGCCCGTGATGACCGACCACGCCATCGGCAAGCCGATTATGGGGCGCGCAATTGCCGATCCGCCGATGGAAATGAAGGAGCTGGCAAGCGACGCGGGGCTGGTCGTCGTGCAGGGCGACATTTTCAAGCTGGAAACGAAGGAACTCAAGGGCGGCGAACTGCTGCTCGTCACCTTTGCCATCACCGACTACACGTCCTCCATCCTCTGCAAGGCGTTCATGCGCTACCGCCGCCTGCCCTTCGGCAAGAAGAAGGACGACGACGCGCCGCCGCCGCCGATTACCGACGAGGAACGTCAGGCGGTGATGGACAAGGTCAACCAAATCAAGGTGGGGCTGAACGTCAAAGTGCGCGGCGAGTGCATGTACGATAACTTCGCGCATGAGCTGTCCATTTCCATCCGCGATATGGTGCCGATGGAGCGCATCAGGCGCGAGGACACGGCGGAGGAAAAGCGCATCGAGCTGCACATGCACACCAACATGTCCACCATGGACGCGCTGACCCCGGCGGGTGACCTCATCAAGCGCGCCATCGAGTGGGGGCATCCCGCCGTCGCGATTACCGACCACGGCGTGGTGCAGGCGTTCCCGGCAGCGTTCAATGCCGTCAAAAAGCAGCCGATTAAGCTGATTCCGGGCTGCGAGGGCTACCTTATCGACGAAACGCAGGTCGTCACCGATGAAGACGACCGCTCGATTGATGATACCATCGTCGTGCTGGACTTTGAATCCACCGGGCTGGACACGCTGAAAGACCGCGTGATTGAAATCGGCGCGGTGAAAATGACCGGCGGCACGCTGGTGGATACGCTGTCGATTCTGGTGAACCCGAAAATTCCCCTGCGGCCGAAAATCACCGAAATCACGGGCATTACGGACATGATGCTGGCGGATAAGGAAACGGCGGAGACCGCTATCCCGAAGCTGATGGACTTCATCGGCGATGCTGCGATTGCCGCCCACAACGCCGCGTTTGACGGCAAGCTGCTCAAAGCGGAGCTGCGGCGGCTGGGGCGCGAGTTCAACGCGCCGATTCTGGATACCCTGTCCCTGTCGCGCAAGCTGCTGCCGGAACTGAAGTCGTTCAAATTGAAGAGCGTCTGCAAGGCGCTGAGCGTGAGCCTGAAAAACGCCCACCGCGCCGTCCACGACGCAACCGCGACGGCGTACTGTCTGGCGAAGATGTTCAAAATCGCCAAGGAAGAGCACGGGTTCACCAAACTCAGCGACCTGAACACCCTCAAAGGCGGCGCCATCGGCGAAAGCTACCATGTCATTCTGCTGGTGAAAAGTCAGGAGGGGCTGGTCAACCTCAACCGACTGGTGTCCATCGGGCATCTGGACTACTTCCGCCGCCGCCCGCACATGCCGCGTTTCATGATTGACCGCTACCGCGAAGGGCTGATTATCGGCAGCGCGTGCGAGGCGGGCGAACTCTACCGCGCGGTGCTGGAAAATGAGCCGTGGGAGAAAATCAAGGAAATCGCGTCGTGGTATGACTATCTGGAAATCCAGCCCGTGGGCAACAACGCGTTTCTGGTGCGCGAGGGGCGCGTGGCGGACGACGAGGCGCTGCGGGACATCAACCGCAAAATCGTCCAGCTGGGCGACGAGCTGGGCAAGCCGGTCGTCGCGACGGGGGATGTGCACTTCCTTGACCCGCACAACGCCATCAACCGCTCCATCATTCAGGCGGGCATGGGCTACGATGATGCCGACATGCAGCCGCCGCTGTACTTCAAGACGACGAACGAGATGCTGGAGGAATTTGCCTACCTTGGCGCGGAAAAGTGCCACGAGGTCGTCATCGACAATCCGCGGAAGATTGCGGATCAGGTGGACAAGCTGCAATTGTTCCCCAAGCACCCCAAGGGCGAGGATACCTTCCAGCCATTCTGGGAGGACGCGGCGGACAATATTCAGAATATGACGTGGGGCACGGCGAAGGAACTCTACGGCGATGAGCTGCCCGAAATCGTCGTGAACCGGCTGAACAAGGAGTTAAAATCCATCATCGGCTACGGCTTCGCGACGCTGTACAACATTGCCCAGCGGCTGGTCAGCAAGTCCAACGCGGACGGGTATCTTGTCGGCAGCCGCGGTTCGGTCGGTTCGAGCCTCGTTGCGCGTATGTGCGGCATCACGGAGGTCAACGCGCTTCCGCCGCATTACCGCTGCACCCATTGCCGCAAGGGCTTTTTCGACGTGGACAAGAGCCAATACAAAGTCGGCGTTGACCTGCCGGATAAGGACTGCCCAATCTGCGGTCAGAAGCTCGTGAAGGACGGCTTCGACATCCCGTTCGAGGTGTTCCTCGGCTTTGAGGGCGACAAGGTGCCTGATATTGACCTGAACTTTTCCGGCGAATATCAAAACCGCGCGTTCCATAACGTCGAGGAGCTGTTCGGGCATGACCACGTTTTCCGCGCGGGCACGATTACGGGTCTGGCGGAAAAAACGGCATATGGCTATGTGTCGAAGTACTTCGAGGAACGCGGATTGCAAGTCGGCAACACGGAGAAGGAGCGTCTGGCGGCGGGCTGCGAGGGCGTGAAAAAGACGACGGGGCAGCACCCCGGCGGCATGGTAGTCGTGCCGAAGGAGTACGAAATCTACCAGTTCACCGCCGTGCAGCACCCCGCCGACGACCTCAATTCCGACTTTACCACCACTCACTTTGACTTCAACTCCATGCACGACATTCTGGTTAAGCTGGACTGCCTCGGTCACGACGACCCGACGGTTTTGCACATGCTGGAGGAACTGACGGGCATCGGCTACAAGGATGTTCCGCTGGATGACCCGGACGTGCGAAGCCTGTTTTCGTCGCCCAAGGCGCTGGGCGTGACGCCGGAGGATATCGGCTGCCTGACGGGTACGTTCGGCGTGCCGGAATTCGGCACATCGTTCGTGCGTGGGATGCTTGATGAGACGAAGCCGACGACGATGGAGGAGCTGCTGCGCATTTCCGGCCTGTCCCACGGCACGGACGTGTGGCTGGGCAATGCGCAGGAGCTGATTGCAAACGGTACGGCGAAATTGAGCGAGTGCGTCTGCTGCCGTGACGACATCATGAACTACCTGATTGACAAGGGTGTTGCGCCGAAGATGGCGTTCACGACGATGGAGAGCGTCCGTAAAGGGCGCGGTCTGAAGCCTGAAATGGAACAGGCGATGATTGAACAGCACGTTCCGCAGTGGTTCATGGATTCGTGCAAGAAAATCAAGTACATGTTCCCCAAGGGGCACGCCGTGGCGTATGTGACGATGGCGCTGCGCGTGGCGTGGTATAAAGTGCATCGTCCGCTGGCATATTATTGTGCGTACTTCACCGTGCGCGGCGACGGCTTCGACGCGATGACGATGCTGATTGACCCCGCGACGATTCGCGAGAAAATCAAGCAGATTAAAGCTGACCCGAAGGCATCCGCGAAGGACAAGGAAGCCGTGACGAGCCTTGAACTGGTGCTGGAGATGAACATGCGCGGCTTCAAGTTCCTGCCGTGCGACCTGTACAAGAGCGACCTGAAGAAATTCAAGATGGAGGGCGAAACGGGGCTGCGGTGTCCGTTCACGTCCTTGGGCGGACTGGGCGAATCGGCTGCCATCAACATCGTGCGTGAGCGCGAACGCGGCCCGTTCATGTCGGTGGAGGACTTGAAGGAGCGCACACGCATTTCCAGCGCGGTCATTGAGCTGCTGCGGACGCACGGTTCGCTGGAGGGCTTGAGCGAAACCAGTCAGGTGTGCATGTTCTAAAGATTTCGCCGCTGCGGCGGCGACAAGGGGGCTTTGCGATCGCCCCCTTGACCCCTTCGCCCGTCGCCCTAAAGCAACAGTACGGTTATGCTGCTTGGGGGAACGAAAGGCACACTAACTAAAAAGCAGCGATAACATCCAACAAACTTAGATGGGGATGCGAAGCAGTCCAGAGGGCGACCGCAGACTTCGTCTGTTTCCATTGCCCCCTTGTCGCTCCCGCAGGAGCGAAATCCTGCATAAACACGCGGAAGTTGTATGAAGAAGTCACCAACTCAATCGCGCGAAAGGGTCAAGGGAGGAACTCCCTTGCAGGGTGCAGGGACAGCGTCCCTGCCGGAGTCCAGAGGCAGAGCCTCTGGGGAGGTTTTCAACAATGAAGGAATTGCATCGGGCAAGGGTCGTCGCCATCGGCAGCGAAGAGGATATGGCGGCTGTCTGCCGTACATTGCTCGCAAACTGCGATTGGCTGGAAATCCCGGATGATCGCCCGCCGTATTCGCTGGAGGAGCTGCGCCAGCAGGTCAAAAAGCACGCGGAGGAGCTGGGCGGCGAGGAGAGCGGATTCTACTATGGCATGGTCGCGCGCTATACCTATGGCGACGCGGATAACCGCACCTGCCGCTTTGACATTGCGCGCCAGCCCAGCGGATTGTGGACGGCGTGCTTCCATTATGATGGCGAAACGCCCTTCCAGAGCGAGGACTGGCTGTACCTGCATGAACACGCCGGGCGCGTGCCGATGCTGGCGATTCATGCCTGCGCGGATTTTGCGGCGGATAAGGGGATGACCGTCTTTACCGGCGGGCAGACGCTGGATGAGTGGTCGCAGATGGCGGAAATCTGGTTCTGGCTGATGGAACAGTACGAAATCGGCAATCCGCCGGAGGAAGCCGTGCAGCACCTGAAGAAGCTGGAAGGTATCATGCGCCAAAGCGACTTTGACATGACCATCCCCGAACTTCTTCGGGGGTGCATCGACCACCTGAACGACGTCATGGCGCACACGAATCAGCCGGATGAACTGCGCCGCCTGATGGACGAATGCGCCGAAAGAAAAGATTATCAGGGGCTGTTCGTCGTGCAGTGTCAGGTGGCGGAAACGGTGCTGTGGGACTGCACGCACGTTGATTTGTGGCTTGCGAACCTCGAAAGCATCCTGCGCGAGTGGCAGAAGGAAAATCCGGCATAATCGGCAATCGCCGCGCATACCCTGACAGCAGGAGAGGGGGGAGCGCACAGTGAAAGAGCCGACAGTGCCGCAGAAGCCCTGCGGACTGGTTATCGAGAATCGCAAAAAGGCGGTTCTCACCGGGGTCAAGGAGGTTGACCGCTTCGATGAAACGGCGGTCGTGCTGGAAACATGGGGCGGGCGGCTGACGCTGACCGGCAGCGGGCTGCATGTTTCCGCTTTGCAGCTGGAAGAGGGCAAGCTGCTCGTGGATGGCGATATCGACGGCGTGCAGTATGAGCAGGGGCGCGCGCGGCGCAGGGGCGGCTTCCTCCGCCGTGCCATCGGATGACGCTGGAGGTGCTGTTCGCGCAGCAGGGACAGGCGGAAACGTTCCTGCGGATGGTGCTGCTCGGCGCGGCATTCGCCTTGGCGCTGACCCTCGGCGGCGCGTGGCGGCATCGGCACGGCCTGTCCGACGCGGCGGATGTGCTCTGCGCACTGATGCTCACGCTGGCGGCGCTCCTCGTCCTCATCCATAGCGGGGAAGGGCTGCGGCTGTACGCGCTGCTGGGGCTGCTGCTCGGCGCAGTGCTGTGGGAAACGGGCATCCGGCGTATTCTCCGCTGGATTGGAAAACGGCTGAAAAAAAGTTTTCCGTCAGGCAGGAATATGCAAAATCATAGCGAATAGATAAGGAAAAGAACACTTCCGATTCTGGAGAAAAGGAGTGAGGGCGTTGGGGCGCAGGCTGGTGCGTTGGAAGGCGGTTGTCATCCTGCTGGTGGTGTTGGGCATCATCTTCTATGTCGTGATGGCGCAGTCGCGGCAGCGGCTTGACGCGCTCTCGACGCGCAATGAGCAGCTGCAGCAGCAGTATGCGGCGCTGGATCAGAAAAATCGGGACTTGCGCGAAGAACTGACGTATGTTGCGACGGATGCGTACATTGAGGAAACCGCGCGCAACGACTTCGGCTATGTCCGCGACGGCGAAATCCACTTCCACTTTGCCAGCATGGATGTGCTGCGGGGCTACACCGAGGCGGAATGGAACGCGCTGCTGGATGAATTTCGGGATTAAAGGGGGACTTTGCGTCTGCAAGTCCCTTTTTCGTTACACATATTGTAAACCAGAAAGACAGGAGAGGTGAACCATGAGGGCAGCAGTCATCGGGATCGGCTCCAATTCGGTGAGGATGCTTGTGGCGGAAGCAGCCGACGGGGAGATCCGCCGCATCAGCCGCGACCGCGCCGGCACACGCCTGTTCGCCGGGCTTGACGAAGCAGGCAACTTGTCGCGGGAGGCAATGGCGTCCTCCTGCGCGGCGGTCAAACGCATGGCGGATTCCGCCCGCAGTCAAGGCGCGGAAAAAGTGCATCTCTTTGCCACCAGCGCCACGCGCGACGCCGCCAACAACGCGGATTTCGCGGCGCTGCTCAAAGCCGAAACCGGCTTGACGCTCGAAATCTGCTCCGGCGATGAGGAGGCCGCGCTGTCCTTCTTCGGTGCGACGGACGGCGGCGATTCCGGCGTCATTGACATCGGCGGCGGATCAACCGAAATCATCATCGGGCAGGGGATGAACATCCGCTGCTCCTTCTCCTGCCAAATGGGGGCGGTGCGCCTGTTCCAGCGGATTCCGATTCGCGACCACGGCGATTTGGACACGGTGGAGCAGATTGCCGCCGATATTCTGGCAGACAAGCTGCTGGATTACCCTGTGCTGTCGATGCCGGGCAGCTGGCGCGGCACGGGCGGCACGTTCACGACGCTCGCCGCGATGGTGAAGGGCATTTACTGGACGGATAGAACCTACATGCACGGCACGGTGCTGACGGAGGCGGATGTGGCGCGCTTTGAGCGGCAGCTGGCGGATATGACGCTGGAGCAGCGCAAGCAGCTGCCGGGATTGCAGCCGAACCGCGCGGATATTGTGGTGCATGGAATTTGCATTTTGCGGGCGATTATGCGACGGATGCATATCGGGCAGATTACGGTGAGTGAATATGGGAATCTGGATGGCTATTTCAAGAGGGAATACTTAATGAAGAAGAAATAAGGGGACAAAAAGAGGATAAACACGCGGAAGAAGTAGGGAAAAGCGACCAACTCAATCGCGAAAAGGGGTCAAGGGACAGCGTCCCTTGTGGGGTTTGGGGCAACGCCCCAACAGTTGGTCGGGCGACCAGTTTGTCAAACGCGCTCAACAAAGGCGCAGGCAGCGAAGCGTCCCTGCCAGTAACTTCGCGCGTCCTCAGACGCGCCCACAACTTGCTCTTTTCAACATCTATGCTGTGTCGCGCCAGATGGGCGCGACCGAGCAGATGGTCTTTCAAACGCAGTCGATTTTTTCCGCAAGCAGGGGGATTTCGCCGCTGCTGCGGCGACCAAAGGGCAATGAAAACAGACGAACGTCTGCGATCGCCCGTTGGAAACCTTCGGGTGCACCTCCATGTTACTTGGTCTTTAACGGAGATAAGGTGACGGGGGTAGCAATCATCCATATCGTCAGTGTTCCGCGCAAATGTGCGCAGGAAAATTCCGCAAATCAGCAGTATTCGCTTCGGCGCACCCAATCTGCGCTCAATCGGCGCATACTGCTTTTTGATTCGCAAGCAAATCAGCATAAGGAGGAAAAAAAGATGGGTGAACGTTCGATTCAGGAGAAGTATCAGGCGTGGCAGAAGTGCCCCGGCATGAACGAGGAGCTGCTCAATCAGCTCAAAGCCATGTCGCCGGATGAACTGAATGACAGCTTCTATCGTTCGCTGGCGTTCGGCACGGGCGGTCTGCGCGGGGTCTTAGGCGCGGGCGAAAACCGCATGAACCTCTACACCGTGTCCAAGGCGACGCGCGGGCTGGGACGTTACCTGCTGGAGACGTGCGAGAAGCCGTCCTGCGCTGTCAGCTGCGACAGCCGCATCCATAGCCGCGATTTTGCCGAGCTGACCGCCGCGACGCTGGCGGAAATGGGCATCCGCGTCTACCTCTACCGCACGCTCATGCCGACCCCCATGCTGTCCTACGCTGTGCGCCACCTGCACACCAGCGCGGGCGTGATGGTGACGGCGAGCCATAATCCTGCGAAATTCAACGGCTATAAGGTCTATGGCGCGGATGGCTGCCAGATTACGATTGAAGCCGCCGACCGCATCTATTCCTTCATCAGCGCCGAACAGACGCTCCAGCCCTCCCTGCCGAGCTTCCAGAAGTACCTCGATAACGGCATGATCAGCTACATCGACGACGAAACCATCGAGAGCTATTACCAGATGATTGACGGCCTGCGCATCGCCCCCACCGACGAGCGCCTGCACATCGTCTACAGCCCGCTCAACGGCACGGGCAATGTGCCGGTGCGCGAAATGCTGAAGCGCATGGGCAATATCGACGTGGATGTCGTCGCGGAGCAGGAGATGCCCGACGGCCATTTCCCGACCTGCCCGTACCCGAACCCCGAAATCCGCGAGGCGATGAAGCTGGCGATTGAAAAGACCATCGCCACCGGGGCGGATATGTGCGTCGCCACCGACCCCGACTGCGACCGCATCGGCGCGGGTGTGCGGCAGGGCGATACCGTCACGCTGATTTCCGGCAACGACATGGGCGTGCTGCTGCTGGACTATGTGTGCAGCCACCGCAAGGCGCAGAAGGGCGAACTGCCGCCCGTCGCCGTCAAGACCATCGTGACCACCGAGATGGCTGTGCCGATTTGCAAGAAGTACGGCGTGGAGCTGCGCAACGTGCTCACCGGCTTCAAGTTCATCGGCGAGCAGATTGGGCTGCTGGAAAAGGAAGGCCACACCGAGCGCTACATCTTCGGCTTCGAGGAAAGCTACGGCTACCTGTCCGGCACGTCCGTGCGCGATAAGGACGCCGTCAACGCGGCGGTGCTGGTTTTCGAAATGGCGGCGAATTACAAGGCGCAGGGGCTGACGCTGCTGGATAAGCTGGAGCAGCTGCGCGAGGAGTTCGGCTTCTACGCCCAGCGCCTGCTGACTTTCCAGTACGAGGGCGAATCCGGCGCGGCGAAGATGGCGGACATCATGCGCAAGCTCCGCGCCCCGCTGGATACCTTCGCGGACGCGCATTTCCCGACCGCGACCCGCATCGACTACCAGAACGATGAAACGGGTCTGCCCAAGAGCGACGTGCTGTCCTTCGCGCTGGCGGATGGCAGCAAGATTATCGTCCGCCCCTCCGGCACGGAGCCGAAGCTGAAAGCCTACCTCTTCGCGCGCGGCGAAAATCAGGCAGCCGCCGAAAAGGTGCTGGATGAACTTGAAACGCTGATGAACGGGTACTGCAAGGAGTAAACTTTCAACGGGCTGTCCCACACGGGCAGCCTGTTTTTTGGTTCTTCACGGACTCTTGGGGGAAGAGCAGCTTGGGGGCGCGTCTGCGGACGCGCGAAGTTAGTGGCAGGGACGCTTCGCTGCCTGCACCTTTGTTGAGCGCGTTTGGCATACTGGTCGCCCGTGGAACTGTTGGGGCGTTGCCCCAAACCCCACAAGGGACGCTGTCCCTTGACCCTGCAAGGG
>ENA-OYXU01000994-OYXU01000994.1-human-gut-metagenome-genome-assembly--contig:-NODE-994-length-10268-cov-5.132282_pt1 | contig 10268 bp, 8 predicted proteins | sample MGYA00243243_ERZ653435 | MGnify/ENA primary metagenome ERZ653435 (study PRJEB26926, sample SAMN06165113) | human gut metagenome | biome: ENVO:00009003; feature: ENVO:2100002; material: ENVO:00002003... | reverse complement strand
CGGCAGCGTCAGATGTGTATAAGAGACAGGCCTCCAGCCGCTGACAATCCAGCTCGGTCTCGGCGCGGCCGCCCGCGAAGGGAGCCGCCTCGGCCAGCAGGGTGCCGTTTTCGACAATGAGGTCGTGGCCCGCAAAGACCATGTCCTGCGTGCTCTCGCCGTGCCCGGCGGAAGCGTACAGGTAACCGCAGAGCAGACGGGCGGACTGGTTCTCCACCAATGCCCGGCGGTATTCCGCCTTGCCCACGGTCTCGTCGCTGGCCGAAAGGTTCGCGATGACGGTGGCCCCGGCGAGGGCGTGGAAGGTGGAGGGCGGCAGGGCGCTCCACAGATCCTCGCAGATCTCGACGCCCAACACGAAGCTCGGCATCTCCCGGCAGCGGAAGAGCAGCGAGGTGCCGAAGGGCACCTGCTGGCCGCAGACCGTGATGGTCTCCACCTCGGTGGAGCCGGGGGTAAATTGGCGCTTTTCGTAGAACTCGCCGTAGTTGGGCAGGTAGGTCTTGGGCACAAGACCCAGCAGCTGCCCGCGGCAGAGGACGGCAGCGCAGTTGTACAGCTTGCCTCGCGCCAGCAGCGGCAGCCCCACCAGCGCCACCACGTCCAGCTCCCGGCTGGCGTCCAAGATCGCCTGCAAGCCGGTCAGCGCGCCCTGCTGCAAGGTGCGCTGCAAAAACAGGTCGCCGCAGGTGTAGCCGGTCAGGCAGAACTCCGGGAAGACCGCGAGCTTGACCCCGCGCCCGGCAGCTTCGCGCAGCTGCTGGATGATCTGGGCGGTGTTATAGGTGCAGTCCGCCACCCGCAGCGCGGGCGAGAGGGCTGCTGCTTTCAAAAATCCATCTTTCATCGGAGGATTTCACATCCTGTCTGTTGTGTTTGGCCACGGCGGACAGATGGGCCGCTGTGGTGCACATAGTATACCACACTCTGCGCCAAACGAAAAGTGACAGAGCGGTAAAAATTGCGTGAATAAAGCGGGAGCAAACAAAAAGAGCCGCCGCAGACAGGCTGCGGCAGCTCCGAGCGAACACAAAATGGAAAACGAGATAGACCGTAAGCCGGGTTCTGTATTAAACGACGATCTGTCTCGACCTGCCATTGCTGACAGGCTCATGCCACCATCGGGACACGCGAGCAGCGCTATCCGTCCCATATAGGTGTTGCTTCCGGTAGGGTTTACAAAGCCGCATCGTCACCGGTGCGCTGGTGAGCTCTTACCTCGCCCTTTCATCCTTACCGCATTGCTGCGGCGGTTTCCTTTCTGTTGCACTTTCCCTGAGGTCACCCTCGGCTGCCGTTAGCAGTTACCGTGCTCTGTGAGGCCCGGACTTTCCTCAGGGCGGTCAAAGCCGCCCCGCCGCCGTATGTTCCACTCGTTTTCCGTTCCTCATGATACCATAAAAAAACAAGAATTGCAAGTACAGCCGAAATTTGATATAATAAACTTATCTATCGCGTGCGATTTTTGGGGGAGGGAAGAACGGATGAAGCTGATCTTTTCCGTCCCGCCCGAGGCGGATGGCGCGCTGCTGCGCAATTTTCTGCGGATGTGCGCCGTCTCCACCGAGCTTGCCCGCGCGGTGAAATTCCACGGCAGCGGCTTTTTTGCGGAGGGGGAACCCATCCTTGCCAACCGCCGGGTGGCCGCCGGGCAGGACATCTCCTTCGAGCTGCCCGAAGATGGCGCGGGCGTGGCCCCCCAGCCGGAGATCCCGGTGAAGGTCGTCTACGAGGATGCGTTCGCCATCGTGCTGGAAAAGCCGCCCCACCTCGCGGTGCACCCCACGCTGAACTACCCGCTGGGTACGCTGGCCAACGGCTATGCTGCCTTGATGGAAGCGCGGGGCGAAAGCCCGGTCTTCCGCCCGGTGAACCGGATCGACAAAGACACCAGCGGCCTTGTGCTGGCGGCGAAGAATGCCTACGCGGCCCCGCTGCTGGCCCGGAATGTGGAAAAGCGCTACGACGCCATCGCAGAAGGGGAGCTTCCCCTCGGCGAAGGGGTCATCGACGCCCCCATCGGCCGACAGGCGGAGAGCATCATCGGCCGGTGCGTGACGCCGGAGGGCAAGCCCAGCCGCACGGAGTATACCATATTAGAAGCGGATCACGGCCTCAGCCTTGCCGCCTGTGTACCGGTGACGGGCCGGACCCATCAAATTCGGGTCCACTTCGCCTCCATCGGGCACCCGCTGGCCGGGGATGACCTCTACGGCGGCAGCCGGGAGAAGATCGGGCGTCAGGCGCTCCACTGCGCAAGCCAGACCTTCCGGGTGCCGCGGCATACCGTGACGCCGGAGGGCATCCGGGTGCAGGTGCCCGGCCGGGACGAGGCGTGGCAGACCGTCACCGTCGAAAGCCCGCTGCCACCGGATATGAAGGCACTTCTGGGCTGAAGATCCTTTTCAAATATGAAAAGGAAGTGAAAAGTCCGTGAAAGGTCTGCCCAAATTCTGTGAGGAACCTTGTTTCGGTGCGGACAGAGTGTATAATAAGACTGAATGAGTCATTTTTGGACTTGATTTCTGATCCTTGTCAGGAAGGAGCAACCCCTTTTGATCGACGAAAAGACAAATGAACCGCGGCAGGAGACCCCGTCAGCGCCGCCGGTGAAGCACAAGCGGACGCTGCGCTCGTTGTGGGCCCAGCTCCAGTGCAGCCGGCTGCTGCGGAGACACCACTTCCGCCGCAAGACACAGCACCGCATGAACAACCTGTCGCAGAAGCTGCGGGGGAGCGCCATGGTGCTGACGGTGGGCGAAGAGCTTTACGCACTGGGCTTTGCTGCCGAATATACGCTGGTGCGTGTGGGCCGCGGCCTTGCCGCCGGGTGGCTGTGGCTGTGGCACGGCATCTGCGATGTGCTGCATGAGGTGGCCGTCACCGCTTTCCCCGGCGCGGCCCAGATGTTCCGGGAGCTGTTCGGCCCCATCCTGCTCTTCTTCCGGGGCATCGGCTCTTTGCTGGTGCACGCCTACGATGTCCGGAAAAAGCAGGGCTTCGGCGCGGCGCTCAAGGCCAGCGCCCACTACTTTGCCAGCGGCATCCGGCGCAACCGCGAATTGCTGCCCCGGATGGCTATGTACATCCTGCCGGTCTGTATGCTGGCGGTGTTCTTGTCCGTCTTCAACCACACCATCCGCCAGCCCTATGCGCTGGCGGTGCAGGTCAACGGCCAGACCGTCGGCTATGTGGCCAACGAAACGGTCTTCAACCTCGCCCGTGACGACGTGATGCAGCGTATCAATTACGCGGGCACCGATAAGACCGATTGGACCATTGAGCCGACCTACACCATCTCCATCGCCCATCAGGTGATGGACGAGAGCGAGACCGCCGACGCCATTCTGAAGAGCGCCAGCGACGAGATCAGCGAGGGCACGGCCCTGTATCTAGACGGCGAGCTCACCGCAGTCTGCTCCGATGGCGACGCGCTGCGCACCTACCTGAACAATATGCTCAGCCCCTACGAAGAGGAGTACAAGGACGACGAGAACGTGACGGTCAGCTTCAACAAGACCGTCACGCTGGAAGACGGCATTTACTTCAACGACAGCTTCGAGGACGACAACTCCATCGAGAATCTGATCTCCGGTGTCCGCCAGCAGGAACAGACCTACACGGTCCAGACCGGCGACACCCTGTGGTCCATCGCCCAGAAAAATGACCTGACCTTCCGCGAACTGTATGCCCTGAACACCAACTTCAAGGGGGCACCCCTGACCGAGACATCGAACATTCAGGAAGGTGATACCCTCATCGTGACCAAGGAGGAAGCGACGCTGGAGGTGCGGATCACCAAGGTGGAGGCCCGGCAGGAGGAGATCCCCTTCAGCACCGAGACCACCCAGTCCAGCGATTACACCAAGGGCACCACAAAGACCCTGCAGGAGGGCGAGAACGGCATCCGCCTCGTGACGCTGCAGAATGTTTATGATACCAACGGCACCCTGCTGGAGCAGACGGTCCTCTCGACCCAGACCATCAAGGAGGCCGTGAACAAGAAGGTCGTCGTCGGCACCAAGAAGGTGACCAACAAAACCCAGTACATCACCGGCAGCGGCCAGTTCATCTGGCCTGTGCCCAACTATCGCTACTGCTCGCGCTGGTACGGCAGCGGCCACAAGGGCGTGGATATCTGCGCCCCGGCGGGCACGCCCATCTACGCCTCCGCCGGCGGCACCGTCACCAAGGCGGGCTACAATAAGGCGGGCGCGGGCACCGGCTACGGCTACTCGGTCATCATCAGCCACTCCGGCGGCTACACCACGGTCTATGCGCACTGCCTGTCCCTGACCGTCAGTGCGGGCCAGAGCGTCCGCCAAGGCCAGCTCATCGGCTATGTGGGCAGCACCGGCCGTTCCAGCGGCAACCACTGCCACTTTGAGATCCGCCGCAGCGGTTCCTATCTGGCTCCACAGAAGTTCTTCCCCGGTAAGAAATAAAATTAAAACAAAGGAGATCAAGACTATGGCAACCCCTCACATCAGCGCTGAAAAAGGCGACTTCGCAAAAACCGTTCTGATGCCCGGCGATCCGCTGCGGGCAAAATTCATTGCCGACACCTTCCTCAAGGATGTCCGTCAGGTCACGGGCGTCCGCGGGATGCTGGGCTTTACCGGCACCTATGAGGGCCACCCCATCAGCGTGATGGGCAGCGGCATGGGGATGCCCTCCATCGGCATCTACTCCTACGAGCTGTTCAAGTTCTACGATGTGGATAACATCATCCGCATCGGCTCTGCGGGCAGCTACACCGACAAGGCCAAGCTCTTTGACGTTGTGCTGGCCACCGGTGCCGTCAGCGAGTCCAACTATGCCCGCGTCCAGAGCGGCTTCGAGGGAGACATCACCCTGCCCAGCGAGAGCCTGAACGAGAAGCTCCGCGCTTCCGCCGCAAAGCAGGGCATCCCCCTCATCGAGGGCAGCATCCACTCTTCCGATGTCTTCTACCGCCAGCCCTCCGACGCAAAGCCGACCTATTGGGAAAAGCTGCGGGACGAGCGCGGCTGCCTCTGCGTGGAGATGGAGAGCTACGCCCTCTTCGCCAATGCGCAGGTTCTGGGCAAGAACGCCGCCTGTCTGCTGACCATCTCCGACAGCTTCGTCTCCCCGGAGATCACCACCGCCGAGCAGCGTCAGAACAGCTTCACCAATATGATGAAGGTCGCCTTGGGGGCAGAATACTGATTACGGTTTGAAAAGAAAGAGGGGACGGCTACCACACGGCAGCTGCCCCCTCTTTTCAGGTGTCATCATAATGTCCGAAGCAGGACGCGATGATGATATTTCCGTCCTGCTCCTTATAAACGATTCGGTGCGTGTCGTCGATTCGGCGACTCCACCAGCCGCTCAAATCGCCCTTTAAGGGTTCGGGTTTTCCGATGCCCTCATAGGTGTTCCGCTGGATGTCCTTCAATAGAGTATTGATCCGTTTCAGCAGCTTTTTGTCCCGCGTCTGCCAAAGACAGTAATCCTCCCATGCTTCCTCTTCCCAAAGCAATCTCATTTAATCTACCTCGATCAAGTCGTGCTCGGTGAGCTTGGCCTTACCGGTGTCGATGTCGTGAACGATTTGGCGGAGATGGTTGATGTTGCTCTCTGCGTAGAACGGGTCAGCAGAGACCTCAAACGGAATGCGATGCTCCCGCGAGACTTTCTTTGCAAAAATTGTGAAAGCGGTCGTCATGGAAAGGCCCATCTCGGCGCAGACCTCTTCCATACTGCGCTTCAGATCCGGGTCCATCCGGAAGTTCACATTGACTGCATTTGCCATTCTAATACACCTCTTTCTTGATTCTATTATATGCGTCTGTAATGAAAAATACAAGAACTTTCATTACATAATAAATGAATAACGAGAAATCTCTTGAAGAATTTGAGAACACGCCGTATAATTGAAGTGCAAAAGAGGGGATGAAAGATGAACGACTTTCAACCAAATCAGGATATCCGCCTTGTACCTTATTACCCAGCCTATGAAATTGCCCTTCCGTGGTATCAGGACGCAGAACTGTGCCATCATGTAGATAATCAGAATCGCATTTATGACCTGTCTATCCTGAAAAATATGTACCAGTATCTGGGTAGTCATGGTGATTTGTTCTACATTGAATATAAGGGCATTCTGTGCGGAGATGTATGCTTGCAGACAAGCGGAGAAATTTCTATTGTGGTCTGCAAGGAGTACCAGAATCGGCACATTGGGAGAACAGTGATTGGGAAGATTCTTGCACTGGCAAAAGAGAAGAAGTATCCGCGATGCTATGCAGAAATTTATTCTTTCAACAAGCAGTCCCGCAAAATGTTTGAAAGTATAGGATTTGTTCAGAAAGACGCAGAAACGTTTGTTTATACTTTAGAATGAAAAGGAGGCCCCTATGACCAATCTGACTTTAGACGAAAAGAAAGAGCTGATCCGAATGGCGCTGAAGGCCCGCGAGGGGGCCTATGTGCCGTATTCCGATTTTATGGTGGGCGCGGCGCTGCGGGCCGAGGATGGCCGCATCTTCACCGGCTGCAACGTGGAGAATGCCGCCTTCACCCCCACCAGCTGTGCCGAGCGCACGGCGCTGTTCAAGGCCGTCAGCGAGGGCGTGACCAAGTTTACCGATATCGCCATCGTGGGTGCCCGCCGGGGCGAGGTGAACAAGCAGATCACCTCCCCCTGCGGCGTCTGCCGTCAGGCGCTGTTCGAGTTCGGCGGGCCGGAGCTGAACGTCATCATGGCGAAGACGCCGGACGACTTCATCGAGCGCAGCATGGACGAGCTGCTGCCCTTCGGCTTCGGGCCCTCTAATGTGGCGGGCAACAAGGCCGTGGAAGAATAACGGCCCCGGAAGCGGGAAAACACGCGAAATTGGCTAAAAGGTACGACTTTTACGCGGATTTTACAAAAAATCTGTAAAGATTTTGTAATCGGAATTTCCTTGCTTTCCTCACATCTCCCGGCTATACTTGAACCAGTAAATGTGCCAGTGTGCACATTTGGTCGTAAAACGAAAGTTTTTGTACACATAAAAGGAGATTTTACTTATGATGATTTCTCGTCGTAACTTTATGGCTGTGGCTGGTGCCGCTGCCGCTGCTGCTGCTCTGACCGCTTGCGGCGGTTCTTCCTCTTCCGCCAGCACCGCTTCTTCTGCTGCTGCATCCTCTTCCGCTGCATCTGCAGCCGGTTCTGAGGCTGCTGGCAAGATCGTAAAGGTCGCTCTGACCTGCGATACCGGCACCATCGATGACGAGAGCTTCAATCAGGCTTGCTGGAGCGCCGTCTCTGCCTACATGGGCGATGACTGCCAGTACTACATCCCCGAAGCAGACGCTTCCGATGAGGACCGCGAGACCATGATCCGTCAGGCTGTCAACGACGGCGCTGAGGTCATCGTCTGCGTCGGCTACCTGTACGGCGCTTCTCTGGCATGGGCTGCTGAGCAGTATCCCGATGTCAAGTTCATCGCCATCGACGTGACGCAGGGCGATATCGGCACCGACAGCATCCCCGCAAACTGCTACTGCATCACCTTCAAGGAGGAGCAGGCAGGTTATTTGGCTGGTTACGCCATCACGAAGGACGGCAAGACCAAGCTGGGCTTCCTCGGCGGCATGGCTGTTCCCGCAGTTATCCGTTACGGTTATGGCTTCGTGCAGGGCGCTGACGCTGCTGCTCAGGAGCTGGGCCAGAACATCGAGGTCAACTACTTCTACGGCGGCCAGTTCTACGGCGACGCAAACATCACCTCCCGTATGGAGGGCTGGTACTCCAACGGCACGCAGGTCGTCTTCGCTTGCGGCGGCGGCATCTACACCTCCGCTGTCGAGGCTGCTCTGAAGAACAACGGCTACGTCATCGGTGTTGACGTTGACCAGAACTACATCGGCGTCAACGGCGTGGCAGATGGTTCCTACGCTTACAACCCGTTCATCACCTCTGCTATGAAGGGCCTGTCCGCTGCTGTCGAGACTGCTCTGTCCGACATCGAGGCTGGCGAGTGGGGCGAGATCTCCGGTTCCAACGGCAACTTCGGTCTGGAAGACGGTGACTACATTGGTCTGCCCACCGATGAGGACAGCTGGAACTTCGACACCTTCACCGTGGAGGACTATGAGTCCCTCAAGGAGAAGATCGCTTCCGGCGAGATCACTGTTGACAACAGCTCCGACGACGCTACCAAGCCCACCGTCAGCGAGTTCACCACCGTCAACTACATCCAGTAATTGCTCCTATAAAACCCCAAAGGAGGGGCACCCCGCATGGGTGCCCCTCCTTTTTTGCAGCCCTTGATCGAAAGATGACTTCGGAAAAAACTGGAGAAGTTGCACAAAAGTCATACTTTTGATATGGTGATTCCTTAAAAATTCAAAAAGAAGTGTGCAAAACGGCAAAAATACGGTATAATGGGAGACAGAATAGTATAGGTGTCGAACCGGCACGAAAGGAGAGTGAGCAGATTGGCAGAGGATTTTGTGATCGAGATGCTCCACATTACCAAGGAATTCCCCGGTATCAAGGCAAACGATGATATCACCCTGCAGCTGCGCAAAGGCGAGGTACACGCCCTGTTGGGCGAAAACGGCGCGGGCAAAAGTACGCTGATGAGCGTTCTGTTTGGCCTGTATCAGCCGGAGGAGGGCAAGATCCTCAAAAACGGCAAGGAGGTCGCCATCCGCAACCCCAACGACGCAAACGCACTGGGCATCGGCATGGTGCACCAGCACTTCAAGCTGGTGGAGTGCTTCAGCGTTCTGGACAACATCATTCTGGGCGTGGAACCCAATAAGCTGGGCTTTTTGCAGAAGGCCGAGGCCCGCAAGAAGGTCATGGCGCTGAGCGAGAAGTACGGCCTCCGTGTGGACCCGGATGCGCTCATCAGCGATATCTCGGTCGGTATGCAGCAGCGCGTTGAGATCCTGAAGATGCTCTACCGCGACAACGAGATCCTGATTTTCGACGAGCCCACCGCCGTCCTGACCCCGCAGGAGATCGACGAGCTGATGGAGATCATGCGCGGGTTCAAGAAGGAGGGCAAGTCCATCCTCTTCATCACCCACAAGCTCAACGAGATCATGGCGGTCGCCGACCGCTGCACCGTCCTGCGCAAGGGCAAGTATATGGGAACCGTGGATATCAAGGACACCACCAAGGAGGAGCTCTCCCGCATGATGGTCGGCCGTGATGTCCAGCTTCAGGTCGATAAAAAGCCCGCAAAGCCGGGCAAGGTGGTGCTGGACGTGAAGAACGTCACCATGCAAAGCCCCCAGCACAAGAAGGATGCCGTCAGGAACGTCTCGTTCCAAGTCCACGCCGGGGAGATCGTCTGCTTGGCCGGTATCGAGGGCAACGGTCAGACCGAGTTCATCTATGGCCTGACCGGCCTCGAAAAGATCAACGGCGGCAAGATCATGCTGGACGGCAAGGACATCACCAGTGAGAGCATCCGCCAGCGCTCCAAGGACGGCATGAGCCATATCCCCGAAGACCGCCACAAGCACGGTCTGGTGCTGGATTACAGCCTTGAGAACAACATCGTGCTCCAGCGCTACTGGCAGCCGGAGTTCCAGAAGAACGGCTTCATCCGCAGCGATAAGGTGCGCGAGTATTCCGATCGGCTGATCGAGCAGTACGACGTGCGCAGCGGTCAGGGCAGCTCCACCATCGTGCGCAGCATGTCCGGCGGCAACCAGCAGAAGGCCATCATCGCCCGTGAGATCGATAAGGATCCCACGCTCTTGGTCGCTGTCCAGCCCACCCGCGGCTTGGATGTGGGTGCGATCGAATACATCCACCGTCAGATCGTGGCGGAGCGCGACAAGGGCAAGGCTGTCCTTCTGGTCAGCTTGGAGCTGGACGAAGTCATGAACCTGTCCGACCGCATCCTTGTCATGTATGAGGGTGAGATCGTGGGCGAATTTGATCCCAAGACCACCACGGTGCAGGAGCTGGGCCTTTACATGGCCGGCGCCCGCAAACAGGGAAAAGGGGAGTAAGCAGGAATGAAGAACAACAAACTTTCCCACAGAGTCCTCCAGAGTTCCATCACCAGCGTTCTGGCGGCACTGCTGTGTATCGTGATCGGCATGGCCGTCGGCTTCCTTGTGCTGCTGGCCATCAACCCGGCCCACGCATGGGGCGACGGCTTTGTCCGCATCCTCAAGGGCGGTTTCTATGATGCCCCCTACGGCGTCGGCAAGATGCTGGCCAATGCCGCGCCGCTCGTCATGACCGGCCTTTCCGTGGGCTTTGCCTTCAAGACCGGCCTGTTCAACAT
>ENA-OYXU01000989-OYXU01000989.1-human-gut-metagenome-genome-assembly--contig:-NODE-989-length-10327-cov-4.230822_pt1 | contig 10327 bp, 7 predicted proteins | sample MGYA00243243_ERZ653435 | MGnify/ENA primary metagenome ERZ653435 (study PRJEB26926, sample SAMN06165113) | human gut metagenome | biome: ENVO:00009003; feature: ENVO:2100002; material: ENVO:00002003... | reverse complement strand
CATACGAGATGCAGCGTAGTCTCGGGGGCTCGGAGATGTGTATAAGAGACAGGTCTCACCGTCCGGCGTGACACTCTGTTTTGTTATTTGGAGGTATGTAGAATCAGATGGGGAAAGTCGTGTTTGACAGCACGTATTTCTGGTCAAAGCCGGCGTTGGTGTCGCAGAATATCAGAATTCCTGAAATGACTGACAGCACGGCTGTGATGGCACCTAAAATGCCGCAGGTGCAGAGAGTGCAAGCCAGAAAAACAATACCGGCTGTGGTTTTACCGCAATAGAAATAGTGGACGCCGAGGGTGCCGAGCAGAAGCGCCAGGATAGCGGCCACACCGCGGCTCTTGCCGGTAACAGGCGAGGTGGCGAAAACATCGTTGTTTTCCCACGAATTGTTATATCGCGGACCGCCGTTGTTATAACCGTTATTGTAACCGTTGTTATATCCGGCGTTGTAGCGGGGAGGTTGTTGGTAGCTCATTTTTGAGTGAGGAGACTTAGGTTAAAGTATATTGGTTTCGGCAAAGATAGAAATTGTGTGGGATATATGCAATTTCTTTGTCAATAGATGGCGACAAAAAAAGATGAAGGCGCGCAGTCATGTCTCGACTTCGCGCCTTCGTAAACCGAAAAATGTGTGATATTTAACTTACCTTATTATCGTTTTTTCGGTTCCTGAATTATGCTTGTGTATGTATATTCCGGGAGTTGAATAATGGTGCGGCCGTCATTTCGACTGTCTTAGCCTTGATGGACGGGCTAAGGCAGAGAGCAAGGGCGGTGGTAAGAAGATGAATTTTGTTCATGAGCAGATTATGCTAACGGATTTAAGTCTGCCCAAATTTATTGTTTCCGACCCTTAAAATGAGGCCTGACACAGGTCGGCGATGGTCTAATTTCGGAAATTAGGCCAATAATCGTATTCTGACAAAGAATCTGAGGCTGTTAAGAAACCTCGGGACGCGCTTTTTCCTCGCGGGCGAATTTCTGATATGAGCCGGGAGTGAGACCGGTGATTTTCTTGAAAACGGTGTTGAAGTTGGAACGAGACCTGAATCCGAGTTCGTCGGATATGGCCTCGATAGTCAGGTTGCTCCGGGCAGGGTCGGAGAGACGGCGGCACGCTTCGCGGATGCGGTAAGTCTGGAGCGTGGTAGAGAAGTTCTGACCCAGTCCGTCGTTGATGGCTTTTGAGACGCGTTTCACCGGAAGCGAGAGCATTGTGGCCATGCGCTCAATTGAGAAGTCGGGATTGAAAATTTCGGGAGAGTCTTCAAAAAGTTCGGTGATGCGTGACAGTGTCTCCTCGTCAGATTTGACTGTTTCGGCCGATGGCGCGGGCTGATTATTGTCTTCTGAAATATCCGGGACGGTTATTGCGGAGGCCTGGCGTTTGCGGTTCTGACGCGCCAGGTCAAGCTCATTGAGCAACTCGCTGTTGCGTTCGTAAATCAGTCGGTTGGCATGGAGCAGTTTGCGTCGCGACACGGCTACAACGATAAGAAGCGCAAGAAGTATGACACCGAATAACGACACTGTCCAGATGCCTTTAACCAAATCGCGCTTTTCGCTCAGCAGATTTTTCATCCTGAAATCAAGCGAACGCGTTGCGTAAGCCTCTTTCATCTGATAGATTGACTGTTGTTTTCCGTCAGATGTGAGGGTGTCGCGAAGATCGGCATAGCGGAGTTTGTAGTCGGCAGCCTTTGGTATGTTGCCGATGGCCTTGTAGTTGTCGGCAAGGGCGCTGTAAAGATAGCCGCGCAACTCAGGTGAATGGAGCGAGTCGGTGTTGATGCTCTCTAGCACGTCCAGTGCCGACCTGTGGCGTTTGCATTGCTCCTCATATTTGGCCAGGATGTAGAAACGCAGGAACTCCAGACGGTCAGGCTCGCCTATTTTATCGAGATGACGGTTGTCTATCGAGTTGAGCCACAGACTGACTGCGTCGCGGTCGTTGGCCCTGATGGCCATGGCTGCCTTGTAGAGCTTGAAAGTGTAGTCATAGAGCTCTCCCGAACTCTTAAGCTGTGGCCAGGTATGGAGTATGGAGTCGTAGTCGTTGAGCCGTCCGCGTATCATAGCCTCGGAGAAAAGATTGGCCGAACTGCGCAGATAGTTGAGGGTGTCGGATATTGCTACAGCAGCTTTCATTGACTTAATCTGATATTTCATGCCTTCGTCCCAGTCGGACGTAGCGCACATCAGATTGCCGATATTCATATAAACATAGGGGTAGACGGTGTGTTCGTCTATTTCCTCGGCGATGGCCATGGCATTGAGGTAATGGGAGCAGGCAAGAGGATAGTCATAGAGGTCGAAATGTGCAATTAGTCCGGCATTGTTAAAGGACCTTTCGCAGTATAACTTATCCTCGCGTGTCATCGACGGAGTATACAGACTCGCTGAAGCCACATACATAAGGTAAGCGCTGTCAGGCTTGTTCTCATGATAGTATTTGTATCCGAGTTTATAAAGCGCATGTGGTGAGTTCTGAAGCAGTTGCCCGAGATTCTGACTGTCTTCGCTATTTTCGCGCTGACATGCCGCAATAACGGCAAACAGCACCATCACGGCGGCTATGGCCGTGAACAGTATATGACGGTGATGGCGTCGCGAGATGTCAGACAATGATTGCATAGCGGAGATAAGAGCGAAATATCTGTGTTTCGATTGGTTTCCGTAGGTGCAAAGATAACAAATTCGGAGCGCAGGCGCAACTGCAAGACATGAAAAAGCCCGGCCGACAGCGGCAGCTCCACCACACGAGGAGAGCCGCTGTCGGCCGGGTAGATGATTTATGTCCGGGTGAAATTATTTGAGAACGCCGAGTTTTTTGCCGACTTTGATGAATGCGGCGATGGCGCGGTCAAGTTGCTCGCGGGTATGGGCGGCCGAGAGCTGCACGCGGATACGGGCCTGTCCTTTGGGAACGACGGGATAGTAGAAGCCGGTTACATAGATGCCTTCTTTCTGCATCTCGGCTGCGAAGTCCTGAGAGAGCTTGGCATCATAGAGCATGACGGCGCAGATGGCGCTCTGGGTGGGTTTTATGTCGAATCCGGCGGCGAGCATCTTGTCGCGGAAGTAGGCTACGTTCTCCATCAGACGGTCGTGGAGCGAGTTGCCCTCTTTGAGCATCTTGAACATCTCGATTGATGCACCGACAATTGACGGAGCCACCGAGTTGGAGAACAGATATGGACGTGAACGCTGACGGAGCATGTCGATGACTTCTTTGGGACCGGTTGTGAAGCCGCCCATAGCGCCGCCGAATGATTTGCCGAGTGTGCCGGTGAAGATGTCGATTTTGCCGTAGCAGTTGAACTGTTCGGCAACGCCGTGACCTGTCGGACCGACAACGCCTGCCGAGTGGCTCTCGTCGACCATGACAAGAGCGTCATATTTTTCTGCCAGTTCGCAGATTTTATCCATGGGAGCAACATTGCCGTCCATCGAGAACACACCGTCGGTGGCGATGATTCTGAAGCGGCAGTCCTGAGCCTCTTTCAGGCAGCGCTCGAGGTCGGCCATGTCGGCGTTGGCATAGCGGAAGCGTTTTGCTTTGCAGAGACGTACACCGTCAATGATCGAGGCGTGGTTGAGCGAGTCGCTGATGATGGCGTCCTGCTCGGTCAGAAGCGGCTCGAAAAGACCGCCGTTAGCGTCGAAACAAGCTGCATAGAGGATGGTGTCTTCAGTCTTGAAGTAGTCACTGATGGCGCGCTCAAGTTCTTTGTGGAGGTCCTGTGTGCCGCAGATGAAGCGTACAGACGACATGCCGTAACCGCGATTGTCCATGGCGCGTTTGGCTGCGTCGATAAGGCGTGAGTTGTCGGCCAGGCCGAGATAGTTGTTGGCGCAGAAGTTGAGAACTTCGCCGTTGGCGTTCTCGACAGAGATGTCGGCGCCCTGGGGTGAGGTTATGACACGTTCGTTCTTGTAGAGCCCGGCATCCTTAATGTCCTGAAGCTCTTTGGTCAGATGTTTTTTGAAATTGGCGTACATGATGATTAAAAATAAGGTCGGCGGTGGTGTTGTCACCGCCAGTTGACGGCCAAAATTACACATTTTTTTGCTCAATGGCGGTAGTTTGGCCAAAAAAAAGTAAATTTGAGGCGTCAAAACGTCTTCATGGCGCAGCGACCTCTGAAACTTCAACCTTAAAATACCAAAATAACCATTTTCGTCTTCACTAACCAGGATGAAAAACATTTTAATCATCGGAGCTACCGGCCAGATTGGTTCGGAACTCACCATGAGACTTCGCCGCGAATATAATGGCGATGTAGTGGCAGGATACATAAAGGGCGCCGAGCCCAAAGGAGAGCTTCTCGAGAGCGGTCCGTCAGCCGAAGTTGACATCACTAACGCCGCTCAGATTGCCGAAGCTGTCGACCGTTACAAGGTCGACACTATCTACAACCTCGCAGCCCTGCTGAGCGCAGTGGCCGAGGCCCGTCCCCAGCTGGCCTGGAAGATAGGTGTCGGTGGTCTCTACAACACCCTCGAGGTGGCCCGTGAGAAAGGATGCGCAGTCTTCACTCCCTCGTCAATCGGCTCTTTCGGCCCCACGACTCCCCATGTCAAGACCCCGCAGGACACCGTGCAGCGTCCCGAGACTATCTATGGCGTCACCAAAGTGACGGGCGAGTTGCTCAGTGACTACTATGCACGTCGTTTCGGCGTCGACACCCGTTCGGTCAGATTCCCCGGTCTGATTTCATACACAACACCTCCCGGCGGCGGCACGACTGACTATGCCGTGGACATTTATTATTCGGCTGTCAAAGGCGAGAAATTCAAATGCCCGCTCAAACCCGGCACACTGATGGACATGATGTATATGCCCGACGCCCTGCGCGCTGCCATCGAAATCATGGAAGCCGACCCGACACGTCTCGTTCACCGCAACTCCTTCAACCTCGCATCTATGAGCTTTGACCCAGAGGTTATCTACAACAAAATCAAGGAGTATGTACCCGACTTCGAGATGGAGTATGAACTCGACCCCCTGCGTCAGCGCATCGCCGACTCATGGCCTGACAGCCTCGACGACAGCTGTGCACGCGAGGAATGGGGCTGGAAACCCGAGTATGACCTCGACACCATGACTGTGGACATGCTCAAGAATCTCCGCATCAAATTCGGTATCCCCGAACCTGAGCTCGTCTGACATCCATAATAGAACATATTAAACGCGCCCTCTGTCGTTCCGGCAGAGGGCGCGCTTGTATTTAGGTGTATCAGCTAATGCTGACTTAAGATTCAGTTTTTGAAGACCAGATTGTCGCCTTCGGCGTCGATGATGATGGGTTTCTCTTTGTCGACTTTCTGAGCAAGGAGATCTTTTGACAGCTGGTTGAGCACCAGACGGTGTATGACTCGCTTGACGGGACGTGCGCCGAACTCGGGGTCATAGCCTTCGCGTGCGAGGAATGCAAGTGCTGCCGGAGTGACTTCGAGGGTGACACCGTTGCGACTGAGCATCTTCTTGACCGAATTGATCTGCAGACCGACGATTTCTTCGATTTCGCGCTCGTTGAGCGGGGTGAACATGATGATTTCGTCGATACGGTTGAGAAATTCGGGACGTATGGTCTGTTTGAGCATCTCGAGGACCTCGCCTTTAGTTTTCTCGACAATCTCGCCTTTGTTTTCGGGGGTCATCTTTGAGAAGTTGTCGCGGATGAGGGCCGAACCCATGTTGGAGGTCATTATTATTATGGTGTTCTTGAAATTGACCATGCGCCCTTTGTTGTCAGTCAGACGTCCGTCGTCGAGAACCTGAAGCAATATGTTGAAGACGTCGGGATGGGCTTTCTCGATTTCGTCGAAGAGGACGACCGAGTAGGGTTTGCGTCTGACAGCCTCGGTGAGCTGGCCGCCTTCGTCATATCCTACATATCCCGGAGGCGCTCCGACCAGACGTGACACGGTGTGCTTCTCCTGATATTCGCTCATGTCAATGCGAGTCATCATGTTCTCATCGTCAAACAGATATTCGGCCAAGGCTTTGGCCAGCTCGGTTTTGCCGACGCCTGTGGTGCCCAGGAAGATAAACGAGCCGATGGGGCGGCGCGGGTCGTTCAGCCCGGCGCGCGAGCGTCTGACGGCGTCGGCGATTGCCGTGATGGCTTCTTCCTGACCTACTACGCGCGAGTGGAGCTCGTCTTCGAGGTGAAGCAGTTTCTCTTTCTCGCTCTGTACCATCTTCATCACCGGTATACCTGTCCAGCGCGAAACGACGTCGGCGATGTCTTCGGAGTCAACTTCCTCTTTGATGAGCGCTTTCTCACCCTGGGTGGTTCTGAGCTGCTCCTGGATGTCGCGGTTTTCCTGTTCTTTGGCCTGAATGCGCGAGTAGCGTATTTCGGCCACTTTTGCATAGTCGCCTTCGCGCTCGGCGCGTTCGGCCTCGAAGTTCAACTGCTCGATGTCAATTTTGTTCTGCTGTATCTTGTCAATCAGGTCTTTCTGGGCGCGCCAGCGGGCGGTGTATTCTTTCTCCTCCTCGCGCAGCTCTGAAAGTTCTTTCTCAATCTCTTTGACGTGGGCTTTGTCTCCCTCGCGTTTGATGGCTTCTCGCTCGATTTCCTTCTGGGCAATTTTACGCGTTATCTCGTCGAGTGCCTGGGGCACGGAATCCATCTCAAGGCGAAGTTTCGAGGCCGCTTCATCGATGAGGTCGATGGCTTTGTCAGGTAGGAAACGGTCAGTGATGTATCGCTCCGAGAGAGTGACAGCCGCAATAATCGCTTCGTCGCGGATGCGCACTTTGTGGTGGTTCTCATAGCGTTCTTTCAGACCGCGAAGGATAGCAATGGCCGAGGTCTCGTCAGGCTCATTGACCATCACTTTCTGGAAACGGCGCTCAAGTGCTTTGTCTTTCTCGAAATATTTCTGATATTCGTCGAGCGTTGTGGCGCCAATCGAGCGGAGTTCGCCGCGCGCGAGCGCTGGTTTCAGGATGTTGGCGGCATCCATGGCGCCTTCGCCCTTGCCGGCTCCGACCAGGGTGTGGATTTCATCGATAAAGAGTATGATTTCACCGTCGCTTTGGGTAACTTCGTTGACGATGGCTTTCAGGCGTTCTTCAAACTCACCTTTATACTTGGCACCGGCGACAAGCGCGCCCATGTCGAGAGAGAAAATCTGTTTTGAGCGCAGATTTTCGGGCACGTCTCCGCGCACGATTCGCTGCGCCAGACCTTCGGCGATGGCTGTTTTACCCGTACCCGGTTCACCGATGAGCATCGGGTTATTCTTTGTGCGGCGGCTCAGAATCTGAAGCACGCGTCTGATTTCATCATCGCGGCCGATGACGGGGTCGAGTTTGCCCTGACGGGCGCGCTCGTTGAGGTTGATGGCATATTTCGACAGAGCGTTGTACGTGTCCTCGGCGCTCTGGTCGGTGGCTTTCTTGCCCTTGCGCAACTCCTCTGTGGCGCTCTGGAGCAGATGCTCGTTGAGACCGGCGTCCTTGAGGATGGTAGATGCCGGCGAGTTAATCTGGAAAATAGCCATCAACAGAGCCTCGAGGGTGACATATTCATCACCCATCTTTTTGGAGACATCGAGTGCCTTCTGAAGCACGTCGTTGGCTGTGCGGCTCAGGTAGGGCTCGCCTCCGCTGACGCGTGGCAGCGAAGCGATCTCGCGATCAATCAGCTGGCTGACCATTGCCGCATTGGCACCTACCTTGGCGAAGATGAACTGGACGAGTGATTCACCCTCGGTCATCACTCCCTTGAGAAGGTGCACGGGCTCGACGGCCTGCTGGCCGCTCGATTTAGCTATCTCGACAGCTTTCTGGATAGCTTCCTGCGACTTGATTGTGAAGTTGTTGAAATTCATGATTCCTTATATCGGGTTATTTTGTGTCATGAGTTAGCTTTTCATCACTTTTAACAAATAATATGCCAGAATGGTTGGGAGTAGTCGCAATTTGAGCCAGGACGTTTGGTGTAATCCGTTGTGCCGAAATTGTGAAACTATGTTTTATAGCACATAATTATAATTGTCTAATTATGGAAATTATTCCGTAATTTTGTGCACCCAAAAAATAACACAAGGTTATCACGTGTATTCAGACGTTATTCATCACGCCAAAGTATTGACAGTAAGCGGAAAAGATATTACTCTCGAAATGGACACGGAGTGCCGTGACGCATGTGGAGGCTGTATGCTTCATGCCGTTTGCGCACCTGTGGGTCGTGGCGGACGAAATCTCGCCACTGTCGTCATGGCCGACGGGTCTGACCCGGCGCTTGTTCCCGGCGACCGCGTCGAGGCGCTCGTTTCCGAGAGCTCGCAGTGGCTTGCGATTGGTCTGGAATTCGGTGCCCCGCTTCTGCTTCTGCTGGCTGTTGTTATCGTGCTGTCTTCGTTGTCATTTAACGGATTTGTGATTGCGGCGATCGCTCTCGGAGCTGTCGCCATCTGGGATCTTGTGCTTTTAGCATTACGTCGCCCTGTGAGACGCCGTGTCAAATGGAGAATAAAAAAGATTTAATCATATGAATGTAATACTGATAGCGACAGTGATACTCGGAGGCGTCGGCATCGTTGGTGCCGGACTGCTCTATGTCGTGTCGCGGCGCTTTCATGTCTATGAAGATCCGCGTGTGGCCGAGATTGAAGCATTACTGCCGGGTGCCAACTGCGGCGGATGCGGCCGCAGCGGATGTCATGATTTCGCACGCACATGTGCTGCCGCCACCTCGCTTGAGGGGCTGACATGTCCCGGAGCGGGCGACGCCGTGATGAAACAGATTGCCAAAATCGTTGGGCTGGCCGCTGACGAGGCCAAACCGCGTGTGGCTGTCATAAAGTGTGACGGCACGTGTCAGAACCGTCCCGCTCCCCGTGTGAGCTATGACGGTGCACGCAGCTGCGCCGTGGCAGCGGCGGTGTCAGCCGGTGACAGCGGGTGTCCTTCGGGATGCCTTGGATGCGGAGACTGTGTGGCTGCCTGCAAATGGGGAGCCATGCACATCGACCCGGAGACCGGTATGCCGGTTATTGACCAGGACCGCTGCACAGGATGCGGAGCCTGTCTGAAGGCTTGTCCGCGCCATATCATCGAACTCAGGCCCAAAGGACCGCGCGGCATGCGTGTCTGGGTGGCCTGTTCTAACATCCAGCGCGGCGCCGACGCCATGAAAGTCTGCAACGTCTCGTGTATAGGCTGCATGAAATGTGTCAAGGTCTGCACCCACGATGCGGTCAAGGTTGAAAACAATCTCGCTTATATCGACGCGGATAAATGCAAACTCTGCCGCAAATGTGAGGAGGCTTGTCCGCGCGGTGCCATCCTGACCGCCAATTTCCCCATACGTAAACTTCAGGAAACAGCAGCCAAATGAGAACATTCAAAATTGGAGGCGTTCATCCTCCTGAAAACAAGCTCACGGCCTCGCAGCCTATTATCGAGGCTCCGCTGTCCGCAGAGGTGACGCTCATGCTGGGACAGCATATCGGTCGTCCGGCAACTCCGGTTGTCGCCAAGGGTGACCATGTCGTTGCAGGACAGATGGTAGCTGAGGCTGCCGGACCTGTCTCGGCCGCAGTCCACACTCCGGTGAGCGGAGTAGTGACGAAAATCGCAACGGCTTTGAATCCGCAGGGATTCCCGGTCGATGCCATAACCATCAAAGCTGACCCTGAACAGCCCGCAAAAAAGTCTGAGGGCCGGGCTGTTGACAAGCTCTCGTCGGCCGATATCATCAAGGCTATCGCGGATGCAGGCATTGTCGGCCTCGGTGGCGCCACATTCCCCACTCCGGTGAAACTCACACCGCCGCCGTCGTTCAAGCCCGAGCTGGTGATAATCAACGCGGCCGAGTGCGAACCTTACCTGACCAACGACCATGCGCTGATGCTCGAGAGCGCCGCCGACATTGTCGAGGGCACGCGTCTGTTGATGCGCGCCGCCGGAGTCGGACGCGGAGTCATTGCCATCGAGAATAATAAGCCTGACGCGATAAAGGCATTGCGTGAGGCAGCCGGCTCCGATACCTCGATAGAGATTATTCCTCTGAAAGTCAAATACCCTCAGGGTGGTGAAAAACAGCTCATAGAGGCTGTCACCGGACGTCGCGTCCCCTCGGGAGGACTCCCCGTGGCTACCGGAGCTATTGTACAGAATGTGGCTACTGCCTATGCCGTGGCGCGTGCCGTCATTTATGGTGAACCGCTGACAAGTCGCGTGGTGACAGTCACCGGCGACAGTGTCAGTCGCCCTGGCAACTATCGCGTGGCTTTAGGCACACCTCTCCCTGTCTCTTATACACATCTCCGAGCCCACGAGACTACGCTGCATCTCGTA
>ENA-OYXU01000988-OYXU01000988.1-human-gut-metagenome-genome-assembly--contig:-NODE-988-length-10332-cov-5.207356_pt1 | contig 10332 bp, 14 predicted proteins | sample MGYA00243243_ERZ653435 | MGnify/ENA primary metagenome ERZ653435 (study PRJEB26926, sample SAMN06165113) | human gut metagenome | biome: ENVO:00009003; feature: ENVO:2100002; material: ENVO:00002003... | reverse complement strand
GGAAGTATGTGTATTGTAGCGCGGGCACTTGACGTTGCTCAAAATCCGAGTTCCGGCAAGGCATGGTTTGAGTTATGCAGTATTATCCTTCTCACATATTTGTGCTTCGATAATTTTAAAATCTACTGCAGGAGTCTGAAAGACGAAAAGACAGATTAACAGTCTGCATAAAACACAAACTGTTTTGTCATTATAATATGGAAGTCCCACTCAGACTTACTCCTCGGGGATGAGTTTGAGATTACCACCCGCATTCACACGATAGCGGGCCGAAGTATGCTCGGTAAGATTTGTTACGCGAAACACATAGTCCTCGATGTTAACATATTCACGCTTACTGCTTTCGTAAGCACTCCTCACGGCCTCGTCAATGGTATGAAAGCCGGAGCCTTCGTAAGTGTCAACTTTCTTACCTTCCAAATAAAGTTCTACAAGAACATCATCAATCGGACGTATACGGTTTACTGCCATAGTCATAAGTTTTAAATTTCAAATAAAACATTGATAGCACGCAAAAAGTTGGCCCCATGCCCGATGATTCCCGGCACCCCGACATTGAGCCCCTAAACGTCCACTCTTCGGAGAAGGCACTTTTAGTTTCGATTACGCTTTGAGTTTGCCTTATCCTTGAAAAATGATGTGTTTACACGGTAAACAAGGATTCCAACTAACACAACGAATATTATTGCAAACAGTCCGGCACACCCACGCATAAATAATAATGCAGCAGAATTATCAAAATCGACAAAACCGAAAGCCATTATCAACAAAAGTATTATTGAGATACCGATTGAAATCAGAGCAGCATATTTCAATCGTAAGTTTGTTTTTTCGCAATAATACTTTTCTTGTTCTTTTTGAAATCTTTCTCTCCGGTCAAAGTAATTTGCCATAATTGTCAAATATAGTTTATCCTATCAAAGATGCTTTATTCAGTCCCGAGAATCACGTCGAAGGTAACCCAAGCAATCATGGAGGAAACAAAAATTATTAAGACCGTACGTAACCCTTTCGACTTGATAATTTTAAACTTATCGCAAATCAATGATAGAATGACACCTATCACTGCAATTGTCACATAAACATACCAATGCGCTATCATAACATATAGAGTTTTAAGTTTTTCTAATTAGACGCCCGATTACGCAAATAATTACAGCCATAACGAAAAAACTTACTCTCAATCAACTAATATCATTGTCTCTTTCACGCGCCCGCTTCTTGCGCCGGCGCTTCTCTAAAAGCGTAGCAGGAGTCTCCTCAAACAGAAATCTCAGCCATTCGGAGCGGTCTTTCTTTGTCTTAGAGCGATTATTCTTTTTAGTATCATCGCCACAACATTTTACAGGCTGTTGCCACGGATACAATGGCTGACCTGAAACCTTGTGCTCAAAACGGCAGGTTTCCGGATTCCATTTATATTCGTTATAAGGAGGCGTCGAAGGCAGAAGAGGCGCCCAATAACCACCCTTCCACGGCCTGCTCGCATCATAATAATACCACTTACGACCACCGTTCGTGGCCATAATCCAAATGAAATATATGAAAGCACCAACGAGCCAGACCATCATCAAAATAACGATGCCCTTAACTATCCAACCGAATATGAGCCACAAAAACTCCATAAAACAAAATTACAAAACATTTTGACAATTATAGGTGAAACATTGCTGAAACAAATTGGCAATATTTAACCGGAACGCATTAATAAAGTAAAAAGCAGCTACGATTTACATCGTAACTGCTTGATTTCTAAAAGGTGGTCCCACTAGGGCTTGAACCTAGGACTCCCTGATTATGAGTCACGCTGCCCTCTGCGGCTTCCGAAAGTTCGCTAACGCTCACTTTTGGAAGCAACCAACTGAGCTATCGGAATTTATGAATATCAAGTAGCGTTATTTGCAACCAGACTTTTGAAATCTTTTTTACGGTTTACACCTCAGTTTACACAAACTGTAATTGTTAATAAATGTTTACTTATCTCTCAGGGCAATATAGGCGTATATAATGGATAGGTTAATCATCAATCCAATCTCCGCCATTCTGCCGTATATAGTCTAACTCATCCTGAAGGTCTTTCTCATATGCGCTATCATATCCCCTATCATCGTATTCATCTTCCTCATCATCCCATTTTTTAAGAAATTGATTTTCTTTGGATTTCAGCAACTCGCTATTCTTTTCTTTTAATGGCAGTAAGATTGAATTTAAAGTATCTGAATCCAAATCAATTCCAAAGTCATGGGGCGATTTCATAATTGCATTATATGCCCAAATTTGACCTCTGATTGTATATTCACGGATAATGCAGGCATTGGAACGGAGGTCATTATCCAATTCAACCAAAACCCAAGCCGTTTTATTTTGACCAAATTTATTTTTCCCATAATAAGACCTGATTAGTAAGAAATTTCTATTCATCAAAAACTCTTCAGGATTACGGAAACTAATTAATCGTGTAAAATTATCCCAACGCTTATGAGGGTCATAGATTATATTATAGGCTCTCTTATCATCTCCATGTATTATTGGGAAAGAAAAATCTTTCAAGTTCTTGCTCCCTCTTTTATTAGTATAATAAACTGGTATTCTTTTATGATTAGAATAAGGCGGTTTTGTTGCAACATCGAATGGCTCACCAAATCTAATTATCATGAAGTGATATGGATGTATAGTGGTATTTTCTCGTTTAGACACAATGTTCCAAAGTGTTTCATCATCAACACTAAAAGGGTCAAATGTTAGACGCTCTGAAAGTATAGCATTTAATTTGTTCAATTCTTGCTGAATTGAATCTTGTGATGATGTATTGTGGATTTTGCCATTTTCCATTGTTTCATCTCCATATTCTTTATGTTATGGAGAGTAATGCAAAATTAGCAAAAATCCCTGATATTGAGAGCCTGACGGGGCATAAATCTTGCAACAGCCAATGTACTTTTTATGATTCTGCCTTATAAAATTGATTATTCCTGAAAAATGTACGTTGTTACTCCTGACTTGAAAGAGAGAGTGGCGCAACCGGTGTTAGAGTGTCAACTATGCAGAAATCATCGTTGCGTATGTCGCTGAATCGGACTCTTACTAAACCGGATTGGTTGGTACGCTCAACAACATCATTGCCATTATTTAGGTCTGTATAGAAATGGTCGCTGTAAGTCCATATCGGATTTACGAGATATTTCCATTCTCCGTTATCATAAGTATAGACGCAATAGTTATCCCAAGTTCCGGCTTCGGCTTCTCTCCTTACTCCAAATTCATCTGTGCCGTTTCCGTCTAAATCTCCCTCCTGAATCAGCCTTACAGCAAAGCGGTGGGATAGAATCAGGGTGTCAATAGTGTTCTCCTTTCCGTAAATCTGCCAATTCCATAGATTGCGGTCAATGTTCGTATCAATCGGCTCTGCAATTAGTGTATCAATGCTGTTGCCGTCAAATTTCCCAATTATAGTATCTCTGTATTGTGCCAAAGAGTCGGATTCCACTGATAGGTGTTTACTTTTGCACCCAATAGCATAGAGCAATGTCAAACTGATTAAAAAGAGTGGTAATCGTTTCATCTAAATGTATTTGCAAACATCACAAAACATAGTTACAGTAACCGCACAAGACTAATAAGCATAAGACTATTGAAATCCTGATTTAACGCTTTTTGTTACGATTGCCGTCATTGATTCCTCCGATTATCGCCCAGATAAGTATTATTGGGAGAAATATAGCCATGAAAGACATTTATATATCAGTTAATGCGTTTCTTGCGAGTGAATATTTCTGTTTCGTTTCCGGCTGTGTTGAGAGTATCGCCATTCATCACTACTGTTGACTTGTGAACAAAGACGGTCAGAGAATCGGAAGTGAGTTTACGGATAGTCCACCGCTCGTTTTTCGATTCAGGTGTGTATGCTTGCGGATAGAAGCCATAAAGCACTACTGAATCGTTGTCGGCGAAGTAACCATATTCGCCGGATTGCTTATTGCTGTAACCATCCTCTTTATAAAGATAATGGTATTGTCCGTTAGCTTTGAGGTCTAACGTAACATTCGGCTGTTGTTCCCATGTCCCAATCAATAGGGAGTTATTGACGGTCATGTTGCGATGTGTTGAGCATGCTGAAAGTAGCATTGCTAACCCTGATAGTATATAGATTGCTGTCTTCATCTGTCTTTCTCCGTTATTTTGTCAAAGATGTATTCTTTTGAGCCTTGCGTTCCATGAGCCATTAGCCGATAGAGAGAATCAATCAGGAACATCATTTTATAAAGTTCAGCAGTTGGACTTGATGATTCTCCATTATGGGTGTAGCTTTCTCCATTTAGAAAATGATATAATGCTGTTTTCAGCGATTCTATTTCTAACGGATTCAGATTACACTCTCCGTCTTTAATAAGATTGTATCGGCAAGCGTCAAGGTCTGAATTGAGGTTATGCAGGTAGTAGGTAAGGTTATCCAAAGTCTGTTTAATCAGACCATGAATATTTAATGGTTGGTCTGACATTGCCTGATTCTGCAACTCGTTTCCAAGTTTAGATAGAAGTAAGCCAATCTCTATGATATAATAATTCAATTTCATTGTATTTTAAGATAACCGAGTTTTTCGATATAATCTTTAGTTTTATAATCTAACCATGTAATAACGGTATGCCTATTTGCGGCAAATAAACCACTTGATAAATGCCAATATGCCTTATCTCGTACAATATCCAATAGAATATTAAATTTAGCCATTGTGAAAAAGCATTTTACCAAACGCTCATTAATATGCAATGTTTTTGTGCCTTTTAATCGAGAATCCTCCGAAGTATAATGAAGCGAAATGATAGAAGGGCTTTCCATCTTTACATTATCTATCGCAAACTTTCCAAATGGTTTTTGAGTAATTAGACCATTCTTGGAATCTGCTTGGTAATGTCGTTCTCCATATGAGGGTATGTGTCGAACTAAGGTGTTGGCTCGTAAAGATTCTCTGAAATCCGAATCGCACATGGAGAATAGCGATGTCACTATATCATATTCCTCCGAATTATAGATATAGTCAAAATCACTTTTACTAATAAAATCTAAATCAAGCCGTGATAGGAATTTTGCCATTTCCATAGCTCTATTAAAAGAACTTTTGAAAGATTCTTTATTTGGATAATAGTGTTTGTGGACACTTCTTCCGTTTTCAAAAACCTCTGCTATTGCATAATTCCCTAATCCGCTAATTAGCCCACAAGTGGTATAGCGAACTGTATAATTGAGAGGGTACGAATATGGTAAGGAGTAGCCTCCTAAATCTTTAGCCATAATTTAGAAATAAATGGTTCCAATAGCCGGAAGATAGACTTGATGGGTGCAAGCTCTCTTTATATGTTCAGGTGCGCCATATCCGATGGGAGAAGCGTATGCCGTTGTATTATTCCACATTTGACCGTCCCAATATCCGCTTACAACGGTTTGATTCTGATTAGTGCCGGAAATGCCAACTTTCAGCTTTATAGAATAGAACTGTCCTCCTTTAAGGAAAACACCGTTGACGGTTTGAGTATTCTGTGGAGCAACAGACTGAAAGAACTTATTAGCATCCATCACTTCATATTGAGTAACACCTTGATTATAGTTCTGATTGCCTTGTGAGGATTGTTTCTTTTTCTTTGTCGGTTGTGTCTGAACGCTCTTATAAGTGGTAAAGAGGTCATTATAATTCTGAGCATTACCAATGAGATAAGCACTCACGAACAATATTGATAGGAGGTAGCGTTTCATTTTAGAAATCATTTAAGTGTGAGCCTTTGCCATAAGAGTAGATAATATAGATTCCGGCTCCAGCCCAAGCTGTGCCATTATCCATTATATAGCCTGGGGTATTCGTAAAAGGTTTAATGGCGATTGAGTTTCCGTTACTCGTAGTCCATGTAACTGTTTGCCCTGAAACTTTGGGCGTACCATATTTTGTAGAAATGGCTTCGCAAAATTCTTGATAGTCGTTTTGTACTTGTTGAGCAAGAGAATTAACGTATGATTGAGCTTGGGAGGCTTCTACAAATCTACCCACAGCTTTTGTAAACTTCGCTTCTGATAATATTCCATTGGTAAATTTGAAATTGCAATTATCAACATCTAATCCCGCCAACTTGACATTATTAACTCTGAACGGTTTGCCGTTTGTGTCTCTTGCATAGTCGGCAGAAGGATATGACTGTCTAACTTTGCGAACAACGGCATTTTCAGATTCGCCTAACTTAACACCCCAAAATCCCTCTATTTGAGGCTGTGAGGTTTGTGCAAAGCTGAATATGGTAGTGAGCATTATGCTTGCGAGGATGAGTATTCTTTGTATCATACTATACTATCGTCTCTCATCCTCCATTGAAACGGCTTGGTTATTAGACATAAAAAGGTGTGAGGATTGTATCTTGTCTTATCTCATTATCAGGTCTTGGCGTACCCTTGTAGCAGATAAAACAATAGCCCCACACCGAAATTGCTATATAATCTGCCATTCACGGCAGGGTATAAGCAACCGATGCAGGTGCTATTGCCAATCTTACCTTTGCTACAATTCAAACCGCCAAGTTCGATAATGAAAGATAAAATTTCAATAACACCTTTTTATAAAGTTGTTGATTCCGTCTGCCAACTCTATGGCTCTGGAATCAAGTGCAAATTTACAAAAAAATGTCATTGTGGGGCTATATTGGAGCCTGAAATTTCATGGATTATGCTCTACAACATAAGATTACAGTCTGCCCTCGTCACAGTAGGAATAGAAACTGTCGTATGGAGTGACTATGATATGGTCGAGCAAACGAATATCCATCAGTTCACAAGCCGCCTTTATCTTCTTTGTAAGGCTGTCGTCTTGTCCGCTTGGTCGTGGATTGCCTGACGGGTGGTTGTGAGTGATGATTATTGAAGTGGCGTTGCAGACTAACGCTGTCTGTATAATCACTCGCACATCAACAATGGTAGAGGTCAGTCCTCCGTCTGATATGGTGGTGTAGCCGATTATCTTGTTGGCGTTGTTCAGGAGCAGAACTTTGAATGTCTCTTTGTAGCCTATGGTGTCAGCGTCAAAGACACGATTTATAAGGAGTTTACGAATGTCTTTTGCTCCATATATTGTTTCTGTCAACGGTTGAGGTTGGTATTTGAGTTGTATTTCTGAAACGATGCAATCTGTTGTCATGTCCGTTATTTTGAAGATTCTACTTGATTATTAAGTGTCTTGGGAAAGAAAATCGGACACTCCCCAAAGACTGGGAAATGCCCGATTTCTCAGGAATCAATAAGCACTTAGCCCAAGAACCAAGCGTATTGTGAATCGCCATGCAGAGCGTTGCAGATGCCTACCGACACTTCGGTAGCGTTGACTGCACGTTGCAGATAGCTGTCTATGTAGCTGCTCTTGTTGGCTTCCGTCAGGAGATTGTGGAAGTCGAACATCGAAATCGTGTTGTCCTTTACTCCGAAATTCGGATCTGCGTAGAAGTCACGGCAGACATTGTTAATCTGACTGTCGGTTATCAGGAGTTTAGGCACGTTGCGCTGATAGCGGTTAGGCAGAGCCTGATAGAGCCTCATTCGCCCTACGATTTGGGCGACTGCGTTTCTGTCAGGCGAGTTTGCGAAAGCGTCTGCAACAGATGAATGTCTTGTGCCGGACGGAACGTATAGAACAAGTCAAGCACCTGCTTGTAGAGGTCATGGAGCGACATCACTTCAAACAGAATCTTTGCGCCTTGTCCTGTCAGCACCTGATTGGAGCAGACATTCATTCTCCAGCCTATAAAGACGGAGAACTTCTCTGCGCCACGGTTGGCACGGTAGAGATTCAGGTCGTTGTAGTTGCGCACACCTCCTATGCAAAGTTCAAGGCGTTGTCCGTCTATCGTTTCGTGGATAGAGGGGATGGTGAACGCAAAGGCAAGTCGCTGATAGAACTGCGTCTTTTCAGATTCAAGGAGTTCAGACGCACGTTTGCCGAGTGCAGAGGGTATGCGTCCTCTTACGATGTGTGAGACGCGAATTTCAGGCTTGTTGATGAGTTCTCCGCTGAACACGTTGCAGGCGGCATCATGCACGGTGTTGATGAAGTCCTGATGAGAGATTGTAAGCTCCTGATTCGCCCATGTCGGAACGACACAGTTAACGGTCAGTTCCTCGATAGAGATAGCCGATGTATTGGCTTCAAGGAAAGTAACGGAGGAAGCGGTGGTTACGTTGATGTCCTCAAACTGCACATCTTCTGCTACGGTGTTAAGTTCTGAGGTGGTGATGGCTGTTGTAGCCAATGCGGTTGCGGTGGTTGTTTCCATAATGGAGTAAGTGTTATTGATTACGAGGACGATAACTATTACCGTCAAATAAGAATAGTCGGTTTTATTTTGGATAGGTTAATTCTCCGCTATGGTTTTGCGACTTACGTTTCACTTTCCTTTTGGATATGGGAGGGGGAGATTAAAAGTGGGTGAACACGGATATCGACGGCTCTCCAAAAATTTTGAGTGGTGTACCAACTTATGGGAGGGGGATAGATATAAGGGGGGCGTACCTTTTGCTTTGAATGTCTTATTTATAGAATGACTGAAAAAGGTACGTTTTGACTTTTCCGATTTTAGAGTTATTGTAATGCCGGATTCAGAATAAAATTGCAGAGTGCTATTTGTCAGTCATTATTGGAATTTATTTTTCGATTTTCAGATGTAAAAAAATGTAGTAGGATTGAGGTGCGCCGACTCTCAGATATTAAAAAATGCCTTAAAATCAGGAAAATATTAACATTGGCAAAAAGTGCCGAGGTCATTTTGGACTTCGGATTTAATTGTCTATATTTGCTTATATCAAGGTTGGGAATGGGAATTTTACTGTCTGACACCTCCAATTCTTGAAAATCAATATATCTGCTCATATCCAAGGGAATAAGACCGAAATAACTGTGTTTCGGTTTTGTTTCTCGGCTGGTGTCTGATTTTCTTTCCTGATTCCCTTTAGAGTAATAGTAGATTCACAGATTTATTGGACTGTCTGATTTTTAGTCCTGACACACTTAATAAGATAAGAAAATCTGTTGAGAAACAGACATTAGAATTTTGGAGATGAGGGATATATTTATTTAAAATAATAATTTGGATTATGGCAGAAATATATGTGCCGGAAAATGTAGAGTTCCTGACTAATTGGAACGGATTTGAATTGCCGAAAGGCATATTAAACAAAGGTGTAACGGGGTGCGGAGCTACTTCTGTTGCAATTCAAGATGAACACAAGACTATTATTTGCAGTCCTCGTATCAACCTTATAAAGAATAAGGTCGGTCAGCATGAAGGATTGTTAGGGGTATTTGGAGATGTGAAGAATGATGAGATAATGGCGTACTTAGAAAAGACTGAAACGCCTAAAATTATGGTAACGTATGATTCCATGCCACGATTGGCGAAATTGATTGCTGATAAATCTGATTGGCGTGTTGTAGTCGATGAATATCAATATCTTCTTATAGACAGCGGATTCCGTTCTGATAAGGCGATAGCATTGTTAGAGGTCATGAATGAGTTTGACTATGTTACCTATCTGTCTGCAACTCCGATAGCTGATAAGTATATTCAGAGAATGGAGCAATTCAATTATGTGCCTTACACTGAATTGATTTGGGGAGATAGAGTTGAGAAGATAGATGTTGAACGTATAGTATCAGCCAAACCAATCAATAATGCGATTGAGATAGTCAGGAATTATCAGAATGGTGTCTTTCCAACAGAGGGAGATGCGATTTCAAAAGAGTGTGTGATATTCCTGAATAGCGTTACCAATATCGCCAACATTGTAAGTCAAACTAAGTTATCTCCTGAAGATGTGAATGTTATTGTGGCAGACACAGAGGATAATCGAAAGTTAGTTAGGCAGATTGGCAAAGGATTCGATATTGGCTCTATCCCATTGACAGGAGAGCCACACAAGATGTTCACATTCTGTACTTCGACAGCATTTGCAGGGTGTGATTTCTATTCAACTTGTGCTTCGACATTCGTAATAAGCGACAATAAGAAAGCCCACACTTCGATTGATATTGCCACTGAATTAGTCCAGATAGCCGGACGGCAGAGATTGGCTTGCAATCCGTTTAGAAAGACTATTGTGTTTATTTATAATGTGGATATTGGAGAGGGCAATCCTGATGTTTACAAAGAAGCCATTGAGCGGAAGTTGAGGAAGTCTGAGGGTTTAGCCGAATGGAAAAATAGTGCGCCGGAAGATTTTAAGAAAGATGTTATTAAGGAAACATCTGAAATGCAGAATATCAAGAAGTATAGCGAAAGCTATGTAACTGTCTCTTATACACATCTCCG
>ENA-OYXU01000987-OYXU01000987.1-human-gut-metagenome-genome-assembly--contig:-NODE-987-length-10335-cov-4.496790_pt1 | contig 10335 bp, 7 predicted proteins | sample MGYA00243243_ERZ653435 | MGnify/ENA primary metagenome ERZ653435 (study PRJEB26926, sample SAMN06165113) | human gut metagenome | biome: ENVO:00009003; feature: ENVO:2100002; material: ENVO:00002003... | reverse complement strand
GCCTTATCGTCGGCAGCGTCAGATGTGTATAAGAGACAGGTGGCAGATAGGAGCTCTCATTGCGCTTGCCGCGATGAGGCACGGGCGCAAGATAAGGCGAATCGGTTTCAAGGACTATACGCTCGAGGCCTATTGCCGGAAGTGTCTGACGCAGTTTTGAGTTTTTAAAGGTGACGATGCCATTGACGCCAAAATAAAAATCTCCGGCACGGCGACGTATGTCATCGACATCTTGCTCGGTGCCTCCGAAACTATGGAAAACACCGCGCACTCCGCGCACACCCTCCAACACCTCAAGAGCCTGACCGAGTCCGTCACGACAGTGTATAATCAACGGTAAATCAAGTTCGACCGAACGCGCCGCCTGATGCTCGAAAACCTGCATCTGCTCGTCTACAAACGTCTTGTCCCAGTATAAATCCATACCGACCTCGCCTATAGCCACATAAGTAGAGCCATCGCCGATGTATTCGTCAATACGGCTCATCACTTCGCACCAGTCATCTTTGACTTCGGTCGGATGCAAACCCATCGCCGTGGCAATATTCGCCTTATACTTGGCGGCAAGCGCGAGCATAGGCTCAACTGATGTCAGATCAACGTTGGGAAAAATCATCTTTGTCACGCCTGCATCAACAGCTCGGTCGACAGCTCCCCTGCCCGACTCCACATCTTCAAATTCAGGCAGATAAAGATGTGTATGCGTATCGAAAAACTCCATTATAAATCTTAATGATTTCGATTAACCGACTCTTCGGCCAGAGCCGTGAAATAGGCGCGGCTGTCAGCCTCCAATTTCACGTTTTCCAATGACCTTACTGCCTCGCCGGCATAGCGGGCAATCAGCTGACGGCAACGCTCGCTCAAATCGAGACGGTCATAGACAGCCTTGACCTGACGGATACGTTCGGCCGGCTCGAGATCTTCATCAAGTATCGCCTCAAGTTCTTCAGATGCCTCGTCAAGTGCGGTTATCAAAAGCCAAGTTTTCTTCTCGTTGACAATGTCGCCGCCGATTTCCTTGCCGAAGACCAAGGGGTCGCCGTAGGTGTCCAACCAGTCGTCACGCAACTGGAACGCAAGACCGAGATTTACACCGTAGTCATAAAAAGCCTCACAGTCGGCCTCGTCGGCGCCTGCTATCATCGCACCCATGCGGCAGGCACAGCCGAGCAGGACGGATGTCTTGAGACGTATCATATTAAGATACTCGTCAACGGTCACATCCTTACGCTTTTCAAAGTCCATATCATATTGCTGTCCCTCATAAATCTCCATAGCCGTACGATTAAAAAGCTCCATAACCGCAGGCATTATCTCCTGACGGCAGCGGCTTATATAAGTTGTGGCCATGGTCAGCATGGCGTCACCGGACAAAATAGCGGTATTGTCATTCCAACGGCAATGCACTGTCGGACGTCCGCGCCGCAGGTCTGCGCGATCCATCACATCGTCATGCAGCAACGTGAAATTATGAAAAATCTCTATACCTAAGGCTGCATTAATGGCCCCGTCGCCCTCACCGGGCTCTACGGGTGCCCCCATCGCGCTGCAAGCCGCAAGCAGTAGTTGGGGACGGAGACGTTTGCCGCCGCTTTCGAGCGTATATTCTATCGGACGATAGAGGTCTTCCGGCTCGGCAGGATAAGATATTGAGGCAATAGCCGTAGAAATAATGTCTGAAATGACTTGCTGACTTAACATAGCGATGAGTTTTGGTGTAATCTTACGGCAAAGTTAAGACAAAATGACTAATTTTGTCTTACAAAGACTACGATTAAAAATCAGATAATGGAAAATTTGCCTGCCGACCCCGTGATGCTCTACAGTTTTATCAATATGAAACTGCGTGACAGCTACGCTTCGCTCGACGCGCTTTGCGACGACCTCGGTGTTGACCGCACCGAGCTTGAGCGCAAGTTAGGCGAGGCCGGCTTTGAATACTCAGCTGAAAACAACCGCTTTATATAATGGAGGACTATCTTTCGAAACTCAACGGACCACAGCGTGAGGCCGTCGAATATATCGACGGTCCGGAACTCGTCATTGCCGGCGCAGGCTCGGGCAAGACGCGTGTGCTCACCTATAAGATAGTCCACCTGCTGGCCCATGACTATGAGCCGTGGCGCATCATGGCTCTGACATTCACCAACAAGGCGGCGCGTGAGATGCGCAGCCGCATCGAGACGCTTGTCGGCGAAAAAACAGCGTCCAAACTGTGGATGGGCACCTTCCACTCCATTTTCTCCAAGATACTGCACATCAACTCCTCCCGTATAGGCTACCGCAGCGACTTCACCATCTACGACACGTCTGATTCGAAGTCACTCATCAAGATGATTATCAAGGATATGAATCTTGACGAGAAAGTCTATAAGCCGGCGACGGTGCTCAATGCCATCTCGACGGCCAAGAACGCGCTCGTCTCGCCCGAGGCATACGCCATGGACCGCGAACTTATCGACTCCGACCGTCGCTCCAAGCGTCCGGCGACTGTCGAAATTTATCACGCTTACCGCGACCGCTGCCGTGTGGCCGGAGCCATGGACTTTGACGACCTGCTGTTCTACACAGACAAGCTGCTGCGCGAAAATCCCGACGTGCTCCGCCATTATCAGGAGTTTTTCCGCTATATACTCGTCGACGAGTATCAGGACACCAACTATGCACAGCACGTCATCGTCAGACGTCTGACCGAGGAGTCGGGCAAGCTATGTGTGGTCGGCGACGACGCCCAGAGCATCTACTCGTTCCGCGGCGCCAACATACGTAACATCCTCGACCTCAAGAAGTCATACGCCAATCTGCGCATATTCAAGCTTGAGCAGAACTACCGCTCGACACAGAATATCATCAACGCGGCCAACACGCTGATTGCAAAGAACATGATGCAGATACCGAAGAACGTGTTCTCCACCAACGACATCGGCGAACGCATCGAGGTCGTACAGAGCTACAGCGATTACGAGGAGGGTTATCTCGTTGCCAACCGCATCTCGCAACTGCATATGAAAAACCGCGACAGTTACGAGGACTTCGCGATTTTATACCGCACGAACGCACAGTCGCGTGTGCTCGAGGAGTCGCTGCGACGCCGCAATATCCCCTACCGCATCTATGGCGGTCTCGCTTTCTATCAGCGCAAAGAGGTCAAGGACGCCGTGTCGTATCTGCGACTCGCGGTCAATCCTCATGACGACGAGGCGCTCAAACGCGTCATCAATGTGCCGGCACGAGGCATCGGCGAGACCACCGTCGGCAAGCTCTCGTCTGCAGCCATTGACAACGGCGTCAGCATCTGGGAGGTAATTAACGGCTTGGACAAATACGCAGTCAATATCAACAAGGGCACGACCGCCAAGATTGCCGGATTCGCCACGCTCATACAGACATTCAACAACGAGGCGGCCGCCGGCATGAACGCAGACGAACTCACACAAAAAGTCATAGCCGATAGTCGCCTGCTAGCTATGTATCTCTCCGACACGACTCCCGAGAGTATATCCAAGCAGGAGAACATCAACGAGCTGCTCAACGCTGCCCGCGCATTTGTCGCCGACAAAATCGAGCAGGGACTTGACGAAGTGACGCTCCATGATTTTCTCACTGAGGTTTCGCTCGCCACAGATCAGGACGAGAAAGACGACAGCTCGGCCGAACGCATCACGCTTATGACCATCCACGCGGCCAAAGGCCTCGAATTCTCCAATGTCTTTATCGTCGGAGTCGAGGAAGATTTGCTGCCGTCGGCAATGTCAGCGTCATCCCCGCAGGAAATCGAGGAGGAGCGCCGACTGCTTTATGTCGCCATCACTCGCGCCAAGAATTACTGCATGCTCAGTTATGCCTCGTCGCGTTTTCATAACGGGCAGACAAAAACCTGCAATCCGTCACGTTTCATCTCTGACATTGACCGCAAGTTTCTACGTCTCGCCACTGGCACACAGATTGCGCCCCCCAAGTCAAACGTGCCCGACTATCATACATTCAGAGAGCGTTACGCCGCAGAGTCGGCGCCACGTGCCGGTGTCCGCAGTTTCGCACCCGCGCAAGACCGTGCGGAGCGTCCGTCGCCGTCGCGCTTCGGAATTCCAACGGAGAAAAAGGCCGGTGGCGTACCCATCGGGCAGGCGCGGCCGGCAGGCGAATACGACGTCCATACCTCTGACAATCTGACACTCGGCATGACTATAGAGCACCAACGCTTCGGCCGCGGCAAAATCACATCAATCGACACATCGGCCCCCGACCATAAGATAACCGTCGAATTTGAGAATGTGCAGGTACGCGTCCTGCTGCTTAAGTTCGCCCGTTTTAAAATCATTTCAGAATGAAAGTCTCAGAGCTCCCCACCCCTTTTTATGTCGTCTACGAAAACCGGCTCGTCAAAAATCTCGAGCTGATAACTGACGTCGCGCGACGCGCAGAAGTAAAGATTATAATGGCCTTCAAGGCCAACGCCCTGTGGCGTACGTTCCCCATAATCCGTCGCTACTGCCGCGCCTCGACGGCCAGCTCGCTCAACGAGCTGCGTCTCGGCCGCGAATGTCTGGGCGATGAAGTCCACAGTTATTGTCCGGCCTATACCGACGCGACAATTGACGAATATATCGCCGGCAGCAGCCACCTGACATTCAACTCGGTAAGTCAGTGGGAGCGCTTTGCCGACAAAGTCATGGCCCACAATGCCGGTGCCGGCTCACATCATGTCTCGCCCGGCCTCAGAGTCAATCCCAAATGCTCGGTCATCGAGACCGACATATACAACCCGGCTCTCCCCGGCTCGCGTTTCGGCGTCGGCGCCGACTCTCTGTCCGAGCTACCCGAGGGCATAGAGGGGCTGCACTTCCACGCACTCTGCGAATCGACGAGTTATGATTTGGAGAAAGTCCTCGAGGCGTTCGAGAGCCAGTTCGGTCACATACTCGCGAGCGGACGCGTCAAGTGGGTCAACATGGGCGGCGGACATCTGATGACACGCAGCGGTTATGACACTGACCATCTCGTAAGCCTGCTTAAAGCCTTTAAGCAACGCCATCCCGGCATCGAAGTCATACTCGAGCCCGGCAGCGCATGGACATGGCGTACGGGCGACCTCATCACCTCGGTCGTAGACGTCGTCGAAAACGACGGTATCTCGACTGCAATTGTCGATGTATCATTCGCCTGCCATATGCCCGACACACTCGAGATGCCCTACAAACCGGCTATCACAGAGAGCGTCGAGCCGACTGAGGCCACGCCTGTCTACCGTCTCGGCGGCAACTCGTGTCTCAGCGGCGACTTCATGGGCGACTGGGCCTTTGAGCAGCCACTGAAAATAGGCGACCGTCTGACACTCGAGGACATGAACCACTACACGACCGTCAAGACCACGATGTTTAACGGCATAGACCATCCGGCCATAGTCCTCGCCTCGTCAGAGGATGCTGATGACGCCCGTTATCTGCGCCGCTACGGCTACGACGACTACAAGTCGCGCATGAGTTAAAAGCTATCGAATAACCAATTAACATCATAATATACCATCATGCCACGTTTCTCTGTAATAGTTCCCGTCTATAACCGCATCGGCGAGGTCAGCGACCTCTTGGAAAGCCTGCTGGCCCAGACATCAGGCGACTTTGAGACAATAATAGTCGAGGACGGCTCTACGGAGCCTTGCCGCGAAGTCGTCGAGGACGCTGCAGCCCGCGGACTCGACGTAAAATATTATTACAAAGAAAACGAGGGCCGCTCGATTGCCCGCAACTACGGACTCGAACGCGCCCGAGGCGACTATTTTGTATTCTTCGACTCAGACTGTGTGATTCCGCCCGACTATTTCCGCACACTCGCCGCCGAACTCGACCGCCGCAAGGACCTCGACTGTTTCGGCGGTCCCGACGCCGCCCACGAGTCGTTTACTCCGACCCAGAAGGCCATCAACTACTCGATGACCTCGTTCCTGACCACCGGCGGCATACGCGGCGGCAAAATAAAGCTCGAAAAATTCGTGCCGCGAACGTTCAATATGGGCTTTTCGCGCCGCGTCTACGAGCGCGTCGGCGGTTTCCGCGAGATGTTCTCGGAGGACATCGACATGAGCACACGCATCCGCAAAGCCGGCTTCAACATCGGCCTGATTCGCGAGACACCCGTGTGGCACAAACGACGTGTCGACCTCAAAAAGTTCTTCAGGCAGGTCTACGTATTCGGCATGTCGCGCATCACGCTCAAACTGCTATATCCGGACTCGCTTAAGGCCGTTCACCTGCTGCCGGCGGCGTTTGTCGTCGGATCATTGACACTGATCCTGTTAGGCGTGTTTGTATCTCCATGGTGGCTGCTGCCGCTCGGACTGTATTTTCTCGCCGTCTTTATCGGAGCAATCATAGCGACACGCGACCTGCACGTCTCGGCGCTCGCGCTGCCTGCGGCAGTTATACAGCTCGGCGGTTACGGCTGCGGATTTATAAAGGCTTTCGTCACAAAAATCATCCTCGGCCGAGGCCGTGACATCAACGAAGAAATATTGATACGCAAAGGCAAATGAGTGAGCACGACGAACTTACAGGCGCAAACGGGCGCCTCATAAAAAACATGCGGCCTGAAGACCGTCCGCGTGAAAAGGCGCTCCGACTCGGGCTTAAGGCGCTAAGCGACGCCGAGCTTATGGCACTGCTCTTCTCGACAGGCATAAAGGGCAAATCGGTCATAGAGATGAGTCAGGACATACTCGATGACAACAAGGGCCATCTGTCGACCGTCGCCTCGCTATCGGTCAGCGATTTCCTAAAACGCTATAAAGGCATCGGCGTGGCCAAGGCAATAACCCTGCTTGCGGCACTCGAATTAGGCGCACGCTCGTCAGCCGACGCTGCAGCCAAAGAAGACCCTACCGTAAACAGTTCTGAAATAGCCTACCGCCTGATGCGCCATCATCTCGCCGACCTGCCGCACGAGGAGTTTTGGGTGATGCTGCTCTCGCAGAGCGGCAAGGTGCTCCGCGAGGTCAAAATCGGCCAAGGAGGCCTGACCGGCACCGTAGCCGATGTCAAGCTCATCATCCGTGCAGCCGTCGACCATCTCGCCTCGGCCATGATACTCTTTCACAATCATCCGTCAGGCAATCTCCGGCCGAGTCCTCAGGACGACGCGCTCACAAAGAAGATTTCAGAAGCGGCCAAACTGATTGACACCCGCGTCAACGACCATATCATCGTATCGGCCAACGGCTATTACTCTTACAACGACGAAGGTCGCATGTAACTGCGGCCTTCGTTTATCGTTGCTCGGGGTTGCCCTCGTAGTAGTTGACAAAGGCACGGTTAACCAAGGCGACACCACCCGGCGTAGGATAGTCGCCCGAGAAATACCAGTCGCCGGGATGACCGGGTATGGCCTCATGCATACCTTCGAGAGTCTGATAGACGAGGTCTACCTGAGCGTGTATATGTCCGTCGCTGAGCATACGGGCGATTTTGGTCGAGATTTCCTCGTCGGTAAAGGGCTCATAAATGGCTTTGACACAGTTGACTTGCTCGGCAGCCGGTTTGGCAAGTTCGGCGATACAACTGCGGTAAGTCTCATCAAGCACATTCTGCCGCCCTGTCTCTTTCAGCAACTCGACTGCGGCGCGGAAAGCTATGAATTCACTCATACGTGACATGTCTATGCCATAACAGTCCGGATATCTTACCTGCGGCGACGATGACACTACGATGATGCGGCGCGGATGCAGCCGGTCAAGCATCTTGAGAATCGACTGGCGGAGCGTCGTGCCCCTTACTATGCTGTCGTCGATGACTACAAGTGTATCTACGTCGTTTTTAATACAGCCGTATGTAACGTCATAGACATGTGCCGCAAGGTCGTTACGAGATTCACCTTCGGCGATAAATGTACGAAGTTTGATATCTTTCAGCGCTATTTTCTCAACGCGGAGTTTCTGATTCATTATCGCGGCGACAGTCTCGGCATCTAATTCGCCGGCGGCCGACGTTTCGACGATGCGACGCGCTTTCTCCGAATCGAGGTAAGCCTCGAGACCCTCCATCAGACCCATAAACGCCACCTCAGCGGTGTTGGGGATAAACGCGAAGACCGTATTGTCAAGGTCTCGATCAATCATGTCGAGAATCTTGGGCGCGAGTTTGCGGCCCAAAGCCTTGCGTTCACGATATATGTCGGCATCGCTGCCTCGCGAGAAATAGATGCGCTCAAACGAGCAGCGGCGGTTTTCGCCCGGCTCTAAAACCTGACGCTTGACGATACGGCCGCTCTTGCCTACGATGAGGCTGCAGCCAGGCTCGAGTTCATGAACTTCGCGCAGCGGCACATCCATAACAGTCTGTATGACCGGACGCTCGGATGCGACAACAACTATTTCGTCGTCATAATAATAGAACGCCGGACGGATGCCGTGGCGGTCTCTGAGCGCAAACATGTCGCCTGACCCTGTCGCGCCGCAGATTACAAAACCGCCGTCCCAGTCGGGCGCTGTCGCGGCAAGCACGTTATAGGGGTCGAGGTTGTCCTCGATGGCGCGCCCCAGCTCGGGATCCTCGAGCGTCGAGCGGAACTCTCGGTATAATCGGTGATTTTCCTTGTCTAACGCATAACCTATCTGCTCCAACAACACAACAGTGTCGCTGTATATGCGCGGATGCTGACCCTTAGCGACTATATTTTTGAAAATTTCTTCGACATTGGTCATATTGAAATTGCCGCAAAGCAACAGGTTACGCGAGCGCCAGTTGTTGCGGCGCAGAAACGGATGGACATACGAGATACCGCTGCGGCCCGTCGTACTGTAGCGCAGATGCCCCATGTAGATATCGCCGATAAAGGGGGCCGAACGCTCGAAGTCATCCTCGTCATACTGCTCCATGGCACGGGCAATCTGGCTGTTTACCTCGCCGAAGATATGCGAGATGGCGTCAGTGCCCATGGCTCGCTCGCGCCACACATATTCGTGGCCGGGCTCGGAGTTGATTCTGACAACGCCAATGCCGGCAGCTTCCTGCCCGCGGTTGTGCTGTTTTTCCATCAAAAGGAAAAGCTTGTTAAAACCGTAAAGGGGCGTGCCGTATTTTTCTTGATAGTAAGACAAAGGCTTCAAAAGCCTCACCATCGCAATGCCGCACTCGTGTTTGATTGAATCGCTCATATGTATCTCCTTAAATTTTTAAATTAAACGGCTTCAAAAAAACGCGCAGAATGACTACGCGTTTTCAAGATATTTTTTAAGTCTCGCCACAACCTTTTCGCGCCCCAAAACTTCAAGCATGGGCATCAAGTCGGGTCCGCTTGCAACGCCTGATATGGCAAAGCGAAGCGGCGGGAAAAATTCAGTGAATTTAATACCAAGCTCCTCTGCCTTTTTCTCAAACGCCGCGTGAATTGAATCGCCGTCGAAGCTCTGAATGGACGAAAGGACTTCAAGCGCACCCCTCATTCTTTCAATCGGGTTTCCCTTTTTGAAAACGCGCTCTTTCGCGGCTTCGTCAAAGGCAAAGTCCTCCGTGAAAAAGTACGAGACAAGGCTTGCAAAAGTTTCCATTGACGCCGCCTTCGGCTGCGCAAGCTTAAACACGCGCTCGATGTAATCCTTGCCGCCTGCGAGATTTACCCCCGAATTTTCCATCGCCTTGCAGGCGAGCTCGGAAAACTTTTCGATTGGCAGGGCGCGGATATGCTCCATGTTGAAGTGCGCCATTTTCTTTTCGTCAAAACGTGCGTTGGAATGAACTATGCCCTTGAAATCGAAAAGCGAAATGATTTCGTCTATCGGCATTATTTCCTTGCCGTTTTTTGGATTCCAGCCAAGCAAACAAAGATAGTTGCGCACGGCTTCGGGAAGAAAGAGCTTTTGCTGGTATTCTTCGATTAAAGCCCCCCTGTCGCGCTTGCTCATTTTGCCGGAGCCTTCGCTTTTCAAGATTAGCGGAATGTGGGCAAATTGCGGCATCGGAGCGTCAAACGCCTTGAAAAGCTCTATGTGCTTATTGGTGTTGGTCAAGTGGTCTTGACCCCTTATTACGTTGGTGATTTCCATGCAAATGTCGTCAACGACATTCACAAAATGAAAAACGGGAGTCCCGTTCGAGCGGAAAATCGGGAAGTCTTTTTCTTCCAAGCGTTCAACATCGCCGTAAACGGCATCGTGCAAAACCTGCTTTTCGCCAGATACTTTGAAGAACACCGCGCCGTCCTTGTCGTACGCCCTGCCCTTTTTGCGGAGAATTTCGAGATACTGCAAATAAATGTCATCGCGCCGGCTCTGGAAATAAGGGCCATAGTTTCCACCGACTTCAGGGCCTTCGTCCCAGTCGAGACCAAGCCAACGCCTGT
>ENA-OYXU01000984-OYXU01000984.1-human-gut-metagenome-genome-assembly--contig:-NODE-984-length-10345-cov-4.084062_pt1 | contig 10345 bp, 8 predicted proteins | sample MGYA00243243_ERZ653435 | MGnify/ENA primary metagenome ERZ653435 (study PRJEB26926, sample SAMN06165113) | human gut metagenome | biome: ENVO:00009003; feature: ENVO:2100002; material: ENVO:00002003... | reverse complement strand
AGATGCAGCGTAGTCTCGTGGGCTCGGAGATGTGTATAAGAGACAGATTCTATTCAATGGGAAAGAATGTGATTCAAGACATTCTTTCAGACGATGTTCATGCGCTTGAAACAAGCCGATTGAACGAATCGGAGGTTGAACGTGACTTCATGAGCTTCTTTGAGCCGGACAGAAAGGAAAGAATCGTGACTCTTCGCCGTCAAGAGGTAATGAAGAATGCAATTATCTCCAATCCTAAGGAGGAAGAGCCAGTGGAGACTCATGTTTCTGTTGAAGTCGAGCAATCAAAAGCGGTTGAATCCATTTCGACAAATAATGTCGAGACGTCAGAAGTTCTCGTTGACAATCCTGAGATTGAATCCCAGGATTCCAACAATAAGACTGTGAATCCAGAGACCAAGCCGGAAGAAGACGCGGATACGGATGTCCCTGCCGTTCAACCAATCTCCGGTCCTATCTCTCCGAACGTCGATGTCACCTATACAACTCCTCGCTGTGATATCCTCCTTGGAAAGAATGAGCCTCCCGCTCAGTTTGGAATACTTGGAAAAATGCTGAATAGCAATCGCCTTGTAGGAATAGATCTTGACGGATGCAATACATTCAGCCTGTTCGGAGTACAGGGTGCCGGCAAGAGTTATACCATAGGTTCAGTAACAGAGATGGTACTGAAACAATTCAGTAATGTAAATAAACTGCAAGCACCATTGGCAAGCGTGATATTCCATTACAGCGACAGTATGGATTACGCTCCAGAGTTTACCTCCATGATCTATCCCAACGACGAGCAGTCTCAACTCGCTCGTCTTAAGGAACAATACGGAGCGGTCGCTGACTCTGTCGATGACGTGATTTTATTAACCCCGGAAAGCAAAGTCGAGCAGCGCAAAACCGAATATCCCGGCATTGAAGTCTACCCGATAGCCTTTGATTCGTCCGAACTACAGGTTAAGGACTGGATGTTCCTTTTGGGGGCCATGGGAAATGACTCTGCATACCTGCGAGTTCTTACACAAATCATGCGTACTATCCGAAACGACCTTTCACTGAAAAATATAAGAAGAGGGGTAAAGACTAATTCTTCGTTGTCTACCGGTCAGAAGGAGCTCGCAGAAATGCGCATTTCATTTGCGGAGGAATACATCAGAGATGGAGAAAAATTACAACGTCATCTTCGCCCCGGTCGTTTAATCATTGTTGACCTTCGAGACGAGTTTATCCAGAAGGACGAAGCACTGGGACTTTTCGTTGTAATGCTCAATATTTTCTCCAGTGTGATGGAGGTTGAAGGCAAGCGATTTAATAAGTTCATCGTCTTTGATGAGGCTCATAAATACATGAACAATAAAGACCTTGTTGGGTCTATTACAACAGCGATTCGAGAAATGCGCCATAAAGGAGTGTCTATTATGATTGCCAGCCAGGACCCGATGAGTCTTCCGACTGAGATTATTGAACTCAGTTCGGTTGTCATTCTCCATAGATTCAACTCTCCGCAGTGGGTTAAACACATGCAAAAGTCGATCACTTCTTTGAATACCCTTACTGCCACAGAGATGGCTCAACTTGGGTCTGGAGAAGCCTATATATGGGCAGTTAAAGCTACTGATAAGGCGTTCACAACACGTCCAGTCAAGATTCAGATTCGTCCACGTGTTACAAAACACGGTGGCGATACAATACAAGCCGTGAAATGAAAATAATTGAATTTTCATCCAAAGGAAGCAGAAAAGAGAACCAGGACTTCATCGCCTACAGACGCATGGGCGATGAAGCCGGTATCTTTGTTGTGGCCGATGGTATGGGAGGTTACGCTAAAGGAGCGGAGGCTGCTCAGGTATGTGCCGAGGCAATTGTGGAATATCTTGAAGGTCATTGGCATGACAATATAGATGATGATGAGAAACTCAGACAATCCTTTATTTATGCCAATGAGTCTCTTTCATTCAAGCGATTTGCCCTTGGTGTAAAAACTATGGGATGTTGCCTTGTGGCTTCTCTTATCAAAGATGGAGCGGTACGCTTTCTCTGGCTTGGTGATACGAGAGGCTATCTTTTCCGGAATGGGGAAGAGATATATCGCACACAGGATCATTCTATAGTAAACGAACTGGCCAAAATCAAGACCCTTCGTGCTGAGGATATCGAGAAGTATTCAAATGTCGTGACTCGGAGTATGATGGGGGATGATAATCTGGGACCCTTGGAGATTGAAAAGCAGGAGTATTTACCCGGGGATATTGTATTCCTATGTTCTGATGGACTTCATAAAGAGGTTGAGCCTGAAAGGGTCATAGGTTCAGATTCTCAGATGAAGGCAATGATTGCGGAAGTCTCATACCGGTTTGATGATAATCTTACCTATCTCGAAATTCAAAATTGATATAGCAACAAGTATTATATAGACAGTATTCTCAATCACTTGGAAAGGCGCGAGAAAACATAGATACTAATTCGAATATGAATTGCAAAGAACTTGAAATAGAAGTACAGCCAGAAAAGCCTTTTGAGAACGACTTATTTGGTTTGCATTCTTTCGGGGAAATGCTGACCGGAATTATTGATTCGTATGCAGACACCGGTGCTGTCATAACAATCAATGGGGAATGGGGTATTGGGAAAACCACTTTCCTTAGGATGTGGAATCAGTATCTCAGAGACAACCACTATCGTACTCTTTTTTTCAACGCATGGCAATGTGATTATTACGATGATCCTATGCTCGCCCTTATTGGAGAACTATCAGAGGAGTTTGGACAAAAAAGTGGGTTCCAAGACTTTGTAAAAAAGGGGGGACGTTTAGCATTCAGATTTGGAGGGGAACTCCTTAAAGGAATCATTAAGAATCGTTTAGGCGCTGATTTAGATGCAGTCGTAGATGAAGTTACCGATATAGGAATCGAGTCAGTCAAAGATTATAGAGAGAGCAAAAACTTGCTTGAAGATTTTAAGAAACAACTGACGGAGATTGTTGCGGATCCCAAGAATGAAAAACCTGTTGTCTTTATAATCGACGAACTCGATAGATGTAACCCCAAATTTGCGGTTAAATTATTAGAACGCTTAAAGCACTTATTTGAGGTGCCAAACATCATATTTGTCCTTGGACTTAACACCGAGCAACTTCAATATGCTGTTCAGGGATTCTATGGGTCTGCCTATATTAATGGGAATGAATACTTAAAACGCTTCTTTGACGTAGAGTTAAGTCTTCCCACTCCAAAGTTAGATGTATATTGCAAGAGCCTTTTCGCTTCTCAGGGTATTGATGAATACTTCAAAAAACATGAAGATGCAGGCTGGATGTCCGAAAGAGATCGTGAGGCAACCCGATTCTCTGAATGCGCTTGCGACCTCATAATTGCGAATAATACAAATCTTCGCAAAACATATAGGATAGTGCATTACATGCGTCTCGTTTTTGCTGGATGTATGCACAATGCACCGGCTAATTCCGACTTGCTTTTCTTGCTTTGCTTTCTCAAAATTCATTTTCCATTATCCTATAATAAGATAAGATACCATGAGTTCAGTATTCAAGAGTTGTTAGATGAGATGGAACGTATTTTACCCAACTCTCTGCTCCTCCAAGTGCAGAAGTATGGTGCCCCGCGTAGAATGGCTTGGCTTATAGCAAAGCTACTGCTCTATTACAATCATCTTGATGGACATGGTTCCATTTTGGATAAAGATTTTACAGGGTCATTAATTGAAGCCAATAATAAATACACATATCCAGTGAAACCTCAAATTATCACATCGGAGACTTTATACGAGGCTTTAAGATGGCACGAAAATAATAGTCACGCTCCCTATGAAATTGGGATTGATTATCTCATCGAAAAAATCCAGTTAGCCGGCACCATCAATTTACCTGTAATGGGTTAGGGAAAAAGGCTGTTCAGTTAAAGATACTAAACTACAATGAAATAAAATGGAAGAACAGAAGGACTATTTATATTACTTTTGGCAGAATAATACCGGAGATTGGATGCGCGAGTTTGCCTATCTCTCCAAAGATAAGACTATAAAGGGTCTCACTTTTGGAGGGTTGACTGACGGCACTAATCTTGTCAACCTTTCTGATTTTAACTTAGAAGAACTTATGTGCGCACAGGATATTATCAAGTGTTACTTTCACTCTCCTTCCGGTCGCTATCATAAGTTCAACGAAGATTACTCATCCTATGGTATGAAGCACATGGTTGAACGTCTGCTCAATAAGATTACTCATGGCCGTATCAATTATATCTCTAATGGCACCCTTATCTTGGCGATGCACCATTGCGGCTATAAGTTTCAAAGAATACCGGACACGCCAAACTGCTATTTCAATGTACCGAAAAAATGTATAAAGCGCATGGAGGACGCATTGAGAGAGGCATAATATATCGTAGTGCCAATCCAGACTCTCTTTCGTAAATCAAATATCAAGCACCTTATGAAAATCGTAAGTTGGAACGCTAACGGAAAGTTCCGTGAAAAATATAAGGCAATTCTTGAATTAGATGCCGATATATACGTCATTCAAGAGTGCGAAAATCCTGAGACCTGCAAAGATTCGGGCTATCGCAACTTCTTCAAGAATTACCATTGGGCAGGCGTCTACTCCTATAAAGGGCTAATGGTTTTCACCACACGCCCTGACGTTTCCCTTGACCGCCTTGATTGGGGCGCGGAGGATAAACGTGTCTTTATCCCAGTCAGAGTCAACGACTCGTTCAATCTTGTTGCAGCATGGGCCTGTGACCCATACTGCGAAGAACTCCAGGATTGGATTGAAATTGTATCAGACCGCCTCAATGACGGGACCATCATTATCGGCGACCTGAACAGCAACGTTACTCTTGACCCAAAGCATATCCGAAAATCGGGCAAGAGCTTCGGCCATGTAATTGAACTGCTTAAACCGAAAGGTCTGCTCCCTATGTGGCATCACTACCACAAGCAGGAGCAAGGAAAAGAGAAAACTCCCACATTTTATCTTTACCGACATCTTGACAAGCCTTTACACATTGACCATTGCTTCGCAAGCCCGGAACTTGTCAAATCAATTTTAATTCATGCTCGTTGGCAATGGCTTTCTTTGAGCGATCACCTCCCAATAGAAATAGAAACAACAGAATCCGTTATTTAATATGAAATGTCTATCGATACAGCAACCCTGGGCTCAATATATTGCGGCAGGGATAAAAGATATTGAGAACCGCACATGGGAATTGAAATCATTCCCTCAACGTGTCTTAATCCATACAGGTAAAAAGAAACAGTTTGAGTCGAATGATGAGCTGCCATTCCTGTATCAGCTTATCATTGAGAATGCAGAACATCTTGGTATAATCCCTCTAATCGAGGATATGCCCACCGGAGCCATCATCGGTGTCGTTGATATTGTGGGCTGCACTGTAAATGACGTTGAGTTTTCGGACTGGGCAGGTTTTTCCGATGACCTAGAGCATCCGATATATAACTTTCACCTTGCCAATGCCAGACTGTTCAAGGAACCTATTCTGAATGTCAAGGGAAAACAAGGCATATTTGAATATCCCGACCTTGATGAAAACAATCTTCCCGAATTTGCCGAAGTCCCGACAATTAACAGAGAGGGTAACGAATTGTTTATCCCTCTTGATGAAGTTGGAATAGATGATTTAATCGAAATGAATGACGAAGGCCTTACATTCGATTTCAATCTATTGAACCAGAATCTCCATTATTTTGCAGAAATGAAAAATGATGAGATTGAGGCATTGCCAACAGACTTCATCACCTTCTTCAATTCTGAGAAGTCAGTCAGAGTAAAAGTAGAATCGGCTGACATCGAATATATTTCAGATGAAGACGGCAATGATGTGGTATTTGGGAATCCGCAGGGTGATGAACTCGTTTGGATAAAGATTTTTTATTCAGTCCTCCCGGAGCACTGTAATAAATCCTTAGAAAATAAGAAGCCTGAAAAATTGCAACTCAATGATGCGTTGGATAGTCTACATCCAACTTGCAGGAATATCATCAAGGCATTAGAATTAGCGAGATATTCCTATGAATACCATAAGGACCCAAATAGCCCTTATGCTGAAATAAGTTCCGAATTAGATGATGTCAATGAGGACAGATTAGATGCAGACTTCATGGTTAACCTCGAAACCGGAGTTGTCACGCTAACACTCTATACTGAAAACAGGGTGCCAAAGAAGTCAATAAAAAAAGCTATTGAGAATGTCAATATCATCAATGGCTCGGCATCACCGGCCTGGCTTATCATTAATCCTGAAAATGGAGCGGTATGTGCCCGTGTTTGTAATATTACACCGGATGTACCTTTGACTATCGATGCTGCCGGAAGTATGGTTGCTTACGCGATACAGGCAATCACGGAAGATTTTGACAGTTTATTGAAATAGGTTCTAAAGAGGCAAATAAATGCAATCTGCTATGGTCCAATCCAAAGGTACAATTAATGCAGGACTTCTGAGCGAGGTGTTTGGTTATGGTGACAACATCATATCTCAGGTGCCTAAGTTCAAAGACTTCTGCATTGCATGTGTGGATCATATAGGGAAACAGAGTATCCCATATATAAAGTGTGCTTATAGTGGATTGAGGCATCTTGTACCCGGTTATATCGCCGATAAAATGGATTCTCACGTTCTTTTAGATAATGTTACAGAATCTGAGATTATTGAGTGGTATATGGCATTCAAGGAGGATGAGCAGAAAAGGGCGATAGAGAAAGAGTTTAAGGATAACATCGATGAACTGCAATTTCTTGTAGAGGAATATCGCAAAAGCGATGATTTCCAAAAAATGCTGGATTTCATTGGACGTTTCAAGTGGCTGGCTCCGTATAATGCAATGCTCGTTCAAATGCAGCTCCCGGGAGCAAGACTGGTACTCAATGGTAAAAATTGGGCCGCTTTTAACAGGCGTCCTAAGAAAAATGCGAAACGTCTTATCACCCTGATGAACTTCGGGCCGATTCAATGTATGTTTGAATATGGCGACACAGAACATATTCCGGGAACAGAGGAAATTTCGGAAGATGCCATATTCGAGAAATGGGATAAGATGCTAATCAGTACAAGCGGGGAACCGAGTAAAGATGACCTCGATAACCTCCTATGGAATCTTGCTCAATTAGGCATATGCCTTGACACGAATTTTGTTGCAGCAAACACTTATGGAGGATATTTGTCTCATTACTCAGAGGGAGAAGTCAAGTTTCATTTAGCGGACAAATGTACGGCAAGAGCGAAATCCGCTTTTATCATAAGTGTCAATGGACGAGAAAGTAACGCAAGTCAATTTCATACCTTATGCCATGAGCTGGGGCACTTGTTTTGCAAGCATTTGTATTATGACAGAAGCAAGGAACGCCGTCCATCAGTACAACAGAGGGAGTTTGAAGCTGAGACCGTCGCTTGGCTTGTATGCAAGAGACGTGGAATTAAAAATCCATCGGAGCCATATTTGTCAACATATGCGCCGGACGGTATTATCCCTGTATGTAGTACAGAAATGATAATGAAGGCTGTGACGAAGATTGAAGCGTTACTCTCTTCAAAGATGAATATAAAGAGTTCTCCATGGTTTGAGAAGAATAAGGCATTGAGAGAGCTTGTTGAATGTCTTGAATCAGAAAGACGTCAATCCAGAAATCTATTTGATTATTAAAATTGATAGAAATCAGAGAAAAATGGAAACATTTGATAATTTGGATTCATACAACAGAGACCCCGAACATGATATGTGGGTGGACCTTGACTATCAGGAAAACACCGGTGAACTGTCGGACATCTTTGATGATGCCGACATAGACGAATATGTCAACAATCTGAATGACTGGGATTAGTCCTGCATATGACTTGTTATGCATTAGACATATCGACGAATATTGATGACTTGCAGGTTATTGAATGTTGACACAGATATGAAATCGAATCGGATAATATGGCAATAACACAGAGACAGCAACAACTATTTGATGACCTTCATGCCAAGCGAAGCAAGCAGGCTGAGGTTCTTGATGACTTTGCAATGCGGGGCATCAAGCAAAGCGTTGTGGATATGTATAATCAAAAGGCTCATTTCATATATGAGCTTTTACAGAACGCCGATGATGCGCGTGCCAGCGAAGTCACATTTGAACTGTACCATAAGAAGCTTGTTTTCCGTCATAATGGCACGGAACGATTCACCGTTTCAGAAGACAGAGAAGATGCCATTCCGTATGGTCATATCAATGCAATCACAGCCATTGGTTTTTCAGGAAAACAACAAGATGAAGGCAATAAGATAGGTAAATTTGGCATTGGATTTAAGGCTATATACCAATATAGTAGCACCCCTGAAATCTACGACGAGACTTTCTGTTTTCGTATAGAACAGTTCATTGTGCCGACTCAAATGGCTTCTGACTATCCTGCCAGAGCACCAAAGGAAACAATATTCGTATTCCCTTTTGATCAACCGGATAAGGCGTTCAATGATATAAAGTCAAAACTTGAAAGTCTTAATAATCCCATACTGTTCCTCAGACATTTACAAAATGTATCGGTAATTGTCAATGGGAAGTATCAAGGAGTGTATTCCAAGAAATCCCAATTTAAGGAGGTCGTGGAAGACATTACCCATAATCTGTACGAGATTGACAACCGTGGAGAGAAACAGATGATGCACCTGTTTACTCGTCCGATTAAGGTAAATAACGAGCAGAAGGATAATTATTATATCAGCGTTGGATATGGTCTTACTGAGGATGGCGACATAGATGTAGAAACTCGACCGAATGTGTTCTGTTTCTTTCCTACTTCGGAAAAATTTGGAGATATATGTTGTATTACTCATGCTCCTTTTGAACTGGTAAACAGCCGTCAACAGCTAAAAGACACAAGCTATAATGATAGTTTAAAGCGATTGTTGGCGAACCTTTCAGCAGAAGCTTTGCCTATCCTAAGGGATTATTATCTGAAATCAAAAAAGACAATCTTCGATGGGAATATCCTCCGTATAATTCCACCGAGAGGAAACTATTGGCCAGAGAGGGATGATTCCGTATTTAGAAAAAAGTATATTGAGATAATCAAAGAGAATGAGTTAATACTTTCAAGGGAGAAATTATATTCAACTCCAGACTGTCTTCTTATGGTCTCGAACCTGTCATTGGCGAACCTTATATCCACTGACCAATTACAAGAACTCAAAGGAGAGGATGTCCATTTCTTAAATGCCAAAATTTGGGGAATGGCTAATGAGGACTATGAGCTTGGAAACTTATTGACTCAGACCTTAGGTGTTGAGACATTTGATGCCGATGATCTTCTCGGAGAATTAACTCCGGAATTTATGGATGCACAGTCCTATGACTGGGTAAAAAGACTATATAACCACCTGCACAAGAAAGAACATGAAACGTGGGAGACTGACGATGATGAAAACGCATGGGATTATTCCGCCTGTTCTTCTCCGATAGTTAAGACTTCTACCGGAGAGTGGGTCTCTGCCTACACCTCGTTGGGTGAGTTGAACGTTTTTCTACCGCTTAAAACAAAGGTAGATGATACAGATTATAAATTTGTCAACGAGGAGTATCTAAAGGAGGATGTTACAAGGAATTTTCTCCGTAATGCTCTTCATCTTACACAGCCCGATTCATGGTCTTACATAGGTTCTGTTATCTTCCAACACTGTCAGTCGAAAGAATTGTCGAGCGAACAATTGCTGCACTTTTTCGAGTTTATATATAAATATCTCCAAGGAATTGAGGATGCTGAAAAGAGAGCAGAAAAACTCGGCGAGATAAAGAAGTCTTTTGCGTTGCTTACGCAGAACGACTCATTTACGTTGTTATCTACCCCGATATATTATGACTCAAAGATGCTTAAATCTTTTATGTCTGGGGTAAAGTGCAACTTTGTAGCTTCTGAAAAATACGCTGACTTTATAAAGAGATATACAGAAGAGCGCTATAGGGCTTTCTTGATAGAATTGGGTGTCATTTTTAGACCCTCAATTCAATCGGAGGAAAATTATTACGAGGGCTGGGTGCCATCTGCTGTAATTAAAAGATTTAATCTGCGTACCCATACAGCAGCTAAATATACTGATTATTTCTTCCCAAATATCAAGGAGTTCGCTGATAATAAAAGAAAGGATAAGGTTACGTCACAGACTCTTTGGTCTTGGCTTGCAGATGAGAATCTTAGTAAGTATAGGTATGCAAGATGTAGGTACCGCTATTATAGCTGGTATAGCGCGCAACCTGCGGATTCAAAACTTTATACAGAACTTAAATCTCTTAAATGGATTTGTATAAATAATGAGCTGTCTCTTATACACATCTGAC
>ENA-OYXU01000983-OYXU01000983.1-human-gut-metagenome-genome-assembly--contig:-NODE-983-length-10360-cov-7.779427_pt1 | contig 10360 bp, 7 predicted proteins | sample MGYA00243243_ERZ653435 | MGnify/ENA primary metagenome ERZ653435 (study PRJEB26926, sample SAMN06165113) | human gut metagenome | biome: ENVO:00009003; feature: ENVO:2100002; material: ENVO:00002003... | reverse complement strand
CTCGGAGATGTGTATAAGAGACAGACAATAAAGTGTATTATAAATGCGACTATATGTTTCATTATTTCATACACAACTATAAATTATAGTCCTGATAGCTATCTGTCACAACGAATATCATTTTATTTATTGGGAATTTCAGGAAGTTTCTTCATTATAAATATATGCAAGCTTCCATTAAACATCCCACATATCATAAAAACAATTTCTGTTGGCACTATCATTATTTTAGGATTACACTGGATGTTTATTGGAACAACTAACTATATATTAGAATCATTATTAGAAATTCAGAACGGTATAAAATACAACATTTTCGAATCAATTCTTTTATCATTATTCATTATAGTTATTAACGCTGGCATTATTAAATTATGCCAGAAATATTTCAAGGCATTATTAGGGTATAGATAATAATTAATATAACGGAATTTTTTATGCCGAGATGCAGAGTAATTATTAAACTATCGACAGATTATTTAATATTTCTTTTGTGCATTCAGAAATAATTTGTATATTTGCACACAAATATAATAACATATAGATAAAAAAGAAGATGGAAAAGCAAAAGACACCTCAGAAGCCACGCCGCATTCCATACGGCATGATGAACTTTGTGGCAATCCGTGAGGAGAATTGTTACTATGTGGATAAGACACGGTTTATAGAGAAGGTTGAGAACGCTAACAAGTTTTTCTTTTTTATCCGTCCACGCCGCTTCGGCAAAAGTCTTACAATGTCGATGCTCAGGCATTATTACGACATAAACCAGGCTAATAAGTTTGAGCAGCTATATGGCGGACTGTATATAGGTGACCACCCGACGGAAAACCATAACAAATATCTTGTGATAAACCTGAACTTCGCAGTGATAGATGCGGAGTTGGGTAACTACCGCGAATCAATGGACGCTCACTGCAGAACAGAGTTTGACATGTTCTGCATGAGATACGCACGCCTGTTGCCCGCATCATTCAAAGAGAATCTTATGAAAGAAAAAGGTGCTGTGAAACAGTTGGACTATCTATATAAGACATGCAGCGAGGCTGGACTGAAGATCTATCTTTTTATCGACGAATACGACCATTTTACAAACAATATACTCTCCGATGCCACACGCATGGAGGAATACAAGCAGGAGACACACGGCACAGGCTATCTGCGGACATTCTTCGACACCATCAAGGCAGGAACAGATTCGTCAATCGAGCGTGTGTTTGTAACAGGAGTAAGCCCCGTAACCCTCGATGACCTCACCAGCGGCTTCAATATCGGCACTAACTACTCACTGTCATACAAGTTTAATGAGATGGTGGGGTTCACGGAGGAAGAAGTGCGGGCGATGCTGACATACTACGCCACACAATATGACTTCCACAACACCGTGGACGAACTGATTGAGGTGATGAAGCCCTATTACGACAACTATTGCTTTGCAGAAGAGGCATACGGCGAGACCACGATGTACAACTCGAACATGGTGCTGTCATTTATGTATAAATACATCGACAACGGAGGCAGAATTCCAAGCAGGATGCTTGATGAAAACATACGTGTGGACTACAACAAGCTGCGTATGCTAATACGCAAGGACAAGGAGTTTGCACACGACGCATCTATAATACAGACTTTAGTGTCAAAAGGTTTTATTACTGGAGAACTGAAGGAGGGATTCCCTGCCGAGAACATTGCCGACAACAACAATTTCATCAGTCTGCTGTATTATTTCGGTATGGTGACCATAGACGGGAGATATATGGGAGACACCAAGTTTGTAATCCCCAATGAGGTTGTGAGGGAACAGATTTTCTCTTATCTCCTTGATACATACAATGAGAACGAGCTTTCGTTTGACAGCTATGACATAAGGAAGAAAGAACAGCTGATGGCATACTGTGGTGACTTCAAGCCTTTCTTCCAATATATTGCGGACAGCATATACACTTTTGCCTCACAGCGCGACCGTCAGAAAGGTGAGGCTTTTGTGCATGGATATACGCTTGCGCTCACGAGCCAGTGCAAGTTTTACCGTCCAATATCCGAACTGGACAATCAGGGAGGCTATGCCGACATTTTCCTTCGCCCTTTGCATGAGATATACAAGGATATGGAACACTCATACATCATTGAGCTGAAATATCTCAAAAGTCAGGCTACAGACCAGCAGGTGGCGGAAGCCATAGAGCAGGCAAAAGCACAGGTATGCCGCTATGCCGACACTGTCACCGTTGGCGAGAGCATCGGCAATACGGCTTTACACAAAGTATATGTGGTGTATCGGGGTGTGGAGATGATGGCATGTGATGAGGTGTAAAAATAAAATTAAGAGCTATGGCATGGTATGATAAATATCTTTCAATATACGAGAAACCGTTCAGTGAGGTTCCCGAAAGCGTGATTAGCGGCACACGGCAGCGACTGGCGGCATTGCAAAGCGACAAGCCTCTCGTAACAGTGTCTGTAATTGGCTATAATGAGGAGAAACACCTGATGGCTTGCCTATGGTCGCTCAGCGAGATGCAGTGCAAATATCCCGTGGAGATAATCGGCGTCGACAACGAGTCGAAAGACCGGACAGCAGAGATATTTCAGGCAGCAGGAATCCCCTATTTCACTGAGACCAGGCACAGTTGCGGCTTTGCCCGACTGTGCGGACTGAATCATGCAAAAGGAAAATACCACATCAACATAGACTCCGACACAATGTATCCGCCAAAATATGTGGAAACAATGGTGGATGAGTTGGAGAAGAAAGGTGTGGTGGGAGTATCAGCCCTATGGGGATATATCCCCGACAGGGAGCATCCGGCATGGCAGCTGAGGATATATGAGGCGACACGCAACCTGTATCTTTACTTGCAGCATTTCAAGCGTCCTGAACTGAGCGTGCGCGGACTCGTGTTTGCCTACAACACCGAGCTGGGGCGCAAGGTGGGAATAAGAACCGACATCATCCGTGGCGAGGACGGTTCGCTGGCTCTCGGACTTAAGGAATACGGAAAGATAGCCTTTGTGAGAAGCAAAAAGGCAAAAGCTGTGACGGGATATGGCACCGTGGGAGCTGACGGCTCACTGTTTAACAGTTTCAAGAACAGAATTATATCGAACCTCAAGCACATCGGCAGAATCTTCACCTCACAGCGTGAATACAAGGACGAGGAGTCTAACCTAATAAAAAACTGACAAGATTATGAAAATAGCCATAGAAGCGCAGCGCATATTCCGCCCCAACAAGCATGGCATGGACTTTGTGGTGCTGGAAACAATAAGAGAGCTGCAAAAGCTTGACAGGGAAAACGAATATTTCATATTGGTAAGTCCCGGCGCAGACCGCTGTTTGCAGGATACCGACAACTTCCATATCGTGGAGGTGAAAGTGCCGAGCTATCCTCTTTGGGAACAAATAGGACTGCCGCTGGCTATAAGGAAAATCAAGCCCGACCTGCTGCACTGCACCAGCAACACCGCGCCTTTCTGGTGTAACGTGCCGCTGGTTCTGACTCTTCACGACATCATATTCTTGGAAAAGCGCGACGGCAGCAACAAATCGTTCTACCAAAATCTCGGCTGGTACTACCGCCGGCTCGTGGTGCCGCGAATACTGCCAAAATGCAGGAAAGTGATAACAGTCTCGGAATTTGAGAAGGATAACATCTGCTCAAAGACAAAACTCAGTACAGACAAGGTGATTGCCATACACAACGGATACAGCCGGCACTTCCGCATGATGGAAAACTATCGCAATGTCGTTGACCAATACGTACCCAAAGGCACTGAGTATTTCTTCTTTTTAGGAAACACCGACCCCAAGAAGAACACAAAAAGAGTGCTCAAGGCATACGCACAATACGTGGAGCAGTCAAAGACTCCAGTATCGCTGCTGATCGCCGACCTTAAAGAGGAGGTGGTCGACACTTACCTCAAAGACCTGAACATAGAGAAGATACGCGGGCACCTGATTATCCCCGGATACATCAGAAACACCGACCTTCCGGCGATATACAACGGTGCCACAGCGTTCATCTACACTTCCCTCCGCGAGAGTTTCGGCATACCTTTGCTTGAAGGAATGGCATGCGGCACGCCCGTCATATCCTCGAACATATCGGCAATACCCGAAATTGCCGGAACAGGCGCCATACTTGTCGACCCTTATAATGAAAACGCCATAACAGAGCAGCTTATCAAAATTGAGAACGACAAAGCCTACAGAGCTGCTGCCATTGACTACGGCAAGCAAAGAATAAGCATGTTTTCATGGGAGCATACAGCCGAAAATGTTCTCAGGCTCTACAAATCAGTATTGAACGCTTAATGCCATAATTGGCACCATCAACGATTTTAACATAATAATACATTCTATACAAAAAGAATGCATTATTTGTCTATTCCTTTGGGTATATCAAAAAAATATCGTATATTTGCACACAAAAAATTTATGTATATATTTTTTATAACACCCATCACCCCGGAAGAAATAAGGGACAGCATTGACAATCTGACATGGGAGAAGCAGATGGAAACAGTAATCAAGCAGACATTCACCACTTCTTAAACTTAAAAAAGAGCAAAAAATTTAATGCGAAACAAATTCATCGACAACTTACGTACAAAGTATATTCTGACACTGCTTATGTGGACAATATACGCCGTTGGCGCAACCGCGCAGACCCAGTTGCCTGGCATAAACAAGGCATTGATTCCCATATACACCCGTGGAGAAAACAACCTGAAAAACGCATCGTGCCTGCTCACTGCCGACACGCTGATGCAGCAAGCCATGCTGATAGGAGACAAAAAGGCGCAGTGTCTGGCACTGACCATAAAGACACGGCATTACAGCACAACAGGAAACCTGGAGGAGATGGACAAGGCTGTGACCGAGCTGAAGAAAAAGGCAAGGGAAACGGGACTGCTGCAATATTACTACTACGCCTGGAACAACTTCATCACGGCATATCTGAACAACGACAGATATATAAAAGCCATGGAAATGAGCAAGCAGATGTTTGCCGAGGCAAAGAAAGACAAGCATCCATACGGCATCTACATATCATTGCTGACAGCCGGCAACATCTATCACGTAAGACAGGAATACAATGTGGCGGCACAAAAATATCAGGAGGCATACGACTTTGTGAGCACCCACAGGGAGCACTTCAACAACGTATCAATAGCCTCAAGACTGGCAAAGGAATACATCCAGATTCAAAAATACGACGAGGCGGAACAGGTGCTCAGAGAATGGGAAAGAACCGGGCTGGACCGCTCCAAGACACAGGAAATGTATATTATAAAATGTATAATTGACTTTGAAAGGGGCAACTACAGCCAGTTCAAAAAGGACTTTGCCACCATGCAGAAATATGCCGGCGACAAAAATCCTGATTTGAAAAACAGTTCACTGGTCATGTTCTACAACGCACTGTCGGACAAGGACTACGCCAAGGCGAAGGCGATGACAGACAACCTGAAAACCAACGACAGCTCGCTTATCTACCGCCGCCACGAGATTCTTAGCGAGCACGCCGGCGACTACAGGAAGGCTTACGGGTACAGCAGGAAAAGGGCGCAGCTGGGCTACAATGAAAAGACACGCATAGCCAGTGCCGACATTGCAGAAATGAGCACGCTGATAGACATGCTGAAAATTGAAGACGAGGCAAAGAGACTGCAGCTGGAAAACCAGCAGCTGCAGCTCAACAACACCGCGCTGGCACTGAACAACGCCAACCTTGAGATAGAGAAGATGAACAGCATACACGAAAGGGATAAAATGCAACACCAGAACGTGGAGCTGAAACTTAGGAACAAAGACCTGGAGCTGAGGCGAAACAATGCCATACAGGAGCAGAAGAGGGCTGAACTGGAAAAGAACAACCAGCGCATAAGGACTACCAACAGGGTGGTCATGGCGGCAATGCTGCTGTGCCTCACATTCGGCATCTGGATGTGGTGGAACAACAGGCAGAAGAAAAGAATGAACCTGATAATAACCAGGCAGAACAAGACACTGACAGAAGCCAACGAAAGGGTGAAGGCTGCCGACAACATGAAAACGGCTTTCCTGCAAAACATAAGCCACGAGATACGGACGCCGATGAACGCCATCGTGGGATTCGCACAGGTGCTCACAATGCCGGGGATGGAGATTAGCGATGAGGAGAAAGAGGACCTGAGAGAAAGGATACTGCACAATTCCGACTTGCTCACAACTCTCATCAATGACCTGCTCGACTTCTCGATGATTGAAAGAGGCAAGCTGCAGATAAACAGGAAATTAATAAAAGTGAACACCCTGCTGCACAACGCGCTGGCATCCGTGAGCCACAGGTGCCCTAACGGCGTGAAGCTGCACTTCACAAGCTCACTTGCCGACGAAGAGACAATATTCACCGACGAAAAGCGACTGCTGCAGGTGCTGATAAACTTTCTCACCAACTCGTGCAAAAACACAACCAACGGAGAGATACACCTGCACTGCGAAAAAAGCGGCAGGCAGAAGCTGAAATTCTCTGTCACCGACACTGGAATAGGAATACCCAAGGACAAAATCGACACCATATTCCAGAGATTCGAGAAACTTGACAGCTTCAAGCAGGGCACCGGGCTGGGGCTGAACATCTGCCGGATGATAGCCCACCACCTCGACGGCTCTATCTGGATTGACCAAGAATATACCGCCGGAGCAAGGTTTTTCTTTGAATTGCCGCAAAACGGATAAAGGGAAACGGGAATATTAATTAAAGTAGGTTAAACCCGCGGGCAAAACGCACGGGAAATCAATCTTTTTTCGTAATTTTGCACAATTATAACATAAAAGCATAAAAATAGCATAACACAATAACATTTTAAATAACGTAAAAATGACAACGGAAATGAAGAAGTTTATAATAGCTGCCTTGTTTGCATTGCCCATGGGGGCAACCGCGCAAAACACCTGGGAGATGCCCGAGGAAGAAGAAGAAGCATTAGCCGTAAAGGTGAACCCCGACGCAAAATATCTTGCCGGAGCCGTGCCCGTGGTCGACGGCAAGGTGGTGTTCAGCGCCACGCTCGACGCCCCGGGCAAGTCGGCAGGCGAAATCTACTCCATCCTGCGCAAATACATGCTGCGCATGACCAAAGAGAAGAACCAGTTCGACACCAGCTGCCTGGTTATGCAGGACAGCCTCGAGCACACGCTCGCCGGCTCCTATCAGGAGTGGCTCGTGTTCAAGAGCACCGGTCTGTCGCTCGACCGCACGCGCCTGAAGTACACCATGATAGCCCAATGTTCCGACGGCAAGGCGGACGTGACGATTTCGCGCATAAGCTATCTGTACGAGGAGGAGCGCAACCCGCAGAAATACACCGCCGAGGAGTGGATTACCGACGAGAACGCCCTGCGCAAGAACAAGCAGAAGCTGCTGCCGATGTCGGGAAAGTTCCGCCGCAAGACCGTGGACCGCAAAAACTATCTTTTCAACAAGATGCAGACGCTGGTGAAATGAAGAATGAAGAGTGAAGAATGAAGAATCAAAAGGGAAGAGTGAAGAATCAAAATTTTTCCTGAACAACCCAAACAAAGATTACAGAGATGACAACAGACGGACTGGAGACACCCGACACCCCGCTCAAGAGAGCGCGCCAGCGCGAGGAGCTGCGCCGCGAGGAACGCCGGCGCAAGCTGAGGATAATACGCAACATTCTTAATATTATATTCATGCTCACTGCCCTTGCCGGAGTGGCTTACTATGTCCTCGCCGACAAATACGCAGGCTCAATAATCATCATCGTGGCAATGTCGTTCAAGATGGTCGAGGCGAGCATGAGAATGATAAAACTATGAGCATCAGACAATTAATCATCGCTTTCACGCTATTGCTGTGCGCCGCCGCAAGCGCCGTGGCACAGGAATACAACCAAATGGACGAAGCAGGGAACATAACCCGGCGCAACGAAAACGGAAACTTCAACAAGCACAACAACGACACCACAAGCAACGACAAGGACGTGCCCAAGGGCATCTACGTGTGGACCGTCGACCGCCGCTTCGGCGACATCACGCCGGCGCAGGTGGACACCCTGCCCCACCTGTTTCAGAACACCGTGACGGGAAACGGAGTTTACCGCCAATACAACACCACGGGCAACAACTACACCGTGCGCCAGAGCCGCGTGGCGGCAGACCGCCCGCTGTGGCGACAGTTTATCTTCACACAGCCCTACGACTTCGTGATAAAGGAGCCCGACCAGCTGCACTTCACCAACACCCTGTCGCCGATAACCAACATCACCTACGACGAATGCGGCGACAAGCAGAACGGCGAGGACCACATCAACGCCAAGTTCGCAGTGAACGCCGGAAAGCGCCTGGGACTGGGCTTCGACATCAACTATGCCTACGCCCGCGGCTACTTCAGCAACCAAAACACCAGCCATTTCGGATTCACACTCTACTCGTCGTACCTGGGCGACCGCTATCAGATGCACGCAATGCTGTCCACCTACCACCAAAAGGTGGCTGAGAACGGCGGACTCACCGACGACGCATACATCACGCTGCCCGAAAGCTTCAGCGACGACTTCGCCTCCAACGAAATACCCACCGTGCTGGAGCAGAACTGGAACCGCAACGATCACCGGCACCTTTTCCTGACCCAACGCTACAACGTGGGATTCTACCGCCTCGTGCCGCGCACCGAGGAGGAGATAAAGGCGAGAAAGTTTGCAGCCGAGTCGAAAAAGGAAAACGAGGAGCGCAAAGCCGACGCCGACAGCAGCGCCGGCGGCAGGAACAGCCGGCAGAAAAAGGCGGCAAACGCCAGCCAGCCCATGGGACGCCCCGAGGGAGCCGCCATCATGGGCGACGCGCCCGAGCAGAAAAACGACAGCACAGCCACCGACTCCACACGCATAAAGGTGGACCAGGCTGCCATCGACAGCATAGCCGCCGAGAAAGCGCGCCAGGACTCCATCGACACCTACATGAAAAAGGAGTTCGTGCCCGTGACCAGCTTCATACACACGCTCGACATCAACAGCAACGAGCGAATATACCAGGCTTACCAAAGCCCGCAGAACTACTACGCCAACACTTACTTCAACCGGCTGAGCAACAACACCTACAGCGGCGACAGCATCTACGACCAGACTAAGTTCACGCAGATGAGGAACACCCTCGCCGTGGCAATGCTCGAAGGGTTCAACAAATGGGCAAAGGCGGGGCTTAAGCTCTTTGCCAGCTACGACATGCGCCGCTACAAGCTGCCGGCAGTCATTGACGGGGAGGCAAGCCTGGCGGCGCTCGAAAGCACATCGGAAAACAGCATCAGCGTGGGAGCGCAGATAAGCAAGACACAAGGCAAGACGCTGCACTACAGCCTCACGGGAGAGACATGGCTCGCCGGAGACGACGCAGGACAGCTGAAGCTCGACTTCACAACCGACCTGAACTTCCGCCTCCTGGGCGACACCCTCACCCTGGCGGCAAAGGCGGCGCTATACCGCCTGGAGCCAACATTCTACCTGCGCCACTACCACTCGAAGCACTTCTGGTGGGACAACGACCTGAGCAAGGAGACGCGCACAAGGGTTGAGGGAACGCTGGCATACCGCAAGACAAAGACGCGCCTGCGCCTCGCCATTGAGGAGATACAGAACTACACCTACTTCGGCATGAGCTACGACGCCACCGCCGAGGGACGCACCGCCATGACCGCCACCGTGCGCCAGAACGGCAGCAACATCAACCTCATGACGGCGCAGCTCTACCAGGACTTCCATCTGGGGCCGCTCAACTGGGAGAACGTCATAACATATCAGAGCAGCAACAGCGACGCGCTGCCCGTGCCCGACCTCAACCTGTTCACAAATCTCTACCTCAAGTTCATGATTGTCAAGGAGCTGGCGGTGGAGTTCGGAGCGTCAGCCACATGGTTCACAAAATACTACGCGCCCGACTACTGTCCGCAGATAGGGCAGTTTGCAGTGCAGGAAAACGAGGCGAGCCGCGTGGAGCTCGGCGGATATCCCTTCATCGACGTCTACGCCAACTTCCATCTCAAGCGCACGCGCTTCTTCCTCAACTACACTCACGCCAACGCCGGCAGCGGCAACCGCATGCAGTTCCTCGTGCCCCACTATGCGCAGAACAACACCGTGCTCCGCTTCGGGCTGTCGTGGAACTTCTTCAATTAGCATATATATATAATAATGTACGCGCGCGAGGGAGCTCTCCCCCGCGCGCCTTTTTTTTATCCATGCCGGGAGAATAAATATTCCGGCGTACGCAGAAATACAAAGCGGCGTACGCAGAAATACAAAGCGGCGTACGCAGAAATATAAAGCGGCGTACGCAGAAATATAAAGCGGCGTA
>ENA-OYXU01000982-OYXU01000982.1-human-gut-metagenome-genome-assembly--contig:-NODE-982-length-10375-cov-5.650000_pt1 | contig 10375 bp, 16 predicted proteins | sample MGYA00243243_ERZ653435 | MGnify/ENA primary metagenome ERZ653435 (study PRJEB26926, sample SAMN06165113) | human gut metagenome | biome: ENVO:00009003; feature: ENVO:2100002; material: ENVO:00002003... | reverse complement strand
CCCGCCGCTCCAACGGCGGGTTTTTTTTGACCTGTTAAAGAACTATCAAGTTTACCTTGATTATGTTTATAAGCTTGGCAGATTATTTGATTTTGTCAATAGTTTTTTTCAAAAAAAATAAAAAACTTTTGTTTTTTAATTTTTTTGTGTGAATTTATGTACAACCGTGTACATCTGTGCGCATCTGTGTACAAAATAAAATTTGTTTTTGCGAATTCCCGTTGCGATATTATATCGCGAAATGGGAGTGCTTCAATCCGTACAGAATTATTTTTTGCGTCGCGCAATCTCTCGAAATGCCGACGCTGCCGCCGCGTTTTCAATACTCTCCAAATTTTTGGGCGGCAGTGTCGGCTCAATGTCGGTGACTCCTTATTCAATGCTTGGCGTTGCCGCGATATTCGCCGCAATTCGCATTCGCGGAGAAACTTTGTCAAATCTGCCCTTGCGCATCGTTGAAAGGCGCGGCAGGGCAAAAGTACTTTCGGAAGATTTGCAACTTGCCGAACTTTTGCAGGCTTCGCCCGACGGACAAATTTCGGCGGTTGAATGGGTTCACACAATGGAATCGCATTCCTGCTTGATGGGCATTGCTTACACATACATTGAACGCGACTCTTTCGGCGCGCCTATTCGCTTAATACAAGTTCCCGCAACCGAAGTTTCTTACTGGCTTGACGAATACGGGCAACCATCACAACACCTTGAATACAATGTCCGCGGCGTACGCACGCCCGCGAGCGATTTAATTATTATTCCTTTCGGCTCGGTATATCCGTATTGGCAAAACTTTCGTCCGCAACAGCTCTTAAATACGCCTATCGCGCTCGCCCAAGCATTAGACAGAGAAGCTTACAGTCTGCTTAGCAACGGGTGTTCTGTTTCGGGCGTATTGCAGACAGACCAACAGCTCGACGAAAACGCCCAGACACAGACAAAGGAAATGCTGCGCGCTTACCGCGCAGGCGGAAAGGAACAGGGGGCTTTTTTGCTTTTGCAAAACGGCTTGAAATATGTCGCTGCCCGAATGACCAATAAAGACGCGGAGTTTGTCGAACTTAAAAAACGCGCAGTGCTTGACATCGCGGCAATTTACGGCGTCCCAAGCTCGCAACTCGGCGACGGTGAAAAGGCAAATTATTCTTCGCAGGAAGAGGCAAACAGAAACTTTATGTATTCGACAATGCTTTCTCGCGCCCGCTTGTTTGAAAACGAGCTTACAAACAAACTGATTCCAACGCGCGACAGAATTAAATACGGCAAGCGCATAGAGTTCGATTACAAGGGGCTTATGCGTGGAAACATGAAAGACCGCTCTACATTCTACAAGGAGCTTTTTTATCTCGGCGTACTTTCGCCGAACGATATTCGCGAAATGGAAGACATGCCGCTTTTGGGCGAAGAGGGCGACGCACATTTCATACAGGCAAACATGCTCGAACTTGGCAAGGTTGTAAATAATGAATAAGGAAATACGATTTTTCAGAAGCAAAATTTTGGTTCGCTCGGCGGAGGCAAACGGAGCGGGGCGCATCATTGAGGGGCGCGCAATCCCCTTTGATTCGCCCTCGCTCCCGATTTGCGAAGAGGAGGATTTCGCCTTTATCGAATACATCAATAAAGACGCATTTAACCGCGCTCTTGAAAATCCCGAAGCGGAAGTGATGTTCCTTTATTCGCATGATTGGGATTCTCCGCTTGCCCGCAGAACGGCGGGGCGGCTCACACTCGAAAAGCGCGAAGACGGCATATATTTCAAGGCGTCGCCGCCCGACACGACACGGGCGCAAGACTTAATCAAGGACATCGAAGCGGGAAACATACAGGGAAATTCTTTCGGATTCGGCATTCTAAAAGACAGGTGGTTCAAAAACGAAAACGGCGTTGACTGCCGCGAAGTTTTGGAAGCGGAACTATTGGAAATTTCCCCCGTCGTGATGCCCGCCTATCCCGATACAAGCATCGCCAAACGCTCTTTTACGCTTGCAAATTCCGCGAAAAAAAAGACGCGCAGGCAAAAATTAAACAACGAACTCGACTATCTCGAACGCAAAATCCGTTCTCAAAAATTTCACAACAAACAATCAACAAAAGGCACAAAATGAATAAACTCGAACAGGAAAGGCAGGAATGCCTCGACAGAATGCGCGCCCTCATGGACGCGGCTCAAAATGAAAATCGCGAGCTTTCGGAAGAAGAACAAAAGCAGTTCGACGAAGCGAAAGCCCGCGTTGACGAAATAAACACCACAATCGAAAAGCAGAATAAGCAGGCGGAAGACTTGCAGGCAATGGAAGACCGCTCGCGCTCCATCCGCGCAAGGGCGGTTAATCCGCTGCCGTCTTCTCGTGGAACTTTCGACGCGGGGCAAAACTTGCGCGATGTTCAAAAGTTTTCGTTCACTCGCGCACTCAACTTGATGCTTTCCAACCGCAATCTTGACGGCGTCGAAGCGGAAGTATTCGCAGAGGGCGCAAAGGAAGCGCAGGCTCGCGCTCTCGGATTTTCTCCAAGCGCAAAGATTATTCCGATGTCGGCAATCCGCGCCCTTTGCAAAAAGAATATCCATAACCGCGCAGACTTCACTGTTTCGGGAACAAGCGGCGGCACAGTCGCAACCGATGTTCATTCTAACATTTGGGACATGTTCCGCTCTCGCTTGGTTTTGTCCCGCTTGGGTGCAACAGTGTTTGACAACCTTATAGGCAACTTGAAGCTTCCCACGCAGACGAGCGCAGGGGGCGACTTGGGCTTTATCGGCGAAACTGCGGCGGCAACGGAGCTTGACCCCGAAATCAATACTCCCGAACTGTCACCGCATCGCGTAAGCGCATATACAAACATTTCAACGCAAATGACACGCCAAAGCACGCCCGCCGTTGAAGCGTTCATTACGCGCAATTTGATTGAAACAACCTTGCGCGTCATCGAAAACAGCGTATTTAACGGACGTTCGTCCGATACGGTTGTCGGAATACCTAACATGACAGGGGTAAATCTTCAAAACGTCGCAAAGGCGGACGCGCCGACTTGGGGCGAAGTTCTCAAAATGCAGCGCGACACTATTGGCGCAGGCGTTCCCGTTGAAGCATTGGGCTATGCTCTTAACGGCACAATCGCAACAACTCTCATGTCCACAAAGAAAGGCGACGGCGTTGCCGACTTCATTATGGGCGAGGGCGTCGGAAATGACGGCATTAAATCGCTTGCGGGCTACAAGGCGGCAGTCTCCAACTTGGTCGGTTCAAATATCATATTCGGTATTTGGGAACGCCTCTTTATCGGTCAGTGGGGCGGTATTGCAATGCTTGTCAACCCGTATACGAACGCGAAGAACGGCAAGGTCGAAATCGTCGCGGAAACGTTTGCGGACGCAAAGGTCGGCAATCCCGCGAACTTTACGGTGCTTTCAATGGCAACCGCCTAAAAAAGCACGGAGGGGCGGTGGGCAAAAATGAATAAATCATTTTTAGGTAGTCAAAGCTATCGCAGAAATAATTAGAATTTTTGCCCGCCTTTTTGCTCCATTTTGGTTTTGCTTCGGGTGGCAGTACTTTTGTACAGCTCACCTCTTGCAAAACACAAAAGCATCGCAAAACCTCCGCGCTTTTTAACCCTCACAATCTATCAAGCAAATAAAAAAATCTTATGAAACTTAAAATCGTAAAAGCCACAATCATTAACGGAAAGCCCGCACATGTCGGCAAGGTATTTGACGCCGACGTAATGCAACGTCGCGATGTTTCCCTTTTGCTTTCAAACAAGCAGGCGGAGTTATTCACGGAAGCACCGAAAAAAGGAACGCAGGGTAAAGGCAAGTCGCCCGAAAAAGTAGAGCCAATCGAAGAAACTTCGGACAAGTAATATCATGAGGTTTTGCGGATTGCAGATTCTTGAAAGCAAGGAGCAAACTTTTTTGACGGTCGAAGAAGTTTGCGCGCAGCTCCATATTGACAACTTCGACGACGCGAAAGTTTCCGCCTGCATACAAGCGGCTTTAAGCTATGTTGAAAGCGTCTTGACGCGGAGTCTGCGCGCTCAAACCATTCTTGCAAATTACGCTCCCGACGGCGAAAATTTTGCGGTACTTACGCGCGGAAACGTCAAAGAGGTTGTAAGCGTTCAGTATTTCGATGGAACAATGCACTCAATCGAAGATTTTGTTTTGGATAGTTCGCTTCCGCAACCGCGCGTTTATTTCAATGTTCCCGAAATTCCCGAACAGTTTTTTGCGCCAATAAAAATAACCTATACCACGACCACCCCCGCAGTGTTCCCCGACCATGTAAAGCAGGCGGTACAGCTTGCGGCAAGCGTATTCTACGACAACCGCGAAACGCCCGATTTGTCGGTTGTGGATAAACTTCTTAACCTTTCACGTTCTGGCATATTATGAGCGACCTAAAGCCAATAAGAAACATTTCCATCGCGCTCGACATCACAAAGTCGGTTCAACCTGCAAACGCATTCTTTATTTATCGCGGCGACAATGTGCGCTTTGGTTTTACATTTTATGACGGGGACGGCTCGCTTTCCGTCGAAAACGGCGCAACAATCCGCATTTTTGCAAAAAAAATTCAGAAAAACGGCAAGCTCGATTTAAATTCTTCCCCGCTTTTTGCGAAAGACCAAAATTATACAAGCTCCGAAACGTCGGTTTTTATTGATGTTTCTTCTGCCGAAACTGCGGGCGAAGCGGGACATTATGCATTGTGCATAATGGTCTTTAATTCGGGGACGGATTCGACAATCAGAACAACGCAGCTTGTATATTTTGATTTACTCGAAAACGGCTACGCAGGGAGCTACCAGCCCGCCGAAGACTTCCGCGACGAAGTTTTAAACGCGCTCCAACAAACTATCGATGCCGAAGCCCGCGCCGAAGCTTTTTTTAACGACAGCGTCGAAAACATCCAAAACGAAGCCGACCACATAATTTTGGCTCTAAATACCTCTATCGAAGAAGAGACCGCCAAAGCCAAAGCCGAAGTAGAAAGCGCGGGGGTAAACGCGGTTGGAGATGTAAACACCGCCAAGGCGGACGCAAAGACTGAGCTTGCCGCCGCAAAAGACGCGGCGCTGAATGATATAGACCAAAAAGGCGCGTCGTATCAAGAGGGGATAAATTTGAACAATGCCTTGGCAAACGGGGCTGTCAGAGTCTCGAAAGCGGGCACTTCGACAATGCTTATCCCCCGCGCCGACTATCCTTACGGCTATGATTTGTGGAAGAACACAAGCGGGGTTGCGCGGGCAACCGCGAAGTTTACGGTTATCGGGAAGTATTTGCCGATTTCGGGCGAATGGACGCTTTTTGCGGAATCGAACGGGGAAATGTACGAAAACTCCGTATGTTGCACCATATCGGAAGACCGCAAGACTTTGCATTATTTCAGGACTGCGGCAAGCGGCTGGGTTTACGATTCGGTGGAAGTTCCGCAAGGCTTTAAGACGGGCGACATAATTTCGTTTGTCTACGACAGCGCAAACGCCAAGATTTACCGCAACAAGGAGCTTATTGCCGACGTCGAGATAACCGATTCAAGCTGGCTTTCGGGAAACTTGTATATGTTTGTAGACGTGCTTTCGGGCATAAACTACAAGCAAAACTTTTTGCTTTCGGTCGGAAACGCCTTTCCGCTGACAGGCGGGATTTACTCAATATCCGACTTTGTGGACGGGGTTGCAGTTCCCGACGGGCTTTTGACGGAAAGCGAAAGCTTTAACGCTCCCCTTGCAGACGCGACGGGGCTTACGCTTACCCAAATCACGGCGACTTATTCGCAGTCTTTCGAGGGCGAAACCTGCGCAAAATTAGTTCCAAGCGGACTAAGCTCCACGACGAAAAGAACGAGGTATTGGAACGCAAAAGCTCCGTATACGCAGGCAAAAAACACAACGGCAAAAGTTCGGTTCAAGTTCTATTTGCCAAGCTCGAATGCCAACTGGAAATACGTCAGAATTTACAACGCCATAAGATCGATGGAAATAGAGGAAACCTCAAACATCCGCGACGAAAACGGATGCGTTGCGGCGTCTGACGGATGGCGCGAAATTGAATTTATCTCGAAAACAGGGACAAGCGCGGGGGCTTTCAGATTTCTTTTTATGGCAGAAAGCGCAGCGGCGACAAGTGACGCGCAGGCAATCTCTTCCGCCGCAAATGACGCCTTTTACCTTTCGGAATTTTCCGTTGAATATCCTCCCGCGATAGACTGCTATGTTGAAACTCCCACGCAAAACAACCTCTTCAAGCAAAAGGGGGTAATTTCCCGCGATTTGAGGATTGGGCAGGGCTGGTCAAACTACGTTTCTTTCGGAGAGGAAATTTCTGTGGGCGACACGGGGGCGGACACTGTCATAAGCACGTCCGGGGACGAAAATCTTACGGGAAATCCATATTTGCACATCGACAGTTTCGACTCGATACCCGTAGGTAAATACATGCTAAAACAAATCATCTTGGTTCTTGACACTGCGCTTTCGGACGGGGAAACGCTGAGTGTCGGGGCGTTAAACTCCAGTTGGAAGAGCAAGGAATTTACGGCGGCAGATGCAACAGGAAGCAGTGGAAACACCTTTGTTTTGGAAAGTTCCGCACCCGATATTTGGGACTTGCGCGGCGATGCTTACTGGGGGCTTTCGATATACTCGTCATTGGGGCAGACAATTATGGGGAAAGTTAAATTCATTTGGGAAAGGATAAACTAATGTTAAAGGTAATAGAAATAGAAACGGAAGTTGAAACAGTCCAAGTCGGGCTTTTGACAATCCACGCCGACATTTACGTTTGCGAAGAGCTTAAAGACGGTAAAAGCGCAAGCAAAAAATTTTGGCTTAAAAAGCGCACAGACGGCATTCCGACGGAAGAGCAGATAGTCGAAGAAATTACTTCGGGCTACAAGGCGTTGAAAGGTCTGTAAGATGTACACAATCGAACAAATTGCTGAAATCCGCAGGGTTGCGCATGAAGCGGGCTTGAATGCGCCCGACGGGTTTTGGTCGGCGTCATACGAAGATTTGCGGCAGATATGCAATGGCATCGGAGCAGACTGGCAGAGCGATAAAACAAGGGCAGTTTTAACCCGTGCTTGCGCTTGTGTAGAGGCAACCGCCGCAATTCACGATTTTGAATATCACAATGCGATTTTGTCGGAGAAAGCGCAAAAAGACGCAGACGATAGGTTTTTACTAAACGGCATCAAGGAGACTTTGCATAAAAGCCGTTCGATTTTGTCGCTCAAATTCGTTTGGAACACACGCAAGGTGCTTCTTGCGTATTGTGTATTGCGCAGGCTTGGCAGTCTTGCTTGGGCAAGCAGTTTTTACAACAAACAACTAACAAAAGGCGAAAAATGAAATCAGTATTTAAGCTATTCTTAATAACTGCGGTCTTGGGGTTGACAGCTTGCGGAAGCATAACGACGACAAAAACAACGGAATACGACGCAAGCGGAAAGATTATAAAGGTAACAGAGGTAACTTCCGACAGCTCCGACTTCGCGGCGTACATGGCAAGCGGTGCGGGCAATGCAACGTACCTCTACGGCGACATTTCCAAGTTTAATCTCGGCTGGAACGGCTACGGCTTGAACTGGTTGAGCATTTCGGGCGGCAGGGTAAAAGCACCCGCAAAGGAAGCGGAAAGCAACCTTGTTTTGGAAAAGATGTCGGGTGTAGTTCAGTCAAACAAAACAACTATTAAGACTGACGGTTTGAACGTTAATGCGAAAGGCACGGAATGAACGAACCGCGCTTTAAGTTGGACTTACAGGGGCTTGTCCGAACGGTAATCACTGTCGGGACAATTCTTGGCGCGTATTACTTGGACAGGCAAACGCTAAATGATAAAATCGCCCAAAACAAAAGCGATTTTGCGCAAATGCAAGCGTCATTCGATGCGCATTGCAACAGTGTTAAAACACCGTCGATAAGCGAGCTTGATGAACGTTTCGTAACGCGCAGGGAGTGGGAAAGCTCCAAAGGCGAAATCCGCGTAATCCGCGAGGATATGAAATACCTCCGCGACAAAGTCGACAAAATTTACGAAAAAATTTCAAAATGAAGCCCTTTGCGAATAGTTCGAATCTATCCGAACGAATAACCGTTCAAGAAAAGTCGGACACACCGACGCAGTACGGCGCGCTTGTGTGGGATAATGTCTTTGAGATTTGGGCGGGCGTAAAAAGCAGGCTTGGTAACGAAACTCTTGTCAACACCCAAAACAAGCGCGTTTCGACTTCGCGAACAACCTTTACGGTGCGCCGCACGCCGCAGGCAGAACGCATAACGCCCGCAATGCGCATCTTGTGGCGCGGCAAGTCATACGGCATCCTTTCAATAATCGAAACGGACGACCGCGCATTTCTTCAAATTGAGGCGGAAAGGAAGTATTGATATGGAATTTAAAAAAGATTCTGGTTGGGGATTTAAAAAAGTGCCGAAAGAAATGCCTGCCGAATTGGCGCGTGAAGTAGGCAAAGTTTTTACGACTGCCGCCGAAAATATGTTAAAAGAAATTCAAAAGTTTGCTCCGATACGTACGGGCGCATTCCTTAAATCTTTAAAAACAAAATCAAAATGCGAGCAGGGTAAAGATGGTAAATGGACAATTTATTCGATGGTTGGCGTCGATAAAAATATGGCAAGTGAAGACGAGCATAATAATCTGATTGTTCCTTACAATTATTACCATCTGCTTGAATTTGGATTTACACAGCGCGACGGCATGTGGCACAAACCAATAACAAATTTCGGCGCGGTAAAAGATAAATATTTTAAAATTGTTGCGGAAGAAATGGGAAAAATAAAGCAAAAACTAAAATGACAAAAAAAGTTCGAGACTTTATAAATTCGGTTTTCTCAAATACGCAAATCCAAGTTATGACGGGCGGGCGCGTATTTGAGTTTACAACGCCGCAGGGAACGCACGAATACCCTTTTATTTTTTGGTATTACATTTCCGACAAGGCAATGACAACAGACTTGCAGGGTGCGGGGCAGGCATGGCAGGCGGAAATACAAATTACATGTTTTTCGCAAACGCCGCAGGGTGCAGACGAACTCGCGCGCGTCGTTTACAACGCTTTTACAAAAGCCCCGCGAACGGACGGGATTTTGCATTGCTATTCAACGCAGGTAATACCGCTCTACATCGATACCGACGAGGCAACGCAATACGCGCTTAGAATTTTTATCAACTATCAACTCTAAAAAGCACGGAGGAACGGAATGAAAAGGCAATTTTTACAAATTGGAAAAGTTAGGGCTGACGCATCCGAAATGGAAGCCTTTTCATTCCTTGCCCTCCATCTTGGTTTTGCTCAGGGGGCAGTATGTGAATACAGCTCCCCATTCGCAAAACGCAAGAGCATCGGGACATCCTCCGCACTTTTTAGCAAAACAATTTAACGTAAACACTCAACAAAAGGATAAATCATGGCAGATAAAGAACAACAAGGGGTGCAAAAGTCCTTAATTTGGAACGATGCAAAAATATCAATCAAAGGTGCGGACGAGGAAGACAGCGCATATGTTTGGCTTGCGGGGCTTGCGGAATTTCAACCCCCTGCGCAACCAGATAATGCCGTGGAACTTCCTTACCTTAATCAAACCGACGGGATAACCGCACGCGTCAAAGGCTCGACAACAGGCGGCGACATCTCTGGAACATTGAACGCCCGAAATGACGCAGAGGGGCAGGCGGGGCTTGTCGCTTTACTCGAAGCCAAAGCAGACAAGGTCGGCGACTACACATTCAAGTGGGAATTTCCCAATGGGGAAAAAGTAGTCGCGGAGCGTTGCAAAGTGCTTGATTGCTCGTTGCAGGGCGGCTCTCTCGATACGGCGGTTTCTTACACGGTAAACGTTGCGGTAAACTCGCTAATTAAGGTTTACGCTGCGCAGGCGGAATAAAGAAGAATAGAGCGCAGGCGATTGAGCTTGTATTGTAGGAGATGCAAATTTCAAACCTGCGCTTTTTTTCAATCCTCAAATAACAATCAAATGAAATACAACGGCAAAGAATACAATTTGAAATTCGACAATTTGACATTGTTCAAACTTGCGTCGGCGGGCGTCCATTCGGGCGACCTTTTAATAACAAAAAATTCCAATCCCGAACGCTTTTGTTTGGCACATTCAATCGCGCTCGGCATCGAATTTAATGGCGACGTAAAGGCGTATTTGGACGGATTCGGAAAATCCTCCGATATGTTCGCGGTAAATGCGGAAGTAATGGAAGCATTGGAGCGCGACGGGCTTTTCGAGTCCGACACCCCCGCCGCAAAAAAAAACGCGAACGAACTTTCAAAGCCTTAAAACTTCGCGCTTATGAACGTCAAATTCTGCGCCTCTCACTTGCGGAGTACAACGC
>ENA-OYXU01000980-OYXU01000980.1-human-gut-metagenome-genome-assembly--contig:-NODE-980-length-10394-cov-4.614663_pt1 | contig 10394 bp, 9 predicted proteins | sample MGYA00243243_ERZ653435 | MGnify/ENA primary metagenome ERZ653435 (study PRJEB26926, sample SAMN06165113) | human gut metagenome | biome: ENVO:00009003; feature: ENVO:2100002; material: ENVO:00002003... | reverse complement strand
GCCCGCGCCCACGCCCGACCCCGTCAGCCTTGACAAGATCCGCGATCTATCCCGCAGCCTGATCGTTCATGGCAAGCGGGACAAGGTGCAGCAGATCATCAAGGGCACCGGCGCTCCCTCGGTCACGAAGCTGCCCCCGGACCGCTACACCGAGGTCTGGGAGAAGCTGGTGGCCCTGAGCGGAGAGGTGGACGAAGATGCCGCCGGTTAAGCACGCCCTGCTGGGGGCTTCCAGCGCTGCCCGGTGGATCGCGTGCCCGCCCAGCGCCCGCGCCACCGAGAACCTGCCGGACGAGGAGAGCGAGTACGCCGCAGAGGGCACCAGAGCCCACGAGGTGTGCGAGAGCTGGCTGCAAGTGAACCTTGAACGCTGGGATTTATTGCACCGGGGCTCCCTGCTGATGACCGGCGGGTACGTCGGCGATTACGAAGATGAAACCCCGCCAGAGATGTGCAGTGCCGCCAACCAGTACATCGACTTCATCCACGAGCAATGGGCGCTTTTCCCGCACAAGCCCAGCGTCTTCATCGAGCAGGAAGTGGACGTGGGCCAATGGGTGCCCGGCGGGTTCGGTACCTGTGACTGCCTGATGATCGGCGACGGCATCCTGCACATCGTCGATTTCAAGTACGGGAGGGGCGTCCCGGTCAGCCCGGTGCGAAACCCGCAGCTCATGTACTACGCCCTCGGTGCCTACGCCCTGTTCGACGGCATCGAGGAGATCGACACGGTGCGGATGAGCATCGTCCAGCCTCGCATCCAAGAGGAACCGGAGACGTGGGAGCTTTCCCTCGCCGACCTGCTGACATGGGCCCGCGAGGTACTGACCCCCGCCGCCCAGATGGCGTGGAAGGGTGAGGGCGAGTTCTGCCCCGGCCCCCACTGCAAAGACCACTTCTGCAAGGCATATCCGAACTGCCGGGCGTGGCAGGACAAGTACGGCCCTCTGGCCGGGTTTGAACCCCTGCCCCAGCCCGCAGCACTGACCGATGAAGAGCTGGGCGACTGGCTCCGGAAGGTACAGGGTCTGGCGCAGTATGCCCGCGACTTGGAGGACTACGCCCAGACTGCCCTGCTAGAGGGCCGCAGCCTCCCCGGCTGGAAGCTGGTGGCCGGCCGCAGCACCCGCAAGTGGGTCGATCAGGACGCCGCCTTCAAGCAGATGGAAGCGGACGGCACCAACGAGGCCATGCTGTACACCCGCACCCCCATTTCCCTGACCGTGGCCGAGAAGATGATCGGCAAGAAGAAATTCGCCGAAACCATGTCGGCCTTTATCACCAAAGCGCCGGGTGCCCCCAAGCTGGCACAGGACAGCGACCCCCGGCCCGCCTACAATCCATTAGAGGGCTTCAAGCCCACGGAGGAATAATCTATGAACACAAATGAAATTATCATCCCTTGCCGCCTGTCTTACGCCAACATCTGGGAACCCAAGCAGGTCAACGGCACCGGCGACCCCAAGTACAGCTGCTGCTTGCTCATCAAGAAGAGCGATGCCGCAGTCCTCGCCAAGATCAAGGCCGCGATCGAAGCGGTCAAAAAGGATCCCAAGGCCCTCGCCAAGTGGGGCGGCAAGCTGCCTGTAAAGCTCAAGAGTCCCCTGCGCGACGGCGACGAGGAGAAGGACGACGAGAACTTCGCGGACTGCAAGTTCATCAACGCCAAGTCCAGCGAGAAGCGCCGCCCCCGCATCATTGACCAGCACTGCAACGATGTGCTGGATCAGGAGGAAGTCTACAGCGGCTGCTACGCCAACGTCAAGATCGGCTTCTTCGCCTACAGCGCCAGCGGCAGCAAGGGCATCGGTGCAGGGCTGGAAGTCATCCAGAAGGTCCGCGACGGTGAGCACCTGAGCGGCGGCAACAACCTCGACGGCTTCGAAGAGCTGACCGAAGAGGACGACGACCTCCTCAGCTAACCACCATCCACCGGCGGCCCCCGCAAAGGGCTGCCGGTCTTTTTGAAAGGAGGTTTCCCGTGAAGAAGATCATCACGGTGGATATTGAGACCTATTCCCCGCTGGACATCACCGAGGTGGGTGCATATCGATACGCGCAGGACCCGGCGTTTGAGATTCTGTTGTTGGGGTGCTGCCTCGGCGAACACGATATGCCCCTTGTTCTTGACCTGTCCATATACGACGACCCGCGTGCCACACTCCGCCGAGTTGCTTCGTGGCTGTTCGATGCCAGCTACACCAAGCGGGCCCACAATGCGGCCTTCGAGTGGTGGTGCCTGTCGGAGTATCTGGGGTTGAGCTGGTCAGAGCGCATCGACTGGCTCCAGCAGTGGGAGTGCAGCATGATCCACGCCCTCTACTGCGGACTGCCCGCCCAACTGGGCGCGCTGGGGGCCGCGCTGCAGCAGCCGGAGGATGCCCTCAAGATGAAGGAGGGCAAGGCGCTGATCCGGTACTTCTGCTCTCCCTGCAAGCCCACCAAGGCCAACGGCGGGCGCACCCGCAACCTGCCCCGGCACGACCCCGAAAAATGGGCTCTATTTAAAAGGTACAACGGCATGGACGTCATCGCCGAACGGGCCAATGACCGCCGCCTTGCCCACTGGCCGGTGCCGGAGGAGATCCAGCAGCAGTGGCGGGATGACGTGGCCATGAACGCCCGCGGGGTGGCCGTGGACATGGACCTTGTGAACGGAGCGCTCCTCTGTTCGGCCCAGATCACCGCGCAGCAGACCGACGAGTGCAAAGCCCTGACCGGGCTTGAAAACCCCGGCAGCCGGGTGCAGCTTCTGGGCTGGCTCCACAACCGGGGCGTCCCCATGCAGGGGCTGACCAAAGAGGACGTCAGCAAGGCGCTGGCGGGGGACTTACCCCCGGACGTCCGCCGGGTGCTGGAACTCCGGCAGCAACTGGGCAAAACCAGCAATTCCAAGTATGAGACCATCGCGGCCTGTGCCAGCACAGACCACCGGGTACGAGGAACCCTGCAGTTCTACGGTGCCTCCCGCACCGGCCGCTGGGCCGGGCGGCTGATCCAAGTCCAGAACCTGCCCCGCACCTACCTCGACCACCAAGATCAGTGGCGGGAGCTTGTCAAGCAGGGGGACGCGGAGAGCATCGAGCTGTTGACCGGCAACGTCAGCGACACCTTGAGCCAGCTCATCCGCACCGCGCTGGTGCCCGGCGGGCCGCGCACCTTCGTGGATGCCGACTTCTCCGCCATCGAGGCCCGGCTGATTGCATGGCTGGCCGGGGAGGAATGGGTGCTGGACGTCTTCCGCACCACCGGAAAGATCTACGAGGCCACCGCAGCCCGCATCTTCGGGGTGCCCTTCGAGAGCATCGTCAAAGGCAACCCCAACTACAAGTACCGGCAGCGCGGCAAAGTCGCGACACTGGCTCTGGGCTATCAGGGCGGCGTAGGGGCCATGAAGCGGATGGGCGGCGACCAACTGGGGCTGGATGACGCCGGACTGCAGGACATCGTGGACCGCTGGCGGGGCCAGAACCCGAAGATCTGCAAGCTCTGGCGGAAGATGCAGAACGCCGCGGTTCACACCATCCGCACCGGCAAGACCACCATTCCGCGGGAGGGCGTCGTCTTCCGCAAAGAGATGGACCCTGCGTGCCCCTTCCCCTTCCTGACCATGGAGCTGCCCAGCGGGCGGAAGCTCTTCTACGCCGACCCCGGCACCACCGAGGACGACCGCATTACTTATAAGGAATGGGACAGCGGCCAGTGGCGGGAGTCCGAGACCTACGGCGGCAAGCTGACCGAGAATCTGACACAGGCCGTGGGCCGGGACTGCTTGGCCTTTGCGCTGGACAACCTCCGCCGCGAAGGCTACGAGGTAGTCTTTCACGTCCACGACGAAGTGGTCATTGAGGTGCCGAAATACGGCTCCCCGGAGGGCGACCTACAGCAGGTCGTCCGCATCATGAGCAAGGTGCCGCCTTGGGCCAAAGGGCTCCCCCTGAACGCCGCGGGCTGGTACGGTGATTTCTTTACGAAGGATTGATGGTGATGAAGAAAACGACATATCCGCCCGACAATTCAAGTACCTTCGCTTGTCTCTGCGGAGCGGTGCCCTACGATGCAGAGAAACACCCCCACGGGGCCGTCGGATTGACCCGCTACCGCAAAAGCAAGTACGCCAGCGACGGAGGCTGGTCGGTGGTCTGCACCCGCTGCGGCAGGGTCGGCGAGCGCGGCAGCACGCAGATCGAAGCAAAGGCCAGATGGAACGCGCACCGCTTCCGCTATGGCCCGCTGAAGGAGGAGGACAAATGAGCGCTACACCAATTGAGATCAGCGTGGGCGGAAGCCGCACAGCGGCGCAATGGAAAACACAGCGTACCGAGTGGGATACTTTTGCTGCCACCTTGAAGGGCCGGATGAAACGCAACTGCGGCACCGAGACTCACGCCGAGTACAGGGCCCTGCCCAAGGCCGAACAGGACAAACGGAAGGACGTGGGCGGCTTCGTGGGCGGAACCCTGCGGGAGAGCCGCCGAGCACGGGGCTGCTGCACCGGGCGCAGCCTCATCACGCTGGACATGGACAACTGCGCTCCCGGCAGCACGACCAAGTGGGTGGCCGCCATCGAAGCACTGGGCACCGCAGCGGTCTACTCCACCCGCAAGCACGACCCGGAACACCCCCGGCTGCGGGCCATCTTCCCCACCGACCGGGTCATGCAGCCGGAGGAGTATCAGCCCTGTGCCCGGATGGCGGCCCAGATGCTCGACCCCACCATGGCCGTCTTCGACCGCACCACCTTCGAGACCGAGCGGCTGATGTACTGGCCCAGCCGGAGCGCCGACAGCGACTGGGTCTGCGAGGCCACCGAGGACGGCAACCGCCTCAGCGTGGACGAGCTGCTCTGGTACTACGCCGACTGGCACGACGTCCGGCAATGGCCCAGCTGCCCCTCCGAGCGGGTCACCCTGCCCGGCGGCAAACAGGCCGACCCCACCGCCAAACCCGGCGTGGTGGGGGCCTTCTGCCGAACCTACGACATCCCAGAAGCCATCGAGAAGTTCCTGCCCGGCGTGTATGTGAGCGCGGGAGCCGGACGCCTGACCTACACTGCGGGCAGCACCACGGCGGGGGCAGTCCTCTACGACAACGATCATTTCCTTTACAGCCATCACGCCACCGACCCGGCGGGCGGCAAACTGCTCAACGCATGGGACCTTGTCCGCATCCACCGCTTCGGCGAGCAGGACGCAGACGCCGCCCCCGGCACGCCCACCGCTTCCCTGCCCAGCTGGCAGCAGATGCGGGCGCTGGCCGAGGCCGACGGCCCCACGGCGGCGCTGCTCCGGCAGGAGGCCGTGGATCACGCCATGGAGGGCTTCGAGCCTGTCCCCGCCGAAGCCGAGGATCCAGACAAGTGGCAGGAGAAGCTCGACCGCACCCAGAAGGGTGCCATCTCCTGCACGATTCAGAACGCGTGGCTCATCCTCGAACACGACCCGGCGCTCAAGGGCCGCATCTGGGTGGACACCTTTGCCGAGCGGCTGCGCTGCAAGGGCCCCTTCCCGTGGAGCGACAAGCAGCAGGAGCGGGACTGGAGCGACGAGGACGACGCGGGCATCCGCTGGTATCTGGAGACCATCTACCACTTCAGCGGGGTCAACAAGGCCGCCGACGCTGTGGCCCTGACCGGCGGCCGCCATGCGAAAGACCCGGTGCGGGAGTACCTGACCGGGCTGCAGTGGGATGGAACCGACCGGCTGGACTCTCTGTTCATCGATTACTTAGGCGCGGAGGACAGCAGCTACACTCGCGCGGTGACGCGGAAGATGTTCGTGGCCGCCGTGGCCCGCTGCTTCCGGCCCGGCTGCAAGTTCGATCAGATCTGCATCCTTAGCGGCAAGCAGGGCATTGGCAAGAGCCTCCTGCTTAGCCGGATGGGCCGGGAATGGTTCAACGACAGCATCACCAGCTTCGACGGCAAGGAGGCCCGCGAGAACCTGCGGGGCGTCTGGATCGTCGAGCTGGGCGAGATGACGGCCTTCAGCCGCAGCGAGAGCGAAGCAGCCAAGCAGTTCCTGAGCCAGACCGAGGATCGCTACCGGGCCGCATATGGCCGCAGAACGGTGCAGTACCCCCGCCGCTGCGTGTTTTTCGGAACCTCCAACGGCTCCGATTTTCTCCGCGACGCCACCGGAAACCGCCGTTACTGGCCCATTGATTGCAGCTTTGAGCGCCGCACGAAGGTGGTGCATGACGATTTGACCCCCGAAATCGTGGATCAGTTGTGGGCCGAAGCCGTTGTCCGCTTCCATGCGGGGGAGGAACTGATCCTCCGGGATGCGCTCCAGAAGGCCGCTCTGGCCGAGCAGCAAGCCCACACCGAGCGGGATCCGTGGGAGGGCGACGTCCTCGAATATCTGGCGAAACCCGTACCCTTGGACTGGGCCAAACGCAGCATCGACGCCCGCGTATGCTACTGGGAGACGGACCCGTCTGGCGACACTCCCACCATATCCCGCGCCAGTGTCTGCGTCAACGAGATCTGGCGCGAGATCCTCGACAGCACCGGCAAGGCCCCGGACCGGCAGCAGTCCAAGCGGATCGCCGCCATCCTGAACGCCCTGCCCGGATGGCAAGCGGGCAAGTATCCGCAGCGCTGTGGGCCCTACGGCGTACAGCGCATCTGGCGGAAGATCTCCGAGTAATTTCACCCACAAAATCCAGAGCCGAAACCCGCCGGGCGAACATACAGAACATACTGGCAAGGTCGGCATACAGAACATACAAGGATTTCGGAAAACTTCAAGAAAGCCGAAGAAATCAAGAGCCAAAAACATACAGAACATACAAACAACATACAGAGCTGCCGGAAGTCTGTATGTTCAAGAAATTGAGCAGTGATGCGGATTTTTCGGTAGCAACATACAGAACATACCTTCTTTTCCCTAGAAGAAGAAAAAGAGAAGAAAATAAGGCGCACGCGCGTACACGTGAGAGCCTTCTATTCTTCCCGCGAGGAATGATAGGGAGGCGCGTATGTTTTGTATGTTTGTATGTTCGTCCCCATTTGGAAAGGAGGAACTACCATGACAAACAAACCTCTGGAAAAGAGCATCGAGAACATCCTGCGGCAAGCCGTGGAAGACGAGGGCGGCCTGTGCCTGAAGTGGGTCTGCCCCGGACACAAGGGAGTGCCGGACCGGATACTCCTGTTCCCCGGCGGCATCATCGCCTTTGTGGAACTCAAGCGCCCCGGCGCAAAAGTCAAGGCGGGAGGATTGCAGGAGTGGTGGGCACAGGTGCTGCGAAATTTTGGATTTAGCTACTACGAGATCAGCACCGTGGAACAAGCTCATGGAGTAGCGCAGATGTTAAGCGACGATAGCTTTATAAAGTGCGGCTACGAGGAGAGCGACGACTGATGCGCCGCCCTAAAAGAAACGGAGGTCAAATTCATGCAGCAATTTCACCCGCATCCATACCAGCAAGCTGCCATCGATGCGATTCTGGCCAAGCCCGGCGTGGCGCTCTGGATGGAGATGGGCCTCGGCAAGACCGTCGTCACCCTGACCGCCATCGACCAACTCCTCTACGACCGGCTGGAGGTGAGCCGGGTTCTGGTGGTCGCGCCGAAAAAGGTAGCCGAAGCGACATGGCAGGACGAAGCCGCCAAATGGGAGCACCTGCGGCACCTGCGCATTTCCACCGTGCTGGGCACCGCGAAGCAGCGACTTGCCGCGCTGGCCGCCCCAGCGGACGTGTACATCATCAACCGGGAGAACATCCCGTGGCTGGTGCACACGCTGGGCCGGAGCTGGGATTTCGACATGGTGGTTCTGGATGAGGCGTCCAGCTTCAAGAACCACGCCGCCCAGCGGTTCAAGGCGCTCAAGGCCGTGCGGCCCCGCATCCACAAGATCGTCGAGCTGACCGGCACTCCCCGGCCCAACAGCCTCCTCGACCTGTGGGCTCAAATTTACCTGCTGGATCAGGGCGAGCGGCTGGGCCGGTACATCACCCACTACCGCCGGGAGTATTTCTGGCCCACCGAGTACAGCTACGAGCCAAGAGCCGGAGCCGCCGAGGCGGTGGAGCGTCGCATCAAGGACATCGTCCTGAGCTTCAAGGCCGCCGACCACCTGACCCTGCCGGAGAAGATCCTCGACGACATCCCGGTGGTGCTGGATGCACCCGCCCGGCGGGCCTACAAGAAGCTGGAGCAGGACTATCTGCTGGACGTGGACGGCGAGACCATCACAGCCCAGCAAGCTGCAGCCCTGACCGGCAAGCTGCTTCAATTATGCAACGGCAGCCTGTACGACGAGAGCGGCACCGTCCACCCGATCCACCGCTGTAAGCTGGACTCCTTTGATGAACTCATCGACGCGCTGGGCGGGCAGAAAGCCCTCGTGTTTTACGGTTTCCGCTTCGACGAGGAACAGCTCACCGAAACCCTGAAGGCCCGCCACAGGGGCCTCAAATTCGCCGTGCTGCGCACCGGGCAGGACGCCGCTGACTGGAACGCCGGAAAACTGGACGTTCTGCTGGCCCAGCCCGCCAGCTGCGCCTACGGGCTCAACCTGCAGCAGGGCGGGCACCATCTGATCTGGTACAGTCTGCCATGGAGTCTGGAGCTGTACGCACAGGGCGAGGCCCGGCTCTACCGGCAGGGCCAGACCCAGAGCGTCATCGTTCATCGGCTGATCGTCAAGGGCGGGGCCGACGAGCTGGTGGTCAAGGCGCTGAACAGCAAGGACCGCGACCAGAACCGGCTGATGCAAGCCGTCAAGACCCACATCCGCGAAGCCAAGAAAGGAGCCGACCAATGAGTGTCCGAGCATTCCGTAAACTTTCCCGCGCCGAGCGCCGGGGTTTCATCCAGACCATCGAGGACCCCCTCACCCGCCGGGCCTTCGAGATCGTATTTCTCGGCCCCGGCAAGGTCAGTTGGACAAAGGCCGCGCTGCTCTACGGCGGCGGCATCTCCCCTGAGACCCTGCGCGTCTGGGTCTGGAAGGAGCTGCGCTGCAAGTAATTCATAACGTTTTGTCATCAAAACCCATGCTATGCTTTCCGGGAATACACACAGGAGGCAGGGCATGGGTTTTTCAAATGAGCGGATGCGAACGGGGCAGCTCGTCAACTGGTTTTTGCTGGACGGTTTGGAGCTGACCCCGGCGGGCAACCCCATCACCCGTCCGCAGGAGCTGCCCTTTGGGGTCGATCATCTGATCGGCTTCAACGAACTGCTGACCTGCAAGCACCCGGAGAATACCGGAGTGCATTTCTTCCTCGACGACTACCAGTTCGAGCGCTTCTGGCGGCAGCCGGAGCGGTATGTGGCAGCGCTGGCGCGGTTCCCGCTGGTCATCGGGCCGGACTTTTCCCTGTACACCGACTTCCCCGCCCCAATCCAGCACTGGAACCACTACCGCAATCAGCTTCTGACCGCATGGCTCCAAAACAAGGGCCTCTGCACCATCCCGGCGGCGAGCTGGTCGGATGAGGAGAGTTTCCGCTGGTGCTTCGACGGCATCGCCCCACAGGGAGCCGTAGCCGTCAGCACCGTCGGCTGTCTTGTCCACAAGGACGCCCTCCATGGGCTGCTGCGGGGCATGGAAGAACTGATCCGGCAGACCGATCCCACCGAGCTTCTGGTCTACGGCAAAACGCCGCCGGAAATGGCGGCTCTGCTTCGGGCCAAGGGCATTCCGTGGCAGACGTTTCAGCATAGCATAGCGACCCGTGTAAGGCCGGGAGAGGAGGCGCTGTAATGGGCGGAAGAGGCAGCAGCATGAAAGGTTCCCAAGGCGTCGGAGGCGGCGCAGGAGCGCCCGCAGCAGCCGCACAGGCGATGCCCGTAATTCAAGCAGCACCCGCCCCACAGGCAGGGCCTCCGACCGGGGCCAACGGGTTCGCCCATTTGCCCCCGCAGCAGGTCGCGGCCCTCGAAAAGGCAGCGCAGCAGCAAATGATCCGGGATCCCAAGCTGGCGGCGGGTGTGGCGGACTACATCGACCCTACTCAGCAAGCCAACGGCAAGGCCCTGAGCCAGAACGCCAACTGGGCTATGGCCACCGGATACCGCAAGCTGACCCGCCGGGAACAGGCCATGGTGGACGCCGTGGACAAACTGGCAAAGCCCATCGGGCAGGAGACCACCCTCTACCGCGCCGACCATGACGACTTCTTGCAGCGGCTGCAGGTCAGCAACTACGGCCGGATGAGCGACACCCAACTGCGCAAGGCTCTGGTGGGCAAGACATGGACCAACGACTGCTTGGAATCCACGGCCTATGACAGCCGGGACAACCCCTTCTGGCCGCAGCCGGGTGGAAACCGCCGGGCGGGCAAAAACGGGCAGGGCGGCTCGGTCTCCGGCAACCGCGAAGTGCTGATCCGCTACCACACGGCCAAGAGCACCCGCGCCGCCTTTCTACAGCCCAGCC
>ENA-OYXU01000978-OYXU01000978.1-human-gut-metagenome-genome-assembly--contig:-NODE-978-length-10400-cov-5.261576_pt1 | contig 10400 bp, 5 predicted proteins | sample MGYA00243243_ERZ653435 | MGnify/ENA primary metagenome ERZ653435 (study PRJEB26926, sample SAMN06165113) | human gut metagenome | biome: ENVO:00009003; feature: ENVO:2100002; material: ENVO:00002003... | reverse complement strand
ATTTATAATTAGTCCTATAATTACCTCCTCACCCGGCCATACACCAACTTGCGCCGAAATCCATATAAATATCAGCTCATTTTGCCAACAAATTTTACCACCCGCGCCGATATTTATATATTGGCATTTCTAGCTTATCTTTTAGGAGAGAATTTTCAGAATGTTTGGTCACATCAAAATTAATGACTAATTTTGTCAGAAATTGACAAATCAAATTTTGACAACAATGTTTTTCGCGCAGAAATTAAAATCATTGAGAGAGGAACACGGCTATCTACAAAGGCAGATAGCGGCGTTACTTGACATAGATACACCAATGTATAGTCGAATTGAACGTGGTGAGCGTTTCGCAAAAGAAGAACATATCCCTATATTGGCCAAATATTATAATCTTGATAAAAATGAATTGAGGCAGCTTTGGTTAGCAGATAAAGTATACGATGTTATAGCGGGAGAATCTTCTGCAAATGATGTTTTATCAATTGTTTCTGAAAGTATAGTCGAATATGGAAAAGAAAAAACAGGTTGCTGATTTGATATCTCGTTTTAGTCAGGATTTAGCCTACTACAAATCGGATAGATATAACGAGACATTGCTACGAAGTGATTTTCTTGATCCATTGTTTGAGCTTTTAGGTTGGGATATTAAAAATACTCAAGGCAAAAGCACAAATGAAAGGGAGGTTCTATTGGAGGAACCGTTAAAGGCAAATGCTCTATCCAACATCAAGAAACCTGATTATACTTTTAGATTGTTTTCAGAAAGAAAATTCTTTTTGGAGGCAAAGAAACCCCATGTCAAAATAGAATGTGAAGACGCTCCTGCCAAACAGGTAAGGAGGTATGGTTACACCGCAGGACTCCACATTTCCGTTCTCTCAAATTTTGAGTACCTTTATATCTACGACACCACAATTCCTGTGGTGGAGAAAGACAATCGAGAAAAGGGCCTTATTAAAAGTTTCCACTATACTGAATTTGTCGAAAAATTCGATGAAATATCATCTCTATTAGGTCATGAAAGTGTGTATAGTGGCGATTTTGACAAGATCTGGGAACATATAGAGCGTAATGTCGAGCATAAGCCTGTTGATAAGTTATTCCTAGAGCAAATCAATACGTGGAGATTGTCATTAGCGAATGAGATACATCGGGAAAGTCCTGAAATGCCGCTAGACCAATTATCCGACATAGTACAAAGCTATATTAATAAACTCTTATTCTTACGAGTATGCGAAGATCGCAATATTGAAACATATCAGGAATTACTCTCTATTGCAGAAAAAGGAGATGCTTCTGAATTAGTGTCGTTGTTTCATAAAGCGGACTTGAAATATAATTCGGGACTCTTTGATGAATATCTTGCTCCACAGTTAATAGGCAATATCTCATCAACATTTTGGGATATTGTAAGGCAATTGTATTATCCGGAGACACCATATTCATTTGCTGTTCTATCTTCTGATATTCTCGGACGCATATATGAGATCTTCCTTTCCAAGCGACTGGCAATAACTGATGATGTACTCGTCATAGTTGATAAGCCTGAGAACGTAGATCGAGATGTCGTTACAACACCCACATACATAATTCAAGAGATATTACGTCGAGCAGTATTGCCTAAAGTAGAAGGCAAGGATTTGCACCAACTATGTGAACTTAAATTTGCGGATATAGCCTGCGGATCAGGAGCATTCTTACTCGAATTATTTCAATTGCTGTGTGATGTTATGTTGGATTACTATATCCAGCATTCCCCCGACAGATTGCATCGAACCGGAATTGATAGTTTTCGTCTTCCATATTCTATGAAAGTAAGAATACTGATTAGCTGTATTTACGGTGTAGACAAAGATTACAATGCATCAGAAGCGACTAAGTTTGGATTATTACTTAAGGTTCTGGAAGGTGAGGACGTAAACTCTTTATCTGGACACAAGCCAATATTGCCTAGTTTATCCCAGAATATATTTTTCGGGAATAGCCTTTTAGAGTCAGAAGATGTCAGAGACAATAATATCCGAGAGACTATCAATACATACGATTTCGGAGAATTGAAATTTGATGTTGTTATCGGGAATCCTCCATACATGTCATCGGAGGATATGAAGAACTTGACCCCATTAGAGCATCCGTTATATCCTTCAAAATACAATTCTGCCTATAAGCAGTATGATAAGTATTTCCTGTTTATAGAACGTGGACTTCAGCTACTGAACGATGATGGAAACCTTGGATATATTATCCCTAGCAAATTCATGAAGGTCGGAGCAGCCCTAAAACTGCGAGACCTAATTTCAAGGAATCATTACCTCTCCGAACTAACGTCATTCGGAGCTAATCAGGTCTTTGGCGGAAAGACCACATATACATGTCTGCTTATTTTGTCCAAGCAAGATAATCCGAATTTCAAATACGAAGAAATTAAAAATATTTCTCGTTGGAGAGGAAGGATTGAATCTAGCGCAGTTACTGAGCGTCCGTCAGAAAGTATAAATTCCGACACGTGGGCTTTATTCCCAGAAGAATTCGATTCACTATTTGAAAAAATATATAGGGATGGGACCACATTGTCAGATGTTGTAGGAAATGATAATATTTTTAACGGAATACAGACGAGTGCAAATAAGACCTATATTTTTCAACCGATTGAAGAAACTGAAACAACATATACATTTCAGCGAGGAGATTCGATTTGGGAAATAGAAAAGAACCTGACTAAACCATATTTCGTAACTGTTAAGGATTACGGGCTGAGTTCTTATAATTCGTTCAAACCAAATGCACGTGTTATTTTCCCATATTACAAAGATGGGAATGGCAAATTGCAGATCATACCATTAGAGGAATTAGCGTCAAATTATCCCTTAGGATATGCTTATATAATTGCACATAAGCACGAACTCAACAGGAAAAATCGAGACATTAAACCCATTCCTGAGAACGAAAATGAATGGCACAGATATGGCAGACATCAAAGTCTTGAAGCATGCGAATTGCCTTGCAAATTGATTGTGGGAGTGCTTTCTCAAGGAGAGAAATACGCCGTGGATGTATATGGTACACTTGTGTCTTCGGGAGGAACAGCAGGTTACTGTGTAATAAGTTTACCTGCAAAAACGCCCTATTCTATTTATTATCTACAAGCTCTTCTGACATCTAGACCACTTGAATGGATATCTTCACTATATGGTGAGATATTTCGCGGAGGGTTCATCGCGAGAGGAACTAAGGTTCTCAAGCAGTTGCCATTCAGAGCTATTGATTTTAACAATCAAGAGGATAAGAAATTGCATGATGATATATCGGCTCTCCAACGAGAACTTATCTCACTTGGAGATAGAATTGTTAAAGCTGGAAACAATAATAGAGCTCTAACACCTTTAAAAAGGAATTTCTCCAATAAAAAATCAGAGATGGTGAGGCTTATTCAAAAGCTTTTCAGTTTAACAGAAGAAGAGTATTATCAAATACCCAAAATATCAGAAATATATGCAACTATTTGAAAATGCAACCGAGCAGAAACTGAGAGGCGGATACTACACGCCTCCGCAGATAGCCTCATTCCTGTTACAATGGGGCATGTCAGGGTTGTTTCATCCTGATATTTTGGAACCTAGCTGTGGAGATGGTGTATTCATTGAGCAGATGCAGAATCTCAATATGGATTTCACCTCCTTTCTTGGTGTGGAATTAGATGCTGATGAGGCTGACAAGGCATCAACAATTGATCTTCATGACACCCAAATCCAGAATCGTGATTTTCATGAATTTTGCTTGACCACCAATAAGTGTTTTGACCTTGTTATCGGAAACCCTCCGTTTATTCGCTATCAGTATTATGACGATTCTCTTCAATCATTGGCTGCTAAAATTTTCCAGAAAGCACATCTAAGATATTCTAAACTCACAAATGCATGGGTTACATTCATAATAGGCAGCACTCTGTTATTGAAGAATCGTGGGAAAATTGCATTTGTTGTTCCGGCGGATATTCTACAGGTATCCTATGCCAAACAACTGAGGAATTATCTTATAAAGACTTTCAATCAAGTGAATATCATCTCATTTGAACAACTTGTTTTTGACGATATTCAACAAGAAGTCGTATTATTGCTATGCGATAAAAATGGCAGCAACAACCATAGTATTGACCATATTGACGTAAAGGATATTTCTTCTTTGCAATCCTTATTAGACGAAGGGCTGCATTTTACTGCCAAGAAAGTTAACAAGGATTCTGATAAATGGTCGTATTATTTTCTAACGGAAGAAGAAATTGCTTTCATAGAAAATCTTTCCACAAAGAATAAATCTCATATTGGTGATTACGCATCTGTAGAAGTTGGCATAACGACAGGAGCCAATCAGTATTTTACTGTGCCAAAATCAATCGTTGACTTTTATGGATTAGATGATTTTGCAAAGCCAATGGTAGGCAGGAGTGTTCAAGTGTCTAGCCTTGATTTCACAACAAAAGATTGGCTCAAAAATGTGAACAAAGGCAGCCGTGCGCATCTATTGGTATTCAAATCAAAAGAATCTATTGCCAACCATGCCGGAGCAAAAGAGTACATTGCGTCTGGAGAAGCGGAGGGTGTTGATAAGGGTTATAAAACCAGCATCCGGGATGATTGGTTTGTAATCCCTTCTATAAAACTATCAGATGCCTTATTTCTCCGAAGGAATCATCTGTTTCCTCGCCTTGTGCTAAACACTGCTAAGGCTTATACAACAGATACAATGCATCGTGTCTTCTTCAAGCAAAGCACAAATCACAAGGCATTTGTCGCAAGCTACTATAACTCATTCTCTTTTGCTCATGCCGAAATAGTAGGCCGGAACTTTGGTGGAGGAGTGTTAGAGCTCATGCCGAGTGAGGTTGAATCCATTTTTTTGCCATATAATGAGGACAATGCCGCGATATTCGATGAGATTGACGCTATGCTTCGCAAAGGAGAATCGATAGATAAAATTCTTGATTTTACAGACCAGAAAATACTTATTGAGAAGTACGGTTTTTCAATAGAAGAAGTCAGATTAGGACGTAACATCTGGAAGAGATTGTCTTCTAGAAGACTAAAGAAAGGTAAAGTCAATTAACTTGAATAATAAGCAATTAAAAGTATATGTTTATTAAAAAGATAAAAGTTCAGAATTTTCGTTTGCTACAGGACTTCACAATAGACCTTCAACCAGAATTATCTCTCGTTGTTGGAAAAAACAATGTAGGCAAAACCTCATTACTCGTTGTCCTAGATAAATGTCTGAATAGTAATAGTGATTCTAGCAAAAAATTCCAATATTATGATTTCAATTTGGATTTTCAGAAATCGCTTGAGCTTTTATTAGATCAAGACTTAATCGAAGAAATGGATTGGCATAATCTGGGCATAGCACTACGCATCATTGTGGAATTTAATGAGTCAGACAATTTGGACAATATAGGAAATAAAATTCTGACCAACTTAGAGGAGGATAATAATTACTTTGCTCTGGGCTTTGATTATAGTTTAGATTATCAAAGTTATCAGAATATGTTGTCAGAGTATCGTATAGCAAAGACTAAATATATTGACTCGCATTCTACTACCGGGCATATCACGTTATTTGATAATCATGAATTCTTAGCCACAAATCAACACAAATTCTTTAAAATAACCAGAAAATCCATCCATGTTAATAAAGACATGACTTTAGACGAAGAACGTTATATTAAATTAGATGGATTAATTGGATTTAGAATAGAAGATGTTATAAAATTCGATTATATCAGTGCCAGGAGAAACGTGGATAACAGAGACGTAGATCACACGTTGTCCAACCACACATCCGAATTGTATAAGATACAGGAAGATAGTGAAGAAAATGCAGCCGCACGCGAAAGTTTTATTACCAGCCTAAAAGAAACGGATTACTCTCTGACGGAAATATATGGTCATATATTTGAGGAAATAATTGGTAAGATTAGCAAACTTGGCGGTATGCATACAAAAGATTCTATCATAAAAGTAATCTCTACGCTCCACCATCGGGAATTGCTAAAAGGTAATACAACTGTTGTATATGAGCACGATCAAAGAAATCTGCCAGAGCATTATAACGGATTGGGATATATGAATCTTATTTCAATGATATTTGAAATAAGTCTCATTGTCGAAAAAATGAAGCGGGCAAAAAGTCGCCGCCCTGCTGATATAAACTTACTTTTTATAGAGGAACCCGAAGCTCATACACATCCTCAGATGCAATATGTTTTTATAAAAAACATTAAGACATTATTGAGTGATGGGATAGAGCGTAAAGATGGGACTAAAGCTCCTTTACAATATATTGTCTCAACTCACTCTTCTCATATAGTGTCTGATAGTGATTTTGAAGATATAAAATACCTAAGACGTATCAGTGGTCAAAACGCTGTAGAGTCAAAGAATCTTAACGATTTAAGGGCTCTTTATATTAATACGAATAAAGACGGGAATGAATCGGAAGCCGGTATTGCAGCATATCGTTTTTTAAAACAATACCTTACGCTAATGAATAGTGAGTTGCTATTCGCTGATAAGGCAATTTTTGTTGAAGGAGATACTGAAAGAATTCTTCTTCCCATTATGATGCAGAAAACAGATGAAAAATATTCGCCTAATTACGAGAATGGTGAATTAGGACTATTATCTCAAAACATATCGGTCCTACCTATTGGTGCACATTCCCATATATTTGAAAAATTTTTTCATTTTATTGGTGTTACTAAACTTCTCATTCTTACTGATATTGATATTTGCGAACCCGACGGTCACCATAAAAAATGTCCCTTTACTGTGGGTGGACATTTTATAACCTCAAATAACGCTCTTAAGTATTTTTTTGAAACAAATGATATAGATTACTATATTGGTTTAGATGCAGATGGAAAGAGGCTTAAATGGAATGAGGACAAAAATAAAATGGATTCCAATGCCAGTGGTAATGTTATGGTCTGTTATCAAACAAAAGAGGGCGATTATCAACCTAGAAGTTTTGAAGATGACTTCTTCCATCTTAACGAAGATTTTATGTGTAACAGTACTTTTGATGACGCTGCTTTAGATTCAGAGGCGTTAAAAGCATTTAAGGAAGATTTGGATCCCTATAAGTTAGCAGAAAAAGTTGGCAGTAAAGCCGCTCTTGCTGCTTCTCTAATATTGTCCGAACGGGATGATCATAAATGGCAAGTTCCAACATATATTGAAGAAGGCTTATTATGGGTGAGGAATTAAAACAAATAATGCAACATATTCATGATAATCACCATTTTTTGTTAAGTGGTGGAGCTGGTAGTGGCAAGACATACACTCTTGTCCAAGCAATAAAACAAATTATCAGTGAATATCCAACCGCATTGATTGCATGTATTACATATACAAATGCAGCTGTTAAGGAGATTGAGAGCCGAGTAAATCATGAGAATTTAAGAGTTTCTACGATTCATGATTTTTTATGGAATTGTATTGGTAATTTTCAAAATGAACTACGAGATTCTATTATTGGACTGATTAATAATGAGAAACTTCCTAGAGTAACAAACGTAGCTATACCAGTAGATAATAGCCTTTTTATTAAAGATGGGAATGTATTGCCTATTCAATATAAAGAGTATGTACGGATTAAAGATGGCATCATTTCGCATGATGAAGTTATTATGGTTGCCAACTATATGTTTGCGAAGTATCCTAAACTGTGCGATATCGTAACAGGGTCATATCCATTCATATTGATTGATGAATACCAAGACACAAATCCTTTGGTAATTGATATATTCCTAAATTATTTTGCTAAACATACAAGCCGACAATGCAGGATTGGCTTTTTTGGTGATTCGATGCAAGCCATATATGATGATGGAATTGGGGATATAGATTTATATAAATATCCTATAGGATCTGTGTATGAGGTTAAAAAAGAACAGAATCGTCGTTCGCCAAAGGCTGTTATTGATTTAGCAAATAATATAAGACTTGATGATTTAACACAACATCCATCAGAAGATATAACGGCACCCAATATGCTAGATGGTCAGATTAAAGCTGGTAGGGTTTTATTCTTGTATTCACAAATAGACTCTGTTTCCATAGACAATGTTCGTAGCTATTTGATAAAAAATGAAGGTTGGAATTTTGATAACATTCAAGGGACAAAAGAATTAAATCTCACACATAACCTTATTTCGGAGAAAGCAGGATTTCACACTCTTATGGATATACATAGAGGAGATGCAATCATAAAATATCGAGATAGAGTTAACTCGTTTGTCAAGAATCATAGTTTAGTTACGGCTACGTTGACTTTTGAAGAAGTGCTTTTAATGTTAGAGAATCAATTTACTGTAGAAAAGGAACGTAGAAAATTTAGACCAACCCCTGCCATGAAGCAATTTATAGATTCACGGCAGGATTTATATGCCTATGCATTATCACTGAATTTTGATGAGTTCGTAAATATGTATGTCAGTTCCGACCAATTAATTGATGATAAAAAACAAGCTGAGGATGAAAATAATAAGAAAGGAACAAAGCGTTCTGAATTGATTCGGCATTTGATGAAGATTGAAAGATGTATATATTTATACTCCAAAGGAGATAACTGCGCTTTTCTTCAGGTGACAGAAAAGCAAGTAAGAACACTTTCTGATAAACAAGTAATACGTGACGCTATAGATCAACTCACTAAAGTTAAAGATAAAAGCATCGAAGAAATAATTAATCTTGCGGACGAATTAGGAATTGTCAAGAAAGATGACGCGTTAGAGCGATATTCAGAACGATGCTCATACATATATGACCGAGTTATGAATGTGCCATATCGAGAAGTACAGGAACTATATAAGTATTTGGAAGGACTAACACCCTTCTCCACTCAACATAAAACAAAAGGGACCGAATTTGATAATGTCCTAGTCATTTTAGATAATGGCAAATGGAATAATTACAACTTTGAAAAATTATTTACTGCAGCAGGAGATGAAATTTCAAATACCGTAGTAAAACGAACATTCAAAATATTTTATGTATGTTGTACGCGGGCTAAAGAAAATTTAGCGGTTTTTTATCATAAGCCATCAATAGCAGTTTTGACAAAAGCAAAAGAGTGGTTTGGAGAGGAAAATGTAATCGAAATATGACATGAAATAATCTGTGTATAATTCAGTCGGACTCTATACAAGTCTGAACTGAACCTATATATTACTGTTGAATAGAATGATCAGTCGGGAACGTGTATTTTTCTTCACATTCTCGTCGATGTTCACTACAGTGGGAAAGTTTGGCTTTACTTGGTGTAATAAAAGTAACGTTTATTAAAAAAGCAAGCATCTAACAAAAGGGCACGAATTGGACATCAGTTATTCTTATTGATTAGATTGACGACAACTTTTACCATGGTGTCCTTTTCCTCGGTGCGGTTTTCGGCAATCATCAGGTTGAGGGCGACAAGGATAGTATCAAGTATTATCTTCTGTTTATTCGGTTTTTTCGTGGATTTTTTGTAAGTTTGCCGCCACAAAATCAATAAGATATCCATTTAAATATATCTAATTGGAGGAACAGATCAGAAAATCGGGGCGTCGGCCGTGGCTCGGCGCTTTTATGAAGTATGCTATACCTTTGGTAATCAGCATCGGTCTGTGTTATCTGCTGTTCACGGGCATTGATTTCAGCGAGATGACGGCCATCATCCGCCATGACTGCGATTTCAGTTTTATCGCCTTGGCGATGGCTCTGTCGCTTCTGTCCTATCTCTTCCGCGCGTTGCGCTGGCGCATACAGCTTCAGGCGCTCGGCGTCCGTCCTCCGTTCTTTTATCTCGTGCTCAGCATTTTCGGCACATATGCCGTCAATCTTGTCTTCCCGCGTCTCGGCGAAATATGGCGTTCGGGCTATATCGCCAAACGTCAGGACGCTCCGTTCTCGGAGGTTTTCGGCTCAATGGTGGCCGAACGTCTCGCCGACACCGTCACCGTGGCATTGATCACGCTTGCAGCCTTTGTGCTCGCCTCCGGTGCTATCGGCGAATATATGGCTCAGAATCAGGCGCTCTATGACTTCGTGGTCTCTATGCTGACATCGCCGTGGCTTTGGGGGGCTTTGGTGGCTGCCGGTGCGCTGACATGGTGGCTGCTGCGCCGCTACGCCGCGAGCCGCGCCGTGCGCTCGCTCAAGAGTTTCCTGCGCGGTCTGTGGGACGGTTTCGCCGTCATCGCCACTATGCCAGGCAAGGGCCGCTGGCTGCTGTGGACCGTCTGCCTGTGGGGCTGCTATTTCTCGACAATGTATATCGAATTTTTCGCCTTCCCGTCAACTTCCGGCGTCATGGAGCTGTCTCTTATACACATCTCCGAGCCCACGAGACTACGCTGCATCTCG
>ENA-OYXU01000973-OYXU01000973.1-human-gut-metagenome-genome-assembly--contig:-NODE-973-length-10426-cov-4.197281_pt1 | contig 10426 bp, 10 predicted proteins | sample MGYA00243243_ERZ653435 | MGnify/ENA primary metagenome ERZ653435 (study PRJEB26926, sample SAMN06165113) | human gut metagenome | biome: ENVO:00009003; feature: ENVO:2100002; material: ENVO:00002003... | reverse complement strand
GCCCTGATGCGCGACTTCTTCGCCGCCCGCCGCCACTGATTTCACTCAAGAATCTTCATAGCGGTTTGGGACTCTTTAACTAAAAGGGCGGGGTGTTTTTTGGCCCGAAATGACTACCTTTGCAGTCCGAACCAGTTCTTATTTTTCCACACTTCCATAGTCTGATATCAACACTTTAAGACCAGCATGAGCAAAAAGATCTTAGCCACAGGGCTACTCGCCCTGACGGCCACAATGGTGTCTGTAGCTCAGACGCCATGGAGCGACGCCGCCGCTTACACAACCTACACCGACGCCAACAATCCGGTCAAGTCAGGGGGCAACAACATGCTTCAGGGCGCCAGGTTCGAGGCATCAATCATGAACGATTCATGGCAGCAGCTGCCGGGCGGCCCCTATGCCACCTATTCGGGCAACAATTTCACCACGGGCAAGATAACCTACACGGCGCCCCAGGGGCGCGGCTCCGGTCAGTGGACAGCCCAGATGAGCTTCACCACCGACTATCGTATGGAGCGCGACAAGAAATATGACCTGACGTTCCACGTTAAGTCCACGGCCGCCAACAATTTCACCGTCAAGATTGAAGACACTTCAGACCCCGACCACAAGAACATGGGCTACACCTATGTCACGCTGCCGGCCAACAGGGAGCTGCTGTTTGTGCTCCACAACGTCTCTCCGTCGGCCGATATTCCGCAAGCCCGTCTGATGTTTGACGCCGGAGGCGCCGCTGTCGGCTCGACCATAGAAATCTATGACATAATCTTCCAGAGCGCCGACGAACTTGAGGCTCCCCCGACGCCTTCGTTTCTTGACAAGGCCCCCGAAGGCTATGTGATGGTCTGGAATGACGAGTTTGACAACGCCTCGTCGCTGACCACAAAGTGGAACGCCATGGACTGGCGCGCCGGCAATGTCAACAACGAGCTCCAGACCTACAAACCCGGCAACCAGGCAATCACCGACGCCAACGGCGATTCGCGACGCACCCTCGAGATTCGCGACGGCAAACTCGTCATCAACTGCTTCAAAGGCAAGGACGGTAAAATTTATTCGGGCCGCATCGACTCTCACGACGCCGACGGCGACCACAGCGGATATGCCGCATGGCGCTACGGCTACATGGAAGCACGCATAAAACTGCCCTCGGGCAAAGGCACATGGCCCGCATACTGGATGATGCCCGAAGGCGTCAACTGGAGCGACGAGACCTGGCCCACCTGCGGCGAAATCGACATCATGGAGGAGGTCGGCAACGATCCCAACAACTGTGTCAGCTCGCTTCACGCCATCGGCCACTATCACGCCAACAACACCCAGGTGAGCGCTTCGCGCCACATCGACAATATGGAAGGCGGCTGGGTCACCTATGCCCTGCTGTGGGACAACGACAACATCGCCATATATGCCGACGGCCAGCGCATCCTGAGCTATGCCAACGACCATCAGGGCCACGTCAACTGGCCCTATGACCGTCCCTACTACATCACTCTCAACCTCGCCTTCGGTGGCGACTGGGGCGGCGGAGGCGGCGTCGACTACAACGCGCTCCCCCTGGCTATGGAGGTTGACTACGTGAGAGTCTATCAGCTCCCCTCGCCGACCATGAACGCCGACGGCTCGGGCACAGCCTATATCCAGGGCCCGTTCAACGGCGTTGCGCGCGACGGCGTCGTGCCCTCGTCGACCTTCAACAGCTGGAACGACAACTACATCGCCATCAAGGATGTCGACAAGACCTACACCCACACCTTCAGGGTTGGACAGAACATGCGCCCCGACCGTTTCGACATGATGTTCTATGCCACGCCAGACCGCGCCGACGGCACGGAATTTTCGCCCGCCAACAGCCGCTACAAAGTCACCCTCGAGGAGAACCCCGTGCTCCGCATGACCTATGACGGCCATCTCCTCGTCAAAGACGGCGCCGACCTTAAGAACGGTCAGAGCGTCACCGTCACCCTCGACTGCTCGGCCGGGACCGACAAGGCCGTCATCCGTGTCGACTATGACGAGAACATCGTGCTCCCGCCCGCTCCCAAGAAGACCTATTACATTATAGGTGCGCTCAACTCAATCTGTCCCGACTATATCGGCACGAATGTCTCCGACTGGGACTGGGCACGCTACTACATCACCATGGAACAGGACGCCGACAACGGCTATCTCCACCACCACACATTCCGGGTAGGTCATGACCTCGACGAAACCAACGTCAACTTCAAGTTCATGCCCCAGGCAAGCTGGAACGGCGGTCAGTTCGGCTCTGACAACGAGTGGAACGGCTACACCGTCAGCCACACGGGCGACATCTTCATGCTCGGCACAGGTAAAAACGGCTATGACAACGGCAACGTCGTGCTCCGTCCCGGCAAGACGCTCAAAGGCTATGACACCGTAACAGTCACACTCGACGTCAGTCGCGGAGAAGATAACGCCGTCTTCTACACCGACATCGAAGGCGACTCAGGCTTCGTCGACACCATCGTCTCCGACACAGACAACGAAAACGCTCCGTGGTATGACCTCTCGGGACGCCGCATCGAGCGCCCCACCACTCCGGGCTTCTATATCCACGGCAACCGCAAGGTCATCATTCGCTGACACTTCATCTTATAATTTCTCATGGCCGGGACGACACAGCGCTCTGTGACGCCCGGCCATGACCGTTTTCACCCTATTGGGGAAATTCCACGAAGACAATCGCATAATTCCGACAAATTGTTATACCTTTGTAAATCACCAATAGAAAGGTCGACACCTTATTTTAAGAATGACCCAAAACGAGATTGACAAATTAAGCATCGAAAAGGCCAGGAACCTTTTTGCGTCAGGAAAAGTCTATGAGCTTGAAGTCGGCACCACCGCCGGACTGCAAGCCATTCATCGCGGCCTGTTTGAGGGACTTTATCCGTTTGCCGGTGAAATACGCAATTTGAATATCTCGAAAGGCGGATTTCGTTTTGCCAATTCGCTCTACCTCATTCCCGCACTTGAAGCTATCGAAAAGATGCCTGAAACGACGTTTGAAGAAATTGTCGCCAAATATGTCGAGATGAACATCGCCCATCCGTTTATGGAGGGAAACGGCAGGGCCACGCGCATCTGGCTCGACATGATGCTCCGTCGCGCCCTCCGTAAAGTCGTGGACTGGCGCAAAATCACCCGCGAGGCATATATGCAGGCAATGGAACGCTCCCCAATCAACGACCTTGAACTGCGTTACCTCCTGCAAAACGCACTTACGTCAGAAACCGACGACCGCGACGTGATTTTCCACGGCATCGACCAATCATACTACTACGAAGGCTACGAAAAGGAATAATCCCACCCGTACTGTTTTCAGACTTTACGAAAGAACAGAGCTGTCTGACGATTCAGCGCGGCTTCTCGGTTGAGAAGCCGCGCCGCGTAGTGGAGTCTGAGAAGAGTTTTTAGCGTACTAAGACTTTCCGGACATTGCGGCCCTGTCTGACAATGTAGAGGCCCGGTGAGTTGAGAGTGACTGACTCGCCGGCGCTGACAAGTCGTCCGTCGACATTATAGACGGATGCCGGAACATCACCCGACGTCGTCAGTGTCCGGTTGTCTATTGAAAAGCTGTAGTCAGCGTCGCTGTCGACTGTCTCGATGGCTACGTCGTCGACAAATTTGAATCGGAGAGAGTTACCAATCCAAAGTTCGGTGAGTGTCGTTTCTGCATCAGGAGTCGTTACGGGGCCTGTCGAGGAGCCTACGCCGCGCAGCCAAGTCTTGCCGTTGTCAAGCTGCACCTTGGTAACCGGAGCAAGTTCATAGTCTGCAATTTCGGTGCATTTGGCCCCGGCCTCGCGCGGCTCGCTCCCGTCGGCCATAACAGAGTAGTATCGGCAGTCCTGTCCGGGACGCAGATTGAAGTCGTAAATCAAGTACCACTGCGACGGATTGGCCTCGGTTGAAAAATAGATCTTCTGCCCTTCGGTGCGTATATTGCCTATGGTCTTTTCGTCTTTCCCGTCTATGCTGCTTAACATCCTGAGAGTCTCGAATCCGCCGATTTTTTCGCCTGCAGCGAGTCTGATGGTCTCGGTATATTCGGGAGCATTCCCGGGTTTGACTTTAGTAATCCATTTTGCTTTTTCTCTAAAAAAGATATCTTCTGGAGCAAGATAGACCAGTTTACCATTGTCATAAACCCATATCAGTTTACCTCCCCCGCCAACCAGACCGGCCAGATAGTAGTCACACGGGCCACAATAGCTGCCTATGCCTTTTATCCATTCGTGTTTGATTTCATCCCTCATCTGCTCCATATCCATGACCTCGAATCCGGGATTATCGGTCGACTCATGGATATCAGTACATTTGACTGAATATCCATATGTATGGGGATAATAATTATAGTTCAAAAGATATAGGTCACAGGTCTGATTTACTTCGAGACTGAAGTCATAGGCCAGCAGCCAGTTGCGTGACTCGAGATTGTCAAGACAATAAACCCGGTCGCGGTCGGTCCTGATAGATTGCGTAACCTTTTTTTCGCCGTTGTCCGATTTGCATAATGCAATGGTTTTGTAACCGTCGATTTCTTCGCCGTCAACCATTTCGAATGTCCTTACTTTCTGAAGATATACGTCATCAGGATAGAGACCGTAAAAGCGGACACCCCATTCAGTCCCGCTCCTATAATACATTTCATAGGCTGAAACCTGCGAGACCGCTACAGCCATAGTCGCCAAAAGTAGTAAAGTCTTTTTCATAATTGTATATCGGTCAATGTTATGGTTAAAGGGATAAAAGATGATTCCGCAATATACACATTAATATCAGTATTGACAAGAAATCAAATTTATTTTTTTGTTTTAACTAAATTTAATATCATTTTGAATCCAAAAACTGTGGATTGAGAATGGTTGGGGGCGATTTGGCGGCGAGGGAGCGCCATTCGGCGGAAATTTCGTATCTTTGCGGCCTAAACAAAACCAAATGGACCAATCTCTCACTCATCCCGGGCGCGCGGGCGCCCTTAACGGCCTCAGATTTTCAGTATGGCTGACGGTGATGTATTTCGCCTCGGTCTTCTCGGCGTCAGCGCCGCTGTTAGGTCTGCTGTCGACTGTCATCATGGTTTGTGTGCCCGTGCTGTTGTGGCGCATGCTGACGACAGACTACCGCGCCACAGGCGGCAAGTGGACCATCGGCCAGCTCTGGCTCGACGGATTCATAGCCATCATGTGCGGCGCCGTCGTGGCCGGCACCCTGCTGTTAGTCTATTTGCGCTGGGTAAATCCCGGCTATATCTATGACCAGTGGGCATCGGGCATCGCTGCCTTCGAGGCGTCGGGCGACCCGGCTATGGAGCAACTTGCCTCTGACATGCAGACCGCCGTCGAAAACGGCTTCTCGATTTCGCCCTCGATGCTGACAATGTCGCTGCTCTGGCTCGCCGCATTCAGCGGTTCGGCCATCTCGCTCATCGTCGCCGCCATTGTGCGCGCCACAAAAATTCCCGCCAAAACTTCAGAATCTTAACACCCCCGAACACAGAGACCCGGCAAATGGATATATCTGTTATCGTACCACTCTATAACGAAGCGGAGTCGCTTCCCGAACTCGCCCAATGGATTGAGCGGGTCATGGATAAAAACAATTTCAGCTATGAGGTATGGTTTGTCGACGACGGCTCGACCGACACCTCATGGCAGGTTGTCAAAAAACTGTCGTCACGCAACCCGCGCTTCAAAGGCGTTTCGTTCCGCCGCAACTACGGCAAGTCGCCGGCGCTCAACACCGGCTTCGGCATGGCTCAGGGCGACGTGGTCATCACCATGGACGCCGACCTCCAGGACAGCCCCGACGAGATTCCCGAGCTCTACCGCATGATAACGGCCGACGGCTATGACCTCGTATCGGGCTGGAAACAGAAGCGCTATGACCCCCTGTCGAAGACTATCCCGACCAAGCTCTTCAACGCCACGGCGCGACGTGTCAGCGGCATCCACAATCTTCACGACTTCAACTGCGGTCTGAAAGCCTATCGCCGCGAGGTGGTCAAGCACATCGAGGTCTATGGCGACATGCACCGCTATATCCCCTATCTGGCCAAAAACGCCGGGTTCTCACGCATAGGCGAGAAGGTGGTCCACCATCAGGCGCGCAAGTACGGCAAGACTAAATTCGGCCTCGACCGCTTTGTCAACGGCTATCTCGACCTGGGGACACTCTGGTTCACGGGCAAGTTCGGCGCCAAACCGATGCATCTGTTCGGGCTGCTCGGCTCGCTGATGTTCTTCATCGGCTTCATAGCCGCCGCCGTCGTGGGCATCCTGAAGCTCTATCATATGTATAACGGCATGCCCTACACCCTGGTGACCGACAGCCCATACTTCTATCTGGCCCTCACGACGATGATTCTGGGCACACAGCTCTTCCTGGCCGGCTTTGTCGGCGAACTGGTTGTGCGCAACTCACCGCGCCGCAATTCCTATGAAATCCGCGAGACAATAGACAGCGAGAAAACCGGGGACTGACATCTTCGGCCCCGTCTGACATAACTCTCCCATCACACAGCGCACCGGAAACCGCGCAGCTCAACGGCTGAAACATAGCCGTTTGACTGCAAGCAGTTTCCGGCGCTTCATTTTTTTCACATTTTTTTCGGGAAAAATTTGGCGGAAAGAAAAATAGTGTGCACCTTTGCAGTGTTCTACTACACTATAACACTCAAACATCCTCAGAAATGAAACGTAAAATCACGTTGGCACTGACCGCCATTCTCCTCTCACTCTCCTCAATGAGCGCCCAACTCCTGTGGCGCGTCAGCGGTCCGAATGCAAAACCCTCATATATCTTCGGCACACACCACGTGGCCCCGAAATCACTTATAGAGACAACGCCCGGTCTTGTCAGCGCAATCGAGAACGCCGACAAAGTCTACGGCGAGATTGACCTCACCCCGGCCGCACAGGGCGAGCTCCAGCAGCTCGTGATGGCCACGGCGATGGCACCCGCCGACTCGACGCTCAGCCGCGTCATCAGCCCCGCCGCCCTCGCCAGCCTCGACTCAATCATGGGCGCCATGACCGGAGGTCAGGCCGGCGCCGCCAACCTCGAGCCGCTCAAACCCGCGCTGGTCGGCACACAGGTGGCCATGCTTCAGCAGCTGAAAGCATTCCCCGACTTCAACCCCGCCGAGCAGCTCGACACAGAGCTTCAGAAGCGGTTCTTAGCACTCGGCAAACCCACCGGTGGTCTCGAGACTGCCGCACAGCAGATTGACGTGCTCTTTGGTGCACCGATATCCGTTCAGGCCGCCGACCTTGAGAAAGACCTCGCCGAATTTGACGCATCAACAGAAGCCGTGCCCGAAATGGCCAAAGCCTATCTCGGCGGTGACCTCGAGACACTCTGGAAGATTATAAACGACCCCGTCATCGGCATGGACGATAACGAGCGCAAAAAGATGCTCGACGACCGCAACGAGGCCTGGGTAAAAGTGCTGGCGGCCGCCCTGCCCACAGCGTCACTGCTGATTGTCGTAGGCGCCGGACACCTCCCCGGCGAGAAAGGGCTCATCAGCCTTCTGCGCAGCAATGGCTACAAAGTAGAACCCGTCACTGAATAATCCTCATCTCCCCAACCATCCAAGTTCATACACAACAATGATTGACATAAAAAACGTTACTTATCGCTACCGCCGCGGTCCCGAAGCTCTCACAGAGATTTCGGCGACCCTCGGCGAGGGCGTATGGCTGCTGCTCGGCGAAAACGGCGCCGGCAAAACAACCCTGATTCACACCATCGCAGGACTCCTGCTGCCACAGATCGGACAGGTTGACGTCAACGGCGTGAATGTCGCCACCCGGCGTCCCGGCGTGATTAGCTCAATAGCCATACTGACAGACAACTATCTCTTCCCGGCTTCGACCATCAACGAATACAGCGTGTTCAATTCTCCGTTCTATCCCACATTCGACGCCGAAGTACTCCGCAGCAACCTCGAAGCCTTCGGCATGACAGGCAACGAACAGCTCGGAGGCATGTCGATGGGAACACGTAAGAAAGCCCAGCTTGCATACACGCTGGCGCTCCGCACCCCTGTGATACTTCTCGACGAACCCACCATCGGACTCGACATCGACTCCCGCAAGATATTCCGCCGCCTGTTGGCCTCCAATGAGGTCGAAGGCCAGACTGTAATCGTCTCCACCCACCAGACCGACGATCTCGGCCCGCTCTATTCAGGAGTGATGATTATCAACCGCAGCCGTCTGCTGCTGTCGATGACCACCGACGAAATCCTCTCTCATCTCGACTTCGGCGTGACACCCGTGCCTGACCGCTCGGCCCTCTACTTCGAGCAGGACCTCGGACGTTTCCGCACAATCACGGCCAACACCACCGGCGAACCTCAGACCGACTGCGACTTCGCGCTACTCTACAGCGCCGTCATGTCTTCGGCGCGCGACGCCGTCATGTCTAACCTCAAACCGTCAGCCAAGCAATGAACTTCTCGACCGTAATAGAGCCTTCAGACCGTTTCAGCTGCTTCCGCGCCCTAATGTTCGGACGCCGCTATGAAAAAGAGATACGCCGTCAGACAATTGTCTATATGGCCGTGACCTTCGTCACGTTTTTCTCAGAACTCCTTCCGCCGGCTTTCAGCTTTGTTCCCTATCTCGGCACGGTGGTGATTGGGCTGATGATAATCCTCTCGCCCTATATCTTCGCACGCGACGACGATGCGGCGGGCTTCATCATGGTCCCCGCCCGCACCGATGAGAAATTCTGGTTTTGCGTCCTCTACACATGTGTCTTCATACCTCTGATAACCATCGGGCTGTGGAACCTGCTCGCAACCATCGGCTCTCTCTTCTCAGACAGATTCTTCGACTATGAGGACGTCGGTTTCATGATGTTTAACGATGCAGAGGTTCTGGAAATAAAAGAGCTGGTCGAAGGTTCGGCCGCATGGGGTCTGCTCAAGATGCTTGTCTCGGTGACATCTCAGCTCGTGCCTATCGTGACGACACTTTTCGTGGCCCTGATAGCCCGCAAGTCGGCGCGTTTCAAGACACTTATCACGCCGTTTGCCCTGATTATCACCATCATGATACTGAGCCTGATTGCCGGTATAGTCTTCGCAATCCTCATCGACCTTAACACCATTTCGTGGATTGACGAGATTGCGTGGATTAATAATCTTGAAACCAAAGATTATGTATTTGTTCTCTACTCTGTCATCCTTGGCTTCTCAACAGTCTATATCGCCGGATGCCTGGGTCTGCTCTACCATCGCCTGAAACGCCGTCAGGTCTGACAGGCAATCTCCCCTCCCCCCACTACTTCTTTCACCTTCTATGGAATTTAACGCCAACAAACCTATATTCAAACAAATCGCCGACTTCTGCATCGCCCGGGTAATCTCGGGCGAATGGGAGCCCGGGCGCCGCATACCCTCAGCGCGGGAGATGGCCGTCACTGTGGCGGTCAATCTCCACACGGTGCTGAAGGCCTATGAGGAACTCGAAAGCCGGGGTATCATAATCTCGCGGCGAGGCATGGGCTTCTTCGTAGCCGACGGCGCCCGCGAGACTGCCCTCGGAGAGCGGCGCCGCGAGTTTTTCGACACCACACTGACCGAGGTCTTCGACGAAATGAAGCGTCTGGACATCTCCCCCGACGAAGTTATGGACGCCTACAAACGTTATCTCTCAGACGATTAACATAGTTTAACTGAGAAGACACTTGACAAGGTGGCAAAAATATCTACCTTTGCACTCACAAAACACCGCGGGGTGGAGCAGTGGTAGCTCGTTGGGCTCATAACCCAAAGGTCGCAGGTTCGAGTCCTGCCCCCGCCACCAGGCCGAGCCGGACCGTCACAACGACGGTCCGGCTTTTTATATCGGTTCAGACAGATTTCTGAATCCACCCGTAGTTTTGGGGCACTTGGCAATAAACCTGTTGTTAAGTTATCAGAAGAAATAACCGTAAACCCAGCCTGAAATGGTTGCCATGAGGATAACGAGTGCGACATAGATAACCGTTTTCTTCGTCCCCATCACGCTGCGGATCACAAGCATATTCGGAAGCGACAGCGAGGGACCTGCGAGCAGTAGGGCGAGTGCCGGGCCTTTGCCCATGCCCGATGCGAGCAATCCCTGAATAATCGGCACTTCTGTGAGCGTGGCGAAATACATGAATGCGCCTGTGAAACTTGCGAAGAAGTTTGACAACAGCGAATTTCCGCCAACAGCCCATTCAACCCAACTCTTGGGGATGATGCCTGGCAGCTCCATTCCGTCATGCGTTGAGCCGAGCAGAAATCCGGCTGTCAGTACACCGACGGCAAGCAACGGCAATATCAGCCTGGCAAATCCCCATGACGACAACGCCCATTCGCGGTTTTCATCATCGTTTTTATCGCATAACAATATGATTG